>VFSW01012832.1_pt1 | contig 11668 bp, 10 predicted proteins | sample 5358111 | NCBI WGS metagenome assembly VFSW01 (sample SAMN11554181, study PRJNA540505) | mine drainage metagenome | isolation source: sediment from site ElyBrook_90M | place: USA: Ely Copper Mine, Vershire, VT | collected 2017 | reverse complement strand
ATTTCTGGTGGAGGCGGCGGATCTTTCGCCGTACCTGCGATCGTTTCTATTATAAACGAACAGCCAAGCATACTGGTCGGTTCCGTCTTTCTGATGTATCTTACATCGTCAGTGACTGGCCTTATCGTCTATAGTAGAAAGAGGCTAGTGGATTATAGAACAGGAATGATTCTCGCCGTCCCTGCTGTTCCTGGCGTCATAATCGGAACTCTTCTCGAAAACGCGATTTCTAGTTTCGAATTCAAGATAGGTCTTGGGATCCTCACGACTTGCCTTGCTGCAATGATGCTGCTCCTTAGAGGCAGAGAACCCTCGAACGTCAATAGCAAGAATTCTGATGCTGTGATTGCGCCTAATAGCAAAGCACCCTCGAATAGACGGAATCCAAGCCAAAGATCGCTCATAGATGCCTCTGGGAGGATGTTTTCCTACACTCCGAATTTCGCCGTGGGACTTGCTATCAATTTTGTCGCAGGAGTGCTCAGCGGACTGTTCGGAGCGGGAGCCGCGATCATAATCGTTCCCACGACCATTCTATTCGTAAGAATGCCTGGTCATGTCGCGATCGCGACGACGCGCATAATCCTAATGGTGCTGAACGCTTAAGCCATAATCGCCCACGTCGAAATCGGAGCAGTCAATTGGTATTATGCCTTGACTCTTGCCATCGGCGCGGTCATAGGTTCTGTTGCAGGAGCTAGGATCGCATTCAAAATTGCCCCGGGCAACCTCATAAAACTAATCGCGGCAGTACTCTTGATTCTCGGGGCGTATCTCATCTTTTCTTCCCTTGCGTGACCAATACAAAAAATATGGAAGGATTTGCTGATGAAAACAAGACTCTAAAATATCTCTTCTCTTACTGCAAAGTTACATTATATCTACAGTAATTTGGTTATCACACTGCACTTGCACCTAAGCTCCATCTCTTCAACCCGCATCGACAACTAACTCGGCTGAATCGAATCACCGAGAATTTTCTTCCCGATAGGCCTAGAAATCTCGAAGCAGGCGATTCTCCCCACGAAGACTAGTTTAATACAGGGAATCGGAAGATGAGAACATCTGATAAGAGTAGAACAGGCGGAAACAAATTGCAACTCGGAGATCTAACTAGCAAGAAATGCCTCATCACAGGTGGTACCAAAGGGATAGGTGAAGCTACCGCGAAATTGTTCGAACAGCTTGGGGCTGAAAAAGTCCTGATCATAGGAAGGGACAAGCAAAGAGGTGAAAGGATCGAAAGGGAATCGAAAGTAATCACATACAAGCAGGCGGACCTAGAAGACCTAGATAGCGTCAGGGAATTCCTTGACTGGTTTAAGTCGGATTTTGGGAAACTGGACATCCTGATCAGCAATGCCTCAAGAGACAGCAGATTTACGATCTTAGACATCACAATGGAGGAGTGGGAAAGGATGGTAAAGCTAAACCTTACGTCTCCTTACCTCATATGCAAGAGCGTTGCGCAAAAGATGATCCATGACAAGATCAAAGGCAAGATTATCCTTGTCGGAGCGATTCAGGCACTATATCCACTCGAGAGATCTTTTGGCTACGTGACGACCAAAGGAGGAGTGATATCTATGATAAAAAGCATGGCCTCAGACCTTGGCAAGTACGGAATTCAAGTGCTCGGAGTACTTCCAGGCCCGATTTACATCAAGGAGGGAGAGGTTCCAGCTCCGCTGGATCAAAGAGCAGCTCCCCTACTAGAAAGAATGGGAAGAAAAGAAGAGGTGGCGAAGGTTCTAGCTTTTCTCGCTTCAGACGACAACTCGTTTATGACGGGAAATTATGTTATTGTCGACGGCGGGCGAATAATAAGCAGGAAGCCCGATCCAGTCGAAATAAGTGAGTCGTCCTAGTATCTTACCTGAAAAGGATCAGACTCGACATCCTTAAGCACAAAGACCATGTTTTCCTCGTTTTCTTTTCTAAAGACAAACTCCACAGAGTCTTTCATGAGATAGCCTGAATCGTTGAATGGTCTGTCGTGTCCAGGGATGATCATCTTCGGCTTCAGTTCTTTCACTCTGCTGACTGAGCGTTTTGCCTGTTCAAGATCATAGAAAACGAGATCTGGCACCCCTCTTCTGTACGCACGCAGCCCCGGTATCGAGTCTCCGCTAAAAATCACGAGGCCGTCTTCACCTTCCACTTTGAGTGAGACGTGTCCCGGAGTGTGGCCCGGAGAATCGAGTATCGAAGTATGCTTTGAAACCCTGTATGACTCTCTGACTCCTTCCGCTTTCAGGTCGCGAAGGTAAGCTTTGTAGTTCTCCGCGTGCGGGTCGTTTTTTGCGTTGAGGGCTCCGTCCGCGAGCTCGTCCTTTCCCAAAATCACTTTGGCGTTCTCAAACAGATCAACGTTCAGGCAATGATCCCAGTGGATGTGAGTGAGTACAACGATGCTAAAGTCTTTTGGAGAGAGATTTCTTTTCTTCAGCTCGAAGAGCAACGCATCTCTGGTTCCAAAGTGTCCCACATCTACGGCGATTCTTTCGCCTTCGTCCTCAATCATGGTGACTCCAGACGAGCCCATCACTCCAACGCTGCTCCTGATTCCCATTCCCGGCATGATTCGATCGATCTTCATTCTTGCTGCCTAACCCCTTTGGTTCTAAAGTTCAGTATTATGAGATCTCACTAGCATTAAAAGAAATGTGAGAGACTACGAAGAGAACACTAGCCGAAAAAGTAATCTAGTAACGATGCTCGGAGTTCTTTCAAATCTTGCTGAGAGGTTCCTGATTTGTACGTAAAGCTAGCCAACGCGAGAATATTCGACCCTTCATCCAATGATGAAATGACTTCCGATGTCGGAATCGAAAATAACACGATTCGAAAGATCGGAAACGTTCCCGATTCCATGGTGGACAAGATTGTGCAACTGGACAAGAGAATACTTTGTCCCGGACTTATTGACATTCACACTCACGTGTATCACCTTGGCACGAGCCTCGGTGTCAATGCAGATGATTTGGCCACTCGTTCCGGAGTAGAAACTTTCGTCGACGCGGGAAGCGCAGGGGCAGGAAGCTTCGCGGGCTTTCGTGAATTTGTAATAAAGCACTCAAAGGCAAGAATCTACAGCTTCCTCAATATCGGATTTGGTGGCATTCCCTTCTTTGGAATCAGCAACGGAGAACAGAGTGGAGAAATACCTGATTTACGTGTCGCTGACGAAAAGAAATGCGTTGAATGTGTGAAATCAAGCCGTGACCTGATCGTGGGGATCAAGGTGAGACTGAGCGAGAAAGCAAACGGTTCTCTAGGCGTAGCTCCTTTAGTTGCCGCAAAAAAATGCGCGAAAGAGCTTCGCATCCCGGTCATGCTTCACTTCGGAAGACCTCCTCCCAAATTATCTGAAGTGTTGCCCTATCTCGAAAAGGGAGACATTCTGACCCATTCTTTCAGAGGCTCACCAAATACAATACTCCAAGAAGACGGAGCGCAGGTTTTGGAAATCGTTCGCGAAGCAAAGAAAAGAGGCGTCGTGATAGACGTCGGTCACGGCAGTGGCAGCTTTTCGTTCAACGTGGCAAAGGCGGCGATACAGGATGGATTCATTCCCGACACTATCAGTACGGACGTTCACCAGCTTTGCATACAGTCTCCAGTTTATGACCTTCCTACCACAATGAGTAAGATGCTGAATCTCGGTATGCCGCTCCATGAGGTCCTAAAGGCAGTGGCATTCAATCCAGCGCGCGTGATAAGAAAGCTAAGTGAGCATGGAATGATCGAGGAAGGAAGAGTTGCAGATCTTTTGGTGCTTGAAGTCGCGAAAAGCGAGACCATCGTGTACGACAGCTTTGGAGATAAGATCACATTGAAAGAAATTATTCGACCTACGATCCGAGTGAGCTCGGGCGAATTGTTCGAAATCGATTACGTTCCGTTTCGAAGCTGAGCTCGTCACTAGTAGTCCACTGTTATCAAAGAATGGCGCTTTATCCTGCGCCATCTAGTACATTCTGGATGTTTTCGAATTTCTACAACGCAAAACGCTTCAGATAGCTCGCAAGCGTTCGATTTGATGGATGAGCAAGCAAAGATCTCACTTCTGATTCCATCTTCTTGAATTCTTCCTGCGACAGCGGGAAAATCGGTGGCTTGGGATCGCCCACTTCGTAGCCTCTGATCATGTTGGTGAGGTTGTAATTAGCTGCCCACTGACCGTACTTTTTGGATATTCCAGCAAGATCCGTTATCAGGTGCTGAATGTCTATAGCTTCTTTAGAACTTGGATCATCCAAGAGACGCACGAGTAATTCCGTTGCATAGTTGCCGCTGCCCGCCACAGATCCGTCAATCCCACATCTCACAGCCGAAAGAATGATATTATCAGGCCCGGAGTAAACGCGAAAATCCTTCCCGACATCCCACTTGTAGGAGAGCATGTGCGCGACGTCATTCACTGTGTCCTTTACCCCGATTATGTTTCCACCTTCGTCAATTGCTTTCTTTGCGATCGTTGAAGTGACGTCGTACCCTGTGGCAAGAGGAAAATTGTAAATCACGAGTGCATGGACTCTTGAAAGTTGCACGAAATATCTTACCACCCAATCATCGCGAATTCTTGGAAAGTAATACGGCGGGTACGCAGCTATTGCATAGACACCTTGGCGCTTTCCCATCTCAGCTAATTCGAGGCTCTCTGAAAGGTCACGGCTTCCCACTTGGAATATCATATTCTGCGAAAAGTCTTGAAGGCAACGAAGACAATCAGCTCTCTCCTGAAATGATAACGAAGGGCCGAGCCCAGTTGTGCCGCATAGAAAAAACAGATCCACGCCGTCATTCAAAAGTTGCTTTACGTGATTCTTAAGATATTCTCCGTTGACCCTGTTTCCTTCAAACGGCGTGACTACCGGAACTATTTTTGTAGGCATGATTGATCTATTCCTTTTCACTTTCTTATTTTGGTTTTATTCCTCATGCGTTGCCATTGCCACCGCTTCAATTTCGACGAGCATCTTTTCGTTTGGAAGTATGGCTTGAACGGTTGTCCGAGCTGGCGGGTTTGCCTTGAAAAATTCACCGTACGTGGAATTGAATTCCCTAAAATCGTGAATGTGTCTGAGGAAAGCTCCAACCTTGACAACGTCGGTCATTGAAAGTCCTAGCTTGTTTAAGATGGTTTGGACATTCTTGAGTGTTTGAATTGTTTGTTCCCTGATGCCACCTTTCACATAATCTCCCGTTGCCGCGTCCATTGCTCCCTGCCCCGAGATGAATACAAAATCTCCTGCAATAACAGCGTGTGAATACGGCCCGCTTGGACATACCAAGCCTTCAGATAAGACGACAGACTTGTGTTGCATGATATTTCTTGAAAGATCGCGATAGTTAACTCTTGAGAGAGAAGGAAATCAACGGAGAAATCGTTTCAGTTGCAGTCTAATGTTCTCTCCAACTAGCTTTGCATCTTTCTTCGAGATGGTCCTCACCTCAATCACGAGCCTGTTCTTCTGGCCTTGAATCTGATCCAGTGGTCGCGTAAATATTGGAGGCGAGCCTTCTAGCAGTGCATTGCGAACGGAAGCTGCTTTTTCCTCTCCGTCGTTGCGATCTATCCATATCATCAATCTTGGAACCGGCTGCGGAAAATTCAATCCCCAAGGAAAGAGAATCTCAGTTCTGACATCTGGAACCTCTTGAACTGCATTTCGGATCGTCTCGATTTTCGCTTTCCACTCTTCCATCATCGCCTCCTCATTCGCGCCTGCTGCAATGCTTACGGTCATCATTAGACCCGCGATCTCCTCCTTGCTTACTTTCATTCCCCGGCCCGGGCCGTAGTTTGGGAAAGCAAGGTCGCGAGCTCTAGCAATCATCTCTTTATGCCCGAGCAACAGCCCCGTGGCGTTCGGGCCGTTGAGCCCCTTTCCGCCGCTCACCGTTGCAAAATTAGGCTTGTACCCAAGCACTTCCTTGATGCCTCTAATCGGAGGGTCTACAACGGCGGCATCCACAATCACAGGCAACCCAGATTTTCTCCCAGCCTCTACTGTTTCCTGAAGGTCGAATTCAAAATCAGATTCGTTTAGGACATAAACCAAGGCGATAGTTTTATCTGTAATATGTTGAGATAGCAATTCGTCCTCGGATCGGCGCGCGATTTCCCTGATTTTGATTCCGGACGTTGCAAACGACTGGGCGTACTTGGTGACGTGACTTGATTGAATGATAATTTCTGCGTCATTGAGTTCGCGATTTTTCTCTTTCGCCAAAGAAAGCGAGACTTCCGCGGCCATAATGTTTGCCGCGTACGCTCCAGAGGTAACAAATCCATCCTCACATCCCAAGAGAGTACTCAGCATCTTGCCCGCATTTTGTTGCAGCTTTCGCATGTCAATCCAGTATTCTGCGGCCTGATCCATCGCTTGCAGGACTGCGCTGTCTGGCCGCGATCCACCCATCACAGTGTAATGGCCTCCTGCGTTAATCATTTTCGTAAATCCGAGTTCTCTGAGGAGTTCCGATGCTGTCATTTTGTTTCTCCTGAGCTGTTATTTTACTAATTCAAAGCTTTGAAATCAGAGAAATAAAGAGAATGCTTTCTTTTCTTAATATGTCCAGCATGACCAAACATTATTGAGCACCCTCTAACTTGCCAAAATTTCTCCACTTGCTTTGATTTTGCCCTCGCGAGTCTATTCGAATTTTCCAGAGGGATTGGACCAACCTTTGAAACTTTAATAATTAGTCTAGCTCGCTCAGTTTCAGTGAAGAGAGTGTCCTTCGTAAGTAAAATATTAGCGCTTTTTGTAATCTCAGCTTTGGTCGTGTCTTCGGCTTTCCTTGTGCTACCGTCGTTTCTTTCAGTAGCTAGTACGTCTTCATCGGGACCCACGATTGGAATTCTGTTTCCTCCACCATCTACTTTCTTCCAATCGTCAACCGAGGAATACATTGGCAACACGGCTACTGACATTCCCTATCTTGCGGTAGCTAGGATGTCAATTGGTGGAGTTGTTGTTCCTGGCATCTGCCAAGTTCCAGTTCCGGTGGCGAACACAAATGACACCGAGTGGGACGTGAATCTCGTCTCTCCGAATCTAAAGTGGTCCGATGGAGTTGCGATCAACTCATCTGATCTTGCGTACTCCTTCGGTTTATTCATGACTTCCGGGCCTTATGCAAACACTTCGACGATAGACAGATGGGGAGCAGATCGAGGAACTTTCACCAATATTGCAATCATGAATTCTACTGAGATACAGATCACGACAGCAAGTCCAGACCCATTATTCCCGCAGTTGACGTTCCTATACGTAATCTATCCGTATCACTACTACAAGACTCTCGGATTCGGGAATAACGTGCTCCAGACGACTCCTGTTCTCGCAGGACCTGGAGATTCGGCTTATGTTCCATCCGGCTATACGGCTGGAAGTTACACAATGACTCTTAACGCCAACCCGAATTCACCGAGCTGGAACGGCGCGACGCCCTCTTTCAGTAGCATTACACTCCAATTCTTCACAAGCGACAGCTCTCTTGTAAGCTCTCTTGCAGGAAACACAGTTGATGCAGGATTGATTACTCCAAGCGATGTAGCATCCCTCGCCTCTGATTCGTCTGTTGCTATCACACAGATACCAAGCGATTACCAGTTGTTGATTTACTTGCATTCTACAGGCTATCCGTGGAACAACACTGACTTTAGACAGGCTATGATGTATCTAGTCAACAAAACACAAATCAACGATGCATTGTACAACGGCAGCACCATCATTGGCAACCCCGCGGTACTGATTCCTCAGGCAATGTCGACCTACTGGCCAGGATCCAGCACTCCTTTCTACAACTACAGCGTAACCACAGCAGACAGCCTTCTCACTGCGGCGGGACTGACAAACTCAGCTGGCAAGTGGATGTTGCCGAACGGCACTGCTCTGACCGTCACAGTGACAGCACCAAATAATGACCCTAACTACGTCCGTGCATCGCAGTACATTGAAGGGACGCTTCAATCCGCGGGTATCAACGTGAATCTCGTTGACGCAGCTTACTCAACGGTTGATACGGCCTGGACTTCGAACAACTTCCAGTTCCTCATCTTCCCTAACAACTACGCGCCTTCGCCGTTTAGATGGATGCGCAATCCGTTTAACCTGCCGGGTTGGACCAACTCCACTTTCAAATCAGAGTTCCAGTCGGCCCTCACAAGCATCAACCCAACAACTGCTCTCTCGGATGTCAAGCAGGCGGAGCTGACGATGGCCCAGGCGGCGGTGATCAATTCTATCGTCGTCCTGCCTCAGTATGTAGCATACAACAAGGCATCATACTCGAACTGGACTCCAGCGCTATCAAACGCGCCAAGCTACAGCGTGTTCTGGTATCCGGTTTCTGCGGAGAACGTGTTGACTGCAGTTACTAGTGTATCTACTACGTCTGCAGTTACTAGTGTATCTACTACGTCTGCAGTTACTAGTGTACCCCCTTCTAGCTCGAACAGCCTGTATGTGTACGTAGCCATCGGCATCGTCGTTATCGTGATAGTTGCCGTACTGGCAGTATTCTTCATGAGACGACGACCCGCTCCGACTTAGTTCATTACATGGTAGGCAACAGCCTACCCTCCCCAATTTTCTCATACTCAGAAATGAAGAGCTTCTAGTAATCATTCCATGAGCAAGGTCCGAGTGGGGCTCGTGGGATACGGCCGATTTGGCCGGATGCACATCAAGGCATTCTCCCAGATTCCTGATGCCGTCTTGATTGCAGTTTGTGTTCGCAGTGACAAAAATTTTCAAGAGGCAAGGGACGAGCTCGGAGGGATTCCTGTCTTTCGCAATTACTCTGAATTCTTGAGATCTTCCGATGCTGACTGCATTGATGTCGTAACTCCAAATTATACACATACTGAGATAGCAGTTGGAGCGCTTTCTGCTGGCAAGAACGTTTACCTGGAAAAGCCGATTGCGACTACACTTGAAGAAGCAACGAGAATCGCGGAAGCTCAAAGAAGCAGCAAGAGGATTTTGCAAGTTGGCTTTGAAAATAGGTACTCACGTTTTTGGAAATCTGTTAAGACGATCGTCGACGGAGGAGACATTGGTCCTCTTCGTTTTGGGAAGATAGACTCTTGGAGATTTCCATTGAGGGGCGGATCTCAAGCTTGGAAATACGACAAACAAAAAGTAGGTCACCAGCTTCTAGAAGAAGCGATTCATTACGTAGACCTTGCTAATTGGTTGTTCAACGCAAAACCCCTGAAGGTTTGGGGATTCACAGACAGCAAAGAGTCGCTCGCAAGGGTCGATCTGAAAAATGCATTCTTCACGATCGAGTTCGAGAAAGACAAGAGATTTCTTATCACCGATACTTTGCAGGGCTTTGGGGCCGACCTCTCTCTCATAATTTCCGGAGAGAGTGGTTCCCTAAATGGTGCGGTCAGGTCAGAATCTGATGATTCGCCGGAAGTCGAAAGTTATCTGAAGCTGAGAGACAGGAATGACAAGACAAGCACCACTATTATACAGCCGAGCGGCCAGCTGTCAGACCTCACAGCTTCGTTGGCAGATTTTGTTCTAGCCGTGAAAAATGGAGAGAAGCCACGGGTGACAGTTGAAGACGGTTTCACTTCTTTGTCAGTTTGTCTTGCCGCGCTGCAATCAATGAGAAGCGGAAAAATAGAGGCCGTACGGCTTCTAGAGTCTTGATACACTGGAGAAGTCGGTGCTATAGGACTCTTTTCTTGACCTAGGGAAAGCAACAGATATATTTTGAGTTTAGTGAGTGATCAGATCATCATTGAATAATCTCAGTCGGCTGAGCTCGCGCTACCTTCTACGCCGTATTTTGATTTCGATAGCTGTGTTCTTGGTTGTTTACATAATAAACTTCATACTTCCAAGACTCGAACCAGGAAACGTCGTAAACTTATTGGCGTCGTCAGATCTGCTGCCGCAACAAAGGCAGCAGTTACTGCAACAGCTGGGTTTGAATCAACCTCTTTCTGCACAATTTCTCCAGTATCTCAAATCAACGCTTTTGACGTTTCCTCCAAATTTTGGATTCTCATTCTCCCGCTATCCTCTGACCGTTTGGACACTCGTATCGACTTCGCTGCCGTGGACGCTCTTGCTCATAGGCGCATCACAGCTCATTGCATGGCCTCTGGGAGTTCTCTTGGGAGCTTGGCTCGGATGGCATCGGGGCTCAAAAGCTGATTCCGCGATGTTTGGTATCTCCAACTTCATGTGGGGTGTTCCTAGCTACTGGCTCGCAACGATACTGATTTACGTTTTCGCAATTCAGCTCAAGATATTTCCTCCAGCACTTTCGTCGAGTGGAATAACCCCAGGCCTCAGTATCTCGGAGGTATTCAACATACTCGATCACTCCTTTCTACCGATCCTGACGCTGGTAATACTGAATCTTCCTCTTCAAGCATTGGTCATGCGGAATACCATGATCAATGTGCTGGAGGACGATTTCATCATGGCGGCTCAAGCCCGGGGGCTCCGGCAGAGAACTCTGATCCTTGGACACGCCGCACGCAACGCATTGCTCCCCAGTGTAACTAATCTAGCTTTGAGTTTCGGGGCGATCCTTTCCGGGGCCTATCTTGTTGAGATCATCTATTCCTATCCGGGGATGGGCTACCTGATTGAACAGGCTGCGCTCGTCCGGGACTATCCAGTTCTCGAAGGAGTCTTTTTCTTCTCTGCGATCTTGGTGATAGTGGCCAACCTTCTTGCAGACGTTGCCTACGTGTTTCTCGATCCACGCGTGGAGTACTGAAAGAATCATGTTTGATTTCAAAGAGTTCGGCCGCAAGCGCTGGAACGACTTCAAAATAATGACAGGAACCAAAAGTGGGAAGATAGGATTCGGAATCACTTTCGGTCTCATAGCTATCGCATTGCTCGCGCCAGTGATCGCTCCTTATAATCCGAGCGTCACCACCGGGCCAGAGTATGCCGCGCCATCATGGGCACATCTGCTTGGGACAGACGACATTGGTGAGGATCTCCTAAGCCAGCTTATATGGGGGGCGCGCGGTTCGCTCCTGATCGGGATTTCAGCGGGATTAATAGCCGCGCTCATAGGAGTCTCGATAGGCCTTGTTTCAGGATACTATGGAGGAAAAGTGGGAGAGGGACTGATGCGGGTAACGGATGTGGTGCTGGTGCTTCCACTTCTGCCCCTTCTTATCGTAATTGCCTCTATCTTTCCGTCGAGTGTATACCTCGTGATTGGAGTCATAGGGTTTCTGGCTTGGCCGTCAATGGCGCGAGTGATAAGATCTCAGACGCTGACCCTCAAGGCTAGGCCGTTCGTCGACGCAGCAAAACTCAGCGGCATGAGAGACAGCGAAATAATGCTAGAAGTTCTTCTGCCTAACATGATTCCTCTTGCAGTCCTATACGGCGTCTTCGCCGCGGTAACAGCAGTTGTGATTGAAGCAGGCCTGGATTTCATCGGCCTAGGCTCTGTGAATAATCTCAGCTGGGGCATCATGCTCTATTTCGCCTTGAGCAGGGACGCCTTGCTCAGGGGATCCTGGTGGTGGTTCCTCCCGCCGGGGGCGCTGATTGCCGTACTTGGAATCGGTTTCATACTTCTTGGACATGGCGTGGAGCGGATCGGTAGAGTCAGATCTTGACAGCGCAATCCACCGAGCAGTCTCTCCAGAAGCCCATAG
>VFSW01012831.1_pt1 | contig 11668 bp, 9 predicted proteins | sample 5358111 | NCBI WGS metagenome assembly VFSW01 (sample SAMN11554181, study PRJNA540505) | mine drainage metagenome | isolation source: sediment from site ElyBrook_90M | place: USA: Ely Copper Mine, Vershire, VT | collected 2017 | reverse complement strand
GAAAGGGCCGTTCTTGCGTCTCACCCACCGCCTGGCCACCTCCGCACCGCTCTGATCGCATCCAAACCCACGTCCGTCAGCGCGTTTGTCACGTTCTACCAAATTGCCAGTTCACTGAGAAAATGGAAATCTGAACTTAAACGCCTACAAATCTCGTCGGCGGTTCATTTCGATTTCTTCGGTCTTCCGGAAGGTACAAGGCCGGCGCTACGCAGCTTGCGACGATATTCGTGACGGTCTTGATTCTCGCGCCACCGACGCACCCTGCGAGCCCTGAGATCTGCCGTTCACGGTAGGACAAGCTAACCTGAGGGACCGAAGGTATTCGGGACAGCCTCTCTTCGAGCAGTGAGTGTTTAAATCTATCGAACGACCCAGGATCAGAACTCCGCTGGGCACTTGCAATCAAAAGACCACAAAATTCACTGGCGAGTACAATCAACTCATGTATCGACGAACTGAAGGTCGAAGCCCTTCGACGAGCGATGCTGAGCGTGCCACCGACCGAAGGCTCTCCTTCATTGCGGACCAGGATGGGATTCAAGAGGACGGCTTTCATCGATTTTAAACCAAGAGCCAAGAGCAGATCACGTTCGCTGGAAGCGCGAACACGCGCTGAGCGGGAAGCGAGCCCCGAAAGGGAATCCCGAAGCAGGCGAGTAAGAGGAATTTGGGACCTACCGACTTTGTGACCGTCGGTGCAGCAGCGGATATGAAGGTGAGCGCCATCCACGGAGGAGAGCGCAAGCATTGCATCCGTACGAGAGAACCGCGCTAGACAGGTGACGGTTGAGTCGAGACCTGCGTGAAGATCTAGTGGGCTCTCACAGACCGGGGCGGAGTCATTGCCGCGACGCACGATTGACGATGCAAGCATAAACACCCTCCTTTCTTTTGGGCAGTCGACGGGAAGAAGTGCGCTGCCGCCAATCGGACAATACACGTGCTTAACTTCAAGTCAAGCTATTTACGATGTTGACTGATTGCTTGATTAGATCGGGTGAATGATCAGGGGGAAAATACCTAGGGAATCACCCTACAGAATTTCACCGCAATTCTGCTAACAGCGAGATGCCATCGCATGTGCGATCCTGTGTAGTGGAAGTGACGAATCCGCGTCGCGGTGGTTTCTTCTGTTAAAGGAGAGCTGCGTAGGATGTCTTCGTTGAGAGGGGATGGCGGACGCTTGCCTCGTCGCCAACGGAGTCGTTGTCCCATGCCGGTAATAATCGTGGGTTACGCCTTGCAGATAGCCCAGACCCATCGCAGCACCGGTTGGGCTCGTTCCTGCGCCTGCATCTGGTCCAGCTAACCTAATTGTGGGACACCACACTAAGATGTCTCTGGCACATCCATTCTGTTTGCCTCGTGCCCTCGATTTCAACTCGACTCCGCACGTAGGGTCGTGAGCAAGGGACATCTTGAGCAAAGGACATCTAATGAAGCCGGTCAATTCCGTAGATGCTGCGCTGAACGGAAAGCGCACATCGGGGGATCCTCGCGCTCCGATTTTCCTCTTTGAACGCTTCGAGTACGCGACCGCCAACGACAATCCGTTTATAGATATCACGGAAGACATTGGCAGTTCAGTGTCACGCGCAGGCGTCGAGAAAGGTTTCGCGATGATTTATTCAGAGCACACGACTGCGGCCATACGAATAAACGAGAGCGAGCCTTTTCTTCATCGTGACTTCGCTACTTTTTTTGAACAGCTCGCACCTAAAACAGGTAGCTACTTGCACAACGACATAGAGACTAGGCGGCAAGTCAATGCCCGAATCGCACCAGACGAGCATCCAAATGGTCATTCCCATTGCCTGCACTTACTACTGTCGACACACGAGTATGTACCGATTTATAAGAATGAACTTCAGCTCGGCGAATGGCAGCGGATTTTTCTCGTTGAGTTAGACCGACCTAGGGTAAGACGCGTTTCCGTTCTTATCATCGGCCTGTGAAAGAGTCTCCGAAAGAGGCCGATCTGTCCGGCATTTGATTTTAAGACAACGAAATACTGCACGATGTATTTTCATCGAAGATAAGGACAATGGAAGAACGAGGGAACAGCGGAAAACCGGGGCGCAAGTTGATGCTGACGAATCGCGATGAGGCGCATTTGATGTGCATCGTTAGCGAGCTCACTGGCAAGGTCGGAATTCCAGATGACGCAGCTGTCTTGCTATGGGGCTCGATTGCCGAGGGATTAGGAAACACGAAGTCCGACATCGACCTGATTGTAGTTGTCGATGGAGAGCACGCGGTGCCGAAGGAGCGCTCCATGCACCAAGTAATGGGCAGGAGGGTCGAGCTCTTCTATCGGACACACCAGGAGTTGCTTGCTCAGGCTCACTCTATGGAAACCAGGGCGGTGGCAGGAGCGACGCAAATCGATTACCAGGACCTGCATGAGTTCCAAATGCTCGCGAACCCGCTAATCCTCCGAGACCGGCCATTCCTGAATGACGTGTTGCTGCAATTTCGCTCGGAACATGCAGCCGCCCTTGGCGAGCGCTACTACACAGACCACGCTCTCGTCTCGATTCGACGGGCAATGGCCGACGCCGTCCTGGGCAGAACACATCATGCACTGAGCCGCGCCCGATTCGCGCTGCTCGCTGCTGCAAAGGCGTACGTCATCGCGAGAGGGGAGACATACCTCCCAGCGAAGTTCTTGCATCACCAGCTCGATCGTTTGGAGGGCCATCCATTCAGCACCGCCGAACTGCGTGGACTCTTGGATCCGGGTGAACCGCCTGCGGACGCTGGAGACTACGTTAGCCGCGTCAGGTCGCTAATCTCTGAGATTCCTGGCTTCAGGGCCTTGCGATCGCTGCAGGATCGTCCAGAGGCAGTCTCTTTCGACTCGATCAGTGCATGGAACCTCGAGGCAAAGACGTATCTCGTCAAGGCCGATCGCATCTTTTTGCTGAGCGGCGAGGCGAGGTCGCTGTGGTCGGAAATTACTAGCCGCGGTCGACTGCCAATCGAGGAGTCTCGCAGCGAGGACCAGCGTACATGCCTCCGGGAGTTCTTCGAACACGGATTGATCCGGTTCGAATTCGACAATGGGATGTCATGGAGCGCGGGTCGTCGAGTTTTGCCAGATCGATGGAAAGCACCATTCGTGGGCGGCTTGGGCGTTCTGACATATCCCGATGATCCTGTCTGGCAAGTTCGAGAGCTTCCTATGGGCGCACGCAGCTTTGTGGAGGCAGTCCTTGAAGTTTACGACAGTCAGCTTGCGATCGACTATCTCTGGGAAGATTTTGATGGTGCGCTCGCTGAAGGGGACCTCTACGGGTTGCGCATGGCCCTTCTGCGGCAGACGTCGAACGTTTGCCGGTTGTTAGCGAACGCCTTCGGTATTTCGCCGGTCCCACCAGAGGACGAAATCCTCGCGGAGCTGGTGACTCATCCAGATCTTCAGGCGTCAATCGGGAACCGACTGCAGAAATTAGACTTCATCAACGTCACGAGTGTCGACGACGCGAAACGTCACAGGAGTGAGATCGAGGCGATAATCGAAAGGCTTCCGTCATCGCTTCAAGGCGCCTGGATGAGGAGGAGCAATGAGTCCGATGCGTTGTGGCGTACCATTACGGCGAGAGCTTTCCCTTGGATGCTCCTGGCGCATCGTCTAGGGGCAACGGTCCCTGTTCGCGAATCAGCACGGTGGATAAAGACCCTTCTAGACGGGCCGCTTGAAACTCGTGACGTTGGAGACAAGTAGCAAGCCTCATCACTAGCTGTTCTGATCGCATTTGACAGTCATTAGTTCACGTAGACCTGAATACCTGGCCGCGATAAATGCCTTTGAAAGGCATGAATGATCCAAGCTCTCCTCATGTTAGGATTACAATGACGTCCAACCTGACTAAGAGACCCTTTATGCTGCTACTGGCCGGCAGAGGAGTTTCGCGGCTAGGCGATTGGGCGCTAGTGGCGGCACTACCTGTCGCGCTTCTCCAGTCCACGGGTTCACAAAGTTGGGCACCTGCCGCTGTGCTGGCGGCAACTGCTCCGGCAGCGCTCTTGCCTATCGCAGGCGCTTTAGTAGACCGCTTTCCGCGACTCCTGACCATTTTCTTCGGCAATGCGGTGTGCGCCCTCGTCTATACCGCTCTCATTCCTTTCGTTAAATCGCCAATTCTTCCATACGCTGCGGTTACGACGGTCTTCCTGGGGGCTTCCATTTCGCAATTGGTAAGCCTCAGCATCGTAGCTCAAGTGCCCGAGATGGTGCCAGGAGAATACTTTGGTAACGCAAATGCTTTGCTGAGTGTAGCTGATAGGATCACCCGCATTGTCGGCCCTTCTGTGGGCGTTTATATCTTTGCTAGCCGAGGTTTAGGACTTGTACTATGGTTTGATATACTCACATATGTTGCGGCCGCGGCGCTATTCTTGCCAATCATGCCTCTATTTCCCATAGCGAGTCATCGCCGGCAGATATCTAGTCCCGGAACTGTCAAAACGCCCGGTCAACGCTTTGGCAGGGGCGCATCTCGACCTTCTCTACTGAGTGACATTCGGGACTGCTTGAACATTGTCAAGGACGACCAAGTCCTACGGGTTTTGGTTGTCGCGAGCATCGGGGGAGGATTCAGCCTGGGCATCATCGGCTCGAGCCTGGCGCCATTTGCGGAAGTCCGGTTTTTGAGCGCATCGTCAAGCGGATACCTTGCAAGCGCGCAGTCGATCGGCTCGCTGATTGGTGCCCTTCTGGCACCCACGGCACTGGCTTACACGAGCATCGTGACTTCTGTCGGTCTACCTATGGCGCTTGCTGGGACCTTGCTTGTAATAGCTTGCACGGTGAATAACATTCGTCTCGGGATGCTGGTGTTTGGGTTTTCGGGAATACCCAGCATGATCTCAACAACAGCGGCACAGACCCTTATGCAAATGAACTGTCCCAAGGAAGTTCTGGGTCGTTTTGCTGGGGCATTGGGGACTATTTATGGAATGAGCGCATTGCTTGGTTCTTTGCTTTCAGTGGCGGCGCTGTGGGTTTCGTCCGCACTATGGCTGATGCTGGTTGCGGCCGCGGTACTGATCAGTACTGGGTTGTGGGTTTGGCGAGGTCTGACGATAACGCAGGCGGCTGCCGCGCCTGCTAATTGAAACACTATCTCAGACCTGCAGGTTATTCCACGGCACTGAAAGCCAGTGACGTTGACCAAGTACTTCGACGGTTCAACATCAGGGTCTGCTCGAGTATCGCTACCGGCATGCTGGGCTCTGCTAGCGGGCGTACCGTTGTCTCACGTGGTACGGCCCGGAAGTTTTTTATTGAGACACTCTGAAAGAAAGAAGCACATTGGTGTATTCGTATCTCCAGCGATTTCGGCCTGGCCGTGGCTCGGCTGGAGCCGGCCGCAATGGGCTGGCAGGCCGTTGCTCGGCAGCTTTGCACCGCTGCCGTGAGGGGGGTCTCCGAAGCGGTCGTTCTAGCGGTGATCTAAAGTTCTGCAAGACCGACTACTGACGGGATACAGGTCAGCTTCCAAACGAACGAAACGTCAGGCGCGGCTATCAGAAAGGTATAACGATGGATTTTCAGGGTTTTGACGTTCCCGACACACCGAAAGAGTACTTTGAAAAGGTTCTCCCGAGCGCCCTCGCGGGCATCGTCGGGCATTGCACCGAAGGGGTCGGTTCGATCACCCACGTGGTGTAAGACGGGTCCGTGTGGTCAACCTGGCGGGAAGCCGGGCGTAGCGGCCGCCGTAACGAAAGACGACCCGACACACTGGTAGAGGTTACCTGCGTCAGTGGGTCGTGGCGGGAAATAGTCACGCTCGGAAAGCCAGAGCATGCAGCCAAAATACTATCCGACTCTCGAACGGCCGCTATATTGCGCGAGACCAAAGGCACCCTACTTCGGAAAATTGTTGACCGGGGACTCATCTACGCCAACACGATTGGGGGAGCGATACCCAACTTGACGAATCCAACGTTGATTTTGGAGGTAACCATGGAGGACCACTTTCGCATGAATGCGGGAGACGGCATGGTCGTCTTGGCCAGCGGGAGCGCAAAGATCAACGGAGACCTTGTCTTTCTCGCAGACCTTGCAGCTGCCCTTGAATGACTATCGATAGTCAAAAGTATTCGAATCGCAAAGATCACAGCTGCCCGTGTCGAGAGGACGAGTAGGCTTAGGAACGTCGTCACGCGGATTTCTTGATCGAACTCGACAGGGCGCGAAGACGCTGGGTATCGTTCAGATATCGGGACATCGTTAGCTAGTGTCGGGTGTGTGGAGACCGCAGAGAGATCGGGCGCGGAAGTCTCCCAAATCCCTTCTTCTCGCCTCCGGTCTTAGGTCCTCTCACGGCTGGATAGGTGCTGTTCCTGCATGATCTAAGTCGGACGGGCTATTGTAGTCTAGGCGAGTGGAGGTCGTCTCGAGTAGCTTGAAACATGAAGCGATCCTCCCTTCAGTGTCCTGTCTTTTGAGACAATAGCACATCAGTGGACGCCCACGAAGTGGGGCTAGGTAAACCGTGACCATTGAAGCTAACAATTTGACTTCTCGTGTTGGCGTAGAGAAGCTGTCAAGCGCCTTTTCTGAATGGCGCCTAAAAGTGGAGCGAGAATTAGGCTGTTCGGTCGAGGGACAGATTCAGCCCTCTGTTTCGCTAAAGGGAGAATTCGACAGAGGCGTTGAGATTCAAGAACTCTCGGGCAAACGTGAGGGCCTCCTGGCAATAGCCGTTAAGCTCGTTGCATCAGCTGGGCGAGTTCAATGCTTTCCGACTGAGCTGGCTGCTGCCGCTGCTCTGGCCTGCCGTGGGTTAGACGAACTACTTGCAGAAAGACAACAAAATGGTCGCGCGTCGACTCATGGCAATGGACAAGAGCCTGGTTCGCGAATTCCGAGTCTCGGGCTTTCGCTGATTGGCAGGGCCTGCATCATTGCAGCTCGAAAAGGTCGAGAATTCGCAAGAGAACTAGTTGGAGTTTGCGCCGCGTCCGTGAAATGCGAAGCGCTCGCAATCTGCTCGGTACCGGGAAGCCGTCTGCCCATGCCTCACGCCGAGTTTGGCGCACTACTAAGCATGGCCTGTCGGCTCGGAGCACTTTCGCAAGAGGAGCGAAGCTGTCGCGTGGCGACGATCTCGGAACTAGGACTAGCCATTGGTTCTTCCTTGTGTGCGCTTCACGATGTTGGCTTTCTATTGAACCGCCTAATGTGCCCTGAGAGTTCAGGGGGAGAATCTGCGAATACAGGCATGTCGCGGCAGCGCACTGCGACAGGCCGAGAAGGCAGACCGCTACTAGCGGTTCTTGGAAGAGCGCGTCGACGCGCGAATACTGCTCTTGCGCTTGCATCGAAATTGCCACCGGGTTCGGTGAGCAAGGGATTTGGAGAGTTGGCGCGACTCTGCGTAAGCGACTGCACTCAAGTGTCCAGCGAGATACGGCGCGCTCTTGCGTTGTCAGCCATCGGGGATACCGTCAACACGACTTAATATCACCTCTCGTAAACAAGGCGAGTAAACAAGGCGAGAATGCGGGTGCTGTCTGATTTCGGCTGGCGGATTTGATCCAGGCAAGTCGGTCGCGCACTCTGCTTCCTGAGAGCGAGTAAGCGGGTGAGGTCTTCCTTCAGCCGGTGCTGCAGTCAGACGGTGCGCTGGGTAGTCCCGGGCCAGTTCGCCAACCCGCGAACGCTCTCGCCTTTCGCACCGCGGGGACGATTGGCACTCGCTTCGTCAGCGCCTGAGGGGTGCCATGGTCACGTAACCACACCTCTAGCTATCGGCGCTCTGCTCCGCTCACTTCCACTCTGTCAGTTCGTAGCCAATGCTGCACGGAAGAACCACCGCAAGATTTAAAATTCAGAGAGGCGAGACTAGGCATCTTGGGCCTCGCGTATAGCGACATTTGGGAGGTCGACGATGAGCGATCCACTGGCTGTTCCATCAGGGTCTTCTCCAGAGCGTGTGAGGAATCGCTTGCCTTCAACGGGTACGAGGCTACTTCGTCGCCCAGACTGGCCGGGCCCTGGACCGATCGACTTGGAGATCCATGACCGTCCTCACGCATCGTCGTCGGTCGAATGGTGGTACATAAACGCACATTTAGTGTGCGAATCTCAGAAACCATACTCACTGTTTGTCAGCTTTTTTTTGAGTGAGCTCGACGACGATGCGGAGACGGTGCCGACGCGACGAGCCAAAACACTTATTTGGGGGCTTACCGACGTCTCTAAGCGTGCGTATAGCACTGGTACGTTGCTCGATCGGCATGCACCTCGATACGTGCTGAGGAGCTTGGACCGTGAGAACGCGGATCTGGATCCCTACGTGGCTCGGGCATTGCGTGAGGTCGTTGACAGGGGCACTGTTCCTCTACCCGATCGTCTTATGCCCGAAGATGGTCATGTCGATAACACGCGCTTAGGACTCGATTTCGGGGGAAATCGGTTTGAGAAGCTCCGAGGCGGCAGATACCGGCTTGAGCTCGATGATAATAGGGCACGTGTCGGTTGCGAACTTTTCTTGACTCCCCAGAAGCCGCCGACCAGACATGGCAACGAGGGCCTAGTATCAACGCCAAACCAAGAGATGTTCTACTACTTCATCTCCCGATGTCGGGTCGAAGGTTCGCTGCGCATCGGAGATTCACACTTTCGTGTTGAGTCAGGTAGTGCGTGGTACGATCACGAGTTCGGCGGTAGCGTCGAGCGCCGCGAGCAAGAGTGGGGTCCCAGGGCCAGCGGTCAAGCGTGGAGCTGGCTTTCAGCTCAGCTTGACGATGGAAGTGAGCTGACGGCAGCCATTGTTGTCGACTCGCACGATACAGGTCGCGTGCTTGAACGGCGGGCTGTCGTGATTGATCCTAATGGGAAGCAAGAAAGCTTCACGACATTCGCTTTTGAGCCGCTCCAACATTGGACGAGTTGTAAAACATTCTGCGCCTACCCCGTTCGCTGGAGCCTCGAGATACCCGATCTGCAGCTCTTGCTGGCGGTAGACTCCGAGTTTGAGGCTCAGGAGTTCGTGACGCTGCTCTCTCCACCGGGCTTCTGGGAGGGGCGAGTGAGGGTTCGTGGAAAATTGCGAGATCGCGATATTCACGGCGTCGGATATGTAGAGCACGCCGGTTTTCGCAGCGCCGAATCAATCAATGATTTTTTCACCGCGGTTGGCAAAGAGACACGGCGGGCACTGGACGCATTGGTTCCAGCCACGCCAACCTTGGAGCAGACGTGCCGCACTCTAGGCAGTGATCGTTGGCCCAATCACCTCGAGGGGGTAGACTTACCGCGCTACGTCAGCAGCCTGATCAATCCCATTAGGCACATTATCGAGAACGGTGGAAAGGCCTGGCGGCCATACCTTTTCGGTGCTTGCATCGACTTGGTTGACGGCGATGTAGAAGCATTTCGTAAGTGGCTTGCGGTGCCGGAGTTGCTCCACATCGGTTCACTCATAGTCGACGATGTCGAGGATCAGTCAGACGTACGTCGTGGCGCTCCTTCTTGCCACAAGGTCTATGGCGAGGCTTTGGCAATTAACGCGGGCACCGCATGCTACTTTCTCGCGGAGCTAATTCTCTCGACCTCCAGTTTGCCCGATGCTAAGCGGGCACGCTGCTACGAGCTGTACTTCGAGGCGATGCGTGCGGGGCACGGCGGCCAGGCACTCGATATTGCCGGTCCACACCACATCATGCCGGAGATTGTGGAGACCGGAGATGGACACAGGCTCGAGAAGAACATACTGGCAGTGCATCGACTGAAATCAGCGATTCCTCTAGGGTTGCTTGCACGAATCGCCGCCGTGATTTCAGACGCGGATGAAGAGCGCACGGAAGCTATAAGCGGTCTTTTCGAGGCCTACGGTCTTGCATTTCAGATCGTAGATGATGTCCTCAACTTGCGTGGATTCGAAGACGACTTGAAGCTTCGAGGAGAAGATATCCGACAAGGCAAGGTCACGGCTCCGGTGGCGCGCGCGATGTCTCTGCTAAACCTTCCAGATCGGCGGCGTCTCTGGAGTATCCTTTGTAAGAGACCGAGCGACCACAGACTAGTTAGCGAAGCGATCGATTTGCTGGAGGGTTGCGGAGCAATCGAGGCATGCAAGGAGGCGGCGCGTGAGCTAGTAGAAGCAGGTTGGCGTCGAGTGGACGTCCTACTTCCGGATTCTCAGGCGAAGGTGCAGTTGCGCGCTTTCGGTTGGTTCATTCTCGAACGTCGGTTCTAAAGGGCGCGGGGAGCTGTCGTCGTGATACTAGCAGAGACTGTCCTCGTCGATGACATTCACCTCGGCGATCCGGCGTTCTGGAAACTGCCTACTGAGGAGAGGGAGCGGGCATTCCTGACCCTGCGCAGCCGATGCCCAGTATCGTTCCACCGCGAGCACAGTGACGGTCCGCTTCCGGCGGGGCCGGGCTTCTGGGCGGAGAGGGGCGGAAATTTCGGGTTTGTGAGCCATACAAAGGCGCCCTTAAGGGCAGGAGGAAGGTATGGCAACGAACCGGGAAGAACGGATTAGCGATGAGGTATTGGACCAGTTATTGGAGGGGCGGGAACCGGCGACGGTATTTGAGAGCGGCGGTTTGGTCGACGAGCTGAAAAAGCGGCTGGCGGAACGGATGCTCGATGGGGAGATGGATCACCATCTGGGCGCGGAGGAGGAAGCGGAAGCGGGCAATCATCGCAACGGCTACGGCGCAAAGACGGTGCTGACGGACACGGGCAAGCTGGAGCTGTCGATTCCACGCGATCGCCACGGGCGTTTCGACCCGGTGCTGATCGGCAAGTACCGGCGGCGGTTCGCGGGCTTCGACGACAAAATCATCGCGCTGTACGCGCGCGGGCTGACGACGCGCGAGATCGCGGCGCATGTCGGCGAACTCTACGGCGTGGAGATCTCGCCGGACCTGGTGAGCGCGGTGACCGACGCGGTGCTCGAGGAAGTGGCGGCGTGGCAGGGCCGGGGATTGGAAGCGGCCTATGCAATCGTGTTCTTTGACGCGATCCGGGTCAAAATCCGCGACGAAGGGATGGTCAACAACCGGGCGGTATATCTGGCCATTGGCGTACGCTGCTCGGGACACAAGGAAATCCTTGGGATTTGGATCGAGCAGACCGAGGGCGCGAAGTTCTGGCTGCGGGTGATGACCGAACTGCGCAACCGCGGCTGCCAGGACATCCTGATCGCGGTGGTGGACGGGCTCAAGGGCTTTCCCGAGGCGATCACCACGGTGTTTCCGCGCACGGTGGTGCAGACCTGCATCGTGCACCTGATCCGTTACTCGATGCACTTCGCGTCGTGGAAGGAACGGCGCCCGGTAGCGGCGGCGCTCAACCCCGTGTACCAGGCGGAATCGCCTGCGGCGGCGCGCGAGCGGTTGGAGGAATTCGACCGCGGCCCGTGGGGCAAAAAATATCCCGCGATCGCGCAAAGCTGGCGGCGCAACTGGGAGCAGGTGATTCCGTTCTTCGCGTTTGCCCCCGAGCTGCGCAAAATCATGTACACCACCAACGCGATCGAGAGCCTAAATGCCCAAGTCCGCAAGGCGGTGAGAGTCCGCGGCCATTTTCCCAGCGAGGAGGCGGCCGCCAAGCTCATCTGGCTGGTGCTGCGCAATGTCCAGGCGCGCTGGAAAAATCCGCCGATCACGTGGCAAGCTGCCAAAGCCCAATTGG
>VFSW01012830.1_pt1 | contig 11668 bp, 9 predicted proteins | sample 5358111 | NCBI WGS metagenome assembly VFSW01 (sample SAMN11554181, study PRJNA540505) | mine drainage metagenome | isolation source: sediment from site ElyBrook_90M | place: USA: Ely Copper Mine, Vershire, VT | collected 2017 | reverse complement strand
CGCCGCAAGATGCCCGAGAAGAAGCTGGGTCGTGGCGTCATGATTCGAGGCGTCCACTTTTCCGTTGGTGCGAATGGCAATGTAGTCGCCGGTTTTCGCGACGGAAATGTTGGCATTCAAGCCGTCGCGGAAATAGACGATGTCCAACGCGTGCGCATTTTCCCGCAGCGTCAGGGGGCGGTCGTAAAGATTCCAATACATCACGGCGTTGAACGAAGCGACCGCGGGATCGTAAAAATAATTCGAGAAACCGATGAAGGCGGCGGCAGTGAGCAAGAGAAGATTTCCCGCGATCGCAAGGATTTTCCACGATCGCCGCTGCGCGGATGAAAAGGAAATCACGGAGGCCAGAGCGAGGTTCACGCCCGCCGTCGCCGCAAGCAGGTGAAAACTTCCCAGGCGCGGCATCAACCAGAATCCGGCGGCAATCGCGCCCACGATCGCGCCGAGGGTATTCCACGCATAGGCGCGGCCAACCGTGGCGCCCGCGCCAGTTCCATTGGCCGAACGCGGCCCGGCAATCAGCACCACAACGGCCGGGAAATTGAATCCGAAGACCACTGCCGTGGGCAGCATCGCGAGCGCGCTGGTGACAAATTGGGCAAGCACGAGGCCGCGAAACGATTCGTGCGTCGCGCGCAGAATCGGCGGAAGCACTTCGATCAGGCGCGTGAAGAACACCAGGAATGCGAGCGCGGCGAGCGCCGTCAGCGTCTGCGTGACGGCAAACGTCATCGAGCCCGGCTCGCGGCGGCGACTCCATCGTTCAAACAGCGCGCTCCCCAGAACGATTCCCGTGAGGAACGTGCCCAGCATCAGCGTGAACGCGTACGTCGAGCTACCCAGCTGCGTCGAGAGCAGGCGCGTCCAGCCGATTTCATACGACATGGCCGTGGCACCGACGATTCCAAAACAAAACAGGAAAAATCTCGATGGCGCGGAAGAAGGCGGCGCTTCCGATTTGTCTGGCACGCTGGCAGCATCCGCCGGTGGTGCGGCAAGCTCCGTGCGCGCGAGAACCAGCGCCAGCGCCCCCGCGGCAAGATTCAGCGCGACGGCAATTCCAAGCGTTCGTCGCAAACCGAGGGAGGGCAGAAAGAGAAATCCCGCCGCGAACGTTCCGGCAACCGCTCCCGCCGTGTTGATCCAGTAGAGGCGTGACAGGCGCGCTCCCAGCTCCGCCGCATTCCGCGTGAGTCCGCGCACCAGCGCGGGCAGCGTGCCGCCCATCAGAAATGTCGGCAGGAACAAGACCAGCGCCGATCCGGCAAATCGCAGCGTCAGCAAAGCGCTCGTGTTCCCGGCGACGTATGGATAAGCCGCCACGTAGGCCGCGCGGACGCCGGCCAGTCCCGCGAGAGAAATTGCGGCTGTTCCGGCAACGCCAAGTTCCAGCCACCCGTAGAGCGCGATGGGCCGGTCCCAGCGCTCGCTCCGCCCGCCGATCCACGCGCTCCCTGAAGCAAGTCCTCCCATGAATACGGCGAGGACCGTGGCGACCGCGTACGCCGTGTGGCCGAAAATCAGTCCGAGCGCCTTGCTCCACACCACCTGATCGATCAATCCGGCCGCGCCCGAAAAGAAAAAGCAAATGAGCAAAACAGGAAACAAATAACGGGGCGGAGCGGGAGCGGGCTCTACTTGGAGCCCGCCGGGAGTTTGTCCTGGCATGGCGGGCCGAATGGTAGTCTGGCCACCGAAAGGCGTCAAATATCGCCTAGGCTTGGCGGGGCCAGATTCCGATAACACCGTTCTTCGGGAACTGGCGCGACCGCTACCGTCCATCAGCATTGATCAGAGGGTTCACGAAGGTATCAACTGACGGAATGCGGCGATGTTGGCAGCCTCCGCCGGAACAATAGCGCCATACCAAGAATAGCTAATGTAAGGACCTAGCAGTACTATAAGCTGCGCGTGTACACCCATCGTGATCGTATAAATCGTAGGAAATCCCTCGTTCACCGGACTAATGCGCCCCAAGATATAAGCTTCGTAATGCTTAAAGTCCACCGGCGTCGGATCGTCAGTCTGATAAGGGGGCCCTTGCGCCCACAGCTTCGGAGCGGTCAGCATAACGAGGAGGAATAGAACTAGTTTTAAGCTATTGCTGAGGACCGCCATTGACGCTCCTGCTTTCTCACAAAAATCATGATACAACCTTTGAAAAATGTCATCGAGCTTTCGAGTGACTCCGCATTGAGCCGGAGTGACGGGCTTCGCTGGCGCTGCCGCGATCAGCGGCTTTTTCTATTAAATTGCCTGCAACGTATCCACCTCTCGCAAACTGACCCACCACCCTTCGCATCAGGGTTGACAGTCGCGGGGGCTCCGACTATCGTGAGCGTACGGTGAAAATTCTGGTGATTGGGAGCGGGGGACGCGAGCACGCGATGGTCTGGCGGCTGCGTCAATCGCCGGAAGTTGAGAAGATCTGGTGCGCGCCGGGCAACGGCGGGATCGAAGACGACGCCGAATGTGTGCCCGTGAACGCCGCCGACGTGGGCGCACTCGTGTCCCTGGCCGAGCGGCTCAAGCCGGATCTTACAATTGTAGGACCAGAAGCGCCACTGGTCGCGGGGATACGAAACAAATTTGAATGCCGCGGCATGCGGCTGGTGGGGCCTTCGCAACGGGACGCGCGGCTCGAAGGAAGCAAGATTTACGCGAAGGAGTTCATGGACCGGTACGGCATCCCTACGCCTACGCTCTATGGCGATTTTGAATCCCCGCTCGAAGCCATTCGCGCGCTCGACGCCGTCGATTGGCCAGTGGTGATAAAGGCCGACGGATTGTGCGCGGGGAAAGGCGTCCTGGTGGCGGAAAAGCGCGCGGAGGCTGAGACGTTCATTCGCCGCCTCATGCAGAAGCACGAGCTCGGTGCCGGCGGCTCGCGCGTGCTGCTCGAACACGCAATCAAGGGCGAGGAGCTTTCGTTCATCGTCCTGACGGATGGGCGATCCTTCGTGCCGATGGCGCCGACGCGCGACCACAAGCGAGTTTTCGATGGCGACCGCGGCCCCAACACCGGCGGGATGGGCGCCTACACGATGGACGGAATGATTACGCCGAAATACGAATCGGTAATCGTCAAGGACATCGTGTGCCCGACGATCGCGGGACTCTCCGAGGAGGGAATTCCGTACACCGGCTTTTTGTATTTCGGCCTGATGCTTACGGCCAACGGGCCGATGGTTCTCGAATATAATTGCAGGCTGGGCGATCCGGAAACGCAGCCCATCATGATGCGAATGAATTTCGACCTCGCGGTGGCATTTGAAGCGGTGGCTTCCCGCACGCTGGACAAGATCAAACCCGCTTGGAAGCCCGGCGCGAGCGTTTGCGTTGTCATGGCCTCGGGCGGATACCCGGGCTCTTTCGAGACAGGGAAAAAGATTACTGGATTGGCGGAAGCGGCTGTGTTGCCGGATGTAGCCGTGTTTCACGCGGGAACGAAGCGCGATGGCGATTCCATCGTGACCAGCGGAGGACGCGTGCTCGGCGTAACGGCCGCGGCCGATTCTCTCCCGCAGGCAATTCACAAAGCCTACGAAGCCGCGAGTAAAATTCATTTTGACGGCGCGCAGCGCCTGGCCGATATCGGGGCCAAAGGGGACCTCCGAACGCGCGTCATTCCGGAGGCGCCGCGTGTCTGAAGTCCTGCACTTATTTCAGTGCCTGGCGCACGGCGAGCCGATGCGCGAATTCGATGAAGTATTTGCCGTTGAAAATAAGGGTTTTCAGAACTGCATTCACGGACGGAGCGGGAGCACTCGTCAGGTTCTGGTGATGGATCACGAAACGCTCGAGGAATTCGGCATCGCGCCGGGGCGCGCCAGGGAAAACATCACGACGCGCGGGATCGCGCTGGGGACATTGTCCCTCGGGCAGCGGCTGCGCGCCGGCGAGGTTCTGCTCGAAGTCACGAATTCGTGCACGGTATGCCACCTGATGGACGAAATCCGCCAAGGCCTTCAGGAAGCGATTCGCGGGCGGCGCGGCTTGTTGTGCCAAGTCGTCGAGTCCGGGCGCATCCGCCGGGGCGACCGTGTTGAATTGGAAGAGAAGGCGCGCGCTCCGCATCAAAGCGGCGATAATTCCATCTCCGGCGCACATTGAACGGACCAACACACCAACCAGGAAAGCAGGGAGCATTCATGGCCAGTGAATCGAAGAATAGCCGCAAGCCGCTCGTCGGAATCGTCATGGGGTCGGACACCGATTTGCCGGTGATGAGCGAAACGGCGAAGATGCTGGAAAAGTTTGAAGTGCCCTACGAAATTGAAGTGACTTCGGCGCATCGTTCACCGGCGCGCACGCACGAGTACGCATCCACGGCGGTTTCGCGCGGGCTCAAAGTGGTGATTGTCGCGGCGGGAGGCGCGGCGCATCTGGCGGGCGTGATCGCGGCGGTGACGACGCTGCCCGTCGTCGCGGTGCCGATGGCAACCACGGTGCTCTCCGGCATCGACTCCCTGCTGTCGAGCGTTCAAATGCCCGCGGGCGTGCCCGTGGCGGCGATGGCAATCGACAGGCCCGGCGCCGTCAACGCGGCGATTTTCGCGGCGGAAATTCTGGCCACGTCCGATCCGGAAATTGCCAAGCGGCTCACCACGTACAAGGAAGAACTCGCCAAATCGGTGGCCGAAAAAAGCGCGCGAGTGAAATTACAGTACGCCGGAAAAACCAGCTAGGCCTCTTTTTTTAACAACGTAAAATTTCAAATATGCATGAAGTTGGAGTGGGCGGGGCTTCTAGTGGCGAAGGTTTCACAGGCTGCGGAATTTGGTCCTTGCAAGGACGAACCCCCACAGGCTGAAGCCTGTGCCACTACAAGCGGGCCTCTTCCAGCGCGACATCCTCAAGATATTTGTGCTAAAGCGAATTAGCGTTTAAAGCCGCTGGAATTGGCATCGCTGCCGCTGGCTTGCTTTGTGTTGCTTGCGAGAGCCTGCCTGGCTTCCTGACTGATCGTGACTACGTCTTGCAACCCAGCATTTTGCGCTGCGGCTTCCGTTTGCAGTGTCTTGGGTGCTTGAACGGCGTCTTGGGTCTGTGCCTGCGAGTGGGCTGCCTGCAGAGAGTGCACTGAGCTGGTCATGGTCCGATCACCTCGTCGCTCTATACATCGGCAGGCGAGGAAATACCCTTAGCGCCTGCCGATGTATAGAAACGAGATGGTTTACAAGGACTAGTGGTTATCGCCGTCGTGGTCTACGTCACCGCTGGCGGCCGGCTTCGGATTGCTGGCTAGCGCCTGCTGCGCTTGCGGGCTGATCGTGACCTTGTCTTGCGGGGCTGCGGTCTGGGTTGTAGTTTGCTGCGTCTTGGGTGGTGCTGCTGCTTGCTGCGTCTGGGCCGCCGCATTTACCGCTTGAACCGATTGAACAGGATTGCTCATGCGTATCACCTCACCCAGTTAACTTCGACAAGGGGAGGATTAACTTTAGCGGGGGCAGAAAAAAGAGAGAAGAAACAGTTAGTGTTCCGAACGGAAACAGTGCGGGCCCGCCGAATCTCTTCGGCGAGCCCGTTTTGTTCTCTTGCAAGGCGATTCGACCCTGCCCGCCCGAGCGCCGTGTTATTTTTTCGCGGAGGAAGCGGCGTGTCGCTCCTGCATCCGGCGGGTAAGATGAGGCACGATCCCCAGCATGCGCTCGATCAGCATCAACTGGCCCCGGTGGTGCATTTCATGTTCTTTCACGGAGAGAAGCATATCGAAGCGGGTGCGAACGGGCGGCGTTCCTCCCGGCGGCATGGTAACGACCTCGCTCAGGAAATTGTCGTGGAGTCCTTCCAACCACTTGGCCCACGCCTCGCCGTCATTTGCAAGCAGCTCCACCACCTGAACCTTGGAGCGCGGTGCTTTTTCTTCCGCGTGCATGCGTTTCATCAACGAAGGAAAATCGAATCCCGCCAGAGTATGCAAGCGCTCTTCGGCGTGGATCCGCTTTTGAAAGCCATGGCTCAGGGCAATGTGCGCCAGCAACTCGCCAACGCTGCGCGTCTCCGGCATGGGCCGAAAATCGTACTTATCATCGGGGATTTCCTCTGCAATCGTCAGGGTGTTCTTGCGGACGGTGCGAAAACTTTCAGCCAGTTCCTTGCCACCATAATAGTTCACAAGATTCTCCTTCGCTCAATCTAAGTTTGATTTTCCATGAACAGGAAAGGGAATAAAGTGTAACACGGCCCGGCAAAAATATAGGCGCAGCCCTGCCTTGCCAGCATTGTTTTTTAGAGGCCGGCCGCTTTTTAGGGGCGGTCTTTTGCTCTATCCAGAGCCAAACCGGGTCCCCGCCACATTGGGGACGAAATGCCGGCTGGCGTGAAGATTGGTGCGACTCCAACCATTGAAAGCGGAATCGGAAATTCCCGTATCGAAAATCGTTGTAGAATATACCCCATGCGCCTGGCGGGCTTGCCTGGTGAGCCGGGATTGCGCAGTTGTATGGATCCGAACCTACATGGAACCGAGGTGAATATGCGGCGGCGAACAGCGCTATTCGGCACGAGTGCCTTCGTTGTGATTCTTTCCTTCGCGATATCCATGGCTCGGCCTGCGAATGCCGGGCGAACGCCCGACGGCGCGGCGGACACGCCGACTCCTGCCGCCAACCACGACGATCTTCAGCGCTCGTACAGAACCGACCACTATCTCGAGGTGGCGGAGAGCGGCGCGGCGCGCGGAGAAAATATTTATTGGCATAAATGCTGGGCGTGCCATAACAAATATCAGCAGGCCGCTCCGCAGCTCGAAGGTCTTTTCCAGCATGCGGCTTTGATTACGGGCGTTCCCGTCAGTGAAGAGAATGTGGCCGCGCACATCAAAAAGGGCGGGCCGGGGATGCCGTCGTTTGGAACTACTCTCTCCAATGCGGATGTGGCGGACGTGGTTAGCTATTTGCACAGTGAGAAATGCTGCGTTGAGGGAGAATCCCTTCCCGCCAATCCGTGGTATCGATCGGAAACAAACAAATGGACGGTGCAGAGCGGCCTTTCCGGCGGGGCGAGTGGGATCGTGCGAGTGGCCAGCGGCGATTCACCGGAAGGCGTGATGGTGCAGTTGATCGCGCCGAATGGCGTCCGAACCACGGTTTATACGAATGAAGAGGGGAAATACGAATTTCCCAAGATGCAGGCCGGAGCCTACATCCTGCGCATCGCGAATCCGCTGGAATTCAAGCCGTACCGGCGCGATGCGGTCCAAATCGACGGCTCCACGAAATTGGAAGACATTGTGCTGGAGCGAATCTCCAAGACGCGGGCGCTGCCGGCGACGCCGGAAGTGGAATCGCAGCTCAGCGGCGAGGAAATTTTGTGGAATCTGCCGGGCACGGTCGAGGAAAAAGAGGCTCTGCACAACACTTGCGCGCTGGGGTGCCATTCCTTCCAGCAAATTTTCAAGAACCGCTATGACGAGCGAAGCTGGGCCGTGCTGGTGGCGCGGATGCTTCATCGCGGGGGAGGCCCGCTGATCAACGATCCGCTCGAGCCGGTGAGCGAAGCGGCCCAGGCGACCGACAAGACGGTCATCCAGTGGCTCGCGAAGGTTCGAGGTCCCGAGGCCGTGGACGCGCCGATGTACGCATTCCCGCGGCTGACCGGGGAATCCAATCGCGTGGTGGTGACGGAATTCGAGCTGCCCCGCGCATTGCAGAGCGCCCACGATGTTTACGGAGATGGTAACGGTAATATTTGGTATACGAGCCATCTAAGCCGTTACTTCGGCAAGCTGGACGCCGGCACGGGCGTCGTGACCGAATATCGGACCCCCTTGACGCCGGGCGCCCAGCCGGGCACGCATCACGTGTACGTCGAGAAGAGCGGCGAAGTGCTCATTTCCGAGCCCTGGTCGCACAAGCTCCTCAAGCTCGATCCGCGAAACGGGGAGATGGCGGAAGTGCCCGTCGCGGCGCCCTTCCCGATCAACTCCGCGGGAATGGCCGATTTCGACGTCACGCCGGATGGATTTGTGTGGGCCAGCATGGGCGGCGGATACGCCGCGGAAAAAATCGATCCCAAGACCGGGAAATTGGTGCAGAAATATCCGATGAAGGTTCCCTTCAGCTACGACGGGATCATTTCCCAGGACGGAAATTTCTGGGCCGGCGGCGCGATTTCCGGAACTTTTGGAAATTCGGCCGAGCTGCTGGATATCCGGACAGGCCAAATGCTCAATTTGGATTCCGGAGATCGCCGTTCGGCCGGCCGCAGAGGCGGATTCGATCCATTCGGGAATGCCTGGTTCGGGGGCGAGAATGGAACGCTGGTGGAGCTGGATGCCACGGCCAAGCGCATCCGTGAGTTTTATCCTCCGGGGCCTGTCGAACCTTACACGGATCTATACTCCGTGGAACCCGACCAGAACGGAGAAGTGTGGGGCGGTGAATTGCACGGGCGAGAGTTCCTGAGATTCAATCCGAAAACGGGACAGTGGACGGAATACGCGATGCCGGAGCCTTATTCGCATTCCCGCGCGGTGTGGGTCGATAAGTCGTCAAATCCGACCACCGTCTGGTATGCGGATTACAGCACAGGGCGAATCGTGCGCATTCAGCCCATGGAATGAACGCCGAGAACAAAGCACAACGCGACAGCGGTATTGGGATTTCACGGTGACAATATGCAGCTTTGCGCCATCTAAAGTATCCGGAGGCCGAGGATGTCAACTTTAACGCATGTGCCGAATGTTCCCCAGATTACGGACGATGCAGCCGACCTGGGATTGCGCGATGTAATCGAACGGGCCAAGGTCACCAAGAGCCCGCCCCCGGCGTGGTACCGGACCATGGGCCAGAACCCGGAAGTGGCCAAGGCCTTTGCGGGCTATTGGGACATGCTTCACCGCGGTGGCACCGTGCCTCACGAGATCAAGGAACTGGCGCGCATCCAGATCGCGCAAATTGTAGGCTGCGAATTCTGCGCGCGGCAGACTTCTCCCCTGGCCTCGTCCATCACCGAAGAAGAAAAGAGGAATTGCGCGCTACCGAACTGGGAGCATCCCGACCCGAAGACTCGCGCCGCTCTGCACTACGCTCGCACGCTCACCCTCGATGACGGGCGGGACAAAGAAGTCTACGCGGAGCTAAAGAAATTTTACAATAACGCGGAAATCATCGAGCTTTCGGCGTTTTTCTGCCTCACTGCCGGCGGCAACCGCATGGCCAAGAGCTGGAGCATCGAAGCGCACGGCGAAGTGCCGGCGATCCCCAAGGGCGCGATGTCGATCCATGGCGATTAATCAACGGCGGTGGCGCTCGCATTTTTCGACTAGGCGGTCCCGCAAGATTTCGCTGTTTTACCATTCCGTGCATGCAAAATCTTGAATAATGTAAGAGGTAGAACTAGTGTACTGCCCCGCAATTTTGCGTAATAAATTGCAGCAGCTTCAGGGGCTAAAGCCCTGACCCACAACCCTTGAGTTTCTGCGTATTTGCAGAACGGTACAATAGCAGTACACTAGTACGAGCTTACGGTAATTCAGTGCATGCTAATGGGAAAATAGGGAAACGCTTTTCCCGCCCCTCGTGGAATTTGCAGGGCTTTACCATCGGCGAGACCGGTAAAGTGAATCCTTCATTTCTCTAAACAGCTTATTTGCAGTTAGTTGCACGCATTGGCAAAACAGCCACATATCCTTCCACGAGTGTCCGAATGGCATCACAATTGCCACCTATCTGACCAGGCGATCTCCGTCAAAGGTGCGCCGCAAAATTCATTCTAATTTACTAAAAAGGTGTTCTCTATTGAGCAGGGAAGGCAAAACATCCGAGCGCAACGAATTGCTCCCGCCTCAAGCTGGTAGGGTTAACGGCGTGAGAGCGAATGGGCTAGATGCTGCTGGCTCGCACTCCGGAAACAACTCAGGCGGGGACCGCTCAAAAGACTTGGAATACTGGCGGAATCAATTGGCTGGTGAGTTGCCGCGGCTCCAATTGCCGAATGACCGTTCGAGGCCGTCCGAGGAAACCCATCATGGCGCGGTCGAGCGATTCGAGCTACCCGGGAGCCTGTCTCAAGGGCTGAAACGCCTCGGCGAACAATCCGGTTCGCCTCTCTATATCACCCTCCTCGCCGGGGTCGCCGTGCTGTTGCAGCGGTATTCCGGACAAGATGAAATCATGATAGGCGGCGGGGGCTTAGGGAGGAATCCTGGCGAGCACGCGGGCGCAACGGAGAATTTCGAGAATCCGCTCGCGTTGCGCATCGATGTTTCATCCGACCCCAACTTTCTGGATCTTCAGTCCCGCGTGGGAGCCGTATTTTTAGATGCCATGGCGCACACGAGCGTGCCCTTTTCCGAGGTTGTGAAGGAAGTTCGGCCGGGCAACGAGTTGGGCGGCAATCCTTTTTTCAGTGTTGCGGTATCGCTGGTTCCACAGGGCACCCTCGCCGCCGAAGACTCGAGCGGCGATTTTATGGAGGACTTGAAGTTTTCGTTCGAGGATCGCGGCGAACAACTATGCGGAGCGATTACATACGCCACCGATTTATTCGACCGTACCACCATTACAGAAATGGTCCGGCATTGGCAGAATCTGATGACCGGCGCTTGCGAAGATTCCGCCAAACGCGTTTCGGAGCTGCGCATCCTGAGCGAAAGCGAAAGAAACCGAATCGTGTACGAGTGGAACGATACGCGCGCCGCTTACGCAAATAGCTGCGTCCACGAATTATTCGAGCGGCAAGCGGCAAAAACGCCGGATCTTCCAGCGGTTGTGTATCGGGGCGCAACGCTCAATTATCGCGAACTGAACGAGCGCGCCAATCGTGTGGCGCATTACCTCCGGAATCGCGGAGTCGGCCCGGAAACGCTGGTCGGCGTATGCCTGAACCGCACGCCGGAAATGGCGATCGGGCTTTTGGGAATTTGGAAGGCGGGCGGCGCCTACGTGCCTTTGGATCCCGCGTATCCACAGGACCGGCTGTCTTTCATGATGCAAGATTCAGCCGCGAAATTTCTGCTGACAAGCGGCGAACTGAAGCGACTTTTCCCGTCCGCCGCCGATAAGACGATCCTGCTCGATGCGGATTGGGATCAGATCGCCAGAGAAAGTTCCGCGAATCCGGAACCCGCCGCTATGCCATCGAACCTGGCCTACGTGATGTACACCTCCGGATCGACCGGCGAACCCAAAGGCGCGATGATTGCGCACAGCGGGCTGGCCAACTATCTGAGCTGGGCGATTCGGACTTACTCCGTGGAAGAAGGCGGCTCCGTCCCCGTTCATTCCTCCATTTCTTTCGATTTGACCGTGACGAGCATGTACCCGGCCCTTCTGGCCGGAGGAAACATCGAACTCTTGCCGGAAGACGTGGGCGCGCAATCCTTGCTTGCGGCGCTGCGGCGCGGCGGCCGAAACCTGGTCAAGATCACTCCCGCTCATTTGGAGCTGCTCAACCAGGAGATCAAGCCCAGCGAAGCGGCGGCGATGACGAAGGTATTCGTCATTGGCGGAGAAAACTTGCCGGCCGAAAGCTTGCGCCTGTGGCGGGATTTCGCTCCGCAAACCCGGCTAATCAACGAGTACGGGCCGACGGAAACCGTGGTGGGCTGCTGCATCCACGAAGTGCGCGCGGACGATCCGCGCAGCGGCTCCGTGATCATTGGCCGCCCGATCGCCAACACGCAGCTTTACGTCCTGGATCGCCACGGGAATCCTGTCCC
>VFSW01012829.1_pt1 | contig 11669 bp, 10 predicted proteins | sample 5358111 | NCBI WGS metagenome assembly VFSW01 (sample SAMN11554181, study PRJNA540505) | mine drainage metagenome | isolation source: sediment from site ElyBrook_90M | place: USA: Ely Copper Mine, Vershire, VT | collected 2017 | reverse complement strand
ACGCGCGCTGGCTGTCGCGCTGGGGCGTTCCGGTGGGTGGCCGTGTGGGGCGGCGGGCGCTGGGTTGCGACAAACCAGCGGCTGCGTCCGTCGGCTGCGTCGGTTCATTGAATGGCGGCAGAACGAGCGTGGTTCGCGCCTGAGAAGTTGGATCGTCTGGCGTCTCGTCGGCGACCTCATAACTGATCCGGTCGTCCGTCTGGTCGGCCATCCGGCGCCGGGCGCCCATGCCGCGTGGCGCTGCGAGCGTGGAGTGGCCAATCGTCGGCGTGACGAGGAAGGAGCTATCGGTGAAGGGATTGGGCGCTTCCGCCGCCGTTGGCTCTTGCTCAGCGTGATCTTGCTCTCCGCGCTGCTCTCGTGGCATACTCTACCCCCCACCTGGCGCCGATTGGCGCATTCCTTACCGTTCACGGCGTCACGCTGGCAGCCGCTCAGTGGCCCACGCCACGCCCCCTACCCCACCTTCTATCACCTCTATTGCCTGTCTATATTCGTCTTTTCGCGTCTGGCGCGGGCCGCGCCCACCATACCTGTCGGGCTGCGTCGGCGCGGGCGTATCGCGGATGGGGCGCCTGGCCAAGTATCACATTTAAGGCGCGCAATGGTCAACCTTCGGCGCGTGAGGTAGCCAGAATGTACCCGGCTGGCGCGCTACGTTGGCTTACAGACGGCCTTGATTGCAGTAGCGGCGTGATGGCGCCGCGCTAGTTCAGGCGCTGGGTCGCCACTTCGACCATGGCGAGCGCGTCATCCACATCGAAGGGTTTGTGCAGCACAGGAATATCGAGGCGGCTGAGCAGCATAACAAACGCCAGTCGCAATGTCGTCGCCGCCGCTGTCATCAGGATAAAGCTATGCTGGGAGATCAGTTTTGCGTCTTGAGCGGCGGTCAGTAACGCCGACTCACCATCTATGCCGTTGGGCATCATCAAATCCAGTAGGACGACCATATGGTGTGGCGTCGTACGCAAGACCTTGAGCGCAGCGCCACCCTCCACCGCCTCCACCACCTGATAGCCTGCGTCTTCAAGCAACCAACGCAAGGTGGCGCGTATATCTTTGTCGTCATCCACAATCAGCGCATAGCGCGCACTACTCTGCCTGCCGTCATTCATCGGGTATTTTCTCGGTTCTCTCAAGCCTTGGTGGACGTGCGCTGGGTTCCCGCCACTTGTAGCATAGTCTATCAAAATTACGGACGCCGTGCGTAGGTGTACCCCACAGGTTCTGGGACGGTTGGCGGGCGCCCGCGTCGCAAGTCCGCGCTCGTGCGTTATATGTGTTGGGCAGGCTGAGCGCGGTTGGCGCTCGCATTGTTTTGGGCCAATTCGCCCCCTTCCTGTAACATTCCTACGGGGATGTGGGTGAGGACCTACAGATCGCGCACGCACACAGCGACGCCGCATTGAGCGTGCCAAAATGTGAGCCGACGCCGACACGTGTCGGCGTCGCATTAGGGTACGGAGGGTGATGAGCAGCCCGCACGCGCGCGTCAGCGCGTATGTCGCATTCAGCATTCAGCATTGGGGGAGAGGATGTCTATGGGGTCGCAGGGCGTTCAGCCGCTATCCGGGCAGCGGGATCATCGAGGGAAGCGTGGCGCGCGCAGGCTGGCGACGACCATCGCGCTGGGGCTGGCGCTGCTGGCGCTGGCGGCGCTCACACTGGCGGGCTGCTCGCTGTCGGGCGGCGGCGCTACCTCCAACGTCGTGAGTGGGCCACAGGGTTTGAGTCAGCTCTCCTGGTGTGATGGCCCACAGATCATCTTTCAGGACAATAGCTCCTCGCAGCCGGTGATCACCAGCTGGGGTAAAGTGCAGAACCAGTTAGGCTTCACCTACTACTTGCCCGCAACTCTGCCGCTCGGCTCCTGTCTCGATCTGGCTGGCGGTGTCATCCACGACCAAATCTTTGGTGGCAAGCTTGACCTGACCTATACCCTACCCAAGATTGGCTCGTTGACTTTCGCTGAGGCGCCCAAACACGGCGACATCGTGACCTCACTGCAATGCGCGGTCAGCCCGGCGGATAGCACTGCCAACATCTGCATCGGCGCCGTCAGTGATACGACGATTACCATCGCCGGACGCGACACTACGAGTGACCTGCAAGCGATCTTCGCTACGCTGAAGCCCAACGTCACCTGGCTACCAGCAAACACGCCGACCATCACCCCCACGGCGACGACGCCAGCATAGGCAGCGCCCATGTCTGTGAGTCATCCTACCCCCGTCTCAGATCGCGCGACGTGCCATGTCGCGCGATGGTGGCGCCAGTCTCTCACCCTGGCTGGCCCTATGGGCTGCGCCTATCCCCCCGCTCGGCGGGAGCGGGCGACGGGGAGGCGGTGGGACTCGGAGGCCAACAGGTGAGCCGGGCGCGCGCCTAGACGAGTGGGCCATCGGCGACTTGCGCCACCTAGAGATGCAGCGCGCCGAGGAAGAGGCCGATGATTACCAGTACGCTCACCGTCACCACGATGATTGGCTCCCAGACGCTGCCGGTGCGAAACCGCATATGGTGGTCGGGCGGGAAGCCATAGCGCACATGCGAGGGCCAGAGCCAGGGCACGCCGCCCTCGGTGAGACTATCGGCTACCAGATGCAGGAAGTAGCCGATCATCAGGCCACCAAACGCGATGCCCACCCCCGGCGCCAGGAAGCCACTAGGGGCGATCCCAGAGCCGAGTGACTCACCCGTCTGTGGCAGGCCAAGGTGAAAGAGCGCCAACCCCAACGCATACTGCGCGGCCCAGACGATCGCGCCGACCCCCACCAACCCCACGATGCTATGGAAGATCGTGCGATGCCCGGCGATATGCTGTATCCCCTTGCTGATCACGCCCAACCGACTGCCCAGCGTACTGCGCGCGTTATCAATATCCGGCGTCAGCGCGCCCAGCGCGGCGAAGCCGTAGTAGATGATTTTCTCGGCCAGCAGGTCGGGCGAGATCGCGCCAGTGAGGGTCAGCGGCGCCCCAGCCGGGTGTGTGGGCAGCAGGCTGGCGATCACCACCGCGCCCGCCACCCCAAAGACCACGTGAGATGAACCTCTCACACATTCCTCTTTTCGTGTAGTGGAAAATTGCCTGCGCCAGCGCGCCCCAGCCGTAGGTGTGGCTCACGGATGTGATCCGTGTGATGCAGTCATTCGGCGGGCGTGTCGGGGTCGGCCACCAGGATGCGCTCGCCCTCGATACGGATGGCGTAGACGCGGGCATTGGCGCGGGCGGGTCCGCGCGTTACGTGGCCGCTGCGCACATCGAACTGCGCCAGATGCAGCGGGCAGGTGAGCGTCGCGCCGTCGAGGGCGCCCTGGCTCAGCGCAGCGCCGATGTGCGGGCAATCGTCGTCGAGCGCGTAGAGCTGGCCATCCACATTGGCGAGGCAGATCAGCCGATCCCCCAGCAGAACGCGCCGCAGCCGCCCCACCGCGACCTCGCCCACCCGCGCCACCGCGACGAACGCGCCAGCTGGGGGCGTCCTCGTGTCGGCGCCGGGCGCCGCCTCGTTGTGTCCTTCGTCCCCCATACGACTCTTACCTTTATTCGTTGCTGTTGGCGCCGCTCGCCAGCGCTCGCCTACCGGCGCGCCCTTCAGTATACGACACTCCGGGGAGCGTCACCGAGGTGATATGACAACAGCTGCGTCTGTGCCCCGCTCCGTCGGGGAGACAGGCCGAGGGGCCACTCTGCCGCGCGCGGACGCCAACAAACAAGCAAGAGCGTCTTGCGGTTGACGGCCAAATCATGCTACACTGCGCCTAAGGGACGCCTTGACGCTACCCAGCGCGCCTCACTATCGTATACCTTTGTGACTGCCGAAGTGAAGCGCGCTGCACAGTCGCTTGCGAAATAGCCTATATGCGCGTGAAAGTGGAACACTGATCGGCGATCGATCTTCGACCAGCTTGACCAGTTTACATGCGGTGGCCGTCTTAGGTGGTTTTGGGTTGCCCTGCGGCGCCATGCAGAAGAAATGAGGGCTTTGGGTGTCAATTAACTTTCAGACGAATGCGCGTCGCTTGCCAGTCTACCTCCTACTGGATACGTCGGCCTCAATGCAGGGGGTGAAGATCGTGGGTGTCAACAACGGCGTCACCCTGATCTATCAGGAACTCATCAACGACCCGCGCGCCGCCAGCACGGTCAATATCAGCGTGATCACCTTCGCCGATCAGGCCTACCAGGCTCCGCTGACGCCGATCGATCAATTCACACCGCCGCAACTGGTCGCCAACGGCATGACGGCGCTAGGCGGCGCACTCCACCTGCTCAACGAATCGCTCGACGCCGATCTGATCCCCAACCAGGGTGGCGAGATCAAGGGTGACTATAAGCCGCTGATCTTCCTGCTGACTGATGGCCAGCCAAACGATCATTGGCAGAATGAGGCGGCGCGGCTTACCGGTCGCACCATGCCTGCCAACATCATCGGCATTGGCATCGGCGCCGACGCCGATATGAATGTGATCCGCCAACTGACGCGCATGGCGCTCCGGCTGGAGGACGTGACACCGCAGAGCATCAGCGCGCTCTTCCAGTGGGTCTCTGGCTCGATCTTGACGGCCAGCCGCGCCGCCAACAACGCCGCCGCCGCCGCTGGCCAGCAGCAACAGGTCAACCTTGCCCCACCGCCGCCAGGGCTGGTGTTGCAGATGTAGTTTGGGCTGACGTTCGGGTCATTCTGCGCGAGTTTGCCATGACACGCTGACCGCTGCTGTTCCCGGCGTCGTTGGCGTTGGCGTCTTCGTGATCCCTGCTCACCGTTCTTTGGAAAGAGGCGTGTATGTCGATCGCTTTCCCGCAAGATACCTCTCGTCGCCTGCCCGTCTACCTGCTGCTAGATACCTCCAGTTCGATGCAGGGGGTGAAGATCGTGGGTGTCAACAACGGAGTGGTGTTGATCTGCCAGGAACTGATGAGCGATCCGCGCGCCGCTAGCACTGTATATATCAGCGTGATCACCTTCGCCGATCAGGCGTTTCAGTCGCCGCTCACGCCCATCGCGCAGTTTACGCCGCCGCAGTTCCCCGCCAATCCGTCGCATGCCCCAGGGACCGCGCTGGGGGGCGCGCTACGCCTGCTCAACGAGTCACTCGACCAAGACATCATGACCAATCAGGGCAGTGATCGCAAGGGCGACTATAAGCCGCTAGTCTTCATCCTCACCGATGGCGAGCCGTCGGATCACTGGCAGACCGAGGCGCAGCGCCTGGCGAGCCGCTCAACCAACAAGGTGGTGAATGTGGTCGGCCTTGGCATTGGCCAGAACGCCAACACCAACATTCTGCGCCAGGTGGCGACCACGACGCTGTTGATGCAAGACGTGACGCCTGCCAACATCAAGGCGTTCTTCACCTGGGTCTCTGGCTCGATTATGACGGCCAGCCGCGCGGCAGTGGCGTATGGGCAGGGCGGGCAACAGACGCAGGCGGCGCCACCGATCCCTGGTGGTGTCACGACCCAGTAGCGCCTACGAGGCGCCAGCGCAAACGGCAGCGCAAACGGCAGGCGACGAACCGACGAGCGCGCCTGAACGTTTCGGCGGAAGCCGTCGGTGATGAGTCGGCGTGGAGCCTGGAGGAGCGCACCTATGAGCGATGAACGAAACAACGCCAATCAGCCCCCACCCGATCCGCGTAGCCCGGCGACGCCAGGGCCGAATGCGCAAACGAACGGCCCACAGGCTAGCCCGATGCGCGGGCGGGCGGCTGGCCCCATACGAAATCCGGCTGCTGCTCGTAGAGCAGGCCAGGAGCTACCGCCTGATTACCAACGACCTCCCTATCTGCCGTATGCGCCCAACCAATTTGGTTCGCAACAAGGGCTAGCGACAACCGTTCCGAATCCCGATCGGTTCACACCACAGAAGCAACCACCCGCTCCCGCTGATGGGTATGCGGCCATGGGGCAACCGCCCTATGCGACCATCGGGCCAGCCCAGGCGCTGCAAGGCCCATTGCACACTGCTACCCAGGGGGCTGCATCAATGGAGCTAGGCCAGACTGAGCAGGGCTGGCTGGCGCGTCTGGTGTCGCGCTTCACTCTTGGGTCATCGAATACCTTTGTCGCGTGGTTGGGTGTGGCGTTCGCCGCCGTTACAATTGTGTTGAGTGGTTTCGAGATTGAGCTAACAGGAGGCGACCTCCTGCACATAGGCCCGAAACTCCCCTATGGCATCGGAAGCATTGGCATATTCGTGTTCTCCCTTGGCTTGGGTTTCTGGTTCTTTAACGTAGCCATTCGTCGCTCCGCGCCAGAACAATCAGATCCGCAGCGGAAGAATATGGGCAGGCAGCCAGCGCCGAGCGAGGCGCCCGCCACTGTCGCCGGGGCGGCGGCGCCTGCGCCCAGCGCCCCACAGGCTCCGGCCCCCGCGCTCGGCGACCTTCAACCTGTGGAGACGCAAGAGTCGGGATGGCTTGCCGCGCAAGAGTCAGGCGGGATTGAACGGACGCCAGAGCCTGATCCTGCGTTCACGATGACGCCGTTCGTCCCACAGGCCCCCGCGCAGTTCCAGAACAATGAGCCACCAGCCGAGTTGGGCGATCGCTACGACCACAAAGACGCCTTTGCGCGGCCTCAGAAGCCGACGCCGGATGGCTGGGCGACGCTAGGCGTCAGCCTGCGCGGCCTCAGCCACATGCACGACGCCAAGTTCCGCGAGGACGCGATCACTGGCGCATGTCTCGGCCCATGGCAGTTTGCCGTTGTAGCCGATGGCGGCGGCTCGTACTCGCTCTCGCGGGTGGGGGCAAATGTTGGCGCCAAGGCCGCATTGCAGGGGATGATCGCGCGGCTGAGTGTGCTCAACCGCATGCCGGGCGCGATTGACCCGGCGGGCAGACCCGCGACGCTCAACGAGAGCTTGCGCACAGTGCTGACCGAGGGCTTTCAGCAGGCGTCTACCGCCTTGCAGATCGAGGCGCAAACACGCGGTGTCCCTTCGCGCGATATGTACACGACGCTACTGCTGGTGGCGCATGTTGACCTGGGCGGCGGTCGGCATCTGGTCGGTGGCGCGCAGGTCGGCGACGGCGCCATCGTCGCCCGTGTCGTCAACGCGGCGGGCGAGTCGCGGCTGATCCGGCTGAACTCGCCGGACATTGGCGCCTCGAACAACGAGACGGTTTTCTTTCAGAGCGTCCAGCCGACTGAGTGGCAGGGTCGCATCTTCACCGAGATTGTGGAGGGCGCGCAGTGCTACTGCCTAGCGATGACCGATGGCATCTCCGATGACTTCACTCCGCTGGAACCAGCGCTAGAGCAGTTGGAACAGCCTCTCTTCAAAGATGTGCTGGCGGGCAAGACGCCGGAAGAGGCGCTGCCAGCGGTCGAGAATCTGCTGAGCTATAAGCGCGCGGGGTCGTTCGACGACCGCAGTCTGGTCTGCATCTATAACACGAGGGAACGCCCGTGGAAGTAATCTTCAGCGATGGGTCGCGCGAACAGTACGAGGATCAGCCGTTCTCGGAGGGCGCGCAGGGCGCTATCTATCGCTCGCGCGACCGCCAGCATGTGGTGAAGCTGTACAAGACGCCAGCGAATCTGCCAGCCAACGTGGCGCGCCAGCTCAATCTGGATCGTCAGCGCCAGCTTGACGCCATTATCGGCCAATATAACGTCGTCGGCAATGATCCGTATTGGGATGAACTCTTCGCGTGGCCGCTCAAGCGGGCGACCGCGCCGCGCATCGGCGTCAGCGCGCGCTTCATCACTGGCCTAACCCGCCTCGACAACTACTTCTTCGCCCAGTCATTCAATCGGCTGACCGAGGCGCAGCGCGGCTGGTGGATCGGTCGGGTCGCCTCGTCGATCAAGCTGGCGCGGGCGGTGGGGCGGCTCTCGACGCGCGGCCTCTGCCACTCCGACCTGTCGGAGAAAAACATCTTTGTGGATCCGTTGGAGGGGCGGGCGACGATCCTTGACTGCGATAGCCTCGTCATCCCCAATGTGATGCCCGCCGAGGTGCTCGGCACGCCAGAGTATATGGCGCCAGAGTTGCAGAGTGGCAAGGTGCGCGAACCATCGGTGGTGACCGATCGCCATGCGCTGGCGGTGCTGCTGTATCGCTGGCTGTTGTATCGCCATCCATTGCTCGGCCCGAAGCGCCACTCGAACGATCCGCAGGTTGACGACAACCTCGCGTTGGGCGAACGCGCGCTCTACATCGAGAACCCCACCGACACTTCAAACCGCCCCAGCAACTTGCAGGTGACGACCAATGCGCTCTCACCGCGCGTGCGCGATCTCTTCCAGCGCGCTTTCGTGGGCGGTCTGCACAACTCCGCATTGCGCCCCACCGCTGACCTATGGGAAGAGGCGCTGAGTGAGATGTTTGATCGCGTCGTGCCATGCGCCAATGCTGCCTGCGAACAACGGTATTTTGTCGCGCCGGACATGGGTCCACTGATCTGTACGCTCTGCGGTACACGCATCAACGCCTTCACTCAGCTCCCCTATCTCAAGCTCCGTGGGCCACGCCCCAGCAAAGGGGGCGCAATAGAGTACGTGGATGAGACGGCGGGGGCCAATGGCGTCGCCTATAGCCGCTACATTGTTGGGTGGCCTGATCGGTTGATCAACACGTGGCACGTTGACCCTACCGTCACCCTGCGCGTTGGGCTGGCAGGCACGCGCCCCGATAACCGACGGCTAGCAGTGATCCGCCATGATCGCGCCCGCAATGAGTGGTTTCTTGAGAACATTGCAATCCCCCAGCTTCAGGCGCGCCAGGGGGGCGGCGCGCCGTCCCCCGTCGGTTGGGCGCCCGTTCCGCTGGGCCAGCGTGTCGCGTTACGAACGGGGACACAACTCTTGCTAGGGGCGCTCAACAGCGCGCGTATCGCCTACGTTGAGCTACGCCCGGTGTAGGCGCCGCCGACGGTCGAGGGGAACCAGACATGGCTCAAGCATACCACCGGCAAGCGCCGAATCACGCCGGGAATCGCGAAATTCCGCTCGTCCCGGTTCCAGAGGAAGGTGCGAACAACCAGTGGCCGACGTTCTCGCTCAATGCAGCCCAGCTCAGCGCCATCAGTAACCACCCGGCAGGCTGGCTGCTCACCGTGGCGCTGCCGCCGCTCACCAGCGATGAGGTCGTCCTCCCAGGGGGCGCCAGCCCGACCTTCGCCTTGACCGCTGGCAGCCGCACAATTGGGCCGCAGGCCGCCCCCGCAGGCGCCAATCGATCGCAGGGAGCCCCCGGATCCCCCGGCCAACCCGCTCCCGCCAGTGGGCGTATGTCGCCGAGGGGTGGGCGTGTGGCGCCGGCCCAGGTGGCGCCGCCGAGCGGGGTGGCGAAACCAATGGGGCAGGCGTTCCCGACTGCGGCGAACCCACCCCCGGCCTGGACGCCGATGCCAACGGCGCGCGGAAATGTGGCCCCGCCCGCGCTTGACGCTGTGGGTCAGGCGGTCGCCTGGGCCTCGCTGACGCTGGCCGGTATGGCTGTCGTCTTCTGTTGGCTGGCGCTACTCGCGGCGCCCCTAGGATTGATCCCGGCGGTGTTGGCAGTGGCGGGCGTCGTCACCGGGCATATCGCCCAGGCGCGAACCCTGCGCGCCACCCTGGAACACCGACTGGCGGTGGTGGGGACATGCCTTGGCTACCTGGGCGCACTCGCCACGGTGGGTTGCCTGCTCTTCACGGTCTTTCACGGCGGGGCGTAGTACCACTTCGCTGCTCAGGCTCCACATTGTTGGGAAGCGGGTACAATGGAGATGAGCAACGTAGGCGTTGTCTGACGGCGCTGGGACTGCTAGCCGAATCTAGTGGCCAAGCGCGACGCGATCGTGTACGATACAACCCAGACGTGCGCTAGGCGTACACTTGGATAGAAATCCGCCATCGAGGATGTGTTCCATTAGTGTGAGATCGGGCAGGCAATGGAGACTAGCGAGTCACCGGCGACGCCGGATTCATCAGCGATGCCGCAGTTGCTAGACGACGCGGCGACGACCCGCAGTAGCGGCGGTAGCGCCTATAGCGCCCCGGCGCAACCCGCCGAGGTGGAATCCATCCCGACGCAGACCGCGCCTGCGCCGACGGGCGCCGTGCCGTGGTTGCCCACGCCTGCCGATGGCGATCCGCGTCCGTGGCCGACCTTTGCGCTGACCCCAGCCCAGCGCGCCATCGCCGCACCGGCGAGGCCGCCGCGCGCCGTCCCCTTGCCGCGTGTGGCGTCCCCGCCGACTGGCGCCACCTCAGCGGGGACGCCAGCCGCGCCGCGCATGGCCCCGGCGCAACCGGGCGCGCCGCAGCGCCAGCCCCAGCGACCCCCGCCGCCGCCCTATATAGGCAGCGGCTACGCTGGCCCCGGCGGCTATCCAGCCAATCCCAATGGCTTCGCTCCGCGCCAGGGGCAGCAAGGGCAGTCGCCCTATGCCCCCGCGCCCTCCGCGAATCCGCCGCAATTTTATCAGGCGCCGCCATTTGGCGCGCCGATGCAGCATCAGCAACTCCAAATGGCGCCAGTGGGACGCGGTGGCGCGCAAGGGCTGGCGGTATCGTCGCTGGTTCTGGGCATCATCGCGGTGTTGATCACCTGCGGCGGGTATGGGTTTGTGCTCGGCGTGCCAGGGATCATCACCGGCCATCTGTCGTTGAATCGCTTCGATACTCGCTGGGCGCCACCAAGCGCCTATAACCTGGCGCGTTGGGGATTAGGGCTATCCTACACCGCGACGATTATCTCGTTGCTCGTGCTGCTCTACTTCCTCTCGCATGGATAGGCTGCACGTCTTGGTGGCGCGTCAAATGCGCGCTCAGGCGAGCGCGTAGTATTCGTAGGTAGTGATGATAGCAAAGCCACAGACGCGATAGACGGCGAAGGCGCGCGCATTCTCCGTCTCAACTTCGAGGCTGAAGCGCGTCCAGCCCTCGGCCCGCAGCAACGCCATCGTCGCGCGCATGATGCGTTTGCCCCAGCCCTGCCCCTGGCGCGTGGGTAGCACGCCAAAACCATAGACCCCCACCTGCCGCTCACCCGACTGGGGTGTAGCGGTCGGCATGGGAACCACCCGCAGGCTGCCTATGGCGACGCCCTCCACCTCGCCCAGCAGCCAGCGTTCGGCGCCGGACGCCACGTCGTTGGCGATCTCCTGGCGTACTACGTCGAGTGGGTCATCAAAGGCTCCGGCGGTGATCGCCGCCAGCGTCTCCACATCCGCCACGGTCGCATCACGCACACGCAACGCCGCCGCTGATGGGTTATGGGCGTCCCCTGCATCGGCGACGGCGATTTCTTCTGGCGCTAGCGTCGCCGGGCGCTCCATGTGATGCTCGGCGAAGGCAAGGCGTGCGGGTGGCGTTGTGGGCGCGGGGTCAGCGGATGGCGCGCCGGGCGCATTGAGCGCGGCGACGAAGGCCTGCCCAGAACTCGCGGCGCGTTCGCAGATTAGCAACAACCGCGTGACACCTAGCTCAACGGCGAGACGCTGGGCGGCGGTGAGCAGCGCCCGCCCGATCCCCCGGCGCCGATAGTCGGGGTGTACCATGCCGCACAGTTCGGCCTCGGCGCCGTCACTATCATCAAGCGCACAGTAGCCAACCAACGCGCCATCGGCGATCCACACGAAGGCCAGGGCGTCTGCCGTCGTCGCATCGCTCTCGCTCTCGCTCTCGCTCTCGCTCTCGCTCTCGCTCTCGCTCTCGCTCTCGCTCT
>VFSW01012828.1_pt1 | contig 11670 bp, 14 predicted proteins | sample 5358111 | NCBI WGS metagenome assembly VFSW01 (sample SAMN11554181, study PRJNA540505) | mine drainage metagenome | isolation source: sediment from site ElyBrook_90M | place: USA: Ely Copper Mine, Vershire, VT | collected 2017 | reverse complement strand
CTTACGCGACATCCGCCACCGAATCCCTGCTATGCCCCTGAATAAGACGGGTTAGGATCGTTCTCAGGCATTTTCGGTTGTGAGGATGCACCTCGGCAACCCGGTCGTGCGTAGCACGTGTCCGCCACCCATTAACCACACCAAGCATGAAGCCAATAATGCGGCCGGGCTGCTGCTCGGTCGGCGTTTCAACCGCCTGGCGCCTTTGCTGAACATCGCCAGTGGCTTCTGCGCGACGAACAGGTGGTCATTGCCTCGTCCAGCGTCGGCTACATCACGGCGTTGCACTTGCCCGGTCGCTGTTATGCAGTCGCTCTGTCGGACCTCGGCTAGGGCTCAGTCTGAAGCAGACGCCTTGGCTCAGTCAGGTCAACCCCCACTTCGCAGAGAAGAAGTTGAACAGCGGCCCGAAAACAAACGCGATATACCAGCCATAGGCAAACGACTCGATGAGCCCAAGCAGGAAGCTGCCCCATGTCAACCAAGTGAAGCCGGGAAGTAATCGTAGCCACGTGCCATTCATTGCCTGACCCGGAAAGAGCAGGTCGTAGCCGACGCAGAGAACGTAGGTGATAGTGATGAACAGCCCTAAGCTTAGACCCAATGCAATGACTGGCAACCGAGGCGCCGCATTAATGCGACTGATTCTCTCCGGTGAGACTGGCGTGCCCCTACTGGCCCTATCCATGAACATGTTGCTCTCCTGATGTTGTTGGCACGGAGCCTTTGGTGAGGTACTGGCTCGGATTTGCCTCAAACGCGTCTCGATGTTTCGTTGAGCAGAAGAAGTAAGGCCTACCCTGGTAGACCGACGACTTCGCCGAGGCCGGATCGACCTTCATGCCGCAAACGGGATCAATCACCGAGCCTGGGACTACGAGCGATTGGCCACCGCCCGCCATTGGCTCTGGATGCTCTTCCCCATGGCTCCCATGGCCGTGACCCATAACGTGCGCGCCACAGCCGCCGCGCATCATGAGGAAAAAGAAAACACCGATGATGAGAAACCAGATCCAGGGAGCCACGGCTTCCTCCTTCGCTTTTGACGACCCGACTCGACGGAACCCGCCGTCGCCGTTGGTGACTATAGGATTGCCGATGCCGTGGCACCGTGGAGTCTCCGGGCTCGTGCGTAGAGATATGATAGAAAATGCGACTCGACACGACGAGTTTTCGCGGACGTACAGGGATCACGATGCGAGTCCGCACAAGCACTCGGTTGTTCGGCGAGGCGCTCCGCTCTTTGACCATACTGGGTGTTCTTGTCGTTAATCCCCGGGTCGACACTGTCATCGTCTTTGCCGACCTTTCGCGCCACGAGGAGGCTGGGAAGGCTAAGGCTCAGTAGAACGCCAAGCACCGTGAGAACCGCCGCAAGCAGGAACGATGCTCCCGCCTGCCAGGAAACATCGAACAGGATGCCCCCTACGGCTGAGCCCATTGCTGCGCCAAGGCTTGCCGCAGCCGTCTGCTTGCCGAGCTCCGTTCCCTGCGCCTTGCCGGCTTTCGTTGAGATCCAGTAGGTCAGAATCGGCGAAAGAATACCTGCACTGGCCGCCACGGCGCCGATGACCACCAGCATCAGCATGAAATCGGAGGCGCGGGGGACTAGGAATAACCCGACTGCCATAATACCTAGAGCCGGTGCAATGAACCAGCGAGTTGTCTCGGGCTTGATCAGCGGCGAGAAGACCAGCGCCTGCACGACGATCATCACCAAGCTGCATTCGGTGAACATCAGGGCGATTTGATATTGTGTCAGTCCAAGTTGCTGTTTCCCTCGCAGCGCCAGTCCTACCTCGAAGACTCCCACACCAGCTGATACGATGAATGCAAGGGCGAGCAACTTGGGGACGAGCCAAGCCGATACGCCCGGTATCTTCTGCAGGCGCTGCGATATCGGGCGGTCTTGCACGTGCCCGGGGACGGTCAGGGCGACGCCGGCTGCCACAACGAGCGCCAATCCCCCTGTCATTGCCAACGGGAGGTTCAACGCCTTGGCAATACCAACAGCCGGAAGAAGGCCTGGGATGCCGTGCGAGATCAGCACACCAAACATTGGGCCGAGCAAAAAGCCACTAATGCCGGCCAAGCTGACGAATGTGAGGCGGCGTGCGCGCGCTGTTTCTGTCGTCGCAAGATCTCCGATTGTTGCCAAAGAAACGGGCGTCACAGCAGCGGCGAATACGCCGCTCAGAAGCCGTTCGGAGTAGACAGAAACAAGGTTTTCGATCGTCGCGAAGGTCAGCATTGTCGCGCTGAATCCCACGAGTCCGATAAGCAAAATGCGGCGTCGGCCGTAGCGGTCGGACAGGTGGCCCCATACTGGGGCAAAGAAGAAGATGGACAATGTGTAGAGGCCTGTCAGCAAACCAGTCGAGCGCGAAACCTGGGTCGCATCGCCGCCAGCGCCGAGCAGCCGTTCGATTAGATAGGGGAGGAGAGGCAGCACCACGCCGTAGCCCAGCGACACGGTAAAGACCGAGAGCATCAGCACAGCCATTGTGCTCGGCGATACTCCCGATGGTGCGGCGCGGCTGATCATGCGGCTGCCGGCTTGGGAATGTGCGCAGACACAGGAGACGCTTTCGCACCCTGACGATGGATCCCCGTCAGCCTGGTCCATTTCAGCATCAGCGCGTTGATCGCCACGATAAGGGTGCTGCCGGACATTGACAGCGCCGCGACCTCGGGACTGAGGATGAAGGGATACAACACACCCGCTGCCAGCGGGAAGGCGATGACGTTGTAGCCCACCGCCCACCAAAGGTTCTGGTGCATTTTTCTGAGCGTTGCGTGGGACAACTCGATGGCACCGACAACGTCTAAGGGATCGCTTTTCATGAGCACGATATCGGCGCTTTCCATTGCGACATCTGTGCCGGCGCCGATGGCGAACCCCACGTCCGCCTGAGTCAAGGCCGGCGCGTCGTTGACCCCGTCGCCGACCATTCCGACCTTCTTCCCATTGGCCTGCAGCCCCTTCACCTTCTCGGCCTTCTGGGCCGGCAGCACGTCCGCCAACACGCTGTCGATGCCGAGATCCGCTGCGATGCGTTTGGCCGTCGCCAAGTTGTCGCCGGTCAGCATCACAACTTCGATTTTGCGTTCCCGCAGCTTTGCTATTGCAGCCTTGGATGTCGGCCTGAGGGCATCGGCGATTGCGATAAGCCCGATCACCCGACCGGCCAGAGACACGTGGACCACGGTGCGGCCATCGCCCTGCATGCGGCTCGCTTCCTTCTCCAGGCGACCGAGCGCGAACTTCTGGGTGTCCATCAGCAGACGGTTGCCGAGAAACACCGTCCCATTGGCGGTCTCGGCGCGCGCGCCCATCCCGTCGATGCTCTCGAAGTCGGTCGGTGCCACCACGGTGAGGTTTGCAGCCCGGCGCAGAATTGCCTTGGCGAGCGGATGGTCGGACCCTTGCTCGACGGCGGCGGCGGTGGCAAGCAATACGTCGTCGGTTACACCGTCGGCGGTCACAGTCTCCACGACTTCCGGCTGGCCAACGGTGAGCGTTCCGGTCTTATCGAAAACGACGACGTTAAGCTTGGTTGCGTCTTCCAGCGCAGAGGCGTTCTTGAATAGAATTCCGTTCGCGGCGCCCAGTGTGGTGCTCACCATTACAGCCATGGGCGTCGCGAGCCCAAGCGCATCCGGGCAAGCGATGACGAAGACCGTAATGGTAAGTGTCGTCGCCAACAGCAGCGGCTGTCCCAACAACCAGAACCAAACCGCGAACGTCACAAGACCCACGATAATCGCGGCGATCACCAGCCATTGCGCGGCCTTGTCCGCCAGTAGTTGTGCGGGTGCCTTCGAGTTCTGCGCCTCCTGCACCAGCTTCACGATCTGTGCCAGCGCCGAGTCTGCCCCGACCTTCGTCGCCTTGTAGCGAAAGCTACCGCTCTTGTTGATGGTCGCCCCGATTACGGTGGCGCCCGGTCCCTTTTTGACCGGCATCGACTCTCCCGTGAGCATGGACTCGTCGACCAGCGAGTCGCCGGTTTCCACCGTTCCATCGACCGGAATCTTTTCGCCGGGCCGCATCACCACGATATCGCCGGCAAGCACTTCCGCCGTCGAAATTTCCACCTCGGCACCGCTACGAATGACGGTGGCCTTCGCCGGAGTGAGCTTCATCAGCGCCTTGATGGCCGACGATGCGCCGGCACGGGCGCGCATCTCCAGCCAGTGGCCGAGTAGAATGAACACTAGGAGCATGGCGACAGCTTCGAAGAATTGCCCGCCACCCGTGAAGAAAAACGTGCTGGCGAGACTAAAAAGATAGCCCGTGCCGACACTCAGGACGACGAGCAGCGCCATGCCCAGGGTACGCTTTCTGAGGGCACGCCAAGCTTCGATGAAGAACGGCGAACTCGGATAGACAATGGCAAGGCTGCCGAGGATGAAGAGCCACAGGTTGAGCTGCATCCCGAACGGTGGCGCCGGCGCCTCGAAGAAGCCCCCCATTGGTGCATAGACAAATATAGGGATGGTAAAGATCAGGCAGATCCAGAAACGGTTGCGCATGTCGCGGACCATGGCCGACATGTCGCTGCCGCCATGGCCCATCTCGTGCGCCATATTTGCCGACATGGCATGCTGTGCGCCCGGCGCCGCGTGACCCTCGTGACCGGCGACCGAGGGAGCAGCAGGCGCTGGCACCGCATCGGGAGCTGACGGTGAGGCCTTCGGCGCAGCGGTCGCAGAGGTTGGAACGGCCGCGGCGGACCCCTTTTGGCCCTCGTTTGCTGGAGCACCCAGTTCGGGCTGGGCGGTGGCGGCAAGCGCAGCTACGCGTGGCTCAGCAAGAGGCGTCGAGGGAGGCGGGCCTGGCACCTCTTTGTCTTGTTGTTCGTCGTTCGCCGCTGCGGCGGTATCGGGCGCCTCATAACCGGCCTGGCGCACGTCGGATTTGATATCGGCGACGTTCAGGCGCGTTTCGTCATAGCGCACAGTAGCGCTTCCGGCAGCGTAGTTGACGGTAACACTTTCAACACCCGGCACCTCGCCAATCCGTCTTTCCACTCCGACCACGCTCAGCACCGACAGCATGTCGTGCACTTCAATGACGCTCGTTTTCATTGCTCGTCTCCGCAGTGGACACCAGGACGGCAACAAGGAATTGGCTCATCGATCAAGTGTGAGCCTTTCACATTGGACATTTTCGGCGGTGCTTTGAGCACAAGTTTCGCGTCCCAGGAGACCAGAAACTTGTGCTCACCATCGCAAGTGTTCACTTCGATACTGTCGTGTTCGAAACTGTTAGGATTTGAGCATCTTGTGTTTGATGGATGGTTCAATATCGTCCGATCCCGCATCCTGGACCATTTCGCACACAGAGACGGCGGCTGTCGCACCCGCACGCCAGAGCCATCCTACTGGAACGAAGCGGTTCGACTGGTCTGCAAATTTCTCCATAGGTTGGAAGGACACTTCCAAGCCAGATTCCACCTGCATCTCGCTAGCTGGAAGGAGCAGAAAGTTACCGGTTTCGTCGTCGTGCCTGTGCGGCATGAAGATGCCGAGATTGTACGCGGACAGCTTGCGAAGCATCTCCTGTACTTCCGGAAAATGAATTGCCGCTTGAGCGGTCCTCAGCGCCTGCGGCAAATTGCCGGCGTTGCCCTCTAGAACACTCGCTACCGTCATGACGCCCTCCTGTTCGGATGTTAGTGGTAGGGTTGAAGAATCTGGTCAAGCCGATCGGATTTCGATGCAGCGGCGACCTCCTCTTTTAGGGTTTTGGACAACGCGGCCGTCGGTCTGACTCTAGCCATGGGCCGATTTGTCTTGCTGTTCGTCGTCCATCGTGCCTGGCCGCGCGCCTGCGGCGGTGTCTGGAGCTGTCTTCGGTGCGCCGAGCGGGGTCTCCGTGGCCGGCGAAGGCTTCGGTGCGCCTGTCGCCTGCGCTGATGCCACGCCACCCGGATCCTTTTTGTCTGGCTGTGCCCCGCCGGCGGTAGCAGCGCTCACAGCCTCGGCGCTACCGACGTGCGCGGGAGGCTGCTGTGCAGCGGATTTGTGAGTTGCGTGCAACTCGTCCGGTGCCGCATGGAGTTTGTGGTCATCGCTTTTGGAGATGGCTACTGGCGCGGCGGGCTCATATCCGCTCTGGCGTATATCCGATTTAATATCAGCCACATTAAGTCGCGTTTCGTCGTAGCGTATTGTCGCAGTCGCCGCTGCGAAATCGACTGTTGCACTTTCGACGCCGGGCACCTCCCGGATCCGTTTTTCCACTCCGAGTACACTTAAAACGGACAGCATGTCACGCACTTCAACAATGCTCGTTTTCATTAGATCCCTCCACCATGGCCGTGCGGTACCTCCATTAGAGGCGCCGACGCAGCTCAGCCGCAGCACGATCCTTTGGATTTGACCGGCACTGCGGGCTTTGGCGCTGAGCCCGGCGCGGCTTGCTTCGTCGGCGGCACCGCTACCGCAGGTGCAGCCGCGTCGCTGGGGGCATCGCCACCGCAGCATTCATGCGTCGTTGCATGCTGAGGCGTTGCGCTCGTCTTGACGGTCATTTTGGTTCTCCATGTGGCTTTCGCCGTTCAACAGAGGATTAACCGATGCTGCCTCACTCGCATTGATGTGCCTCAAGAATTCCGGTCCGTCAGGGCGTCGGCTGCCGGGCGACCGGCGATGTCATTGGTCTCGCTCGCTCTCATCGACCGAGGCTACCGAGGCTCGCACCGCTCGGTCGATGAGCAACTCGAACCTGGGCCGAGAAGTCCTGCCTTGTTAGGCTCGGAATCTACTCAGGCCTTGCGGGACCTGATCGCCAATTGGTGCGTTCGGAACATCCGCCGTCCCGGCGCAGGGCACGAGTGCCGTCTCGGCAAGAGAAAATAAGCCGGCGCCGCAGGGGGGTTGCAATCCAACCGCTTCCATGGCGCCTGTTTTTGCCCAACTTCGTAGCCATATCTGTCTCGCTCGTCCCGCCAAAGCGAATGCGTAGCTCTGGATGGGCGACGCCTCGACGACCGCGCCTCTCCAGCTTAGCGACTGGTCGACACTATGTCGCGCGCATCGATCGTGATTGCCTTGGTCATTCTAAGCTCAGACTGTTTTGTTTTCCTCCGATCAAGGTTTAGATCATGCAAAACAGACAGCCGTTCGGTGACGCGGAACTGGAGACGCTGCAACGCGAAACCTTTGATTATTTCGTAAACGAGGCAAATCCAGCGAATGGATTGGTCGTCGACAAGACCGAGCCGAACTGGCCTGCCAGCATAGCGGCTACCGGATTGGCGCTTACTAGCTATCCGGTTGGCGTCGAGCGCGGATTCTGGGCACGAAGCAGTGCGGTAAAGCGCACTCTGGCCACGCTTCGCTTCTTCTGGAGCAGCCCGCAGGGACCAGAGGCAGACGCCACCGGCCACAATGGATTCTACTATCATTTCCTCGACATGCAGACCGGTCGACGCGCCTGGAACTGCGAATTGTCGACGATCGATACCGCACTCCTGCTCGCCGGCGTCCTTGTGGTTGGCGTCTATTTTAACGCCGAGGCGGCGGAAGAGAGGGAAATTCGCGGTCTCGCAGATGCGCTCTATCGCAGATGCGACTGGGCATGGGCGCAGAATGGTGGAGCGACGGTCACCCATGGCTGGCGGCCCGAGAGTGGGTTCATCGGCTATCGGTGGGAAGGCTATGACGAAGCCCTGCTGCTCTATGTTTTAGGGCTGGGATCGCCCACCCATCCCCTGGGGCAAGACAGTTACGAGGCCTGGCTGTCCACCTATCGATGGCAACAGTGTTACGGCTATGACTACCTCTATGCGGGGCCGCTGTTCACGCACCAGCTCTCTCACGTCTGGATCGACTTCCGCGGAATTCAGGACACGTTCATGCGGAGCAAGGGTATCGACTACTTCGAGAACAGCCGGCGTGCTACCTATGTGCAGCAGTGCTACGCCATCGAAAATCCACACAAGTTCGTGGGCTATGGAGAGTACTGCTGGGGCGTCACGGCCAGCGAGGGGCCCGGACCTGCAACGCTCAGGCTACAGGGCGTTGAACGACGTTTTTTCGGATACCTTGGGCGAGGTGTACCCCGTGGGCCCGACGACGGTACACTGGCTCCTTGGGCCGTGGTTGCTTCCTTGCCATTCGCTCCTGAGATTGTCCTTCCATCGGTCCATTACTGCATTCATGAGGCCAAGCTAAAAGAGGCAAACGCCTATGGCTTCAAGGCCGCGTTCAACCCGACGCATCCCGGCGCAAGCGGTAATTCGTTCGGCTGGTGGGTTTCGCCATGGCACTTCGGGATCAACGAGGGGCCTGTTGTATTGATGATCGAGAACTACCGCACTGGCATGATTTGGCGATTGATGCGGCATAGTCCCTTTATCCAGCGGGGATTGCGCCGGGCAGGCTTCACTGGGGGATGGTTGGCCGAAATCGGCAAGAGTTCCGGCTGGACCGACCGCGCGACCGACGATCATTGAGAATTGTGCGCTGGCCGCTGGCTGCGAGCCAAGTCTCTGCCTGAGCGTCTCTGCCTGAGCGTCGCCATGCCAAATGCTCATAGACGCTGCTCCAGTACATGCCGAAGGCAAAGCCGAAAAGGGGTTCCTCGAGTGGTATGCCATGGATAAGTAGGCCGGTGAGATCGCCAAGATTCCAGACGCGGCCAATATAGCCGGGGGCGGACCATTCCAGCCCGACCATGAAGAGCACGTAATAGATCGCGAACAGTCCGCCGCCGATCATCGTGTTGGCGGTGAGATCGGGACGGCAGGCGACGGTCGCGACCGCGCCCAAGAACATCGCGAGGATCGCCGGATATATTGGGTTCCAAGGAAGAATGTAGAGGCCGGAAAAAATGATAACGGGCGTCAAGAGCGCCAGCCTATGGTATCGATGACGATGGCCGACGAACGTGGTGGGCTTCACGGGCGCCGGCCTTTGCCGCGTGACGATGTCATACAGTGCAGCGCCAACCCCGCCGATCGCGAAGCTGAAGATAAGGCTCTCGATGTCGAAACCCGTTCGTTGGGCCAGGTCGAAAAGGCTTGGCGGGTCCCAATATTGCGGAACGAAAAACGGCTCGGTCAAGCCGAACGGTGCCGTGAATGCGCTTGCCGAGACAATGATCTTGCGATGCTGCGGATACAGCATCAACAAGATCAGCCACGGAAGGAGAAAGCTGCTCGCCCAGGTCACCCAGACGTACTTATCGTGAATCATGTCACATGCTGCCAGGGACGAGAGCGGTTGCAGCCTAGCTGCAGGTCTATTTGCAGCTCAGGCACCCGCGATGCGCCCGGTACAATCGTCCCACCATGGCAGCGAAGACAAGTCAGTGGCGGCGTTTGATCCGCCTTTGGAGTAGCGGCCGGACGCCGAGCGGCATGAGAATAGAGCCGAGTGACATTTCTCAAGTAAATGATTTGACCGTCGGTCACGGGGGCAATCATGTTCTGATAGAACAGACCCCGCCGCACATCGGCGCGCGATGACGATACGCCGCTTAACGGAACCCCCAGTAACCGAGCGCAATCAGGACAATGAGGGCGGAAACCGAAGTCTCCGCGCCTTGGGCCTGCGGGCGAGCGGCTGACGCAGGGCGAGGTAGATCGGATCAGATTGTAGAAGTCCGGGAGCCCGGCACTCTCGGCAAGCGCGCTACCTAACGGACCAGGGTTCAGTGCCAAGATTTTTTGATCACAACGCCGCAACTATTCTTTCCAGCTTCGTACGAACTTGCACGGCAACCCGTTTCAGTTCCGGATTGTCGATCGCCTGCATGGACGCCACCGGGTCGATGGCGGCGACTTCGGTCTGACCGTTGCCGGCGTCACGGACAACGATGTTGCACGGCAGCATCGTGCCAACCTTGCTCTCGAGCTTGATGGCCTCATACGCCAGCGCGGGATTGCAGGCGCCGAGGATCTTGTAGTTTGGGAAGTCAACCCCGATCTTCTTGTGCAACGTATCTTTCACGTCGATCTCGGTCAGGACGCCGAAACCCTCCTGTTTCAGCGCATCGATCGTGCGGGCTACAGCCTCGTCGAAAGTGATGGGCAGGGTCTTCGCGAGATAATACGACATGCACGCTTCCTTTCGTCCGCTATTTCCGCTTGTTGCAAAACGGATAGTTGGCCAGTGCGGCGATGGCGAGGACGACAACCACGAGGGTTAATAGTAGCCCCGATCCCATACCCGACATCCCCGACTACCCGTATGCGCCCTCAGGCTCCGCCTGCCGCCCTAGCTCCCGTTACTGGGTCGGCTGCATCATGGATTGCTGCTGTACCATCTGCTCCATCATCCCCTGCATCATGTCCATGCGCTGCTGCATCGCCTGCATCTGCGGGGCAATTTTCGGATCTATTGAGCTACTTCCTTGAGGCTGCCCCATCATGCCGCCCTGGCCCATCATGCCGCGCATGCCGCTCATTTGTTCTTGCATCAGTTTCATATGCTCAGCCATCAGCTTCTGTCGCTCGGCGGGGGTCTTCGCCTGCGGCGCCTGGTCCATCATCGTTTGCATCTGTTTGAAACGGCCCTGCATCTGGTCCGGAGTGGCATTTTGAGCATAGGCCGCAGGTATGGCGAGCGCCATGAAGGCGGAAACGGCAAGAATTCGGAAGCGTTTCATGATCGATTTTCCTTTATTGAAGCGGGATTCGTTGTCACTACGTATGAGGTGGTCAATCTGATTCCGAATCTTCAAGTGTGAACCCGACTTTCACCGTCACCTGGTAATGGTGCACCTTCCCATTCTCGATATGTCCACGTGTCTGGATCACCTCGAACCAGCGGAGGTGTTTCAGGGTTTGTGCGGCTCGGGCGACGGCCCGCTGGATCGCATCGTCGATGCTCGTCTCCGAGGACCCTGCGATTTCGATGATCTTGTAGATATGGTCCTGCTTTTTCATTCTGCTCCCTCCTCGAGGCGGCATCTGCCCGCGGGGGCGGCCGTGCCACCGCTTGCCCACTGGCCGCGTCACAAATTCAGCCGCCACCCAGGGCCGGGCATCCCGGCTGCGATGCTTGCGCCAGAACCCACGAGAGCTTCGGATCAACGTACTGCAAACCCCCGAACGTGGCGTCTGGAGCTGACCAATGATGTGTCTGCTCCAAACGTAGGGTTCCGGGTCATGCGGGCAGGCTTTGGAAAGCCTGCCCGCATGATGCTCCCACGTTGTCACTCAACCGCTCGGCGATGCCGAGCGTGAATTTCAGTGGGCGGCCGACTTGCTCTTCGCGTGGGCGTCCTGGCAGCATCCATGGGCGGCGCTTGAGGCCTTCATTGCCTTGTCAGCATTCTCGAGGCCCGTCTTGTTGTCGCCGTCATGGTGGCATTTCGCCGCCGCCCGGTGGATCTGGGCAGCCGAATCATGCGCCTCCGCAGCCTTGGTATGGCTGGTCTCCGGCATGTTGGTCGCTTGCATGTGCTGGCTCCATTGCGATTGGGGTGCTTGTGACGACACGCTGTTACAGCGCATCCACATTGCTCGGCATCGAGTGGCGAAATATTGAGGGCTCCGTATCGCCGCCCTATGGCCAAGCGCGGCACCATAAGTTGGCGCCAATTCTGTGAGCAAGCGTCGGAATATACTCAGCTTCGTGGCGGGGTGACCTCCGTCTCTGACGTAATCTGCACTAGCAACAACCGCGTTACGTCGGGATGCTCGCCTTCCGCTA
>VFSW01012827.1_pt1 | contig 11671 bp, 9 predicted proteins | sample 5358111 | NCBI WGS metagenome assembly VFSW01 (sample SAMN11554181, study PRJNA540505) | mine drainage metagenome | isolation source: sediment from site ElyBrook_90M | place: USA: Ely Copper Mine, Vershire, VT | collected 2017 | reverse complement strand
GGGACAGCCGCAGGCGTTCCATCGCCTGTTCCAATAAGGTCTGCGCGTCGGGCAGCAGCCGGATCAGTTTCCCGTCCGCCTCGGCATTGCACACCGGTCCGTCGGCCCCATAGCGTTCGGCCTGGACCTTGCGCGCACGGCCAACGCGTTCGGCGATCGCGGCACTGGGTTCGCCCGCCGGCGCGCGCGACAGTTCCGCCGCCGTGACCGGCTGGACGTCCACCGCCAGATCGATCCGGTCCAGCACCGGCCCGCTGACCCGGTTGCGGTAATCCTCGCCGCACCGGGGCGCTCGGCCGCATTCGCGCCCGGCTTCGCCCAGATACCCGCACCGGCAAGGATTCATCGCCGCGACAAGCTGAAACCGAGCGGGATAGGTGATGTGGGCGGATGCGCGGGAGACGGTGGTTCGCCCGGACTCCATCGGCTGCCGCAATGCCTCCAGCGCCTGACGCGGAAACTCCGGCAGTTCGTCCAGGAACAGCACGCCGCGATGCGCCAGGCTCACCTCGCCCGGCCGCGCCCGATGGCCGCCACCGGACAGCGCGGCCTGCGACGCCGAATGGTGCGGCTCCCGGAACGGTGGGCGCATCACCAGCCGGCCGCCATCCAGCATGCCCGCGACGCTGTGGATCATGCTGACTTCCAGCGCCGAACGCGGGTCCAGGTCGGGCAGCAATCCCGGCAATCGGGCAGCGAGCATCGACTTGCCGGCGCCAGGAGGACCGGCCAGCAGCAGATTATGCCCCCCGGCCGCCGCGATCTCCAGCGCACGGCGCGCGGTTTCCATGCCTTTGACGTCGCTCATGTCCGGCGCCGCCGAGACCTCCGCCACGCCGGCGGTGTCGGGGGGAGTCAACACCTGGGTGCCGCGAAAATGGTTGATCAGAGCGATCAGGTCGGTTGGCGCCAATACTTCGATCCGCCCGGCCCATGCCGCCTCGCCACCCTGGCTGGCCGGGCAGATCAGACCCATGTCCCGCGCCGACGCCCCGATTGCCGCCGGCAGCACGCCGGCCACCGCATTTAGCGACCCATCCAGCGACAACTCGCCGAGCGCGGCATAACCAGCGATCTCATCGCGCGGCAGAATATCCATCGCGGCCAGCAGACCCAGCGCGAGGGGCAGATCGAAATGACTGCCTTCTTTCAGCAGATCGGCCGGTTTCAGGTTGATCAGCACACGCTTCAGCGGCAGCGACACACCCATGGCCGCGAAGGCCGCCCGCACACGCTCCCGCGCCTCGCCAACCGCTTTGTCGGGCAGGCCGACCAGCACCAGGGCCGGTGTACCGGGGGCGATCTGCACTTGAACCTCCACCGGCACCGCCTCGATACCGTTGAATGCGAAGGTGTTGGCGATCGCCATGGTGGAGGATTGGGGGCGTTTGGTCATGGCGACAGTGTCGCCGGTAATGGTAAACAAACAGATAACGGTGCGAGATTTTATCCGCTATTCGGTGACAACGACTGGCCAAAGCCCACGGACGAAGTTCGGCACCGCCAGACCGAAGCCGTGGTCACTCCGCCGCTGGGTGCGCCGGTTCGACGGACAACCGCATACCCACGGTCTTTAGCACCGCGACCAGGGTCTTCAAGGTCGGGTTCCCCGTCGGCGACAGCGTGCGATACAGCGATTCGCGGCTGATCCCCGCTTGTGCGGCAACGGCGCCAAGACCGCCATGGGCCTCCGCCACGGTACGAAGCGCCAGCAGGCCGCCCGCACGATCGTTCGGATCGTCCAGAGATTCCATCGCCGCTTTCAGATAAGCGACGGTCAGTTCCTGGTCGGCAGCCAGTTCCGCGACTTCGCGATCGTGGTGAGAGACGACGCCTTTGAGTTTGGTCATGATTGTCTTTGCCTCCATTCGCTCCACAGTTCGCGGGCTCGGGCGATGTCCGCGTCGTGTGTCTTCTTGTCTCCGCCGCACAGCAGGATCACCACGGCTTTGCCGTACCGCCCAAAATAGACCCGGTAGCCTGGGCCGATGGGGATCCGGAGTTCCGCGACACCCAAGCCGACGGATTTGGTGTCACCGAAATTGCCAGCCCCGATCTGATGCAGACGAACGCGAATGCGCGCGGCAGCGACCTTGTCGCGCAGGCCTGTTATCCATTCGGTGAAGGGTTCGCGTCCGTCTTCCTGCTGATAGCGAAGCAACTCGATGACCGGAAATGTAGCTTTCAAGCTACTCTCTGTCAATCTCAATTCGCCGATAACAAACTTCACCATCGAATTTTCCCTACCGTCGGAAGGCCACTGGGACTCGACGGTAGGGGGAAAAGGTTAGCTAAGCGTTAACGCGGGCCGGCGACCGGTTCGGGGCGCGGACCCTACCCGAACACGCGTTCGAAAATACGGTCCACCGCCCGCAGGTGCAGCGCGGGGTCCATCGCCGCGTCCAGTTGTTCGGCGGAAACCCGGGCCGCGACATCCGGATCGGCTTCCAGGTTCGTTCGGAAGGACTGCCCCTCCGGCGTGCCCAGCTTCGTCCAGGTCGCCATCGCGCAGCTTTGCACTATCCGATAGGCGTCCTCCCGCAGGATGCCCGCCTTGGTCAGGGTCAGCAGCACTTCACCCGAATGAACCACCCCGCCCAGGCTTTCCAGGTTCGACAGCATGCGCTGCGGATAGATCAGCAGCTTCTCCATCATCCCCGCCAGCCGCATCAGCGCGAAATCCAGCGTCACCGTCGCATCGGGCGCGATCCCGCGCTCGACCGAGGAGTGACTGATGTCCCGTTCATGCCACAGCGTCACGTTCTCCAGCGCCGGTACCACGGCCGATCGCACCAGCCTCGCCAGGCCGCACAGGTTCTCGCTGAGGACCGGGTTCCGCTTGTGCGGCATGGCGGAGGAACCCTTCTGGCCGGGATGGAAGAACTCTTCCGCTTCCCGCACTTCGGACCGTTGCAGGTGGCGCACCTCGGTGGCCAGCCGCTCGATCGCGCTGGCGATGACGCCCAGCGTGCAGAAGAACGCGGCGTGCCGATCGCGCGGGATCACCTGGGTGGACACCGCTTCCGCGGTCAGACCCAGCTTTTCGGCCACGTATTCTTCGACGCCGGGGTCCAGATGCGCGAACGTGCCGACCGGTCCGCTGATGGCGGCCACCGCGATCTCGGCGCGCGCCGCGACCAGACGCGCGCGGTTGCGAGCGAATTCGGCATAATGGCCGGCCAGCTTCAGGCCGAACGTCGTCGGTTCGGCGTGGATGCCATGGCTGCGGCCGATGGTCAGGGTGTATTTGTGCTCCATGGCGCGGGTCTTCAGCGCCGCCATCACCGCATCGATGTCGGCCAGCAGAATGTCGGCTGCCTGCGTCAACTGCACCGACAGAGTGGTGTCCAGCACGTCGGAGCTGGTCATGCCCTGATGCACAAACCGCGAGTCCGGTCCCACCGCCTCCGCCAGCCAGGTCAGGAAGGCGATCACGTCGTGCCGGGTTTCCCGCTCGATCGCGTCGATGCGTTCGACATCCGCCTCGTTCATCGCGGCCAGCTTGGGGGCGCCCTTCTCGCGGATGGCGCGCGCGGCTTCCTCCGGGATCGCACCGATTCGCGCCATGCCTTCGGCGGCCAGGGCCTCAACCTCGAACCAGATGCGGTAGCGGTTGATCGGCGCCCAGATGGCGGCCATTTCGGGTCTGGAGTATCGCGGGATCATCGCTGCCTTGTCCGATATGCTTGTTCGAAGCGGGGGAAAGGGCCAGCTAGACCGAGGCATCCTGGAAGGCAAGCATGGATTGGACGACAGACCTGGTCACGCTGGCCCAGGTGGTAATGATCGACGTTGCCCTGGCTGGCGACAATGCGGTCGTGGTCGGGCTGGCGGTAACCGGACTGCCAGCCCGGCAGAAGCGGCTGGCGATCCTGCTGGGCATCGGCGGGGCAACCGTGATTCGCATCGCCATGGGTGCGGTCGCGCTGCAACTGCTGGCGATTATCGGCCTGCTGCTGGCCGGCGGCATCCTGCTGCTGTGGGTCTGCTGGAAAATGTTCCGGGAACTGCGGCGGCCGCATCGCGCAGCCACTGCCGAAGGCTCCAAGACCCTGCGCCAGGCGATGATGCAAATCATCCTGGCGGATGTGTCCATGAGCCTGGACAACGTGCTGGCTGTCGCCGGTGCGGCGCACGACAGATTCTGGGTCCTGGTCTGCGGCTTGATGTTATCGGTTGGCCTGATGGGCCTTGCCGCCGGCCTGATCGCGAGGCTGCTGGAACGGCATCGCTGGATCGCCTGGATCGGGCTGCTGATCGTGCTGTATGTCGCCCTGACGATGATCTGGCACGGCGGTCATCAGGTGGCGGGGGCGCTGTGACGGCACACCCCCGTATTCCAAATACCAACCGGCAAGCCCATGAAATCGCTCGGTAAAATAGATACCCTGTGCTACGTTGCCGACCGCTGGCCTGTATCCAGAGCCGTCAGGCTCGCCAGCCTCCGTCAGGGCGAAACACAGGATGGGCTGCCGCTGCGGGGTTTCCGGTTATCCCGACACAACAAAACCGGACCTTTCGCCGCCGGGGCGTCAAAGGCAGCATTTTTTGTATTTCTTGCCGCTGCCGCACGGACAAGGGTCGTTGCGCCCGACACCGCGATACGGATCGCGAACCTGAACCGCCGCGGGCCGGGCCGGCGGTGCCACGCGGCGCGGGGCCGGCAGCGGCTGAAAGGCCGCCCAAGTGGACAAATGCGCCGCGACATCGTCGAGCCGTCCGTCGTCGCGGATGTTCGACCCGAATATCGCCGCCGGATCGGCCGCTTGCAACGCGGCGCTCATATCCTCGCGGAAATGCTTCAGGCTCATGACATCGCGGCCGATCAGCCCGCGGGCGAAGGCGTCCTCGACCAGCGGCGTTAATTCACTGAAGCCCAGAACCGCGATGGCCTGCTGCCAGCCCACCCATACCCAGCATTCCTCCTGCGGTTGAAGCGTGGCATGCAGGTCGCGCAGGTAGCGCGCCGTCTCCTCCCGCTCGATCTGGCCCGTGACGGTTAACCAGGCAATCGCCCCGATCCCCGCATCGCGGACATACTCGTTGGCCGACTTCGACTCGATCAAGGCCCTCAGGGGCGCCGGATTGCCGTCGTAGGTCCGGGCGAAGATGACGGACAGGTCTTCGGTAACGGCATCCCCGATCAGAGTGTCAAGCCGGTCGCGGTCCGCGGCAATCGCGCACAGCAGCGGAAAGGCGCGGCGCTCCTGGACCTGCGCCATCAGGTAAATGCCGAAAAACAGGATGGAATCCACCCGTTCGGTGACCTCGCCCCCCCCGGCCACGACTTCGAGCACCGCCAGGAGGACGGGCGCCAAGTCCGGCCACCGCTCCACCGCCTGTTTCAGCGCGGTTAGGGGCAGCACCCGTCCCGCTCCGACGAAGGCATCGAGTATCTCCGCGATATCAGGTGAAATCGGAGCTTCTAACGCGACCATGTCATGTCCACTGGATTCGGGTTGATGTATCTTGGTGCCATGGCTGCGTTTCCGGGTCCAGCGACCCGGTTCATGGGCGATGCCAACCTCGATCGGTTACCGTTTCGGGACCCGGAAGCCGGGCTGGAGCCGAGCGGCCTTCGTCAGCGGCCCGCGCCGAAATTTGGGTGACCGCGGACTCGCCCCATGCCCACGGTGTCAGAGGCAACGGCCCAACAATCATCTTGCGTTAATATATATTTTTTTGTATATCAACGAACATGAGTTTCTGGGCCAAGCCTGTAAGATTTCGGGGCAGCGCGCTGGACGATTTGCAGACCTTCCCCCGATCGGCTCGGCGCGAGGCGGGTTATCAACTCGACAAAGTGCAAAATGGCTTGGACCCGGCCGATTGGAAACCCATAAACGCGGTGGGACGGGGCGTACGGGAAATCAGAATTCGGGACAGCGATGGAACGTTCAGAGTAATCTACGTCGCGAAGTTCGAAGCCGCCGTTTATGTCCTGCATTGCTTTCAGAAAAAGACGCAGGCAACCGCCAAGACAGACATCGACCTGGCTGCAACCCGATATCGGGAGTTGATGAAGGAGTTGGAAGCATGAGCAACGAGCAATTCGCCAGCATATGGGATGCCATCGAAGACTCCCCGGCCGAGGCTGAAAACATGAGGCTCCGTTCGGCGCTGATGATGGCATTGGAACAGCACATCAAAGCCCGGGGATGGACCCAGACCGAGGCCGCGCGCGTACTGAACGTCACACAGCCCCGCATTTCCGACCTCATGAGGGGGAAAATCGATCTATTCGGACTGGATACCCTGGTGAACATGCTGACAGCAGCCGGGCTGCGTGTGGAGATGCAGGTGGCACAAGCGGCTTGACAGGCGGTCTGCATCGGATCCGCGCATCCAGGACAGGCCACCCGTCCATTACCCCCGGATCAAATCCAGCAGCGCCTCCTCGCTCAACCGAGCGGTGGTTTCCGTGCCGTCCAGCAGGTCGGTGGCGAGATCGCGCTTGTCCCGGTGCAACCCCAGTATTTGCTGTTCGATGCTGTCCTGCATGATCAGCCGGTAGATCGTCACCGGCCGCTCCTGCCCGATCCGGTGCGCGCGGTCGGATGCCTGGTCCTCGACCGCCGGGTTCCACCACGGGTCCAGATGAACCACGTAGTCGGCTGCCGTCAGGTTCAGCCCGGTCCCGCCGGCCCGCAGGCTGATCAGGAACAGATCGGCCCCGCCGGCCTGGAACGATGCCACCCGCTTCTCCCGTTCGGCGGACGGAGTGCTGCCATCCAGGTATTCGTACCGAATCCCCTTCCCGTCCAGCGCCGCCCTTACCAGTTCCAGGTGCCCGACGAACTGGCTGAACACCAGCGCCCGGTGCCGGTTGCGGATCAGTTCCTCCACCAACTCCATGAACGCCGCCAGCTTCCCGCTGGGTATCCCCGCCGCCGGGTCGATCAGCGCCGGGTTGCAGCACGCCCGCCGCAGCCGGGTGATCTCCGCCAGGATCTGGATTTTCCGCCGCCCTTCCGGCGCGTCCAGCGCCGCGATCCGTTCCAGCGACCGCTGCCGCAGCGCCTCGTAGAACGCCCGCTCCGCCTCCGGCATCTCCACATTCAGCGTCTGTTCGGTGCGTGGAGGCAGCTCGCTCAGCACCGCCGCCTTGGTCCGGCGCAGCAGGAACGGCCGGATCAGCGCCCGCAACGCCTGACGCGCATGCGGGTCCTTGTCCGTCTCGCTCGGCCGGGCGAACCGCTTCTGGAACCCCTCCCGCGACCCGAGCACGCCGGGGTTCACGAATCCGAACAGACTCCAAAGCTCGTCCAGGTAGTTCTCGACGGGCGTCCCGGTCAGCGCCAGCCGGAAGCCGGCCCGCAGCGTCTGCACCGCCTGCGCCCGCCGCGTGTCGGCGTTCTTGATGGCCTGCGCCTCATCGAGCACCACCATCTGCCAATCCCGCCCGGCCACCGACTCGCCCAGCATGCCATAGCTGCACACAAACACATCGCGCGCGCCCAACCCGGCCACCAGTTCGGCACGATCCCCCGTCCCGGCCAGCCGGTGCGTGCGCAGGGTCGGCGCAAACCGGGCGATCTCGGCTTCCCAGTTCGGGCATACCGATGTGGGGGCGACTACCAGGCACGGCCCCTCCTCCGCCCGGTCCAGCATCGCCGCGATCGCCTGCACCGTCTTGCCCAGCCCCATATCGTCGGCCAGACCGGCGCCGGCGCCCCACCGAGCCAGCCGGGCCATGCAGACAAAGCCTTCCACCTGGTAATCCCGCAGGTCCGCCTGCAACGTCGGCGGCAGGACCGGAGTCCACCCCTCGGCAGCTCGGATTCGGGCGACAAACTTCTTCCAGGCGGCGTCGGATTTCACCTCGCCGGCGTCATCCAGAACGGCGTCCAGGGCGGGCGCCCCCAGCGCATGCACCCGGCGGCCGGATTTCCACGGCTCCGACACCGACGCCAGCCGCTGCAACTGAGTTTGCAACTGCCGGGTCAGCGCGACGAAACGCCCGTCGCCCAATGGCACGAACCGGCCCTGCGCCTTGTCCAGCCGTTCCAGCAGGAAGCGCATTTCCAGCACCTGGTCCTCGTCCAGCGCCACGGTGCCATCGACATTGAACCAGTCGCGATCCTGAGCGACGCGCAGTTTCATGTTGCCGGCCGATACCGCACTGACGCGCATCGCCCGGCCTTCTGGCCACTCGACCGAGACCGGCCCGGCGTAGGACCGCAATTCCAGCAGCAGTTCCAGGCAGCCGTCCAAATCCTCGACCACCAACTCGTGCAACTCCAAGCCGCCGCGATCGCGCAACGTCGGGCACGCGTCTATCAGCGCGGTGCGTTCGGCGAGTTCGCGCGGCAGGTCGCGATTGGCGCGAAGCTGCTGGCCGCCGACGGTCGCCAGCACCGACCGGCCGCCCAGGCCCGCGACATAGGCGGGGCCGTTGGCACCGAACGGGCGGACCACCAGCCCCAGCTTCAGTCCGGCCTCATATGGCACCAACTGAACCACGGGCGTTGCCTGCCCCTCGGTTCCCGGCTGATCGGCCTCGGCGATTTCCGCCCGGCTCGGGAAGGTGGGGCTGTTCAGGCGCACCAGCGCCACCACCTGGTCGCGGGCGGCGGCGGGCACGGTCAGCCCGCTTTCGCCAAGGATTTCCTGAACCGCCAACATCGGCTTGGGGAAATCGATCACGCGATAGCGCGAAGGCGTTTCCGGCTCCAGGAACACCGTCGGCTCGTCGGCGGTGTGGGACAGCGCGATCCGGTATCCGTTCCGCGTCTGGGTCACCAGCAATTCCAGCGGATACGACACCAGTTCCAGCGGCTGGGACCTCTGCCCGGCATCGAACACCGCCGGATGTCCGACCAGGGCCAACAGCGTGCGGGGGCTGTCGAATTCGTAGTTGTCCTCGCCATACCAGCCCGCGGCGTGCTTGCGGATGGTGCGCAACGCCAGCCGGTCCTGTGGCGTCAGGTAGTCCAGCCTTGGGTCCTGTTCGTACAGCCGTTTCATCGCGACGGCCCGCCCGTCGGTCCAACCGTCGCGTCCCTTGGCGGATTGTTCGGCCGCGGTCACCTCCTCGGTATCCGGATCGACGAAGAAGACCAGGCGCTTCGCCTTGCGGGGCGCCTTTGCGGTTTCCACTGCCGGATCGCCCTTGTCCAGGAAGGCACCCAGGCTTTCCAGGGCACGCTCCCAGGGTTGCCGTATCTGAATGATTCCGGTGAATGCGACCACATCTGCCCGGCCGAGCCAGGCCCTGTAGGGTTCGGGGTGCGGCGCGACCTCCGCCAGGATTTCGGCATGGATGCGCGCGACCAGCGGCTGCGTATCCTTGGTGCTTTCGAACCTTGCGGCAAGATCGGCCAGATTGGCACGCGACACGTCGGCATCCAGGGAATATGCCGCCAGCGCGACGCAGGCCTCGGACAACAGGGACTGCCCGATCCGCGTGGAAATCTCGGCGAGCAGATCCAGCGCGCGGGTCTGCAGGCCTTGGACCACCCACAGCAACGCCTGCATCGCCAGCAGCCCGGTCCCATGGTCGAGCGGCACTTGCCCTGCCATCGCCGCATCCAACCCATTCTGGATCTCGGTATGCAGGCTGGCGTCGTTGGCGCGCAGCAGAGCCATCGGGAACAGCACCAGATGCTCCTGCTCCAGGAACAGTTTGCGCTTACCCAGCCGCTTGCGGCGCAGTTTCAGGGCATCGCGATAATGCGTCAGCGCGGCGTCGTTCCGGCCCTGAAGGAACGCCAGTGCGCCCTCCATCGCCTGCACCTCGGCGTCGGCCGCCGTCCCTTTGGCCGCCGCCAGCGATTCGCGAAGATCGTCGAGACGGAGCGCGAGCAGATCGCACCGCGATAACTGGGCGGCCACCCCGCCGAAGCCCGCGTTCCCGCGCTGGCTTCTGGCCAAACCGAGTATCTCGCCGATGCCCGCGCGGTTCGCGCCCGTCAGGATTAAGCCGGTCAACATGGCTTGCAGAAGCGATGCCTGAATGACCGGGCAGCGGCTGGCGATCCACCCGGCGTCGATCGGCGCATCCTGGAATGCGCGGGCAACAACCATAACCGAGCCTTCCGGAGCCATGCGCTTGTCGCACAGATCGCGGTTCCGGATGAAGATCGGCTGATTGTCCATATACACCGCCAACCGGATCAGGCGGCGCACGGCGTTTGGGTCGATAATTCGACTAGACGGATTATACTCGCTGGCCGGGCGGTCCCCGGGCACAATCCGCTCGATCGCACGGGCCAGGGCGAGCGCATCCGGCGACGCGCCCGCATCGGCGGCGATCCGATGCAGCAGTTCCGGCACGCAGGAATCGTCCGCTGTCAGCAATCCCTCGCGCCGCAGTTCGTCGCCCAGGGCGTTGACGAGTTGCGACGACCACACCCGGCCGGTTTGCGTGCCTATCCCGGTGGCGCGGATGCACTCCAGGAACTCGGACTTGGTCACCGCCGGCACGATCAGGCTCTTCAGCCGCAAAATCAGCTTGGGGCCGGGCGGCAGGCCGACATACCGGCCCCACAGATCGGATTCGACGACGCGCATTCGACTGGCACTCATGTATCTAACAGACCGCACCTTCCCCGAGTCGGCCAACCGCTACCGCGGTGCCTTCCCGCCGCGCGGGCCAATCAGCCAGGACGGCACGCGCACCACGCGCAGCAGTCCGGCGGCGCTGGAAATTCCCTGCACCGACCGCCGAGCCTCGATCAGCAGGTGGCGCACCTGAAGCGGGTCGGTGGTGCCCGCGGACTCGTTCACGAAGGATAGCCGGTGCAGGGAGAATAACCCGACGACCGCCGACAGCCCGAACAGGAACGTCCAGGCATGGAAGTCCAGCACCTGCAATGTTACCGCATCCGCGGTGCCTTTCCAGGTGAAGCCAAAACTCAGGTCCCGCGCGGCGAAGAAATCCGCCAGCAGCCCGCCCAGGATCGGGGCAATCGCCGCGCAGGTCGCGCTGACGACACTGTTGGACGCCAGATAGGCGGTGGCCTGCCCCGGCGGCGACAGTTTCATCGCGATATTGCCCGATGCCAGCGCCACGCCGGCCGTGGCGATGCCCATCAGCACATGGATGGCCAGCAGCACGAAGAACACCGCGGGCTGTATCCAGCCCAGACCGGTAAAGCTCCAGGCCAAAGTACACATCAAAAACAGCGGCGCGGCGATTCCCAGCACGGCCTAGTTACTGAACCGATCGATCAGCGTACCCCACAGGCCGAGTGCCGCGAGGTTGCTAAGCTGGCTCGCCGTGGTCAGGACGATCATCGTGCCCATCGAATAGCCGACGGGCTTCAACATATAAACGGCGAAGAAGGGAGCGGCGAGGTTGGCGGCGAAGTTCCAGGACCCAAGGAACAGCATCAACTGGCGAAAATTCCGGTCCGCGAACGGGGCGGCGAACATGGCGCGCACAGGCGTGCGCCCGGTGGCTGGCGGCATCGGCTGATCTGGCGTGATCGCCAGCAGCCAGACCCCCACAAATCCGACCGCCGCGCTGAACACGAACATCGCGGTATAGACATAGGCCGGGTGATCCGGCAGCAGCGCCTTCCAACGGTCGATCCCCAGTCCGCCCACCAATGCCAGCCCGGTCGCCAGCGCGGTGGTCGCCGCCGCTCGGCGGCCAAAGAAGCGGCCGAACTCAGCCTCCGGGACAAGATCGCGCATCCAGGAATTCCATGAGCACCCGGCAATCGCC
>VFSW01012825.1_pt1 | contig 11672 bp, 8 predicted proteins | sample 5358111 | NCBI WGS metagenome assembly VFSW01 (sample SAMN11554181, study PRJNA540505) | mine drainage metagenome | isolation source: sediment from site ElyBrook_90M | place: USA: Ely Copper Mine, Vershire, VT | collected 2017 | reverse complement strand
CCACCCAACCCTCCCCCGTCACGACAGGGGAGGGCTCCTTCCTTGGTCGTGTGTTGGAAGCCAGCTCGCTGTACGCCAAAGAGTTGGGCGAGCGGTTAAAGGATCGCGTCTTTGAAGAAATCTTTCCGCACTTTGCCGAAGGGTTCATCGCGGATATGCGCGCGCGGAACAAGGACGGCTACCGCGCGGACGGCAACAGCGTGGACGGCTACGGCGAGCCGTCCCTACTGGATGATGTGTTTCACGGCACGCTGACGTTTTTGTATCGCTTGCTCTTTTTGCTTTATGCCGAATCGCGTGATTTGTTGCCCGTGCGCGAAGAGCGCGGCTATTACGAAATTAGTCTCGCGCGGTTAAAGCAGGAGATCGCCGAGCGCGCGGGGAATATTTTGGACGATGCGCCTGGGAAAATCGAAAAGGCGTACTCGGCGACGAGCACTGCGTTGTATGATCGCCTGTCGAAACTTTTCGCGGTGATTGATCGCGGTGACGCATCGCTCAACGTGCCGCTCTACAACGGCGGCCTGTTCATCACGCAACCGAGCGACGACGATGCATCGCCCGAGGAATCGAACGCGCGCTTTCTCGCATCGCACAAAATTCCTGATCGCTATCTGGCGCTCGGCATCGATTTTTTGGCGCGCGACCTCGATTCCAAAACGCACGCGCTGGCGATGATCGATTACAAATCGTTGGGCGTGCGCCAACTGGGTTCGGTCTACGAAGGATTGCTTGAATTCAAGGTGCGGGTTGCATCGGAAAAGATGGCGGTCGTCAAAGGCAAAAAGACGGACGAGGTGATTCCATTCCGCGAAGCGAAAGATCAGCGCGTCCGCGCGACCTTCGCCAAAGGCACGTCGTATTTGGAAAACGACAAGCGCGAGCGCAAGGCGACGGGCAGTTTCTACACGCCTGATTACATCGTCAAGTACATCGTGCGACATACGGTGGGTCCTGTGCTCGATGAAAAATTCGAGCAGCTGCGTCCGAAACTGCGCGAGGCGCAAAAGAAATATCGCGAGGCACAGGATCGGCAAAAAGCATTTGTGAAGCAAGGAATGACCGGCGACGATCCCGCCAAGGTCGCGCACACATTTCGTAATGTCGTGGATGAGTTGTTCGAGTTGCGCGTGGTCGATCCTGGGATGGGGAGCGGGCATTTCTTGGTCGAGACGGTGGACTATGTCACCGACCGTATGCTGGATTTCTTGAACGCCTTTCCGTGGAATCCTGTGACCGCCGCGCTCCGTGAAACGCGCGAGACGATTCTGGGTGAGATGCAGGCGCAAGGCGTTTCGATTGATGCCGCGCGCTTGACCGATGTGAATTTGCTCAAACGGCTTGTGTTGAAGCGATGCATCTACGGCGTGGATTTGAATCCGATGGCGGTCGAACTGGCAAAGGTATCGTTGTGGCTCGATTGCTTTACGCTCGGCGCGCCGCTGTCGTTCCTCGATCATCATTTGAAATGCGGCAACTCGCTGATTGGCGCGCGCATCGCGGACGTGCAGAGCGCGATTGACGTTGCCGCGCATCAAGACCGCGTGGAGATTCCGATGCTGGCGGGTTTGATGGGGAGCGAATTTGCAGGCGTGATGCTGGCGGTGGACTTGATGCGGCAAGTGGGCGAACTGTCCGACGTGACGGCGGAACAAGTGCGCAAGAGCCGCGCGGAATTTCGCCGCGCGACCGATGCGCTTGCGCCGTACAAACGCATTCTCGATGTTTACACGAGCCGATGGTTTGGGAATGCGGATACGAAACTAAGCCAACCCGTAATTCAATTCTTGCGAGACGAAACGCATCCGGCGGGGTTGCGTGAGCCGCAAAAGGCGCGCGATGGGCTGAAAAAAGCCGACCTGAAAATTGCCGACACCGCGTTGACTGCCGCCGCCGACAAAAAGTTTTTCCACTGGGAACTAGAATTTCCCGAAGTGTTTTTTGGACCGAGCAAGGCGAGCGCACAAGTAATTGCGCTGAAAGAGAATCCAGGGTTTGACGCGGTGGAGGGGAATCCGCCTTACCTGAGTATGGAAGATATGCCAGAAGAAGGCAGAAGTTATTATTACGTCAAAGATGGCGCGACACCGTTATTTCGAACTGCCATTCACAAGGCTAATCTTTATTCGATCTTCTGGGAACGTGCTGGCAGTTTGTTGAAATCTGATGGGAACGTATCTTTAATCACTCCTTACTCGTGGCTCAGCAATAGTAGCTTCAAGCCGCTTCGCGAGATATTTTTGAATGAGGTAATAATTCGAGATTTGATACTCCTTCCGCTTGGCGTATTTCCTGATGCTGGAATTGCAACCTGCATATCTGTTGCTCGGCGTGATAGAGCGAAGGTAGATGGAGCTGACTTAGCTGTCAGGGATTTCCGCAATCTTGATGTATCTCGACTGCCATTTGAGTTCCAGACGTTGGGCGAGCCACGTCGAATACTCCTCGCTCAGTTTGCGAAGGACGTTGATCACGTTTTCACAGTAAGTGCAGAAACAAAAGAAAGCCAAGTCTTGGATCGCATAAACCGAATAAGCAATGCGTTGAGAATGTTTCTAACGATGGATCGCGGCGCGGATGCGGCGGATAACGAGAAATTCACTGGCTATGAGTTCATCAAATCAAGGAATCCCAAACGCTTGCTGATAGGCGAAAACTTCAAACGATACGATTCCTTGTGGGATGGACTCTACCTTTATTACGAACCAGAGAAAATGGTGGCTGAGAAAACTACGGCGAGACCAGGAGACAGTGAGCGATTCGAGTCATCCGAGAAGATAATTCTTTACCGCTTTCTGGACAAAACACGCAGGTTTACCAGCGTTTATGATGCAGAAAAGTTCTTCACCGTTGGTTCAACATACGTACTGAATTGGCGCGACACCAACCCGAAAATGAGTTTGCTCTATGTAATTGCGATTCTCAATTCTTCTACGGTTGCCTTTTGTAATGCGCATCTCTTCTCAGGTGTTAAAGTCACCTTGACAGAGCTTGGAAGGGTGGACATCCGCCGCATCCACTTCACCACGCTCGCCGCGCAACGCAAAGCGCGCGCCGCCGCGCTCGTCGCGCAGTACACGCAAAACCAAGATGCGGAATTGCTGGCGGAAGTGGAACGCTGTCTGCCCAAAAGCGCAGATGGCACATTCGTCGCGTTCGCGCCCAACGCTACAGGCGCGGAAGAGCAAAGCGACGTCGTCCACGATTTGCTCGCGCACCTCGCAGAGCAGATGATTGCGCTCAACAAGCAAAAGCAAGCAGAGCAAAAACGGTTCCTGGGATGGCTGGAAGGCGCGCTAAAAATCAGCGCGGGCAAAGATGGCAGCAGCGGCATTGATGCATTCACAGGCAAGACAACATTGCGCGGCTATCTCGGCGACTATCAAAAGGGGCAAGACGCCGCGCCGTTCGACGCCATCGTGAATGTCCTGCATAAGAACCGCACGCGCATCGGCGTCAGCACCAGCGACGCGCGCTTTAGCGCCAAACTGCAAGCGGAGTACGACAAATCGCTCGGCGTCCTCCTGCCCATCAAGCAACAACTCAAGCGGACGGACGCGCTGATTGACCAGATCGTGTATCGGCTGTACGGGCTGACGGAGGAAGAGGTGAAGGTGGTGGAGGGCAAGAAGTAGAACAAAGTTTCTACTTTTCGTCCTAGGAAACTTGGGTTATAATCGTGGCATTATTGGCAAAGGAGCGAATATGAGCATTAACGCAATCTGGGATGCTATCAAAGCGCTGGCGCAGTCACTCAAAGTTTCCACTATTTTCCCCTCGTCACTTTTCATCTTGGTCAATGCATACGTTATCTTGCCCAGGATCTTCTCGAATATCGACACATCTTCATCCCCGTCTATTGTCATCATCACCGCGCTTACTTTGACGCTAAGTTATACGTTATACGCGTTCAATACTCCGATTGTGCGCCTCTTGGAGGGATATGTTTTCAAGGATTGGGGCGTCGGTAAGGATTTAACTCGGTATGAATTATGGCGACACCAAGAGATCCAAAATCGAATTAATGAAGCTGATAATAATCGTAAACAACGAGAAAATGAGTTAGCCAAAAATCCCATTCTCTTCGTCAATCAAATAAATCCTAATGTCGTCTTCCAAAACGATCCAGCATGGCAGAATTGGAATTCAAAACTCATTCAAGCTCAAATAGAAATGGATATGCAGTTTCCATCCAAACAACAATCCATCCTGCCCACGAAACTTGGCAACATATTAGCCGCTTTTGAAGATTATCCACGAACGAGGTACGGGATGGATTCCATTGCTTTTTGGCCCCGCCTTGTACCGATTCTGCGTGACGTGCAATATTTGGAATTTGTATCGCAGGAAAAAGCCGTCTTTGATTTTTTGGTGAATACAGGTTTGGCATTTTTCTTGCTCGGTATAGAAATCGCGTATTTAAATTTTTTTATGGGTGATGTCCCATCGGCGTTTTTCATTTTGGGAACTGTATTGCTTATGTGCCTGATTTTCTGGAATGGTATCATGATAGCCGCTCGTCAGTGGGGTGGGATGGTTCGGGTGGCTTTTGATCTGTACCGTGCTCCTTTGCATCAGGCATTACATTTACGAGCGAATCCCTCAGATGATTTTACGATGGAAACGGCACGATGGACTCGAGCATCTACATTCTTACTGACTCAAGAAAATGCAAGTGCGTTTAGAGACTTTATATCGCAATATGAAATTGAGCAAAAATTGGCATCCAAAAATAAATAGACGGTTACGAATTACTCGTATCCACGGAGAGAATTTCTATGCCTAAAAAACAATTCATTCGACTAATCGGATTTTTCAGTTGGCTGTCATTGATCTGGCAAAGCGATAATTTTCTTAATGGAGATTCTCGCTCTCTAGCCAATTCCACAAACTCGATCAGGACTTTGGTACAACTACGGGAAGAACAAGGTAGCAAGTTACCTGAAAATTTGTATCTCATTTTTGGGAACGCGGTTGATTTTCATATTAAAGGCCAATATCAGTTAGCCATTCAAGAGTATAACAAATTACGTCACCTTGTAGGACCTAATGGCGAACTAGTTGATTTGTACAAACATTCTCCAGTGTTTGAACACAATTGGAAACTGATCGCTCCCTATATCATACAGCAATAAACGGTTGCATCAAGAACTTCAATGGAAAATCAGGCGATTCCAGATACCGAATTGTATAAATCAGTTACATCTTTAAAAACTGATGGACTCGATAGTTCAAGCACGGAAAAAACACCGTTACCGCAAGGACTCAGCGGTGAATACCGTGTGCCCATCACTGAGCAAATAATAGTTACACAAGCGCCACATAATGATGCTCCTAAAGAAAAAGAGAAAAATAATATCACCAAGCCGTCTCGTTTTGGTCTACGGTTTGTTCTTTTAGCGCTTATCATTTCATCATTCTTGTTAGGCATATTGGCGTGGGCTATCGGGTATTTCCAACGAGGAGGAAGTGTACCAGTAATAACTAAATCTATTTCAAATCCTGCTTCACCCAAGGCAATTGATTCACAAAAGGGAGTGGTTTTATTGGTGGAGCAAGAAGGAGACATCAATCGAGTACTGATCCAACAACCAAACCAAATTGGCTGGACCGTAGTATCACGGAATGACACTACTGCAATTAATCCAGCTCTATCTCCAGACGGTACTCTAGTTGTTTACAACACCAAAAAAGATGGCGGAAAAATCATTGCAGTTTCAACCCAAATTACCACAGAAATGATAATTTCAGCCACGATGTTGATTGACTTGGGTAAAAGTTCTAGCGTTGGCGAAATGAAAGTATGTGAATGGACACCCATGGTGTGGAATTCTACGAGCAATCGGATTGCATTTTTTGGATGTGGTTTACATGATAATTTTTCCGTAGCAATCATAGGCACAATAGTATATACGGATTTTTCGATCAAGGTTGTACCTTACAGCCGACTCGACGCATCAACTACCCGCACCATCGAATGGACTGATGATAAACATTTGTATCTTTCAGCCCCCACCGGTACTATAGACGTACCCTAATTGGCATTTCAATACCATGCGCCTTCCTTACGTCATTGACAACCAAACCCACAAACTCGCCGACATCCTCAAAGAAAATCTCCTCAACCTTCGCAGTTTCCGTTTGCTTCCCACGGAACGATTGTGATATTTGAAGAGCGGTGACAGGTGTGATATACCCGCCCTCAGTGAGGAATCCGAGCCATGCCCAGACCCAAAAAGAATAGCCGCCCGTCTCGTTCATTGCGTCGCAACGTCGAACTGGCGCGCGCCAAACGAATCTTGCGGAAACATCTGCCTAAATTGCGCGAGGATTACTCGGTCAAATCGCTCGGCGTGTTTGGTTCGTACGTGCGCGGCGAGCAGAAGCAACGGAGTGACCTCGATTTGCTGGTGGAGTTTGAGCAAGCGCCATCGCTGTTCAAGTATATCGATCTTGAGAACCACCTCAGCGATTTGGTCGGCATCAAAGTGGACTTGGTGATGAAAAGGACGCTCAAGCCCTACATCGGTCAACGGATTCTTGCCGAGGTCGTGCCGCTATGAGTGCCAAGCGAGTTTACCACGACTATTTGCGCGATATCGTGGATCATTCCGAAAAGGCGATGCAGTTTGTCCACGGTGTCACCTTCGACGATTTCGCTGATAATGAAGAAAAAGTCTTTGCCGTCGTCAGAGCATTAGAAGTCATCGGCGAAGCCGCGCGGCAGATTCCCAAATCGTTGCGGGACAAGTACCCCCGCGTACCGTGGAAACAAATCACAGGGATGCGCAACAAGATTACACACGAATACTATGCTGTGGATCTGGATGTCGTGTGGAAAACCATTCACGAGGATTTGCCACCCCTGCGCGAGACCGTCAAGCAAATGCTGGAAGATCTGGCGCAGCAAAACGAGCAAGCCCCCAAGTGACCTGCTGACGCGCGCAAAGGTGCCAAGCCAGCGATGAATCGTCTCCCCTACGTCATTGACAATCAAACGCACAAACTCGCCGATGTGCTGAACGCGGTGATGACCGAAAACGCCGGACGCTCGCTCGATGTGGCGTCCGCGTATTTTGGCGTGTCCGCGTTCCGCATCCTGAAAGATAACCTCGTCAACCTCCGCAGTTTTCGTCTCCTGCTTGGCTTTGAACCCACCCAGGGCGAAGAAATTGGCTTGCGCGCCCGCGCGTTCAAGCAATCCATGCGCGGCGATTTGGAATACGAGCCATTCACTGAAGAAACTCTGCGCCTCATCGAAGACCTGATTGCATATCTGCGCCGCGATCAAGTCGCTGTGCGTCTGTACGAGAACGGTTTTCTCCACGCCAAGTGTTATCTGTTCTACGGCGACAAGGGCGCGCAGGCTGCGCTGTTTGATCGCTTTCTGCCGCTCATTGGCATTGTCGGTTCATCCAACTTCACAGGACCTGGGTTGAGCACCAATAAGGAACTCAACCTCGCGCACAAGACGCTGCTCGAACCCGACGAAATCAACGACGGGCAAGCGCGCGCGGCGGCGGAACGGCTTGTCGGCGACAAAGCCAGCCAGACGATTGCAGATACAAACCGCCGTATCCTCAAGAGCGAAGTTGGCAGTCGCGCAATTCTCGATCTCGTCGAGTGGTACGATCGGCAATGGGACACCGCGCGTGATTTCAAAGACGAACTCGTCGAATTGCTCGACGCCAGCAAGTTTGGGGCTTATGAATATACTCCGTACGACATTTACCTCAAGGCGATTTACACATACTTTCGGGATCAACTGGATGAGACTGATTTGCCTGGCACGCGCTCGGCAGTCGAACTCTCCGAATTTCAAGAAGATGCCGTCAAAAAAGCGCGACGCATTCTTGCCAAGTACGACGGCGTGCTGATTGGCGATTCGGTTGGCATGGGCAAGACGTGGATCGGTAAGAAACTTCTGGAGGATTACGCCTACCATCAACGCATGAAAGCACTCGTCGTCTGCCCGGCATCACTGCGCGATATGTGGGAACGCGAGTTGAAAAGCGCGACGATTGCCGCGCAGGTTCTTTCGCAAGAAATGCTGGGGCAGTCGGACGGACGCTTTGACCCGATGGAATATAGCGATGCCGATGTAATTCTCGTGGACGAGTCGCACAATTTTCGCAGTCGTGGCTCGCAAAGGTATCAGAATCTCGAAGCGATCATCGCCGCGAATCGCGGACGCGGGCGCGCCGGTGGACGCACCAAAGTTATCTTGCTTACCGCGACACCGATCAATAACAGCATCTTTGATCTCTATAACCAGATTTCGCTGTTCACGCAAAACAACCGCGCATACTTCGCGGGTGCGGGAATTGGTGATCTGTATCGCTACTTTCTGGCTGCACGCCAGGCACAACGCGAGCAGGATACCAGCATCGCTCTGTTCAACTTGCTTGAAGAAGTCGTCATCCGTCGCACGCGACCGTTCATTCGTCAAGCGTACCCCAACGCGACAATTCAAGGCAAGCCGGTCAAGTGGCCCCAGCGCAAACTGCTCACGATCAATTATGATTTGGAAAAAACCTACAATGGCATTTACGAAAAGATCGTCAGCGGTATTAGTGGATTGAGGCTCGCACACTATGGTCTCGAAACTTTCAAGCGCGAAGGCATTGCGCGAGATGAATTTGAACAAGGACGTGAGGAAGCACTCATTGGTATTTTCAAGAGTCGCTATCTCAAACGTTTCGAGTCATCGGTCGCGGCATTTCGCATCAGCGTACGTCGTGCGCTGGCATTCATCAAAACTTTCGAGGAGTACGTGCTGGCGGGGCGCTTACTGGACAGCCGTTCGTTTGAAAAAGCGATTCGCTTCCTCGAGCGTGAAGACGAAGAAGACGATGCCACGCCGACTTCACTCGCGGAAGAATTTGATGCGAATGAAGAGGCGCGCGCGTTTCTTGCCGATCTGCCAACACTTGATCCCGCGCAGTACGATCTGCGAAAACTCCATCACGCGCTTCAACATGACATTGACGCGCTCACTGAAATCTGGTGGCTGATCGATCACATCTCCTCGGACGGGGACGTAAAGTTGGCGCAGCTAAAAAAACTATTGGGCGGAAAATTGCGCGGCAAAAAGGTCCTGCTTTTCACCTACTACAAGGATACAGCGCGCTATCTCTATCGTGAATTAGGACAGGAGCACGGGGCGACGTGGCGTAGTTCGATCGGGAATCCCAGCATCCGCCGTATGGACAGCGGCGCGGGAACACGAGATCGCGCGCACTTGATTCAACAGTTCTCGCCACGCGCGAATGGTAAGCCCGAAATCGTTGGAACGGAAGATGAAATTGACGTGATGATTTCGACCGATGTGCTTTCGGAAGGGCAAAACCTGCAAGATTGCGGCATTGTGCTGAACTATGATTTACACTGGAATCCGACGCGGATGGTGCAACGCGCAGGACGCATAGATCGAATCGGTTCCGAATTCGATGAGATCAGCATCTACAATATGTTTCCCGATGCCGGCTTGGAACAATTGCTCGGACTCGTAGAAAGTCTATCGCGCAAGATCGCCGAGATTGACGCGACGGGTTTCCTCGACGCAAGTGTGCTCGGTGAAACAGTACACCCAAGGAATTTCAACACCCTGCGCCGCATCCGCGATGAGGACGGCGCGGTTGTTGAGGAACAAGAACAGTTTGTCGAACTCGCGAGCAGTGAATTTTTGTTGCAACAACTGAAAGCATTGCTGGCAAGCGGCGCAAAAGACCGGCTCGACGCACTGCCCGATGGGATCCATTCGGGCTTGGCAAAGAGCGACAATCGCGGCTTGTTCTTTTACTTTACCGCGCCCGATCCATTCAATCGCGAATCCGTCCAGCACTTTTGGCGATACTACGACCTGACGACCAATCAGATTCTCGACAATCGCTTTTTGATCGCGAATCTAATCGCATGTGCGCCTGATACGCCACGTGTGATTGGTGAAGCCGATGTTTTCGCGATTCAGGCAAAGGTACAGGAACACATCCTGGCATCTATTCAAGCGCAAGCGGCTGCCGAAGCTGCACCCACAATTGTTGATCCTGTTCAACAAACTATCTCGGCGGTTCTCCGCGAGCACCTCAACAACCCATCTCTCAAGCGAAGCGAAATCCGGACGGCGCTGCGTGTTCTCGGGCAACCTCTGATAGGTGGTACTATTAAGCGATTCAAAGAAGCCTACGAAGCGTACCTTGCAAATTTAGACGTGGTAAAACTACTCCAAGTCGTTTGCACAAGCGCAGTTACGCGTGAACCTGCCAACCCCGTGCAGCCACAAACCACACAACTGCTGACAATGGACGACCTACACCTCGTCTGCTGGGAGTACGTGTGGTCGTGATTCAAGAACCTGACAGGTTTCCGCAAACCTGTCAGGTTTTCTTGATGATCTCGCCCCCACGCGTCGTTCCTAATCTTCCCACCGCGCTGCCACACGCGCGTACCCGCGCGCTTGCGCGAAGTAATCGAGATGCAGCGTTGCCAAGTCTTCGACCGCGAGCAATTCCACCGGCGTGGGCGAGAAGGCGGCGATCACTTTCAGATAGCCGTGACAGTTGTCGCAGATCTCCACTCGCATCCGGTCGCGTTGAACTCCGAAATAACCTAGCGCGTGCCGCGCACCGCCCACGCACGCGCGCTGAGCGCGATCGTTCCGTCTGCGCCGATAGGCAGCCGCGTGCGCAGTTGTTCGCGCAGCGCGGCGCGGCGCTCGTCGCTCAGCGACATCGCGTAGCTGGGCGCGGGTCCTTGACCGCCGAGGAAAGGCGACCAGTAGTCGTCGAAATCGCGAAAGACAGTCGGCACATCGATCGCGCGCGTCGCTACGTCTTTCAAGCCGGCGTCGTGGAACAACGCCGCAAGCGGCGCGGGTTGGCAGATGGCAAAACGCGCGCCTTCGTCCAACTCGCGCGCCGCGGGATCGAGCGCGACGGCGGCGTCCCAAAAGCGGCGCAGCAATTGCATTTCGCCGGCATAGTCCCACACGGACGCGGCGACGGTTCCACCCGGCTTGGTTACGCGCGCCATTTCTGCGACGGCTTGGCGCGGATTGGGCACAAAGTTGAGGACGAGACCGGCGACGGTGTTATCGTAGAACTCATCGTTAAAATTCAGCTCGCTCGCATCGCCAACATCAAAGCAGAGACGCTGATCGGGCAACTGGCGGCGCAGGTACGCCACGTAGGATTGCGATGCGTCTGTTCCGACGACGTATCGCGGCGACGCGGACTCGAATATCGTTTCGATCAGCGCGCCGGTGCCGCAGCCCATGTCGAGCCAGGTTGTCCCGGTAGGAACCGCGAGCCATTCGACGAACTGGCGCGCGACGAGGCGGCTCCAGCGCCCCATGTACTGTTCGTATGCGGCGGCGTTCGCCCAGATGTCATTGGAGTCTGGATCGCGCATAATCACTTCTCGGGCTCCTCGGTTTCAGAGCAGCATTAGAACTTGGGAGTGGCTGCTCAGTTCGCGGTACAGCGCGTCGAGCTGCTCGCGGCTTTCGGCAGTGAAGGTCGCCGTGATGGACAGGTATTTGCCGCCTTCGCTCGGTCGCCGCGTGATCGCGCTATCGCTCAGGATAGGCACGTGGCGGCGAATGATGGCGGTGACGATCGCTTCTCAATCAGCGGCGTCCTTGCCCATCACTTTGAGCGGAAACGAACACGGAA
>VFSW01012824.1_pt1 | contig 11672 bp, 8 predicted proteins | sample 5358111 | NCBI WGS metagenome assembly VFSW01 (sample SAMN11554181, study PRJNA540505) | mine drainage metagenome | isolation source: sediment from site ElyBrook_90M | place: USA: Ely Copper Mine, Vershire, VT | collected 2017 | reverse complement strand
CAGCGCCACGTCCGTGCCCGCTCCAGCGGGAGGCTTGGTGACATAATCCACAGCGGCGAAGGAAAGTGCTTCCAGGGTAGCGGTTGCCCGCGGCTTGGTAAACACACTGAAAATGATCACAGGCAAACAGCGGTGGGTCTTCCGCAAGGCAGCCAGCGTCTGGAGGCCATCCATCTCGGGCATTTCGAGGTCCAGGGTTACAACGTCGGGAGCAGTCTGAGCGATTTTTTCCAGGGCGATGCGGCCGTTGGGAGCCGTGCCAACGACTTCGATGGCAGGATCGGCGGAAAGCGTGTTGGCCAAGACGCGGCGGGTCACGACCGAGTCATCCACGATGAAGACGCGAATTTTGCTCATGAATCAGATTTCCAGGAGTCCCAGGAGCCCCAGCTTTTCCCGAATCACATCGAGGGTGAAGGGTTTCATGACGTACTCATTGGCACCGGCCGCCAGGGCCGCGGAGACACGCTCCAACTCCGTGTTGGTGGTCACCATGACCAGCGGGACCGCGTCGTAGGACTGTTGGGTACGGACGGCACGGACGAAATCGATGCCCGTCATTTCCGGCATGTTCCAATCCACGAGGACGATGTCGGCGTGGGTCATCTCGGCCAGCCGCTCCAACGCCTCTCGGCCGTTGGCGGCCTCCACAACTTGAAACCCCATTTTAGTGAGGAGCTGCTTCAAGATCATTCGCATGGTGCTGGAATCATCCACGACAAGAGCAAGCACGGAACCTCCTCCTCGAGCACATCTGCCAAGCTTTCCGCAAGGAGCCGATAGCATCGTGCTCCACGACGATTGCCGGCTGCACAGACTGCGGCATGCGTCTAGCTCCTCGCGAGAACGTCCGCGTGGTATATCTCTTCGGCGGGGAGAGCAGTCTTCTGGTTTTGTTGCATCTCGACGACCGGGTGTCTGGGAGCCCCATTGCGAGATTTGTATTTGAAATGGGCCACCAGTTGCTGCAGTCGCGCCGCCATCTTGGCCAGCTCGCCGGCGGCCCCCAGCGTGTCTTGAGCGCCTTCCGATGTGCTCTTAGCGGCATGTGCCACCGATTCAATGTTGCCCGTGACCTGGGATCCGCCCTTGGCCGCCTCGGAAACGTTCCGCGCGATCTCATTGGTCGTCATCGTTTGCTCCTCCACCGCGCTCACGATCGTGCCCGAAATATCGTCCATGCGCGCGATCACCGCACTGATCCCCGTGAGTGCCGCGGTCGATTCCCCCATATCCTGCTGGATGACCTGGATCTTCTGAGTGATCTGTTCGGTGGCATGGGCCGTTTCATTGGCGAGATCCTTCACCTCGTTGGCTACGACGGCGAATCCCTTGCCCGCGGTTCCTGCACGCGCCGCCTCGATGGTGGCATTGAGCGCCAGCAGCTTCGTCTGTTGGGCGATGGACGTGATGAGCTTGACGACACTGCCAATTTCCGCAGTCGACTGGCCGAGCCTGGCCATCGCCGCATGGGCCGCATCCGTCTTGTACACCGCCTGGGTGGCCACCTGTGCTGCTTCGCTTGCGTTCTTGGCGATCTCGCGGATGCTGGCGGTCATCTCGTCGGTGGCCGTGGCAATGGCGTTCAGGTTTCTGGTCGTCTGTTCAGCGGTGGCCGCCGCGATGCCAGCCTGCGCCGAGGTTTCCTCCGCATTGGAGCCCATCTGGCGACTCACGGCAAAAAGCTGCTCCGAGGCACTGGCAACTCCGTGCGTGCTTTCAGCGATCTGTGCGACCAGGCTCTCGATCTTCTTAATGAAGGTGTTGAAACAACTCCCCAATTCCCCCAACTCGTCTTTGCGACTCTCGTCCACCCGCTGCGTCAGGTCCCCATCGCCCTGGGCGATGTCCCGCAGCACGAGAACCGTATGTTTGAGCGGAGATGTAATCGATCGGGCGGAATAATAAACGACGGCGAGGCCGAGCAAAGAACCGAGGAGCGTTCCCACGGTGCTTATGGTGGTGCTGAGAGTCGTCGCCCATGCAAGCGAGTCGGAGGAATCCTTCAGGGAGCCACGGATCTCCTGGCTCATCTTGTCCAGCAGCGCCTCGGACGTACTCATCCACCCGCCCTGAAGTTTCTGCAAGTAGAAGATCTGCAGATCCGCTACCGTGGCGTCGCCCGCGTCCACCTGATGGCGCTTGGCGATCAAGGGCTGTGCAAAGTTCTCCGCCCAATCCAGTTGATTGCCTTCCGTCTGCATCAGCGTGCTGCGGAGTGTTTCGGTGTGCAGCGTTTGTTGTCCCTTTCGGAACAGTTCGGAAAGGTCGCTCTTTCCTTTGTCAAAGTTCTTCTCTTCGCTCAGGCTTCCGCTGAGCAGGTAGCTGCGCACGTAAAGATTGTTTTGCATGATCTGGAATCGAATTGACTCCACGGACTGCGTTTCCTCGACGGCAACCGACGCCGCGGCCCTGGCCGAGCTCTCGCGCATCGCTGCGGTCGTATTGATGAAGAACAGAAGGATCATCACGGCCACCACAGACCCGAAGCCGTAGTAGAGTTTCGTACGGATTGTCATGTGCTTGTCACTTTCCCTAGCCAGTTCTGCTAGCCATGAAATGATTCCCTTCACTGCGATGGGCCAACGAAGTTGAACTCCAGGACTTGAGTCGTTTCCTTGCCGGCGGGCTCAAATTTCCACTGCTTCGCCGCTTCCAGCGCCGCTGTGATGAACACGGGAGGTCCTCCGACGGCACGCGCACTCTTGATTTTTCCATTGGGTGCTATGACCACCTCGATTTTGACAGTTCCTGCGAGCCCCTCTTGCCGGGCCAGCTGCGGAAAAATAGGCGCTACTTGCTTCTTGACTTGCCGATGTTCTCTTTCTTGGGACCACAGTTCCGGGGGCCGGGCAAACAGCCCCGCCATGGCCATCAACAAAGCGAAGCGCCAAATTCTGAGTAGACGGGCACTGGTCATTTGGAACCTCCCGGCTCCGCAGAAAGTCGCAGACTCGCATTTGCATCCGCGCCTATCCCGCTCACACGAATCCCCGGAACCATGCGATCGTCTCCGAGGTTTTCATCCGCACATCCCGGAGACGCGGATACGGCGGAGAACTCCGCTAACAGACGCTGGGTATCCAAGACAAGCAGCAGCCGGCTTGGAAGTTTGTAGACCTGGCAGACAAGGGCCCGCAGGCGTCCCTTCAGAGCGGCTAGGGGGAATTCGAATGCGTCGTCGTCGGGCTCCAGAACGGCTCCGACATCATCCACGAGAAGGCTCAACGGTCCATCGTCAGTCCGAAGGATAAGATGGACGGGGACCTGGTCCGGCGGGCGTTCCGGCAAGTCGAGACAATGGCGTAGATCGATCGCCGTGATAATCTGGCCCCGCAGGTTGATCAGGCCGCTTACCAGTGGCGGCGCGAGCGGAACTCGTGTCATTTCCAGATGGCGGATGACCTCCTGGACCTCATGTACTGCGATTCCCAAATGGAGATCGTGCACGAAGAAGGAAGAGAATTGGCGCTGTTCACTCATCTGTTAAGTCCCCATCTCCGGGGCGTTCAAGCTCGGCAACAGCACCGAACTCGAGAGACCCTCGAGATCCAAGATCCTCGTGACTCTGCCCCGGATCACCACGGAAACATCCCGCACGGAGTTACGCGAAGGGCTGCGTTCGGCAATGGGATGTTCGACGATGTCCAGGACGCGATCCACGACGAGTCCGAAAGCACCGTCATTTCCGCGGCAGACGATAACTTGGATTTTGCCGGCTCCCGTTTCGAGGTGTGTTTCGGCCTTCATCTTCCGCCGTCCGACCGGCAGCAGCTCGGGAAGTCGGATGAGGTGGAGAATCTCATTCCGGTATTGCATGACTTCCTCGTCTCCCGTCGTTTCCACGGCAGAGCAGGAAAACTGTTCTAACCGTGTGACTTCAGAAAGGGGAACGGCGATAGGCTCTTCGTTCGGGCCTTCAAAAACGAGGAGGAACTCCGATTGGTCCGGCCGGCCCTCCGGCAGCATCTCCATGGGCCTTGGATTGCGCGTCTGTCCTTCGGAGACGACAGAAGCACGCCGCGCCAACCCCGCGACATCCAAGATGAGCGCCACCCTGCCGTCTCCCATGATGGTAGCCCCGGCATAAACACATACACCTTTCAGTTGCCTTCCGATGGGTTTGACCACAATCTCCTTGATCGCGTGGACTTGGTCCACTACGAGACCAAACTGGCGATCGTGCGTCTGAAGGACGACCACGGTTCGCGCGTCCGCTGCCGGCCCGGGTGGCGTTTCCCGCGGCAGCGGACGTTTCACCTGCAGCTCGGCATCGAGAAATACCAGCGGCAACAGCTGTTCGCGCAAGCGACAGACCGCCATGCCTTGCATCCACTCGATTTGCTTCTTTTCTTCAAGCCTATCGAGCTGCAACAGCTCGAACAGGTTGATCTGGGGGATGGCATAGCGGTCAGCTCCCACGCTGACGATCAGGGCCGGGATGATGGCCAGTGTCAGTGGAATGCGCAGTTGGATTGTTGTGCCGCGTCCGGACTGGGTACGGATGTCCACCGTGCCTCCGGCTTTTTCGATGTTGGTTCTGACCACGTCCATGCCGACGCCTCGTCCCGAGATGCTCGTGATGGCCGTGGCAGTGGAGAAGCCCGGGAGAAAGATCAGATTCAGAACCTCCTGGTCATCCATCAGGCGCGCTCCTTCCGGTGTGACCAGATGGCGGTCGATGGCCCTCTCCCGGACCCGGTTTAAATCGATGCCGGCGCCGTCGTCGGAAATTTCAATGTTCACCTGGCCGTTCTCATGGAACGCGCGCAAGAGCAAGAGGCCCTCGGCCGGCTTGCCTGCCGCGAGACGCGCTTCGGGAGTCTCGATCCCATGATCGATGGCATTGCGAATCGAGTGGGTAAGCGGGTCCTTGATGGCTTCCAAGATTGCTTTATCCAGTTCGGTATCTTTGCCGTCCATCTGCAGCCGGACCTGCTTGCCACATTGGACCTTGAGATCCCGAACCAAGCGCGGAAACTTGCGCCAGACGCTGTCGATGGGCTGCATGCGGGCTTTTGCAACCCCTTCCTGCAGCTCGGATGTAAGGAGGTTCAGCCGCTGCGCGGCGGCCAGAAGAGCGGCATCCTGCTGGTACGAGGAGATTTGCAGAACCTGATTGCGAGCCAGCACCAGTTCGCCAACCAGGTTCATCAGCCTGTCGAGTTGATGGACGTCGACACGCAGGCTCTCACTCGCGAGAAACAGGGAAGCCGATACCCGGGGTTCCGGGAGTTCTCCATTTGCCGCGTGCATCGGGTCAGCATCGCCCGGCGATGGAGCGGTTTGAGGATTACTGGACTGGTCCTGTTCTCTGTGGCCGTTGATGCCAGCGGTGAGAAGATCTGGCGCACCGGCCTCCGGGGACGCCAAGTCGTCACCGGCTTCCGCACTGGTTCTGGACGGATTCTTAGTGGCAGACGCGGACGTGACGCCGACGGGTTGGGGCCTGCCTACCGGCGCGCCATCCTCAAGCCGAGTGAGCATCTTGACCAGAGCCGCATGGTTCGCGTCCCCTTCGTGGCCCCTTTTTTCGATGTCGGACAACATCTTCCGGATGGCGTCCACCAGCGATAGAAGGGCGGTGGCCATCTCGGGACCGAAAACGAGGACTCCATCCCGCAAACGGCTCAGCAAGCCCTCTCCGACGTGCGCCACGGCGCCAAGCTTCTCAAAGCCGAGAAAACCGGTTGCTCCCTTGATGCTGTGCACCGTACGGAAAATTCTGGCCAGCAATTCCTGCGAACTGGGATTGCTTTCGAGCTCGACCAGGTCACGATCGAGCTGATCGAGGTTCTCGCGGCTTTCCACCAGGAATTCCTTGATAATGGCATCCATTTCGCTCATCAGCCGCCTCCTGTCACGGATGGCCTGGCTGTCCGGCCGGCATCCGCTCCTGCGAATTGATTCCTTCGCATCATCTTGTGTTCGCCACTTGCCTGGCCTTGGACCGGGCGAGCACGGATTTGACACGAGCAGCCAGGCGGCGCGGCTCGACTGGTTTGAGGACGTAATCATCGGCGCCGGCCGCCAGCGCCTGGGCTTCTTTTTCGACGCTGCTCTCTGAAGTCAACATGAGGATCGCGATGTCCCGAGTTAACGGGTGGGCGCGAAGTTGTTTGACCATGGCCATCCCATCCATGCCCGGCATGTTGTAATCGGTTACGATCACCTGTGGCCGCTCGCGCTGGGCCACCTCCAGGCCAGCCGCGCCATCCTTGGCTTCCAGGACCTCGAATCCCTCGAGTTCCAGGAAGTATCTGATGACCGAGAGGATGGTCCCGCTGTCCTCGACAACGAGCACCCGCTGTTTTTCTTGGGAATCACTCGACGTGCCTGCCTGGGTGACAATTCCCGGCGTCGTATTATCCCGCCCGGGATCCGCCTGTTCGCCGGAAGCGGCGGGTGGAGTGGAAGGAGTTGGCTTTGTGGAATCCTCTTTGAGAGTTGCCACTTCGTCAGCGGCCACGACGCGAACGACTTCCTCCAGAGTTGTGCGGCCCTGAGCAGCCTTGAGGATTCCGTCTTCGACAAGAGTGCGCATGCCGATGGTCCGGGCGGCCTTGCGGATCGCGTGTTCAGACGCCCGGCGGGAAATCAGCTCGCGGATTTCATCGTTGATGGGCAGCAGCTCATGAATCGCGAGACGCCCTTTGTATCCCGACTGGCCGCACTCCTCGCAGCCGCGACCAGCGACCCACTTGGCGTCGGCCGGCAATCGCGAAAGTCCGCCAGCTTTTTCGATCGCCTCGGCGCTGGGGGCCTGCGCAATGGCACACGAGGGGCAGGGGCAGCGCACCAATCGTTGGGCAAGAATGCCAATCAGGGCCGAAGCGATCAAAAAGGGTTCAATCCCGAGATCCAGCAGACGGGTGATGGTTCCGGGTGCGTCGTTGGTGTGCACCGTGCTCAACAGGAGGTGGCCCGTCTGTGCGGCTTCCAGGGCAATACCGGCGGTTTCCTGGTCGCGAATCTCTCCCACAAGAATGACGTTCGGGTCCTGCCGCAAGATCGAACGCAAGCCGGCGGCAAAAGTGATGCCGGCCTTGGGATTGATTTGGACCTGGCTCACGCCCTCCAGTTGATACTCGATCGGATCTTCCACTGTGATGATGTTCTTGGTTGAAGACTTGACCCAATTCAGGGCTGTATAGAGGGTTGAACTTTTCCCGCTGCCCGTCGGACCGGTAACCAGGATCATGCCTTGCGGGCGGGATAGCATTAACCGCAACGCGTGGAGGTTCTCCGGAGCCAGATCCATCTGCTCCATGGAGATCTGCGCCCGCCGGCTGTCCAGGAGACGGATGACGACTTTTTCGCCGAACTGTGTTGGCAGTGTGGACACGCGCAAGTCGATGCGCTTCCCCTCAAACCTCAGCCGGCTTCGGCCGTCCTGGGGGCGCCGCCGATCCGCGATGTCCATTCCGGAAATGATCTTCATTCGCGAAACCGTGGCATCCTGCTGCGCCTTGGGAATCTTCATGATGTCGTGGAGCAGCCCATCCACCCGGTACCGCACCTGCAAGTGGTTCTGATGTGGCTCCATGTGGATGTCGCTGGCGCCATTGATAGCCGCACCGCTTATGATCAAGTTCACAAGGCGAATGACGGGAGGCATCTTGGTGTCTTTTGCCAATTTGGCGGGATCGACAACTTCGAATTCCAGGTCGCCGACCGCCTCCACCTCGCCCTGGGGAATTATGGCGTGCGGGATCATCTGCGAGGGTTCCTCGGGCGGGTAAAATTGTTGGAGCAAGGCCCCGATCGAAGTCTGGCTCCCCAAGACCTCGATCACTTGCTTGCCGGTGCGGAATTCCACATCCTGTCTGGTTGAATAGTCCATGGGATTCGCAACCGCCAAGCGAAGCGTCTTCCCCTGCACACTCAATGGAGCAACCATCCGCTTGCGGCAAAAATCAGCGGGGAGAAGAGCGGCGACGTCCACAGAAACTTCTGACAACTGAGCGCCGAGTAGTTCCAGTTGCAGGCTTTTGGCCATGGCCGCAGTCATGCTCTCTTCGTCTGCTAACCCCAAAGTCGCAAGCGCCTGGCCGAGCGAAACTCCGTCTTTCTCTTGGAGCTGCAGAGCACAAGCGAGCCCGGACGAATCAATGAGTCCTGCCCTTACCAAAAGGTCGCCAACTGCCGCTTCCTTCATCGTTCACACCTTCCAATGATTTCTATAGGAACGAAAACCCTTCTGCCTGCGGTCGGAGCAAGACCCTCCCCCTGAAGGAAGAGAAGTGCATATCATTGGCCAGGCAATGCTGCCGTACCGATCACATAGCTGCCATGGATTCAATGATGTACGGCCCGCCAGAGGCTTGCCGGTGAAATCCATGCGCTCCGCCCCGAAACACGTGCGCCGCAATGAAACGCCCGGCAAGCCTGACTCAGTCTGAATGGAGAAAGCTACATGCTTGGAGGAACCGATGGGAGCCGTTGTGGGTAGTAGCCGGACGGAGTGCTGATACCCTGGCGAATGAGAGAGTTTCCGTCGGTAGGACTTTCTAACGGTTTGAGAAGTTCCCCGCCGAGGGAATCATCAATGCTGCGATAGCTAAACGGAGTCACGGGGTAGATACAGAAGTCACTACATTGGAGCAGGTGAGCTGACGTCGGCCTATGCTAAGTCATTGAGAAGGTTGGTGGACGTGGCCGGGATCGAACCGGCGACCCCCCTGCTGGCAAAGCGCGCTAGTTGATTCCAACAACCGCGCTGGTCTTTGTTAACTACCTGCGTTTCCAACAAATCGGGGAATCTGCTTTCGCTCAAAAGCTAACCCCAATGGGTTGAAAACGATGGGTTCGTGCACAGTTGGTGCACAGTCCGTCTTACAGCAGCAAGTGACTTCTGAATACGCCTGTCGGCAGTCTGCGGCATCAGGCAGGAACTAACATGCGCAGTTCTACGCGCAGAGTCAGTTCGCGGGACTTGCTGGGACGGTCATGGGGTGAGCGAGGGACTTCTCCAGAAATTCCTGTAGGCTTTTGCCGTTTGCTTCGTCATATGGACCGGTCGCGCGCCACAAAACAGTTCCCGAACGGTCCACAACCACGGCATAGATCTTCTTTTCATCGGTGATCAGAAGCGATTTCTTGAATGGCTCCTTATCAATATACAGAGTAATGGTGCGTTCGCGGGACTTCTTGTCCAGGATGCCGTGGCGCATGCCGGTATTAATGAACCATCGCACGAAGCGGTTCATCTTCTCGATGGTCGGAATCTCGTAGTAGCGAAATTCCTTGTCGATCTCTTCGTAGTGCTTCATCTGCGTCAGCCAAGTGTCAATGTCCTTCTGCTGCTCGCGTTTGAACGCAATAAGCAGCAGATTGCGTTCGCCCTGAAAGTCCCGAGGAAGCCTTACCGCCTGCTTCTCTAGCGTCTCCGAATCCAAAGCGGGAAACTTTCCGATGGATGCCACGCCTACCTGCTGCGCCTGCCCAGCTATCACAAACATGCTTGCCAGAAGCAGCCCGATTACGACAAACAAGCTCTGCAATGTGCGAACCACGACATCTCCTTTCTCTAGCTGTGCTTCGACAGAACAGGTTTCAGACACGGCAGCATGGAAACACTTCCCCTCAGGCCCGTCCCCTACCAGAATCGTCCAATGCCATGAGCTCTTCTGGGAAGGGACTAGTAACGGCAGGGATCAAAGCCAATGCACTTGCTGATCACAATTTTTGGTTTCGGGAACGCGGTCAAGACAATTCCCCCATTGCACGCACAATTCCTCTCAGCATGCCGGCAAAAACGACTTGGTGAATCGGATATAAGAGGTACCAGTAGAGTTGCCCCAGCACTCCCACAGGATCGAAGATAGCCGTCTGACGAACGACCGATCCCGACCCATTCGCTTCTATTTCAAATTGCAGCCACGCTCTCCCGGGCAATAACATTTCTGCCGCCAATCGGAGCAAGTGATTGCGTTGGATTGCCTCGACACGCCAGAAGTCGAGCGTATCACCCGCCAACAACCCCTCAGGATCACGTCTCCCTCGGCGCATACCCGCACCGCCAAATAGCAAATCGAGCAGTCCGCGAATTCGCCAGAGCCAATTCCCGTAGTACCAACCAGTCTTGCCTCCCAGCCGCTCGATGGGTCGAAAGGCGATGGCCTGAGGGAATGGTACGTGCACCGACCGCGAATCCACGATGCGGCGGCCAAATTTGGTCCCACCCCAGTGACGTGTCGTACCGACAGACGAGAAGGCGTCGGACCAACGGGTTTCCGCAAATTCTCGGTCTTCATTGGCGAGTGCTCGTTTCAGAGCTTCACGGTAACCAAGGGGGTGAATCGAGAACAGAGCGTCTGCTGATCTGTCCCTCACAATCGTCTCGTTGCGCAAGCTGTCCACTAGCTCGCGGCCCACACGCGCATAGACCGGTGTCACAAGACCCAGCCAAAGGCTCGACAGCCGGGGAGACAGCACCGGTACAGGAATCATCCATCGCTTGAGCCCACGCTGATGGGCGTACTCCTTCATTAGATCCAAGTAGGTAACTTGGTCTGCTCCCCCGATCTCAACAATCCTGCTCACATTGCTGAGGAGATCGACCGCCTTCTTTAGGTAGGCAATCACATCCTCGATGGCAATTGGTTGTGTGCCAGTGGTGACCCAACGTGGAGTGATCATTACCGGTAATTTCTCGACCAGGGCGCGGATCATTTCGAAGGAAGCGCTGCCCGATCCGATGACGATCGCAGCCCTAAATTCAATGGTCGGCACCCCAGACTCTCTCAGGATCCGCCCGACCTCCTGGCGGCTTCTCAGATGCGCCGACAGATTGCCGCCACTGCCGAGTCCACCCAGGTAGATGATGCGATTTACGCCTGCATCCCGCGCCGCAACTGCAAACGCATTCGCCGCGAGACGGTCTTCCGCTTCAAAAGAGTTTGCCGAAGCCATCGAATGCACCAGGTAATAGGCGGTGTGCACGCCGACCATGGCGCGGGCAAGCGACTCCGGATCGAGAACATCACCCTTCACAACTTCCGTGGTTTGTGCCACACGCTGACTCAGAGCTTCAGGATGGCGAGATAGGCAGCGCACACGGTACCCAGCCGCTTCGAGCGCATGAAGCAATCGCCCACCGACGTAGCCCGTCGCGCCTGTAAGGAGAATCAGTTTGGAATTACTTTCCAAAGGTCACGCCTTCGTCCACGACTCGAAAGGAGAACTGTATTTCCGGATGTAGTCACGGACATTGAACTTCCGCGTAGTGTTTTCTGAACTCATGTAACGAACCGTGCCGAAAACAGGCCGCTCCGGGCCCCAAGGGCGGTCATAGCGCCCCAGGCACCAGAAGATTCCGCTGTAAGAATTGGGATCGCGACCATCGAGTGCATACTTATTGTTCAGCTCCACCATGATTTCGAGAGCCTTTTCGGGAGTGCGACTCCACTCCATGATTTTCTTTCCCCACAGCATACGAAGGTAATTGTGGATTCGTCCCTCTTGGAGCAACTGTCTCTGCGCGGCATTCCACAGTGGGTCGTACGTTTTGGCACGCTCAAACTTCTCGAGAGAGTAGATGTAGGACCTCTCATCACGTGCATGGCGTCGAAGGGTCTTGAGAGCCCACGCCGGCAGCGATTCGAATTGGTCATAGTCTTTTCGCATCTGGCAACAATTGAAGCCAAGCTCTCGCCAAGTAATGACTTGGT
>VFSW01012823.1_pt1 | contig 11672 bp, 7 predicted proteins | sample 5358111 | NCBI WGS metagenome assembly VFSW01 (sample SAMN11554181, study PRJNA540505) | mine drainage metagenome | isolation source: sediment from site ElyBrook_90M | place: USA: Ely Copper Mine, Vershire, VT | collected 2017 | reverse complement strand
GTCCCGGGTCCCTGGCGAAAGAGGGCGTTGCGCATGGTTTGATGCAGGTGCAAGGAGAAGGGCTCGCCGGGTTCCCACGCCTTGGCCGTCTCCTCGCGGTCGCCGCCGCGCGCGACGGTGGCGCTACGGTGCGATCCCAGGGTCGGTGAGTCGCGCAGCTGGCTGAAGAGGTCGCGCAGCGCCTGCTGACCGATCTGGCGCACGCCCTTGGCGGTCAGTTCGAGACGGCCCTGGCTGCGGTCGACGAAGCCGCGTTCACTCAATCCCTTGAGCGCACGCTGCAGTCGCGTGATGTGACGAGCCGCGTCGTCGCCCAGGTGCCGCCGCACCGCGTCGACGTCGACCTCGGGGAGTCCGTGCGCGGCGTGGGCGCGTCCGAGGAAGTTCTCGAGGTCCTGGAGTTGGCCCAACTGCTCGGCGACCGACGTCGCGTCGGCGAAGGAGCCGCCCTCGCGACCGCGAAGGCGATGCGCGCGCTGCCAGTCGATGTCCGGAGTCGCCTGACGCAGGTTGGAGATCAACCGATTGAGCGAGAGGTCGAGTTCCATGTTCTGCATCATCTGCGCGTACAGGTCGCGCAGCTGGGACTGCTGCTCACCCGAGAGCGAGTTGAACATCGCTTCGGCGGCGGCGGCGCGCTGGGCCATCATCGCCACGACGTCCTCGAGCGACTGCGCGCCGGGGAAGAAGTCGCCGAAGCGGTCCATGAAGTCCTCGAAGGAGGGGTCGAGGGTCTCGCCACGACGTTGCTGCTCGATCATGGTCGAGAGCGCGTCCATCATGTCGCGAGTGCGCGCCAACTCGAGCCCGTCGGGATCGGACAACATGGCCTTGCTCTGCTCGAAGTACGTGGACAGCAGGTCCTCGTTGAGCTCTTGCACCAATTGCTCGAACTCCTCGCGGGCCTCGGAGGAGATGAACTCGTACTCCTGGAAGTCGCGAAGGCGTTGCGCGAGGCGCTCGCCCATCAGGTCGCGCTGCATCGCGCGCTGGTCGACCAGGTCGCGGGTGACCTCGGCGCGGCGCTGATCACCCGACGCCTGCGCCTCGCGTAGGAGGTCTTGCGCGGCGTTCGCCTCGGTGGTCTCGATCAGGTCCAACCAGTCGCGGTAACGCTGCAATTCGCCCTCGGGGTCGCCGAGACGTTCGAGTTCCTGACGTCGCTGGCGGGTGCGTTCGAGCAACTCGCGCAGTCCCTCGACGCGCTCGCCGTCGTCGGTGGTGAAGCCCTCCTGCAGGAGGCGGTCCATGGCCGCGTCGAGGTCGCCGTGCTCCATCACGTCATCGCTCAAGAGGCGCAGAAACTCGTCGACGTCGACGTCGCCGTCGTCGTCGTCGCGCCATCGGCGAAAGTTGTAGCGCACGGCCACTAGCGGTTCCTCGATCGATAGAGGGCGCGCGCGCCCGACGCGTCCTTGGCGAGTCTCTTGGTCAGGTGCAGACCCTCGAGGATGAACTCGGCGGCCGCCACCACCACGCCGTCGCGGGCGTCCTCGCCGGCCACGCGCCGCGCGGCGGCGTCGAGCGCGGGCATCACCGCCAAGACGTCGAGGTAGGCGCCGTCGGGCAGGTCGTCACCGGTGTGCACGACGGCCTCCGAGGCGAAGGCCGCCACGATCTCGGCGGCTTCCTCGAGGACCACGTGCTCGAGGAAGCTCTGGCGGATGGCCAGGGAGATCAACGCGGCGATCACCTGGTCCGCGTCGTCGTCGTCCATCGTGTCGAACTCGATCTTGCCCTGGGTGGACTGCACCATCGCGGCGAGGTCGCTCACCCGCGGCACCACGGCCGCGTCCCCGGTGCGCAGTGCCCGACGCAGCGCGCTGGCGACCACGATCTCGTAGTTGGCGATCGACAGGCGCACCGACACCCCCGAGCGTTGCGACACCACGTGGCTCTGGCGCGCGACGTGACTCACCCGTGAGACGATGTCCTCGATGAACCACGGCACGTCGATGGGCCGGTCCGCCGAGGGCAACGTGCTCTCCTGGCGCACGATGGCCATCTCGGTCGAGATCTCGTAGGGGTAGTGCGTGCGGATCTGGGAACCGAAGCGGTCCTTGAGCGGGGTGATGAGTCGTCCGCGATTCGTGTAGTCCTCGGGGTTGGCCGTAGCCACCACCAGCAGGTCGAGCTCGAGGCGCACGAGGTGGCCGCGGATCTGCACGTCGCGCTCCTCGAGCACGTTGAGCAGGCCCACCTGGATGCGCTCGGACAGGTCGGGTAACTCGTTGATCGCGAAGATGCCGCGGTTCGACTTGGGCACGAGCCCAAAGGACAGGGCGCGCGGATCGTCGAGGTAGAGTCCCCCGGCCACCTTGATCGGGTCGACCTCGCCGATGAGGTCGGCCATCGACGTGTCGGGCGAGGCGAGCTTCTCGGCGAAGCGCTGGGAGCGGTGCACCCAGTCGATAGGCGTATCGTCGCCGCGTTCGCCGATGAGTTCGCGCGCGTAGACCGACAGGGGGGCGAAGGGGTCGTCGCGGACTTCGGAGCCCGCCACGATGGGCAGCCACTCGTCCAGCAATTCCACCAGGGAGCGGATCATCCGCGTCTTGGCCTGTCCCCGCTCGCCCAGCAGGATGATGTCGTGACCGGCGAGCAGCGCGGTCTCGAGTTGGGGCAGGACCGTGTCCTCGTAGCCCAGCACCGCCGAGGTCAGCGCGCGCCCGGCGCGCAGGCGCTCCTCGAGATTCGACCTGATCTCCTCGCGCACGCTGCGCGGTGCGTCGCCGCGCTCGCGCAGTGCGCCGAGCGTGCGAGGGAGATGGGCGGGGGCGGGGGGCGTGTTCATTCCCCCAACTTATGCTCCGCGGACGGCTTCTCACTCGCGGCGAGAACGCGCGTAGGATCCATTCATGGGGCAGATCGAGGTCTTCACCACGAGAGATCGTGTCGATCTGCATCACCAGTTCAGCGAGGCCTTCGGCTCGTCGTGGCCCGAGTTCATCTTTCACGACCCCGTGTCGCGAACGTACCTGCCCGCCGTGCAGGAAAGTTTCTCGCACTTTGACGTGACCCTGGTGATCGAGGGCGTGGTGGTCGCCGGCGGCTGGGGCGTCTCACTCGCGTGGGACCAGACGCTCGAGAACCTGCCCGGGGGATACGACGACGCGCTCGTGCGCTCGCTCTCCTTCGACGACCGCGCCGCGCACGACACCTTGAGCATCATGGCCGTCGCGGTGCACCGCCAGTACCGCGGCCGCGCCCTGTCCGCGGCGGTGATCACCGAGTTGAGCCGTCGCGGAGCCGACGCGGGGCTGACGCACGTGATCGCCCCGGTGCGACCAACGCTCAAGGCCAGCTATCCCCTCACCCCCATGGCCACCTTCGCCCGGTGGCGCCGCAGCGACGGGGAGCACCTCGATCCCTGGATCCGCACCCACGAGCGCCTAGGGGCCACGGTGCTCGCGCCCGCGCCCGAGTCCATGGTCATCACGGGCACCGTGCTCGAGTGGGAGTCGTGGACGCGCATGGCCTTTCCCGAGACCGGCGCCTACGTCGTGCCCGAGGCTCTCGACCTCGTGGCCATCGACCGCGAGCGCGACACCGGCGTCTACCTCGAGCCCAACCTCTGGATGCGTCACGCGTGAGGACCCTCCCGCGTTCGTCGACTTGTCTCGTCACGTCGATGCCCGCCCGGGCGTAGGTCGCCCTAGCCGCGGCCGCCGTGGCCGCCGTGGCCACGAGTTCCTCGGGCCGCCTCCGCGTCCTCGCGACGGCCCGCCTCAGCGGCGCGCGCGCCACACCTCGGCCACCAGCGGCGTGCCCGGTCGATAGGCCAGGTGCGCCGCGCGCGGCGCGTCCAAGATCAACAGGTCGGCGCGCGCGCCCACCGCGAGGTGTCCCACGTCCGCGCGGCGCAACGCGGCCGCGCCGCCGCGCGTCGCCGCCCACAGCGCCTCGTCCACGCTCATGCCCATCTCGCGCACGGCCAGCGCGATGACGAAGGACATCGAGGTCACGTAGGAGGTTCCGGGATTGCAGTCGGTCGCGAGCGCGACCGTGACCCCGGCGTCGAGCAGGCGGCGCCCCGAGGGATACGCCGAGCGCGTCGAGAACTCCGCTCCAGGTAACAGCGTCGCCACGGTCGACGACGCCGCCAATCGCTCGACGTCGTCGTCGCTGATGAGCGTGCAGTGGTCCACGCTCGCGCAGTCCAGTTCGGTCGCCAGGGCGATGGCCCCGATGTCCTCGATCTGATTGGCGTGCAGTCGCAGCTCGTGACCGGCGCCGCGTCCAGCCTCGAGCACGACGCGGGCCTCGTCGACGTCGAAGGCGCCATGGTCGCAGAAGACGTCGGTCCACCTCGCCCCCGCGCAGCGGCGCATCATCTCACCCGTCACCAGCTCGACGTAGCCCTCGCGGTCGTGGTGGTACTCGCGCGGCACCACGTGGGCGCCGAGGAAGGTGACCTCCTCGGTCAACTCGCCGGCCATCGCCACGAGGCGGGCCTCGCCGGCCACGTCAAGGGCGTAGCCCGACTTGACCTCGACCGTGGTGGCCCCCGCGGCGCGCAGCGCCGTCAGGCGCGCGCGACTGGCCCGGCGAAGCTCGTCCTCACCAGCGGCGCGCGTGGCCTCGACGGTGCTCATGATGCCGCCGGCCTCGTAACGCTGGCCGGCCATTCGCGCCTCGAACTCGCGCGAGCGCTCTCCCGCGAAGACCAGGTGGGTGTGCGAGTCGACGAAACCCGGCACCACGCTCGCCCCCGCGGCGTCGTGACGTTCGTCGGCGTCGGGAGCGTCGCGCGCGGCGCCCCGCCAGAGCACTCGTTCCTCGTCGACGACGATGGCCGCGTCGAGGAGCCGGCCCACCGGTGACTCATCGCCGAGGGTCGCGTCGTTGCTCACCAGCTCACCGATATTGGTCAACAGGCGGGTGACCACTACCCCTCGCGCATGGGGATGCGAACACCGCGCTCGTGCGCGGTGGCCTCGGCGATCTCGTAGCCCGCGTCGACGTGGCGAATCACCCCCATCCCCGGGTCGTTGGTCAACACGCGCGACAGCTTCTCGCGCGCCAGGTCGGTACCGTCGGCGACGCACACCTGGCCGGCGTGGATCGAGCGGCCGATGCCCACCCCCCCGCCGTGGTGGATCGAGACCCACGACGCCCCCGAGGCGGTGTTGACCAGCGCGTTGAGCAACGGCCAGTCGGCGATCGCGTCGGAGCCGTCGAGCATCGACTCGGTCTCGCGGTAGGGCGAGGCGACCGATCCGCTGTCGAGGTGGTCTCGCCCGATCACCAGGGGCGCCGAGATCTCACCCGACGCCACCAGGTCGTTGAAGGCCACACCCGCCCGGTCGCGCTCGCCGTAGCCGAGCCAACAGATGCGCGCGGGCAGACCCTGGAACGCGACGCGGTCCTGGGCCTTGGTGATCCAACGCCGCAGCGGCTCGTTGTCGGGGAAGAGTTCGAGCACCGCCTGGTCCGTGCGCCAGATGTCCTTGGGATCCCCCGAGAGGGCGGCCCAGCGAAAGGGTCCCTTGCCCTCGCAGAAGAGTGGGCGGATGTACGCCGGGACGAAGCCGGGGAAGGCGAAGGCCCGCGCGTACCCGCCGAGCTGGGCCTCGCCGCGGATCGAGTTGCCGTAGTCGAAGACCTCGGCGCCCTCGTCCATGAATCCCACCATCGCCTCGACCTGGTGCGCCATCGACAACCGCGCGCGGTCGGTGAACTCCTCGGGCTTCTTGTCGGCGTAGTCGTGCCAGTCCGCGAGGTCGATGCCCTCGGGCAGGTAGCTCAACGGGTCGTGCGCCGAGGTCTGGTCGGTGACGATATCGACCTCGACGCCGCGGCGCAGCAACTCCGCGAACACCCACGCGGCGTTGCCGAGCACGCCTACGCTGAGCGCGCGCTTCTCGGCCTTGGCCGCCAGCACCCGGCGCAGCGCCTCGTCGAGGTCCGGGGTCCACTCATCGAGGTAGCGGTGCTCGACGCGGCGCATCAATCGCGTCGGATCGACGTCGACGCACAAGCACACGCCGTCGTTCATGGTCACGGCCAGCGGTTGGGCGCCGCCCATGCCCCCCACCCCGCCGGTGAGCGTCAGCGTCCCGGCCAGGGTCCCCGAGAAGCGCTTGGCGGCCACGGCCGCGAAGGTCTCGTAGGTCCCCTGCAGGATCCCCTGGGTGCCGATGTAGATCCACGACCCCGCCGTCATCTGCCCGTACATCGTCAGGCCCAGGGCCTCGAGACGACGGAAGTCGGGCCACGTGGCCCAGTCGCCCACCAGGTTGGAGTTGGCGATCAGTACCCGCGGCGCCCACTCGTGGGTCTGGAAGACCCCGACCGGGCGACCCGACTGGACCAACATCGTCTCGTCGCCCTTGAGGGTCGTGAGCGTGCGCACCAGCGCGTCGAAACTGGGCCAGTCGCGCGCGGCGCGACCGGTGCCACCGTAGACGACGAGGTCGTCGGGTCGCTCGGCCACCTCGGGATCCAGGTTGTTCTGGAGCATCCGTAGAGCGGCTTCTTGGGGCCAGCCCTGGGTACTGAGAGTCGTCCCGCGCGCCGCGCGGACCGGTCGGGCACCTTGCATGATGTCTCCTTTGCCTAGAGAAGCTCGACGTGCGCGGCGACGACGTCGAGGAACGCACCGTCGCGCACCAGGCGACCGACGGCGACCAGTTGGGGCGAGAGCCAGCGGTCCGGTCCCGGTCCGCCGGTCACCTCGTTGACCAGCTCGACCACCCCGGCGGTGGGCAGGGAGGCCCCCAGGGGCGCGCGCAGCGCCATGGCCCGCGAGGCCGCGACCAGTTCGATGGCGATCACGTCGGCGAAGGCCTCGAGGGCGCGACGCAGTTTGCGCGCCGCGTGCCAGCCCATCGAGACGTGGTCCTCCTGCATCGCCGAGGAGGGGATCGAGTCGACACTCGCCGGCGAGGCCAGACGCTTCATCTCCGAGACCATCGCGGCCTGGGTGTACTGAGCGATCATCAGTCCCGAGTCCACCCCCGCCTGGTGCGCCAGGAACGGCGCCAGGCCGAAGTTGCGGTGCACGTCGAGCAGGCGGTCCGTGCGCCGCTCGGCCATCGACGCCACGTCGGCGACCACGATGGCGAGGAAGTCGAGCACGTAGGCGACGGGGGCGCCGTGGAAGTTGCCGTTGGACGAGAGCGAACCATCGCTCAAGACGGAGGGATTGTCGATCGACGAGGCCAGCTCGACCTCGGCGACGGCGGTGGCGTGCGCGAAGGTGTCGCGCGCGGCGCCGTGGACCTGGGGCGCGCAGCGCAGCGAGTACGCGTCTTGCACCTGGGTGGTGTCGCCGACGTGCGAATTCACGATCGGCGACCCCGCGAGCAGGGCCATCAGGTTGGCCGCACTGCGGCGCTGGCCGACGTGGGGGCGCAACGCCTGAAGTTCGTCGATGAACACGCGATCGGTCCCGCGCAACGCCTGGATGGAGAGTGACGCGGCGACGTCGGCCAACTGCAGCAGTCGCCGACCGTCCTCGAGGGCCAAGATCAACTGGCCCAGCATGCCGTCGGTGCCGTTGAGCAGGGCTAGACCTTCCTTCTCGGCGAGCTCGACCGGCGCCAATCCCGCGGCCGCCAGGGCCGTGGCCGCCGCAACGATGGAGCCGTCGTCGAGAATGACCTCACCCTCTCCCATGAGAGCGAGCGCCACGTGCGCCAGGGGCGCGAGGTCACCCGAGCAGCCCAACGAGCCGAACTCGTGCACGACCGGGGTGATCCGCGCGTTGAGCATCGCCGCGTAGGCGAGGGCCGTGGCGGGTTGGACCCCGGTGACACCCGAGCACAGGGTCGTCAGTCGCGACGCCATCATCGCGCGCACCACCTCGACCTCGACGTGCGCGCCCATGCCCGCCGCGTGTGAGCGGATCAGGGCGCGCTGCAGGGCGCGGCGCTGATCCGGCTCGACGTAGGTGGTGGCGAGCGACCCGAATCCCGTGGAGACCCCGTAGACCGGTACGCCACTCGCGACCATCTCCTCGATGGCCGCTCGCTGCACGACGAGGCGCTCGAGCACCGAGGGCGCGATGACCACGTCCTCGCCCCCGCGCACGATTCGCAGCACCTCCTCGCGGGTCAAACCCGACTCACCCAGCGTCACACTCACTCTGCACTCCCCTGATCCGTTGGTCGTCGTAGGTAGCCCGCGAGCGCCTCGAGCACGACGAGGGCGCCCAGGCGCACGGTGCGCTCATCGGGCGCGTCGCGCTCGACGTCGATCTCGGTCACGTCGAGCGCGGCCACGCGCGGATCCGCGCAGGTCAGTCGCACGAGTCGACGCAACTCGTCGGCGCTCACGCCCCCCGGCGCGGCCGCCGGACACCCGGGCACGACCGCGCGGTCGCACACGTCCATGTCCACGTCCACGTAGATGCGCCGCTGGTCGCCGCCGGCGATCTCCACGGCCTCGGCCACGACGTCCTCGAGGGGGCGTCGACGAAGTTCACTGCGCGCGACCAGGTGCACGCCCGCCGCGGACGCGTCGCGCGCGTAGGCGGCGGAGTTCGAGAAGTCGGCCAGGCCGATCTGCACGACGTGAGACCCGTCGAGTCCCTCGTCGAGCAACTGTCGCACCGGCGAACCGTTGGAACGTCCCTCACGCATGTCGAGGTGCGCGTCGAAGGTGATCAGCCCCCACTCACTCAGGTTCGCGGCGGCCAGGGCGCTCATCGCGCGCCAGGTGAGGGCGTTGTCACCGCCGAGCAGCAGCCAGAGTCCGCGGGGCTGGCCGCGCCCGAGTTCGTGGGCCAGACGAGCGGCGCCCTCCTCGGAGTCGGGATGCTCAACGTCGCCGTGATCCTCGATCGAGACCAATGGCGCGAGGTCGCGGTGATCCTCGAAGGACCAGGTCGAGTAGCGCGAGAGCGCGGCGCGGATCGCGGCGGGGGTGGAGCGCGCCGAACGCGGCGACACGGACGTCTGGTACGTGTGCGCGCCGATGAGTCCCACCGTCGCGCGTGGCGCGAGAGGCGACGAGTCGACCCCGGCCAGGAGCGACGAGGCGGCCGAGGGCCACTTGGAGTCCGGACTCAGCACGGACCCCATGCTACGCATCCGCTCGCGCGCAGGCGTTGTGCCCGAGGCCGCGGCAAGAGCGACCGCACGAGGGGCGGTGTCGACCATGGCGCGGCCGGTGGCGTGGTTGTTACGGGGTGGCGACGCGGGCCGCGGCGCTCGCGCCACAGACCTGGCGCAGCGGCTGGGGCTGGGCCCCGGCCACACCCGCACGCAACCCCGCGCTGCGCCACGCGCAGCGCCAGGAGTCGGGTTCGGCGAGGGCGACGAAGAAGTCGCGCTCCCACCCGGTGTTGTAGATGGTCGGGTTGTGTTCGGCGTAGGGGATCTGCACGGGGTAGTTGCCCGGGTGGTGCAGCACGCTGAAGGAGGCCCCCACGATTGGCCAGTAGGGGTTGATGTCGAGTTCCATCCCTTCGACGGCGCCCGCCGCGAGCAGCGCGCTCGCCAGAATCGCCGGTGAGACGCCCGTCAGCGTCGCCACGTAGACCAGGTTGCCGCGCACGTCGATCCCGAGCGCCGAGCGCGCCTGTTGGGGATTGCCCTTGAGGGGATCGCCCCAGATCAACTCGTTGGCCGAGAGCGCGGCCGCGGTCGCGCGGGCGTTGGCGACCAGGGGCCCGAGGTTCTGGCGATAGGCAATGGCGTGAAAGGACGGCCCCGGGAAGTTGGGCGCCCACGCACCCATTTTCCAGTGTCCCGCCGCGTCGATGGCCAAGGTCATGTCCCCGGGGACCATCGGTGCGAGCGTGACCCCATCGACCATCGATCCCCCGGCGTGCGCGCCCACCTTGAACCCACCGTTGAAGACCGCGACGACGCCGGCGAGTCCCTCGTTGGGCCAGTTGATCGCCGCGCCGGCGTCGGGCGGCACCGTGCCCGGGCGCGCGGGGGGATCGGCGGATCCCACGTGCCAGCGCAACAAGGTGGTGCGAGCGCGCAAGCGGATGGCGCGAAACATCACGCCCGTCTGGTCGATCATGCGGTAGTCCACCATGACCCCGCGCGACGACGAGGTCGCCACCTGCCACTTCGCCTGGGGACGCTCCATCGGCATCGTCGAGGTGGTGGTAGTTGTGGCGGTTGAGGTCGTCGTGGTCGCCGGCGCCCGCGTCGAGTTCACGACCGCGACCCCGGTGGCGACGGTCACGACGGTGAGCACCGCTGCGGCGGTGACGCTCCAGGACCTCATCAGCGCAACTCGGCGACTGACTTATCGCGGAACGCGGCGCACGCCACCTTCCCCGGCGGTGGCCTCCTCGTCGGTGTCCACCACGTACGTCGGTACCGGCACCGCCTCAGGCTCGTGCTCGTGGTGCAGGTCGTCGACGTAGGCGGGTGCCGGCGTCGCGACGTACTCGCCCTCCTCGGTGCGCGTGACGATGTTGGTCGTCTTGCGCTTGCCCGCCCCGGCGAAGCCCTGCATCTCGCGACAGATCTTGTAGGTCACCGGATAGGCCACGATGGGCATCACGATGCAGAGCACGCGCATCGCCCAGAGCACCGTGTTGAGCGAGAGGTGAAAGAAGTTCGCGATCACGTCGGTCGAGGACGCGATGAAGAGCATCGAACACAGCACCGCCACCGCGACACCGGCCGAGGTGCGCTTGGGTCGGTTGCTCGGCCGATCGAGCAGGTTGTGCATCTCGTTGTCCTTGGTGAACTTTCGCTCGATGGTCGGCCACGCCATGACGAGGTTGAAGAGGATGCCCGGGAAGATCACCGCGGGAATCGTCACCTCGAGGGGGATCGTGTAGCCGAAGCTGTGGAACGACCAGGCCGGGAAGATTCGCAGCGCCCCGTCGAGGAATCCCATGTACCAGTCGGGCTGCACGGCGTAGGAGATCCGTGACGCGGTGTAGGGTCCGAACTGCCAGATCGGATTGATCTGGGCGAAGGCGCCCAGCAGCGCGGTGGCCCCGGCGACCACGAACATGAAGCCGGTGGTCTTGGCCATGAAGACCGGGTACATCGGCGTGCCCACCACGTTGTTCTCGGTCTTGCCCTTGCCCGGGAACTGCGTGTGCTTCTGGCGCACCAGCAAGAACATGTGCGCCCCGACCAGGCCCAGGATGATCAAGGGGATGATCAGCACGTGCAAGATGAAAAAGCGCGGCAGGATCGAGGTGCCCGGGAAGTTGCCGCCGAAGAGGAAGAAGGCGACGTAGGAACCGACCACGGGAATCGACAAGATGATCGAGTAGGCGATGCGGATACCGGTGCCCGAGACCAGGTCGTCGGGCAAGGAGTACCCGAGGAAGCCGTTGACGATGGCCAGAATCAACAGCGTCGTGCCGATGACCCAGTTCGTCTCACGGGGCTTGCGAAAGGCGCCGGTGAAGAACACGCGACCCATGTGCACCACGATGGCGCCCACGAAGATGTCGCAGCTCCAGTGGTGCATCTGGCGCATCAATAGTCCCGCGCGCACCGCGAAGGACAGGTTCACCGTCGAGGCGAACGCCTCGGTGACCTTCTGGCCGTACAGGGGCAGGTAGCTGCCCGTGTAGGTGGTGAGGTCCTGGCTCGGCACGTAGTACAACGTGAGGAAGATCCCCGTGGCCAGCAGCACCACGAAGGAGTAGAGCGCGATCTCGCCCAGCATGAAGGACCAGTGGTCGGGGAAGATCTTGTCGAGGAAGGTGCGTCCGCCCTTGGCGACGCCCATGCGGTCGT
>VFSW01012822.1_pt1 | contig 11672 bp, 10 predicted proteins | sample 5358111 | NCBI WGS metagenome assembly VFSW01 (sample SAMN11554181, study PRJNA540505) | mine drainage metagenome | isolation source: sediment from site ElyBrook_90M | place: USA: Ely Copper Mine, Vershire, VT | collected 2017 | reverse complement strand
TCGCCCTCTTAGAAACAAAAATCAAGCTAGGTGACAACAGTCTTGGCAGAGAGGGACGTCCAGAATCTTTGAGTGATTGCCTTTTCCTGGTCGCCAAAGGTCCAAATCGCGGACTTCCTCTTTCTCTAGCAGGGCTTCGGTCCATTTTTCGCTATCACCGCATTACAAGTGGTGTTGTCGGCGGGAACCCACACTCGCTAAGACACAGCTTTGGAACTGCACTAGCTGAAGCTGGGGTCGATTTGACAGTGATGCAAGCACTGTTTGGACATAGCCACACAGACACTACCGCCCGTTATATTCATCTTGCACCTATTCATATAAAGGCTGAATTTGATGCAGCTAGAACCCGAAGTCGGAACTTGCGCTAATTACTCACAGGAAGACATCCTCCTTCACTACGCCAGCGTGCAAGGGATTGATCCATATGGCAAATCTAGGCTTATTAATATTGCGACTTCTTACTTTGAGCTGCATCCAGATCTTGAGACCGTATCAGATCTCCCGCTTTCGTTGAGATTGACCGAGCTCCCCGAAGCTGGACCGTTTCTTCTCTTTTTAATGCTGCATGGTTACCTGCATCCAGGTTATGACTATCTAGTGGCACGAAAGCTTTGTGGATTTTGGCACGAACTCGAGGCGAGCCCTATGAAAAGTGATATTGAATCCTTTCGCCTTGGTGCGCTCGAGGCCGGATTTAGCGAAAAGGTGTCGATACGAGTCGCATCCCAGGCCATTGTGCGCCTGCTAATACAAAGTGGTAAAGGTCTTCGTGAGTTGAAACTCTCTGACTTTAGCAACCTAGCCAATGCTTGTATGGAACGAAAAGATACCACCGGTCAGAGCTGGAAGCACTACAGAGTCGCACTAACTTTAGCTGAACGCGTACTTTTTCATCTTGAAGTGCTCGAGTCTCCGCCCGGCTCTTCGTTAGTGCCCAAGTCATTTTTAGATAGAATGTCTGACTCTCACCCAGCGTTGCAGTCTTCATTTATTGAGTATTTGGAGTGTAAATCAGGGACTTGTAGGCCAAAAACCGTAAGCTCGTTGGCAACTCGTCTCTCTCACTTTGGTCGCTTTATTTCAAAATGCGATCCTGATCTCACCTCAATCAGAGACCTGGAGCGACGCCGGCACATCGAGCCATATCTAAATTCCATCTCAACTGCGCTCAACCCTCAAACCGGCAAACCGATTACTGTAGCCGACCAGGCCCGGCGCATCATCGCGGTTAGTTGTTTTTTTAGAGATATAACTGAATGGGGCTGGGAGGACATCCCTTCTCGCATTCTGCTCTTTAGATCTGACATGCCTCGCCTGCCTGCTCTCCTTCCCCGCTTCATACCCCTAGATGCAGACCGCAGGCTCTCACAAGCACTTCAAAGTTCAGGTAACCGCCTAGCTGCCGACGCGCTTTTACTTGCTCGGGCAACGGGCCTTAGAATCGGTGAGCTACTAGATCTTGAATTGGACTGTGTCCATGAAATCCCAGGTAATGGTGCGTGGCTAAAGGTGCCACTTGGCAAACTTGACACCGAGCGTATGGTCCCCCTTGATGAGGAGATGGTTTTAGTCATTGACTCTATCGTTGCCACACGAAGTTGTGGAAGGGCGCTAATTCATCCCCGAACTGGCAAACCTGCCCAGTTTCTCTTTATGTACTACGGTAGGCGACTATCACAGAATACCTTGAGAAAGGAGCTTAACAGGGCAAGTGAAGAAGCGGGGATAGGACATGTAACTCCCCATCAACTTCGTCATACTTTTGCTACTTCTATGGTAAATTCTGGAGTGTCGCTTCAGGTCCTAATGGCACTTTTAGGACATAGATCATCAGAAATGAGTCTTAGATATGGCCGCCTTTTTGATACAACTGTTCGAGCAGAATATGAGCGGGCTATCAACTTGCTAAAAACAAAAGTCGGACCAGTACCTAACAATCGTGAGCACATAACGGTAATTGACTCTGACTCGTGGAAAAGTGCTCCTGTCATTAAATCTCGACTCTCCGGAGGGCACTGCCTGCGTGCGAAAGCACAAGGACCATGTCAATATTGCAATATCTGCGAGAATTGTGCCAACTTTAGCGTTGATGCCACTAACGTCGCGGTACTTGACGCTCAGCGCAGAGATAGTCAAATGCTGGCTCAGGACGCACTTGATAGAGGCTGGGCTACAGAGGCAGATCGTCATAGAGCGTTAGTATTACGCCTTGACGCACTTATAGAGCAGGCGAGCTCACAATGACATCACAAGATGCCATTTCCAAAGTAGAGCAAGCTTGCCGAGAATTGATTGACGAAGGCAAAGTCGTAAGCTTTGTAGAGGTTGCCGCGAGGATAGGGATCACGCGAAACAGACTTTACCGAAATCAAGTACTTCGCGCAACTGTAGAAGAGTACCGCAATGTTAGTCGAAATACGCATACCTTTTCAGGTTTAGCAGCCGAAATCAGTCACCTACGCACCGCAGTCGAAGCTCTAGCTGACAATGTTCGCCGCCATGAAGAGCAGATTCGAAGACTCACTAGAGACGATCGCTACCGACAGCAGGCTACCTAGGATATTCAACATCTACAAATAGGTCTGAGGCTGGATTAGCCGGTTAATCATACGATAACGCTATGGCAGAGTCCTTATGGGCATCTCTCAAGAAGGAGCTCGTGTATCGCACTGTATTCAACACTAGAGAGGAAGCAAGATCAGAGATATTCGATTGGATTCAATGGTATAACAGAAATAGAAGGCATAGTTCGATCGGTGATATTTCACCGATTCGATTTGAAGAGTCGGCTATGTTGAAGGTGGCATAAATAAGGTAAAGTCAGTGTCGCGTTTGGTGAGTAATTCCAATCTAGTTGAGAAACGCTAAAGGGTGTTAGGCGCAGTAGTGTCTTCAGATTTAGCCAGCCAACTAAAACCAAAGCGATGGACATAGAGAAGTGCATATCGCAATATGTGAAAGATCTCACTTCTTCCAACTGAGACCATTTCAGGAGACGAGCTTTGATACGGCTCGGGTTTAATGGGACCAAGGACTTAGGGGCGATCCATAACCATAGCTTTGTGGGCGAACATTTTTAGTTGCTATGAATCGAGTGCCGACGAGTGATCCCATAATGGCCGGGCAATTCAAACTGTTAGTAACGGCGATTTGAATATTTTTCCCTCTCATTAACCAGAAACGGCTTTTTCCAGAGTCGATCAATCTAGGAGCGACTCGACTGATGCTCTACCCGAAATAAACACTCCAACACCAAAACTAGAGGCTAATTCTGCGACGATCAGAGCGATACCACTTGCTAATCCAACGTCTACGAGCAAAGTCATCCAATCAGGGAATGGATACCCAATAATTGCGATAAGTGCTATGGTAATCGCCGACCCCACTAGATCTCCGATAAGCGTACCGACAAGTGTCTCTGTGGCATAGCCAACAATCAGACTCCAAGGAGAAGCTCCATATCCGAGTTGGACGGCCAAAGTATGCCTAGCACGCAGAGCGGTAACCCAAGTGACGACCCCGACTAACATAGCGCCCAGGATTACTTCAGCTAACATTGCATCGTGAGTGAACGAACCTACGATTCCAGTAATCTGTCGACCGGCAACTAACGCGCTGCCAGCGGTAAAGACGCGGATACTGCCACCCAAATTATCTACCACAAGAAGGCGGCTTACTTCAGCGGCGGCCTGGACAGAAATATGAGAGATATCACCAATCGCCTTCACTTCAAGGATGGCGGCAACTACCTGATACGCCTGAGGAGCAAAATTGATGTTCAAGTAAGCAACCGGGGCCTGTGGCCCAACCGACCCTGACACGCTGGTCACTCCAACAACTCTAACTGCTAGCCCTCCAACTTCGATAGGCGCAGGTAAATTACCATTGACACCGAGCTGCGCCGCGGCAGTTGAGTTCAGTACCACGCTTGGGCCAGATACTGAGAGGAAAGATCCAGAGTTCATTTTTGTAGAGGTGAGCTTGGCATAGTTAGGCGTCGTCTCAACGACAGATACGTTACTCGTTGAACCGGATGGCGACTGTGCCAATGCACTTCTCTCGGCTATTGGTGCGACTCCATCCACGTTGTTTAGCCGAGAAAGCCCGGATATGGTACCAATGGGAAGTGCGCCGTAAGAACTGCCACCACCAACCGTGCGCACTAAAGTGATCGATCTCGGTGCCAATTGATCAATCTGCGTATCGACTATCGAGGTGAAACCATCTCCACGTAAAAGCATAAAAGTAACCGTTGTCGTCAACACCAAGGTCGCCAGTGCGATCGCTACTATTGTGGCTGCGCTCATTTTCCTCAATTGATGTGACCATCCACAAGTGTCACAGTTCGACTAGTTAGCAGGAAATCTTCAGCTAAGTGGCTAACTAAAAGTAGTGATCTTCGTGGACGAGCTCTGTGCCATGAGGAAATTGCGCTACGTACAAGAGCAAGCGAGTCGGCGTCAAGAGAGCGAGTTGGTTCATCGGCTACCAAAATGTCCGGTTCGCAAGCTAAGGCCCGAGCTATCGCGACACGTTGGGCCTGCCCCCCAGAAAGTGTACCTACGGGTTGTCCTATCATATCGCGTAGTCCGAGTTCGGCACATGTAGACACTACTCTTCGAATAGATTCCGCTTGGTCGAGACGATGCGGGCGGAGTGCCAGAAGCAAGTTATCACGGATGGATAGTTTAGGAACTAGGAGTAACTGTTGAGAAACATAACCAATAATCTTTCCGCGATACCTATGGGATGTCTGCCAAGAAACTTCATCCCCGTGAACGAGAATTTGCCCCCTGTCGGGACGCTCCCATAGAGCGACAAGGCGACTAAAGGTGGATTTCCCCCCTCCCGATGGTCCTTGCATTAATACCGCTTCGCCGCAAGAGAGAATGAAATCCGTAGAGTGCAGACCCGAAGCGTGACCTCCTGTTTCATATCGTTTACCCACTCCCCTCAACTGCAAACTTGGACTGTTATCGATCACGACGGTTTGACTTCTATGGTACTTCCGGGACGAACACCAGAAACCGCCACATAACCATTTGACTTAGCAATCACCTTGACCGGCAAGTCTTTGGCATTTCTTCCGGAACGTAGAGTCAAAGTTGGCTTTCCGGATATGTCCGAGATAGCCGTCAATGGGACAACGGCTACGTGACGAAGAGCTTTTCCGTTTACCTTAAACTGAAGCGGTACTTCCGGCGTACCGACGTTAGAACTTCTTCCTTGAATTGCATTTTTTCCAGTCACAACGGTAGCCGTCGCCAAGAAGCCCTCGCCTCCTTGATAGCTAGTAAGGGAACCTGACACATATTTGATAACAGCTGCCTGAAGACCAGCACTTTGAACAATGTCACCGACAGCTACTTTGCTGCCCATTGACTGGGGAATAAACAACTGAACGTCGTATGCAGCTCCCGAGGTTGATGATAACCCGATAACAGGGGATCCACTCTGCACCGAGGAGCCACTTGCCACCAATATCTGGGAAACTAAGCCGCTGATCGGGCTTATTATGTTGGCACTCGCTATCGCATCCTTGGCTTGTTGTACCGCGGCATTCGACGCGCTGACAGCAGCATTTGACTCAGAGACCTTTGCCTGCAGCGCCGTTACAGCGGGATCTGAGTTCATTGTTGCTTGAGCCGCGGACAGAATCTGGTTCGCACTTTGTAGACCTACTTGGGCAGAGGCAACGTTTGCTTGAGCAGAGGCAAGTTGTTGGGAGAGAGTTGCAATTTCAATCGATGAATTCGCCAACGGTGATGGCGCTCCTTGGGACTCGGCTGCCGAAAGAACAGATGCTGCGTTCGACTCCTGGCTTTGGGCAGAGGTAAGCGTGCTTTGGGCCGCAGTTACACTTCTCTGTGCTTGCGCAACTGACTGCTGGTCAATCGCTACCTGAACCGCCACATCTGCCTTGGCGGCGGCTGTTGCTGCGGTTGCCTGATTGAGTTGAGAGTTTGCCTGGTTCAGTGTTGCTAGAAGTTCCGGACTATTAATCTTGCCAAGGAGTTCTCCTGCGTCGACTTTATCTCCAACCCCGGTAATGTCAAGCTGCAACGATCCACTAGCTCCGGCGTCGAGATTCACCGGCAACGGTGCATGGTACCATCCTGTCAACGTAACTTCAGGGGTCAGGTTACCCAACCGAACCATCACTGTCATTACGGATATATGGACGGGCGCATTCGAAAGGGTCACTGTCGCTAAAATCGCACCAGCCATTGTTGTTATACCCAGCCCTAGAACCACAATCTGTATATAACGTCTCATGAGTTCTCCTTGAGAACGCTGAGCACATCGAGTACTCGCTGAACCGACGGGCGCGTCGTCTGCCACGTTGTGTAGTGCTGGTAAAGGGTTACGGCGGCTCCAGTAAAGTATCCCATGATAGTAAGTAGACCCAAGAGATCGGGAAGGCCGGCTAGGCCGGGGTGCTGACGGGCGCTGAACGCAATCACTGCAATAAGACCTAAGGTGGGTACTTGGCTTAGTGTCACTCTAACCGGCAAAGACCAGATAGTTTGGCGATAAGAAGTCTGAACCAACTCTGACCAGCTATCAAAGCCACCATTTCGTGTCGCCCATGCTTGTGCTACTTCATTATTCAAAGATGATGCTCTCAAACGCAGTCGGTAGGTAAGTCCTCGAATTCGATCGACAAAAGGGGTGATGGAAGCTACGATCACTACGACCAAGCCGACTAGGAATAACGCTAGCTCCCAGTCCCGATAGGAAAGGTAGATGATCAGCCCAATCAAAAGAACTCCGGCGTAGACGGCGTCCCGAGCAAGAGTAATCAGCGAGCCGACCAATCCTTGCGTGTCGCTAAAACGGCTGTAATAGTCCCCTACCGTGTAAAAATCTCGATCCAACTGATCGAAGGCTTCAATCAATTGCGACCCGAGGCGGATGCTCTGGCGACGTTGGATAATTGCACTAACCCAGGTGGCAACGCCGGCGAAGGTGCCTGCGAGCAGAGCAAAAGCAACCGCAACCACAATTAGAGTCGTCGGTCTGGTAAGCAGGTAGGGCATCGCAATTGAAAAGCCGGTGCTAGCTGCCCCGGCAAGTACCCCGAGACCAAGAACACCACCAAGCTGTGCCCTCCCCGATCCGAATGCTAACTGGAATGCAGAGACCAACGAATCCGAAGGGCACTCGATAATCGGAGCAAGCTGCTCCATGGGCGTTTCAACCTGATGCGGTCTCAATACTATGGTAATCCCGTCCCAGTCTGAGAGGAAGTCCTCAATCAAGACGCTGGTAATCCCAGCGGCTGGATCACCAATTAGCACCCGTCCACGACGCTCATCGAGCGTCCAAACAGTGACGAAGTGTCTGAGCTTTGGCATGTAGGCAACAAATGGAACAAGCCCAACGGGAACTACACCTTCTGGCGAACGACCAGCCGTCACCTCGAATAAGTCCGCTAAACCATCGATGAAAGCTCGAACAGTTGTGCCCCTAAGTGGGTCGGTATTTAGTCGTGTTCTTAGTTCTCTAATGGATAAAGAAAGGTCATAAAAATCTGCCACCGCTTGCACGCAAGCAGGTGCACAGTCATGTAGGGCGACTTGGTAACGAAACGGGTGCTTTGATAACCCAGGTCGACTTTTTTGCATTTCTTTCACCATTTGTGCCGTTTAATTCTTAACATTGGCGTGTGGCTGTCCATTCATGAGGTGAGACTGCTGGTCCATAGGAGCTTGCTAATTCTTAGGTAGTCCTTTATTGATCGCAGCATCCTGGCACTTGCTTTCCGACTAGCTAAAGTTAGAGGCCAAGTCTTAGAAAAATCTGGCTATCTAACCCAGACTGACGCAACGGATGCCAACACTCCACCAGCAACAGCTGCGAACCCTAAAGCACGCATTTCTTGCTTACTAATTCCACCCCTGGCTTTTTCGATATACATGCCAAGCGCAAAAGGAATACCAAGTAATACCATACTGAGGTCGTTGAACCAAGTTAGGTCCTTTTTCATCGCTGAGACCGATATCAGCAATGCGCCCATAGCTAACATACTTAAAGCACTTAGCATGTGAGTAGATCTATCAAATCGACGGGCATGAAAAAAGGAGTAAATATTCCATACTCCTAAAAGGAACAAAAATACCCCTAGGGCCGCCTCTGACTTATACAAACAAACACTTCCTACATACTATCTTGCCCGTCTCGCCCCTAAATAGAGGAAAGACGAACTGCAACTTCGCTAATTGAACTTCATCACACCTTTAGCCCCATAACCCCATTATGACACCCGCTGCGCCGCCAATTACGCCGCCAGCGACTACTCCCCACGGACCGCCCCACGCACCTAATTCCACCCCTTCCAAAGCTGAACTGCCAACGATTGATGCCCAACCACTAGCGCCACCGAACGCACCACCCACGCCCAAACCAACTGCAACTGCCCAGTTGCCACCATCCATCGCAAGCTCATCAAATGTCAGCGGAGCCAGCACGTCATTAGCGCTTGATAAGTCCCGTTCCATTAAGTTCAAAGCCATATTCATATTCTCCTATTCTCGGATTCTTTATGGGTACCTACTACACAAGATTCAGAAACTAACAGCTCGTAACGCATGACGAAGTCAAACACTTTACGGTCGTTGATTATTGATTTTTGCTTGCAAATCCAAGCTATCACAGCTCAATAGTTGATGCTTATTTTATTTCGAATATTTCGCACAAATCTTCGTGATTGTTTTAGTAATTCAATTTCCCTCTCTGCCAAGACTGTCGTCACCTAGGTGGCTGGTGTAAATATGCCTATTTCAACCTCGCAAGATGCCAAGCTGGCGCAAGCGAAGTCCAAATCTCAACTTAGACACTGAATTGGGTCCAACTCTCGAGCATTGGAGAGGATTTCCTCCTCCCTTTGAAGCCCCTTGGGGCTCCTGCGGTGAGGTTTCCCTCCCATTTTCGCTATATGGGCACTACATTCGGGGATTCGAAGGGATTTATCCCGAGATTTGCTATTCTTGCCAGGTTATGGCCAGCCGCCAGAAGGAGAAAGTCTGCAGTCACCTTGGCCAGTCCACGTACTCTGGCCTTTCGTCCTCCATGGAGTCGCCGGGTGAGATGAGCTAGTTTGCGTTCTACCTTGGGACGGGTCTTCCGGTAGTCAGCCTGGAGATCGGGATTGGTAAATCTCACTCTCGCTTCATGGAGCTGTCGCTCATAGGTTCCGATCTCGATGCTGCGGCCAGATTTAGATTTGGTGCAGCGCTCAAGAAGCGGGCATCCTATGCAGTGTTTCTTGAAGGAAGCGACATGGCCCCCGCTTCTCTTAGGCCTCATTGCTACCTGGATCCCCGCCGGGCAGGTGACGGTGAAGTTGTCATAGTCGATAACAAAGTCGCTCTTTGGAATCATCCCCCCGGGACGCGTCGGGAACCTCGCCTTGATGCGGGGATCGATGTTGCGTTCCGTGAATGCATTAAAGAGTTCCCGAGTGCCATAAGCGTTGTCGGCATATACCGCTTCGGTAGCTCCATCGATGAGATCCAAGGCTACTTTGGCGTCATGGACGTTTCCAGGAGTAACCGCAGCAGCGGTAATGATCTCAGACTCGGGATCGATGGAAATATGGGCCTTGAAGCCGTCGAAGCGACTCGAAGCGGACTTGCGCCCATGTCTTGCGTCAGGATCGACTGAGGAGATCACCCGGTCCTTGGCGACACGCCGCGCTATCGCGTATCTGTCTCCGATGACTTCGATGTCTTGGCCCATGATGGTGGCAAGAAACACCAAGGAGTCGCGGAGTTCTGGGTGGGCGGGCTTGTTCTCGAAGAAGGCGAGCAAGGTAGTGGCGTCTTTGGCGATGGCATCAATCAGCGCTTCACGCTCAGAGATGTCCTCCCAATCAATTGAGGGCTTAGCACTTCCGAGATAGCCATCTATCTCGATCAGTTCTCCAACCACTCCCTGATAGGAAGAGTCCTTAGAGATCGATTCCCGATAGACGCCTCGGATTCCCCTGCGCAACAAGGTGACGGTGTCCATGGTGGTGACCGCGTCATAGAGCGGGGTGGAATCGAGCACTCTCTTTTCTTTGACGAGATTGGCACGGGTGACCACTTCAAGTACCGCGGTAAAGATGCGCATGGGATTCTCTGAGGCAGCCAGGCGTGCACGGAAGTCCACCAGTACGGTATGGGCGAAGCCCGGGTATTCATAGGGGAGTCCCCCGCAGGCGTACTTGTAGCGGATGTCGTAGGTGAAGCCGTCCACTGCTTCGCGATCCGAGAGTCCCCCGAGGCGCTGCAGCACCATGACAGTGGCCACTACCCTGGGAGGGATCGAGGCCCGGCCCAGGTTGTCATAGAGGTCGCCGAAGAACGCATCGGGAAAAATCTCATTGCCAAAGCGGTATAAAAGCTTGAAGATCGAGGTATCGGAGAGCGAATCGCCACAGAGCCTTGCCGAGGAACTGTAGAGGTCTTCCACCTTGGGAGTAGTACCTAAAGACAATGAGGAACCTACCTTGGTAAAACTGCAGCTGATGCTATATTCTACCAGGTAACAGGCATAATTACCTAAGAGTTAGCCATGAATTGGGGTCAACTCGAGGGTATCTGTCGGCTCCTTTTGAGGACTCGATTCCAAGTGTGGAGCCCTGTTTCTCTGAGACCGTAGAACTGGGCTTGGAAGGCCGAGAAAAACACCAGCAACCTAGTTGAACGTCGGAGCCTGCCAAGGAAGTTGTCACTTTCGCACAATTCAAGCTACCTTCCGTTGGCCCCCTTTTGATGCGTCTCCAACCGACTTATTCGTAGGAATTATTGGTACCTCTGATACTGGATCCCAGTCTCTGCATTTTCCCGAGATCCACCGTCCTGGTGTAGTTTTGCGAGCTCCCTCGTAGAGCTCGCGCCGTCTATTTAGTAGCTCAATATGTTCGCCGCTGTAAGCCTGTTGGGGAGTTACAAACTTGATGCCAGAGTGCTGATGGTCGTTGTTGTAGTGATCAACGAAGTCACTCATCCACTTACGCGATTCTTCAATTGTCGCAAATCCTCCGTAGGGATAGCTTGGAAAGTACTTGACGGTCTTGAAGAGCGATTCGATATGAGCGTTGTCATTTGACACCCGAGGCCTTGACCTCGATATATTTACATCTAGCTCATACAAGTACTCAACTAGTGACCAACCCTTCATAGGTGATCCATTGTCACTATGGATCACTTTCGGAGTTATATTCTCTCTAGCCATTGCTCTTTTCACTGTCAGCTTCAGCTGCTCAGAGGTTTCGGATTCGTATACCTCCCACCCAACTATCTTGCGTGAGTACAGATCGATTATCACATAGGCAAAGTAATAGATCCCCCTAGCTGGTCCATTTAGCCAAGTAATGTCAAGTGTCCAGATGTCACCTGGTCTTCTCGCTGTGTGTACTGGTCTAGCCCTCTTCTTCGGTGGCTTTGTCCTACTCCTTCGCTTATTCAGGTTGTTATCGGCAAGAACCCGATAAAAGGTCCTCTCGGAGGCGATATATCTTCCCTGATCAGCGAGTTTTGGAACTATCTGGGCAGGGGTAAGGCTTGAGAACTTACTCGAGGTACATACTTCGATGATCTCATGTCTCTCTTCCTCCGATAGGCAATTAGAGCGACGTTTGTGCGACGCTCCCCGTCGGGAATCGGCTTTGCCAGATTCCC
>VFSW01012821.1_pt1 | contig 11673 bp, 18 predicted proteins | sample 5358111 | NCBI WGS metagenome assembly VFSW01 (sample SAMN11554181, study PRJNA540505) | mine drainage metagenome | isolation source: sediment from site ElyBrook_90M | place: USA: Ely Copper Mine, Vershire, VT | collected 2017 | reverse complement strand
CCCTAGGCCCCACTCTGCCGCCATGGACCTCAACATCGTACTCGCGGCTCTTTTCCTTTCTCATGCAAACCGCCAAACACCTTTCAAGCAGCAGAAGCTGGTCGCGTCCAGATATTTAGATATAGCGAGATCACACCACGCTCACGGTCGTTCGCTTCTTCACAGCGTTTATGACGTGGCCATAGTCGCGGTAGTGTGCTATCGCGGTGAGCGTGACAGTGTAGTCGCCGGTATCGGCGTTCAGGCCGCCGTGCACGTCCACGCGGGCCTCGCGCTCCTCTCCAGGCTTGAGCTCGCCGAGGTGCTCTTCGTGCTCCTTCGCCATGCCTACGTCGTCGAAGCTCAGCTGCTGCGGCAGCTCGAGTACCAATGATGTAAGCAGCACCTCATTGGTCAGGTTCTTTATGCGTACGTACAGGCTTGAGCTGCTCTTCCTGCCGGAGTATATCTTGTAGGGCACCCACTCAGACGTGATCTTGTAGGGCGACGCCTTCGTAAGGTCTGCGCTCGAGTCCTTCTTGCCGAATAGGTTCACTATTGCCATGAAAACACCATGCGTATCCAAACGTCAAATAGTAAATGCGAATGAACCCTTTTATATTTTCTGATACAATATGAAAACAGGTTTCGATGCGCGGCGGGTGGCTGTGCAAGGAGTTGGAGGAGTTTACGGAGGTGAGGTTGTTGCCAAAAGTGTCTATATGCCCATAAAGTATAATCTGACTAACTACGATGTGCTTGCGGGTAAGATAAAGAAGGTGGCGCTAAAGGGCGTTGTGCACGCCAACGGTGGCTCTTCACAGAACGGCGATGGCACCGAGGAGGAAAAGCTCCTTAAGAACATGGCGGTGCTCATAGCGGCGTTCAGCTCCGGGCACTCATGGCAGACGCACAAATCCATAGTCAACCGCGAGGCTCTCAACAAACCAGCGATAAAGGACGAGTTTGCTGAGGCGACCGGCGGCAGATGGAAGGACGTCTCGCAGGGAGACATCTTTGAGCTCGCAACGAAAAAAGTATCCGATTCTTCATTCCACCAGTGGCTCTTTTTCAACGTTGACAGGGGCAGGCACGATGACTACAAGCTCGCGTGGCAGGCCCTCAACAAGGAACTGGCAGAAAGCTGCGACCAGATAGTCGAGAACGGCGTGCAGTAATACACAGCTTGTTACGCATTACCCGCATTGGTATACCAGCGCCAGCACGCTTGACGCTAATGATAACACAATAGTGGGCCCGGAGAGATTTGAACTCTCGACCTCCCGATTTCTGACCAAAACTCCCAAAGGAAGTTATCAGTCGGACGCTCAAACCAGGCTAAGCTACGGGCCCCTAGAATTTCACTTCGATGACTTTGCCGTTGGGCTTCTCCTCCCTAAATACCTGTGTTTCATATTTATATAGGTTGACGCTCTTCTGCGTCCAGTAGGTCTCCGGCAGGCCTGCCTTTACGCACGTCTCGTCGAGGAAGCGCCTTGCGGTCCAGCGCTGCTCCACGGCAACTATAGGGAGCAGGAGCCCGCTGTATATCCCGTACTGCACCATCAGGCCGTCGCACCCCACCTTCACCGCCCTGAGCCGCGATGCCGCACCGCCCCCAACGGGCGTCATCTCAGATAGTATGCTCACCTCGACCGTTGTCTCGTCAAGCTCCCTGAGAGAGAGCGGCACGAACCTGGGATCTTCGAATGCGGCAGAGAGGGCCGCCTCTACCAGGTCGTGGCCGACGCCATTGGCGGGCCTCGGGAAGCCAATGCAGCCGCGCAGCTGGTCCGAGGGCGTGTAGTACAGCGTGACGAACACGCCGTGCTTCTGGTTGAACCGTGAGAGCTCCCCTGAGACAATGGCCTTGTCGAACTTCGGATTCTTTAGGTAGAGCTCTATCACGGAGCGCGCCGACCGCACCAGCACGTTCCCGTCATCGAGGGAATAGGCGCGCATGCTATCGGTTAGATATTGACGGGAGCATTTAAATCTTTGCCGCAGTCAAAGTATCTCGGTGCTTCATTGGCCACGATAACTGTCTACACCGACGGCGCGGCACGCGGCAATCCCGGCGAGAGTGCGTCGGGGTTCTCGGTCTATGACAGCAGGGGCAGGCTCCGCAAGGCTCACAGCGCCTACAACGGCACCAAAACCAATAACTACGCGGAATACAGGGCGATCGTGCTGGCGCTGGAGTGGTGCAGGGGCAACCTCAAGGACCCGAAGGGCGTCGACGTTGAGCTGTTCTCAGATAGCCAGCTCGTGGTGAGGCAGCTGACTGGCAGGTACAAGGTGAAGGCGGAGGTCATGGCAGAATTGAACGAGAAGGTCTCCGCCCTGGCAAGATCGTTCGGATCCGTGAAGTTCTGCAACGTGCCGCGCGAGCACCGCGGCATAAGCGAGGTCGACAGGCGCCTCAACGAGCTTCTCGACAGACGCGCCCATGAAAAGGGCTAAATATCTGACACCGGCAATCTATCTGGAACCTACGGCACTTGTGGTTTGAATGGCTGAGAATGAGGGGAGCGGCGCGCCTGACATTAACCAGGAGGCCAAGGAGCACTGGAAGAAGGGAAACTCGCTCTTTGAGTCAAGCAAGTTCGAAGAGGCCTCGAAGGAATTCACAGAGGCGATCACGATAAACCCCAGCTATGCCGATGCCTACTTCAACAGGGCGCTCACCAATCGCATACTGCACAACTACGACGGGGCCAAGCACGACCTGGAGAAGGTCATGGAGCTGCAGCCCAAGAGCGCCGACGCGCCGCTGCTGTTCGGGGACATATCAGAGTCTAACAACGACCTGATAGGGGCGCGCTACTGGTACGAGAAGTCGCTGTCCATAAACCCGGACTACGCCGAGGCGAAGAACAGGCTGGAGCACATAGACTCGCTAATACACATAGACAGCGGCAGGCAGATGGAGCAGCAGCTACCGGCACCAGTGGCGAAGCAGCAGGAGCAGGTAGACAGGGACGTCATCGAGGAGGGCCAGATAAAGCACATAGCGTTCTACAAGTCCAACATAAAGTTCGACGCGGTCATCTGGCTGGAAAAGATGAAGAAGTACCTGCACGACAACGTCGTGCTCGCCATACAGGAGCCAGCGCTTTTCAAGAAGTACGGCAAGAAGCTTGGGGTGGGCCTGCTGCTGTACGGCCCGCCGGGGAACGGCAAGACATACATAGTAAAGGCGATAGCGGGCGAGGCGAACGCCAAGTTCTCGATCGCGAGAATAAACCAGATAGTCGACATGTACACGGGCAACACCGAGAAGAACCTGCACAGGATGTTCGAGCAGGCGAGGGAGAACACGCCTGCGATACTGTTCTTCGACGAGCTCGACGCCCTGGGAGTGAAGCGCGGGGGAGGCGGGAACGAGGGAGGGGAGAGCTCCGCCCTGAGGCTCGCCGTCAACCAGTTCCTCGTTGAAATGACCGGGCTCGAGGAGAATCCGGAGGGCCTGTTCGTCATAGGCGCCACCAGCGCGCCGTGGGACATAGACCCGGCGCTGAAGCGTTCCGGGAGGTTCGGCGACAGCGTCTACATCGCACCGCCGAAGTACAGGGACAGGAAGAAGCTATTCGAGTTCGCCACGAGGAACAAGCCACGGGCCAGACTGAGCTGGGGGAGGCTCGCCAGAGCGACAGCGGGCTACTCGCCAGCAGACATAGACCGCATCTGCGACAAGGCTGCCATGCTGCCGCTCCTTCACGAGTATTCGCAGAAGAAGGGCAGAAAGCTAACGATGAAGGACATGCTGGCCGTGCTCAAGGACAAGGACAGCTCCGGCCGCTCGCTCGACGAATGGTACTCGATGGTGAAGAAGGACGTGATCAGCAAGACCGAGACGCAGATAGTCGAGGGCAAGAAGCAGGAGATAGTCAAGGAGGGCAAGCTCGACCCGCAGGAGAAGGTCCTCTACAAGACCATGATAAAGGACATAAAGAGGAACACCAGCCCCAACAGGATACGCATGAAGAAGTTCATGCGTTGGTGGGCGGTCCACGTTTTCTGATGCAGTTACCCATCAAGCGCTTCGTCCAATGATAGGGTCCGTACAACGCCTCTTGCTTTCTTCGCGAGTTTTTCATCAAGCGTGACTAGGGGCACTCCAAGCTGTCGGGCCTCGTATACATAAGACGCGTCGTAGAAAGTGATGCCTAGCATCAGTGCGATGGATATCACTCCGGCCCCTTCCTCTGTATCGCTGACCTCCAGCGTTGAAAGCAGTTTGTAGATGCTTGATAGGATGCTGGTCCCCTCCCGCTCTGTAATCCTTTTATGGACATGCACCTCTTTCCAGATTATGTTGCCGAGTTCATAATGGGCGAGTTTTATGGTGCTGCTGCCGGGTAGTAGCTCTATCCTGTTCTTGCTGACGAGGCCGAAGATTGCTGACGAGTCAAACACGTATTTCATTCATCTCGCCCTGTCCTGCCTCAGATCTTCAAGGACCTCTTCAAGGGAAATCCTGGCAAGCGCCTTTCTGTGGCCGGCCAGTTCTGCCTGCACGTCTTTTATCATGCGCGCCTTGATCTCGTCTTCGAGCGCCTTGCGCAGCACCTTGGATGGGCTTATGCCAAGTCTTCTTATCTTTGCCCTGACGCGCTTTGATACACGCACAGATATTATTGTTGTTTCTTGCATTACATCACGTAATACATATTGTATTACAATTGAAGGTATTTAACTGTTTGCGGTGATTATCCAGATTTACGCCTCGCGTTTTGTCTCAGCATTCTATTGTCTTTACCCCAAGCCCATTTGCTATATCGAGCTGCCTTTTGTCGCAGGAAACCAGATCGCATCCTTCTTCCAGCGCCGTTGCAATGAACAGGCTGTCGTATATCGCAGATTTGGTGGCCAATGCGATATCTAGAGCGGTTACAAGGTATTTGTTCTCATCGAACAGGATGGTCCTGATCGAGTACTCTGCCAGCAGGTTCGCCGCGGTCGATGGCTGGATTTCCTTCTTGTTTAATTTCTTCAAAAGGGCGTTTCCAAGCTCTGCAAGTGCGAGGTGTATGGTCCTTGCTTCGGCTACATACTTTTCGGCGTCCTGCCATCCTGGCTCCCTCGAAACATACTTTACGATAACGGACGAATCAATGAGCAGCACGTCTATCCTCCTTTACGGATTCTACAGCGAAGCCCTTCTTCGAAGGCTTGACGCTTTCGCTGATTATTCTGTGCATCCTCTTTACGGCCGCGCGCAGCTCTGCCTGCGCCGCCTTCTGGTTTATGAACTCCCTGACCATTTTCTCCACGTCGATGCCCTCGTTTTCCAGCTTCTGCTTAACGCTCTTTTTCACCCTTACGCTGACAACAACGCTATCCATGCAACGACCGTATTCCATTGGTTTGTAAACATATATAAACATTTGTATACAATACCGTTGTAGGCCACATGCTATGTTTTTTCGGGCAACAGCACGGTCGCATAGACGTTCGAATCGGAGGGGCCGCGTATTACTGCGTACCCGTTTGCCAGGCTGACGTTAAGCCTGTCTGCGCGCGCGGACGCGTACAGCGCCGTGCGCCAGTTTGACAGGGCGATTGCGTTTCCCGATGTGGGATAGGTCTCGTTCATCATCACCACAAATGCTTCGACCGACACGACGGCAGAATACTCCCGCATCTGCGACTGCATCGATGTTATGGGCCCGCTCAATTGCAGTGCCGTATACAGCGTGGCGGCTGAAAATGCGACTGCAACTATCACCAGCAGTCCAAAGAATGGCATTCTATCTACCGCAAAGGTCGAAGCAGTACACGGTATAGGAAGACGCATTGGCGAGCGGAACGCAATAGCTGATGGAGCGCCTGCACGCCGCCTGCGAACCTGACGAAGCCGAGCTCGGACCTTTTTGCACTGAAGCGTACTGGAGCGAGTACACGCCCATGAACGCGTGCAGGTATGAGGTCAGGCACTGCGTGTCCCATGCGGCCAGACACGCGTTGAACGTGGAGGTCCTGGACGCCAACCCGACGATGTCGAACACCGCATTGTGTAGGGCGATGCTGCTTACGCCGTCTGAAGGATAGGCATATGCAGGGTATGCAACGGCCGAGAGCGCGAGAGTCCCTATCGACATCGCGACGATTGCTTCCAGCATGGCTATCTGCGCCTTCATGCGCTCACCTTATGTTTACCGTCGACCCCTGCACAGGTATTGACTGGTTCTGCGCCCCGTTGATGGAGGCGGTTATGTTGGAGAAGCCGAACTGGGAGTAGGGAGGGCACGCGTATTCGATAGAAGTTCCTGCGTAGATGAACGAGCAGTCCCCCGTTCCGGACGGCTGCGCGTCCGCGAAGCTGGATGACGCCCGATTGTATGTTGATATGACCTGCTGCGCTGACGCGTCGCTGCCGGGGCCCGTGTTGTTGTAGTACGCGAGCGTGCCGACGAGGTTGTTGTACGCCTGTTCGTAGGCCTGGTAATCCGTCAGGTTGACCAGCACGGCTTTGCCTTCATTCACGCGCGCCACATATTCCGAATACGGTTCTGGGCCGGTGTATGATATGCCGCCCACTACGCTCGCGTTGCCGCGCGAGGAGCCGGACTGGGAGTAGACAGTTGCAGGGGCGCCTACGGCCGTGAGATTGGCATGCAGGCGGAGGGAAGAGTTGTCGAGCAGCAGGGTTATGTTGAATTCTTCTGCTGGGGTGCCGGTTATGGCGTTGGCCGATGTGCTTTCGGGATTCAGGTAGACGCACGTGGTCGCGGTCATGACAGGGTTGGCGCTGTAGTAGCAGCTGCCAGAGAACATCCAGTAGTACCACCTTGCATCCCCGCACTGCTGCGATATCGATAGCTGCTGCCCCCACCAGTTAAGGTCGCTGCAATGGCTTTGCTCCGTCACTGTGTAGAGCGGCGAGCCGCTGCTTACATTGAACATCAGGAGCTCGCTGAGCGCCCTGATCGAGGCCGAGTATAGGCCCTGCCGCGTGCTGTTCTGGACGGTACCTGCGTATGTCGCGTACGTGCTCACGTTGGTCGTGCGGGTAATGCCCCGCGCGTCGGCGTACTCGAGCTCGATGCCCTGCCGGCCTGGGCCCGTCGGGATGAAGCTGAACTCCAGCACCTTCAGGCCATCTATGCTCACGTTGCTGTATGCTGCCGGACTTATCGCCGAACCTTCTGACAGCGCCTTCACGTAGCGCAGCCGGGTCGCGCTGCCGGAGAACATCACCAGCATCACGTTGCTCCTGTTAACGAGCGACGAGGCCGGCACGTCTATGTACGGGCCGGCGTACATTGGAGTGTGCTGCGTGACATTCGTTGTGGGGGAGTTGCTGGTGTTTTCCATGGACGCGAACGCTCCCCTTTCCATGGAAAAGGCGTGGGCGTATATGCCCAGCATAGCGACGCTGAAACCAGCCACAGCGGCGAGGAGCAGCACGAATTCTATCGAGGACTGGAGCTTCGTGTCAACCACCGTTTGCGCCCTTGATTACATATACCGTCCCGTTCAGCACCGCCAGCCTGGAACCGTTGTACGCATGCGGGGAGTAGCTTGCGTAGGGGCCCGGGCTGAACCTGCCTGCCACCACGCCGGCCGCTTCCAACTGGGTTGCGGACGCATTGTTCAGCCCCAACGCGTAGGATGCCTCTTGCATCGAGGCGTTGGACGATATCGCGGCGGCCGTCTCGCTTGCGTATGTGGCAAGCCCGCTCGAGCCCTGGTGGAGTACGTACGCGGCCTCTGCGAGGAATGCCGTGAACAGCATCGCTCCGGCTATCATGTCGAGCCACGCGACCTGTGCCCTCTCGTGCGTCATCCCAGCACCACCCCATGCAGCATGCCATTGGCCATGATGGCACTAATCGAGTTGCTGGCCGCCGCCGAAGCGTTCTCGATACCAGAGGTGACCGATGACGCGTTCGAGAGCGCGGCGTGCATCAACCACGCCGAGAAAAGCGCCAACGACAGGGCCAGCACCATCTCGACGGCAAGACTTGCGGATATCTGCGCCCTCATTGAATCCCTTCCGCGAGCCCCAGCTCGTACGCCCCGTTGTACGAATACGTGAGCGACAGGTTCTCCATCGCGCCGGCTGCTTTACACACGCTGCCATTGACCTCTACAATGGAACCCAGTGCGTATCCCCCCAGCGAATTCACTGCGTACCACCCCTGGCCAGGGAGGCACACGCCCTTGGGCACGTAGGCCTCGAACCTCCCGCCGTCGAACTGCATGTTGTAGTTGATCTCGCCCGCCAGCTCGCCGTAGCGCATCGAACCGTATGCTGCGCGCGTACCCGCGTATGCATGCGAAGCGAGGGGCAGCACGGCGGCCATCGCGAGGATGGCAACTGCCATGTATACCATGAACTCGAACGACGTCTGCGCCACAGCGGTTCCGGTAGGGTGCATGGTGTGTCACTTCTGCGCAGTGAGGTTGCTTATCTCCTGGGCGAGCTGCGCGCCCATGCTCTGGTTGGACGAGTTGAAGAACGCGTGCACTGCCGCACCCTTCAGCTGCACCATCATCGCCAGCGCTATGACGATTATTATGCTCACTGCGGAGAGCATCATTATGTATTCCAGGGAGCTCTGCGCCCTTCTCGCCCTTGCGACCGCAAGGAGCGCTCCTACATTTACTGAAAGCGGTGTTGCCATCATTGTATAACCTCCACAATCATCCATCACCCTACGGCGCCCGAGAGCGCGGCCGCGCTCTCCATAACCAGTATAGCTATGCCGCCGAAGAGCGCCGAGTCCGCGATCCTGCCGCTGAAGCCCGTGGCTGCGCTGGTGCCGGCGTAGTTCGCCGCAACAGCGTACACGGCGAATATGCCGAGCAGGCTGGCGCCTGCCTGGGCCGGACCCCCAAGCGCGGAGTGCGCGAAACCCATTATGTTTACGCTCACACCAGCGAACATGGGAAAGAAGACCGAGGTCCCGAGGCGCATTACAGCAGAGTAGTTGCTCGAGTTTCCGATGCCCCTGAGCCGGTATGAGTCCGCCTGCCTGAAATCGTCGCGGAGCCGTTCCAGCGGCACTGACGCGTCATGACCGGATTCAAGCGATGCGGCTATGGCAGAGAAGAGCTCTTTCAGGCGTTTTGAACCGAATGCGCTTACGGAACCGAACACCTTTGCGTCGCCGGAGCGCGTGTAGCATTGAAGGGCTCTGACTGCGTCGTCTCGGAACGCATACTTCTGGGGCAGGCTGCGTTCCAGCGCGTTTGCAAGAGGCGCGCCTTCGGCTAGCTTCTGCAGCAGCGCCTCGGTCAGCTCCAGGGCGTCGGCGTCCACCTGCAGCCTTGCCCCCACCACGGATCTGCGCCTTGCGATGCGTGCGAACCCGAAGGGCAACGCGACAGGCACCGCGTATGCAAGCATGCCGTAGAGCGCGAGGGCAGCCACCATCGAGAAGCCGATTACGGTGGCCGCGGGCGATCCCATCGCATTCAACACGGTTTCGGTTCTACGCATCGTCAATCCACCCGTTGCTTATGCGGTAGATGCCAGGCACGAACACCAGCAGCGCCACAGCGAACGCGCCTATCGCAAAGCTCTCAGAATACATTATCGAATAGCCGACCAGCGCAAACGTCATGAACGAAGGCACGACCGTGCCCGCCACCATAGAGACGGTGGCGGAGCGCTGGATGCTCCCGAGGCGCCTCTCCCTCGCCTCCGAGTAGCTTTTCTTTAGGGCGTTGGCCATGGCGCCGACAGCCGCGGGTCCAGACTCGTCGTAAGCTGCCGCCAGCTTCTGAAGCTCCCTTTTGGTTACAGCGCTGCACCCTGGCCCTGAAGCGTCAGACGCAACGCTCCTCATCGCATCGCCGAATCCCTCGCCCGCGGCCACCCTCGCCATAGCGGCGGCAAACGCCTTGGCGACGGCATCCGTCTTCGCAACTGAATGCAGGGCCGACAGGACGGCTGACCTGAAAGTGCTGCCCCTGCTGATGCGTGCCGATATGGCCTCGAGTACGCATCGCAGGCTCTCCAGCTCGGCGGCGCCCCTTAAAGCGGAACCCCTGATTCTCTCGAGAGCCAGGAACATCGCGGCTGCAGAGACCGCAAACAGCGCTACGGGCGCGCTGAGCCCCACGTGCAGCGCCGGAAGCAGCACAAGCGGAAAGAGCGGAACCGCTGCGTCAGGCACGGCCACTGCAATTGCGTGCGCGTTCATGCGATGTCACCATATGAGCGTATGTATTCGTATGCGCTGACGGCCTGGTCGCGGCCCATCCCTTCCAGGAACGCTAACCTCTTCCTGAAGTTCTTCATCGCCTCGGTATGGCTGAGAGCGTACCTGTCCGCGTACATTTCCATAACCTTTGAGCCCTTCAGGGCCTGCAGGTCTATCACGCCATCGCTCGCTATGCTGCGGACCACGGACTCTACGCCTGCTGCCGCGTCCACCTCTCCCCTGCTCAGCCATGAGTACTCTGATATGCCCGACAGCCGCCTCTCGCCCGTGGGCCGCTTCTCCATGAAGGCCGAGACGTCTAGCATGCTTATCAGCTCGTCCTGCACGCTCATGGGTTTCGAGGACAGCCTGTTGATTATCTGCTTCCCGTCGGACGTCGCGTGTATCGTTGTTATGAAGGGCACCCCGACGTTGGCGCCGAAGAAGGCCTCTGATGCCTCCTCGCCGCGCAGCTCGCCTATTATCAGGCGGTCCGGCCGCATGTGCAGGGCGTTGATGATCTGGTTCTTCACGGAGTACCTGCCGCGCACGCTGGACCCCTGCAGCATCGCCGTGTTCACGAAGTTGCCGTAAGGCTTGAGCTCGTTTGTGTCCTCCTCTATGGTTATTATACGCTCGGAATCCGGCATGAGGTCGTTCATCGCGAGCAGCAGCGTGGTCTTGCCGGAGGCGGGCGCTCCGGCTATGAGCATGTTGGCCCCCGAGAGTATGGCGGTCCAGAGATACGCTGCAGCAGCGGCACAGACTGTGCCGTCAGCCATGAGCCTGCGCAGGTCTATGTGCTTCCCCGCGTTCAGCCTTATGGATGCGGCGGCGCCGCTGACCGCGTACGGGAAAAGCTGCGCGTGGAGCCTCGAGCCGTCGTGGAGCTGCGCGTCCACTATCGGTCTGCTCTCGGACAGCTCGGTGTCCAGGGCGGCGAGTATCCGGTTCATCGAGAACCTGAAGTCCCGCGCGCTGTTGAAGCGCAGATTGGTGGTGCAGTAGCCGTACTTCGAGTGGTACACCACAATGGGAGAGGTGGGCGCGTTCACTATTATCTCTTCTATGCCGCGCGGGTCGTCCAGGAGCACGCTCAGCGGACCGTACCCGGCCACTTCGTGCGCCACGATGTACGGTATGATCGCCTTGCCCGGGTCCGCCTCGGTGAAGCGCGAGGCTACGGAGCGTGCTCTTTCCACGCGTGCCGCGAAATCCATTGTTCCGGATATGAACTGCGCATCCTCGGCCAGGGCGCTTACGGTTTTAGCCTTGACGAGCGCCGCTTCCGCCATCACCGCGCGCTCGTCCGGCAGCGCCAGGATCGAATACACTGTACCCCTCCCCGAGCCGCCCACAGCCCTGAAGGCGTCAGGGCTCTCGTAGGCCTTGTCTGGGTATGAGGCGTTTATTGTAAACGTGAGCCTGCTGTCTGGCAGCGGCGGCGCCTGCCGCTGCACTGCTACCGACCTGTACGCCCTGTTCACGAATTCGTAGAACCGCATGGCAGCACCGTTGGACCGCGCTTCTTCGTAGT
>VFSW01012820.1_pt1 | contig 11673 bp, 5 predicted proteins | sample 5358111 | NCBI WGS metagenome assembly VFSW01 (sample SAMN11554181, study PRJNA540505) | mine drainage metagenome | isolation source: sediment from site ElyBrook_90M | place: USA: Ely Copper Mine, Vershire, VT | collected 2017 | reverse complement strand
ACTGCCCGGGTTGCGGGGGGTGAATATTAAAAGCTACTGAGTCGGCGACTGATTTGTGCGCGCTCTTCAAGTAACCAAGCTCGACGAGTTGATGATGGACGAAGTTTGGGTAGCGGTCCGTGATAAGGAGATGGCCCTTGCGACCTTGTATTTTGAGTGAGGGCAGCAACCGCGCATCGGTTCCGGTCGCTACCACAATATATTTAGCAATATGCTTATCGCCATTGCTGAGGGAGACAGATCCGTCGCCGATGCTGATCGCCGCATGTCCCAGCAGCAACACTGCGCCCGCACGTATCGCCTCTTGCAGGAAGAACGAAGCAGCTGTGGGTGGATAGATGACGGCATCGTCCTGAACAAGGAGGCCACCTGCGAGACCAGAGCGCAGATTTGGTTCCGCGAGCGCGAGATCATGCGCGTCGAGGACGACAGCATCCACGCCAGAGGCTGCATAGGTTTGCTTCTTCGCGTACACCTCGTCCATCTCTTTAGCGTCCGCTGCAACCCACACCGTCCCGCGCGTTTCATATTCGACTGCCGAAGGAAGTTGGGGTAGAAGCTCAATCCATAGCGAACGAGAATAGCTTGTGAGCGCAAGCTGTGCGGGCGAATCGTCCATGACAACAATATGCCCCATCCCGGCCGCTGTTGCTCCACTTCCAACGATGCCTGGCTCGATGATTGCAACCCGCAGACCCGCTTGCGCGCACTCACGTGCGCAGGCGCACCCTATGATGCCAGCGCCGAGGATGATGACGTCATAGGAACAAGGATCTCCTCGCATCAGAGCGCGATCCCCTCTTGAAATGGATCAGTTGGATCGAAGAGAAGTGTCGACTCGGCGGTAATCCAAGCGCGACCCGTAATCGTCGGGAGAATGGCCTGAGTTCCCTGTCCCAGCAAACTTGGATTCACGGCTTCAACCTCTACAGACCCGACAAATACCGTTCCGAGAATGCCTTCCTGCCGCCACGACATGCCTGGCTGAAGATTACCACTTGCGTACAAACATGCCATCTTCGCACTTGTTCCAGTACCACAGGGGGATCGATCGAAGGATGCACCTGGGCACAGAACAAAATTGCGGCTCGAATTCGACGGGTCAAGAGGGGCCGAAAACAGCTCGATGTGATCGATCAACGCACCTTCCGATCCTGTGATGCCGTTCTCCGTGAGCGCCGACCGAATCGCGGTTGTGACAGCGATAAGTTCCACACGATTGGCCACCTGAAGATCGTACTTGTGTTCTCCAATCAGGAAGAACCAATTGCCGCTCCAGGCGATATCACCCACAAAGCAACCGTACCCCGGAACGTCCACGGCAACCGATTCACGATACCGATAGCTGGGAATATTTTGCACCGAGACACTGCCATCGACATGCAACTCGGTCCAGACAACACCCACAGGGGTTTCAATGGCATGCTCGCCTGGTCCGATACGGCCCATATAAGCCAGAGTCGTCACCAAGCCGATGGTTCCGTGTCCACACATCCCCAGATAGCCAACGTCATTGAAGAAGATCACGCCCGCGGTATGGGTCGGATCGACCGGATCACAAAGCAGGGCTCCAACGATGACCTCCGATCCACGCGGCTCAAAAATGACTTTGGTCCGTAGTGAATCTTCCCGCTCGCGCAACAATTGCAACCGACTCTGGAGATCGCCTGTTCCAAGGTTCGGTCCACCCGCGATCACCACCCGAGTAGGCTCTCCCGCAGTATGAGAATCAATGACGTGGAGGCATTTGGAAGACGAAGGCAAATTCACCATATACATAATTGTAAACTATTGTGGATACATCTATATCAAAAATCATGTCTCGATAATGGATGAATGCGCTAAAGTGATTGGGGAGGAAAGCATTGAAAAAGAAGACGGAAGGAAGTCCAACCCAGGAGCGCCAGCTCAAACGACGTGCACGCTCCTCTGCATCTGGAAACAAGAGGGACAAAGCGGAACACGGAACCAGTCTGTTGACTGCATTTCAAGAGATACGCGAGCTGATTGTGCATGGCAAGATGTCCCCTGGAACCTGGATCGTCGAGGCGGATCTAGCGGAGCGATTGAATATGAGCCGCACTCCAGTTCGGGGGGCGATCCACTGGTTGCAGCGTGAAGGATATGTGCTTGAGCAGCGTCAAGTAAGTAAATCGCGAATGGTTGTGGCCCCTCTCACCAAGGAGGACGCGAGCGAACTCTACCTCATCATTGGACGCATAGAAGGGATCGCGGGTCGCGGCGCGGCACAGATGGCAGAGTCAAAACGGATAGCTCTTGCCAAAGAGTTGACGGCAATCAATGAAAGCCTGCTCAGCATTGCCGATGGGCGTGGCGGACATGCGGGTGAAATCTTTGATTTGGACCGGAGCTTTCATCGTCTGATTATCACAGCAGGCGCTGGCTCTCGTTTGTTGACGCTACATAATGCTATAGAACCGCAAGCGGAGCGATATTGGCGCCTATACGCAAGTTCGATTATTTCAAACTTGCACACTTCGGTGAAGGAACATGAGGACATCATCGAGGGAATCACCGCCGGGAATCCGAATGCTGTCGAACGCGGTCTGCAGGGCAACTGGCAGGAAGGCGCTCAACGCTTGGGCCGCGTGATTGACATCTTCGGTGAGCGCGGAAGCTGGTAATCCGCACTAACTCTATCCGCGTTCCTGAGGAACGCTTCAATTATCGGTGCTCCTATCCAGCCAACATAGTATCCGAAGCTTGCAATCAAGCTTTCCGCCTGCCCTAGGGATTCGGAGACCCAGCGGTTGCCGTCTTTTCCTTTAATAGTTCGGAGAGCATCGCGAGACATTCGTGCGCTTTAGTTCGGTCTCCCAACTGTCTGTAGAGGGCCGCCAAGCTGACGTAGACGGAAGGGTTTCGAGGTTCCAACTGTCGTCCAATCTCAAGATGGGCGACAGCGTCACGTCGCCGCCCTTCCATCATGTAAAGCTTTCCCAAGGCAATCTGTGACGTAGAGTACGACGGCTGTGCAGCAACCGACGCCTCAAGCGCCTTGCGAGCTTCTATGAACTCGGGTTGGCCTGGGGCTGCACCTGCATGCATAAGAACTGTCCCCAGCAGGGAGAGCATCTGGTAATCACGATGGCCTGTTTTGATCCCCTCCCTCGCAAGGGACAAAGCCTGCGGAACTTTGTCTTCGTAGAGGCTCTGCTGAATCATCGCGAGATAAGCGAGATCGCTACCCGGTGAAAGTTTGCTGACAAGCTGAAACTCCGGTTTGGCTTCTTCCAATCGGTCGAGCCTCGCAAGAAAGAGCGCTCTCTCATAGTGGAGGCGCGCAGACCCGGGCAACTGCCGCAGACCCAGATCAACAACCTGTAACCCAACGCCATAATCATAGTGATCGGTGCAGGCGTCAGCGACGAAAGCATAGAGCGTCTCATCCTTGGGCGTCTGCCGTGAGGCCGCTGTCAATGCTTCTAAGGCCGGCCGAATTTGGCCATCGCCGATATACGACTGAGCAAGAAGATTGTTCACCGCAGCCGAGTCATGCCCGCTGTTCCGCAAATCCGTCAGCGTGCTTATGGCGTGCTTGAATTCGCCAACTCCCAGATAGCACAAAGCAAGATTGAACTGTGCCGTATAGTCACCAGGAACTTCAGCTTGCGCCTTCAACAAAGAGGGGATCGCCTCTGCGAACATACCTCGGCGTGTAAGATCAATCCCCTTTTGTAGATCTGATCGAGTAAGGCTCTCCTGCTGCGCCGACACTGTTTCTGATCCACCGCGGGGAGGTATTCTGTTCTGCGCACTAGCACCGCATAATAAAATGCTGATCATCACACCTGCAGCATAAGCAGATAGGATACGGCAGCGCCGACGTACTGGGAGCCATCTAAGCAGATCACCGTCGAGCCACATAGATCGCTCTCCTAAGAAGTGGGTCACCTAACTCTTTTATATATTGTCGCCTCCATGCGCATTGCGGTCGGAGGCCCTGCCGCGAGCATAGTATCAACCACGATAAATCTCCAGCGCCCGCCTTACATACCCAATGCAAGGACCACCCTCGCGGTGCATCAAGGGCACCAGAGCAACACGGCTATTGCCCAATCTGGCTAACTGAAATTAGCCACAATTTCAAAATGATGATCTTCAGCCGCGTTAATCACAACCGTATCCTTATGGCTACCACTGAGTTCGAGTCCAATTCCATTTGCTGTGATCGTACGTAGTTTGTGAGCCTCTGGTAGACGGAACTTAACATGCAACTCTTTGAGTGAGTTCTTCTCTGGCAGACCCACGATTGCAACCAGCCGGTTGGCACTAACTGCCTGCATCTGATAATTCACACGACCCCACCTCGTCGGTGCCTGATGAATCCTAATTTCTTTGCCCGACACAACCCAATCGCGGGGCAACCCTTTCCCCAGATAAAGACGATCTTCATCCGAGTCTTCAAGCACCAGCATCCAACGCACCAGCAAGGGAATCGTCTGCTGGGCTGGTATGCAAAAGAGGGCGGTATCGCCGGTTATGCCTGCGACCTCACCTGCGGTCCAGCTACCCCTTGTGTGATCGTGGAACCGATGTGAATAAAGGAAGAGGAGGTATTCTTCGATCCGGTCCAACCGCAGCAGCATCTGCGCATATCCGTAGGATATAAATCCCAGAATATCCCTACCTTCGGGATTAGGCCGCCCGACATTAGCGACTACACCCATTGTCGTCGCACCATAGGCCCGCATCGAGTCGATCACAAGATTGGCCAGGTCGGGCGGCAGCATATCAGCCTGGAGCAGTTCCGCATACACTCGGTGAGACCATTGCTGCGGACTTGGGTGTTCGTTTTGCAATGACTCTCTAACGGTTAGATTCGTCCCTGGCAGCGGGGCAAGATAAGGCGGACTCATGTCTCGGCGAATGCTCTGCGTGATACTAGCAACCACCGCCGCCTCAAGCCGATTGCTATGCGATAACCATTCAGCGGCAAGAGCCTCCATCGCAGAATCGTTCTTATCTCTCTTCAGTTTCATCCACGCGCCAGCAATATCCTTCAGGCCTCGCGCCGCGAAAGCGCTGTTATTGAAATATGGTTGCCACCAAGTCATTGGTTTCGGCGCAAGACAGGAATCGGACTCGCTCCATCCGTGAATCAACCCATATCCCGCATCGTCGCGAGATAGTTTTAAGCTCTCATCATGTAAGTCCGTAAGAATTGCTGCCGTAGCTTCAATCTTTGCCCGGTGTTTCAGCAGGAGTGTTCTGTCGCAGGTATAGTTCAGGTAACGCGCCAGCAGCGATAACGTCAGACCAAATTGCGCTGTCTCCGGACCACGCATGTTGACCATTCCCTTAGAATCGACAAAATCGGAATAGTAGTTATCCAGAACCTGTCCAGCCATCTCGAATCGCCCCCACTCCAGATTCGTATAGAGGGCGCTTGTAAAGATGTCCTGAAAGCCGTCATACTCCGAGCCATAATAGTCTCGGTCCACGGCGCCATACTTCGGATACACACCACCGGGCCGCACCATTTGTTCCTTCACAAATGCGTAGCTCACCATATCCAGCCACACTTTTTGAGGAAGAGACGCAGGTACAACATCGTGCATTTGCGTCTCCCAATACAGCACGAGTTCGAGTAACGCTCGATAAAACTCATTCGGATCAGGGTCCTGACGCGCAGGAGGAAATGCCGGGTAGCTATGGCCGTACTCCACCTTTGTGATCTTCCCGTTCATAATGTGCGATGTTCTATGCCACGTTTGCACAATGAACTTATCGTGGGCCTTCACATCTCCAAAGACCACGACCTCGTAATACTCCTTATCCGAGACTGGCATCGTTTTGAGAACCACCGGCAACCAACCGCCTAGCAACCCTTCATAGCGCTTCTTAGCTAGTTCTCCATTCAACGCTGGGAAATATTGCACCGGATGATAGGTCCTGGTATTCCCGCCTGGGAACACTGGCATCGTATCCAGGCACTCTCTGGTTCCAACAAACGTGTTCCAACTTACGCGGCCATTTTGTCCACCCACATCCGCAGAGCCAAGGGGAGGAGCGGCAGACTTCACCTCTTCGGGATCTGGATCACCGTTTCGAAGCAAGCGATCAGCCAACAAGTCGGGCCCTGCCATTCCAATATCACTAATATTCATTCCCAGATACGGTGGGGTGACCTCGGCAAATGTCGCTTCGGCGCTCTTGGTTAGCACGCGGCCGACACTGTTTCCGGCAATGAATGTAATCTCTCCGCTGCGACGACGCAGGTCCTCATAAACTTTCCACGTCTCAGTCCCCCTGGTAAACGTGCTGAGGAGCGTATGACCTTCAGTGCAAATGTCAACCGCACATTTGGAAGGCCCGGTGACTTCTGCATTCTGCAAACCAGATGGCCCATCCATCTCCCCGAGCATCGGCAACCCACCCATCGCCGCGGTCGTAACGGCAAAGCCCTGTAGGAATCGGCGCCGATCCATGTTTCCTCCCCAGTGACCGTTGCGTGCAACCGGCTCTACTCGCGCGAGAGCCACATGAAATCACACATCCACTTTCAAACAGGACGAGCCGATCTCTTTGAGAGTAAGCATCCGCCTGCGGAAATAGTGGACGCGCCGGATGCTGTCGTAACACAACATCCGGCGCTGGATCGAACCAATCGAGTTAGAACTCGACATTGCCTCTAAGTTCGATAATCCGACCAAATCCCAGTCCTTCGTTCGTAACGACTCCTTGCCCGAAGCCAGAACTCTGAACACTGGAGTTGAATGAACCGGCGGAATTCCCAAACACTGGGTGGTTCCACACATTGAGAAACTCACCCTGCAATAGGAAGTTCAATTGCCTGTGGATCGGTATCGCCTTCGAGACCGACATGTCCTGGAAGAACGCGTGCGGGCCGTGTAGATATACCACGCTACCGATTGTTCCAGGGGTTGTGTTTGGATTGATGTAGGCTGCGTTCGCTCCCTGACCGGACGTAATGTACTTCGGGTCAATGAGGTTCGCGTAGCTCTGACCCGGTACACGATGAACACCGATCGCCTTCTGCAACTGCGACGATGTGACTCCTGTCAATTGAATGCCACCGTCTCCATAGTCATTGAAGGTGCTGTTCCCTCCCGTGAGCAGGAATGGAGCTCCGGTCTGGAAAGTAGTGATCGTTCCAATCGTGATACCGCCCAATACCTTGTCGGCAACCGCATTATTGCTGAGTAAAGCCTTTCCATGACCGATGGGAAGATCGTACGTCCCGTTCACATGGGTCACCTGGGTCAGATCAAATAAGCTGGGCCCATAACCCTTACGCAAATCGCGCAACGAGAATACGGTGAGGGCACCGGTCCATACATTAGGGCTGGCCATGCCCAGGGAGTGGCTCCAGGTATAGTTCGCGTCGAACTGGAGCCCCTTCCATGATCCTTGCCGCAGATCGATCTGCAGGCCGTTGTAGTTGGAGTAACCGTCAGCCACCATGTATCCGGTAGAACTTCCCGCTGCATACGGATTCGCCTGGAAGAAGTTAATGGGATATCCGGCTCCTCCGCCCGTGTAGCCGATGTTGTTCTTGCAGGGACCGAAACTTGAACCCACTAGATTACAGAAGTACGGAACGGTACCGTTGATGCCACTCAGAACGTTCGCCAGCGCACCGGCCTGACCTGTCTGCAGATAGCGCACGAACTGCGCATTGGTGAAGTCGCTTGCACCCGGCCCTCCAAACGCAGCACTCATAATGGGCAGCGAACCACTGGCACCTTCGAAGGAAGGGCTCGGATTGTTCGGGTTCGAAGAAACAGCGGAAGCCAAATTTGCCTGTGCATTCTTGAACTCTGCAAGGAAGCCATTCTCGAAGATATTCACTTCGTTAGGATCGATGTTGATCCATTGGTGAATTGTCCGGTTTCCGTTGTAACGAATCTCCAGCACTCTCGATGCGCCCAGTGCCCTTTGAATACCAAAGTTCCAGGATTCGCTATACGGCTGCTGAATATGTGGGTTCAGGCCATTGACGCCGGGCCCACCCAGAAAAGTGAAGTCTGACTGAGGCGCGCTCGCCTGATAGGAGGTTGGCGCATATCCGAGTTGTGGAACAGGCTGCCCAAGAGCAAGGCTTCCAGGAGCGAATGTTCCTGCTTGTCCAGTGTTGTTCGCGTTGAGATAGAAGTTCTGAAAATAGAAAGAACCATAATCGGAAGCATTGTTCCAGAAATACTGGCCTGGTTCCGTAAATCGACGGAGAGCGAAGCCACCGCGGATTACAGTGCCATCTCCGCCCAGCAACGCCTTGAAGGGTCCATCTTTTACCTTCGGATTCCAAGCAAACCCGAAGGCAGGCTGTGGTGTCACATTCCATGCTGCATAGGGACTCGGATTCGTTGCGAGAACCGGGTTCATGTTTCCAGGAAGATTTCCCGGCTGAAACAGATTTCCTAAACCGGAAGGGCCGTAGATGTCTCCTGGGGATGCTGAGTGATACGCACCGGTTAGATCATGTTGCGGTATTGCGAAATCCCAACGTAGTCCATAGTTCAGCGTCAGGGTTGGCGTCACTCTCCACGAGTCCTCCGCAAACAGCCCCGTCTGACTCACTACTTCGTCGAGGTTATACGCGCCAATCGTATGCTCGAACTGTTTGGTTTGCTGGCTATAAGGGAAGGTCCCGTTAATGGTCGACACTCTTCCTGCAAGCACAGCGTAAAGCTGCGCAGCCTCCGCAAGAGTCGCGCTATTAGCATCCGGCATAGAGGAGGTGGTGAAGGCCTGCAGCGCCGGATCGCCAGTTGCGAGGCCAAGATAATAGTTGTTGTACCCGACCGGAGGATTGTAGTAATGATCCTGCTCGCGATACCAGGAAACCCCGAAGGTAACGGAATGTGCTGCGTGTTGCCACGTCGTAGAGTCGGACACGCTAAGAATCGGATAGAAGGTGGTGACTGGAGTTTGATAAACCTGCCCCGACATGGCTCCATTCGCTCCGGGATACTGCCAGAAAACGGTGGGCTGGGTCGCATAAAGTGGAGCAGCGTTATAGGCATACTTTGTGTTGTTGTAGAGATAGCCCAACTTTAGATCATTAATCAGATTGGGTGTAGCAATGAAATCGAAGCCGTAAGATACGGTGTAGTTCTTGGAGCTATTTCCGGCGACTTGATTGGCAAAATCAGCGCCTGGGAATGTGGCCGCAGTTACGGTGGGCTGAAACGAATTCGTCACGAGTGTCGACAGGTACATCTTCACCCGCTTCGACATGTTGTAGTCGAGACGTCCTCCCGGAAAGTATTGCGTGGTAGGAGACGCGCTGTTCCATCCCACCTGATTGAAGTTCAAATCCGGAGTTGAAGTAACTCCTCCATTAGCCACCGCTTTGTCAATCAGCGCGAATTGCGCCGCAACCACTGAATTGACCGAACTCGTCAGCGTTGGGTTAGTCTGACTGGCGAGGTTCAGCACGTTGACACTATGGGTGTTGCCATCGGTTCCCTGATAGGAGAAGTTGCCCTGTTGCGCAGCTGAAGTAAAGAAGTTGTTCGTGGCAGAAAGGCTACCGGGCTGCTTCGACATGGCGAAGCTACCAAAGAAGAAGAGCTTATCGCGCAGGATGCGACCACCAACGCTAGCGCCAAAGTCATTGAGGATAAGCTTGTTTTTGCGAACACCGGCGGCATTGTTCTGCCAACTGTTGGCGTTCAAACCCGAATTGCGGAAGTCCTCATACGCACGCCCGTGAAAATGATTACCCCCACTCCGCGAAACGAAGTTCAACTGGGTACTTGACTGCCCAAAACCGGCATTCAAATCCAACTGGTCCGTCTGCACTGTCATCTGCTCAATGGATTCAAGTCGCGGAGAGACTGCAGGCTGCGTATTCCCTGTGAACTTCATACGGTTCGAGCTACCAACAACACCATCAATGTTGCTGCCTTGGTCTGTGGAAGGAAGTCCATTGAACGTACCGTTGTATCCAGGCACAAGCGTCGAAAAGGAAGTTAGATCACGACCCTGGAGCGGCAGGTCTTCGATTTGTTTCATATCGACTACCGTGCCGATTGCGTTGGAACTTGTCTCGAGCACTGGCGTGCTCGTTCCAGTAACGTCTACGACCTCCGACACCTGTCCTACAGTGAGCACCGCAGAGACGGCAGTCGTGTTTGATGCATCCACAACAATGCGCTGCAGCAACTGCGTCGCGTAGCCCTGTTTCGTGACCTTTAAGCTGTACGTGCCAATGGGGAGTCCGACGAAAGCGTAGGTGCCTGTCCGTTCGGAGACTCCCTCACGAATGCTATTAGTACTTCGATCCATCAATTCCAGATGCGCACCTGGAACCACAGCGCCGGTTGAATCCGTAGCGGTCAATAGGATAGTTCCTTGCGATCCGGCTTGGGAGAAGGCTGGGATCGAGGAGATGCCGAGCGCAAATGCTATCGCCAGGAGCAGGCGGACGAATTGTCTAAAGTTTCCAGAAAACACCATTTGTGTGACCTCCAAATATCAAACATCGATCGACGAACTACAAGATTGTGTTGCGGGGACCCATGGCGGTTGGGTGTCGACGGCATACGATGCCGAATTGACCTTGGCCTCCACTGCATACGCATGCAGTCACTTCTTGAAATGTGCTCTCATAAGACCTAGTTTGTACACATTTATGAATTCATTGTCAATGTATTTGTATTTTGCAATCCCGTGTACCGTTTCATTCACGCGTAAGGATTCATTTCTACGTTCAGAGGAAGAATGTGAATTATCCTGATTCCTGATGTCGGAGTCCCCTGTCCCGGTGAGCACAATGATCAATAAATCAACGTATTTCCGTCCCAGATTGGCAACCTCCCTCGCCATTCTGCTGCTCCTGACCCCACTTTCCTTAGGGCAGGTTGCGGGGAAATCCACAGTAGGAGACCTATCCGTCGCGGCGCAAAAAGCGCTTAAGCTTATCGAAGAAGGCAAATGTCAGGAGGCCCTGCCGACGCTGAAGAGAGCCTTGCCCAGGATCACGGGCAGAGATCTGAAGTATCACACCGCCATGGGCATCACTCGATGTGCAATGAGTATCCAGGACGACCAGACCGCCGCCGATGCGCTGCTGCTCCTCATGCGCGACTTTCCAGATGATCCTGAGGTGCTGTATATCGCTACGCACTATTTTTCTGAGATAGGTATGCGTGCCGCACAGGAGCTCACATCCAAGGATCCCTCCTCATCCCAGGCACGCAAACTGCAGGCCGAGGCACTCGAGTCACAAGGGAAAAACGATGAAGCTAGTGCGGTCTACAACAGTATCCTTCGCGACCATCCACAGACTCCGGGTATTCACTACCGACTCGGGCAGATACTTCTCGCAGAAGCCGGTACGACTGGTTCAACAGATCAGGCAAAACTTGAATTCCAGAAGGAACTCGTAGTCGACCCGCTCAACGCTGCCTCTGAATTTATCCTGGGTGAGCTGGCTCGACGGCAAGGCGATTGGATTGATGCCATAGCACACTTCACCCGCGCATCCACCCTCGACGTCGGCTTTGCTGAAGCCTACCTAGCACTCGGGATGTCACTGAATGCCTCCGGTAAGTTCACCGACGCTGTAAAGCCTTTGGAGAGTTACGTAAAGATGCAACCCGGCGATCCGGCCGGCCACTACCAACTGGCCATTTCTTATACCCGCACGGGAAACAAGGAGGGATCTGCTCAACAATTAGC
>VFSW01012819.1_pt1 | contig 11673 bp, 7 predicted proteins | sample 5358111 | NCBI WGS metagenome assembly VFSW01 (sample SAMN11554181, study PRJNA540505) | mine drainage metagenome | isolation source: sediment from site ElyBrook_90M | place: USA: Ely Copper Mine, Vershire, VT | collected 2017 | reverse complement strand
CGGCCCGATCCAGGTATTCGAGAAAAAGGTCGATCGCCTCCGGGGTGACGGCATGTCTTTGCGCTTCACGGTGGATGGTCAGGTACGCCGTTTCCCTTTCCTTGCGATAGAGCACCTGGTCTTCCGGCATCTTCAGTGTTCCTCCTCCTCTTTCTCGATGTCCACGAGGATCTGCCCGGGCATCACCTTATCGCCTTTGGCAACGTTGATCTTGACCACCTTTCCCGGGTACGGCGCTCCAATCGTCGCCTCCATTTTCATGGCCATGACGACGACCACCCCCTGACCCTTTTCCACCCGATCGCCTTTTGCCACCATAATCCGCACCACCACGGAAGGCATGGGCGGGGTGACAGCCTGCGGGCCTTCCTTCGGCCCCCGCTTCCGGTATATATCCCTGGCAAGGTCATCGGCATCCCGGACCAGATAGGAGGTCCCCCCGATATTGATGATCTTGCCTGCGGGATCATCGGCCAGATAAGCACTCATCCCCCGGCCGTCGACCTCCATATGGAGTTGATTTGCCGATATCTTCCGAGAGCGGACCAGGTAGGTGTTGCCGCCGACCGTTGCCGAGAGCGAACCATCCTCCTTCACATCGGCCTTAACGGGAATGCTCAGTTCGCCGATTTTCAGGTTATAATCCATTCACGCCTCCGTTATGCGTTTTCAGCGGTTTCTCAGGGCCGGAAATGACCGAGCGTTGCCCACGGGGAAGACGCGTCGGTATCGGTCTCGGCAGTTTCTCTCTTTATACCCTCGCCGGCCAATCGGTCGGCCACGTAGGCGAGACCCACCAGATCGATATCCGTCAGGGAGGGACACCAGGCGCTGAAATGGCGGTCGATGAAATCGGTGAAGGTTTCCCCCTTCCTGAAGCCCTTTGAAGAGATCACATCAACGAGAAACGGGATGGGGGTCAGGACGCCCAGGATCACGTAGCTCTTGAGGGCCCTGATCATCCGCCGGATGCATTCCTCCCGGTTTTCCGCATGGGTGATCAGCTTGGCGAGGATGGGGTCGTACTCCAGAGGGACGGTCGAGCCGGAATGGATGCCGCTGTCGTTCCTGATCCCGGGCCCCCGGGGCTCCTTGACAAATTGGATTCGGCCCGGCGACGGCAGGAAGTCGCTCAGGGGATCCTCGGCATAGATCCGGCATTCGATGGCGTGGCCGCGACCGACGATATCGCGCTGGGAGAAGCCCAGGGGCTCTCCCGCGGCGATCTTGATCTGCTGGCGCACCAGGTCGATCCCCGTGACCATCTCGGTGACGGGGTGCTCCACCTGGAGCCGCGTGTTCACCTCCAGAAAATAGAACTTGCCCGCCTCGACGAGGAGGAACTCCACCGTGCCGGCATTCACATACCCAGAGGCCTTGGCCGCGGCAACTGCCGCCCGGCCCATGGCCTTCCGGAGGGACGGGGTGAGCGCCGGAGAGGGCGTCTCTTCGATGATCTTCTGGTGGCGGCGCTGAATGGAACATTCCCGCTCCAGGAGGTGGACCACGTTTCCCTGCCTGTCGGCCAGGATCTGGAATTCGACATGGCGGGCCTTTTCGAAATACTTCTCCAGGTAGATATCGCCGTTCCCGAAGGCGCTCCGGGCTTCACTTGCGGCCGACAGGGCGGCCTCATGGAATGCATCCGGGGTCCTCACGATCCGCATCCCCTTGCCGCCGCCGCCCGCCGCGGCCTTGATGATGACCGGGTAGCCGATTCGCTCGGCCTCGCGGGCCAGGGTGTCGGGGTCCGCCTGGGGCTCCATCATGCCGGGGATGACCGGGACGTCGCTTCCGGTCATGATCCGCCGCGCAACGGTCTTCTCCCCCAGGTCGCGGATGGCCCGGGCCGGGGGCCCGATGAAAATCACCCCCTCCTGCTCGCACCGCTCCGCAAAGAGGGGATTCTCGGCGAGAAACCCGTAACCGGGATGGATGGCCTTGGCCCCGGTCTGTTTGGCCGCAGCCAGGATGCGCCCGATGTTGAGATAGCTCTCGCTAGGCTCGGCGGGACCAAGGCAGACCGCCTCGTCCGCTTCGAGGACGTGGAGGCCGTCCCGGTCCGCCTCGGAATAGACGGCCACGGTCCGGATGCCCATTTCCCGGCAGGTGGCGATGATCCGCACGGCAATCTCGCCCCGGTTGGCGATGAGTATCTTGTCAAACATCGTCAGGTACCTCGTTCATCCACGCGGACATGATCTGATTTTGCATAATGGCAGCCTCAGATTAATTTCCATGGCTGGGCATTTTATCCGGATAAATTTCCCTCATAAAGCAATTAATCCGGTACTGCACATATCGATTAGTCGGATGAACCTCATGCCGTCACATCCTGAATATCCCGTATCCCGGCACATCATCCCGGATCGGCGCGTTCAGGGCCGCCGAAATGGCCAGACCCAGGACGTTCCGGGTATCGGCGGGATCGAGAATGCCGTCGTCCCAAAGGTTCGTCGTGCTGTAATAGGCGTCGCCCTCCTTTTTCGCGGCCTCGATGATCGGCCCCCGGATGAACTGCATCTCCTCTTCCGTCATCGGCAGCAGACCCGCCTTGGCGTTCTGGTCGTTCTTCAGGGTGATCAGGACCCCGGCGGCCTGCTCGCCCCCCATCACCCCGATCTGGGCGTTCGGCCACATCCAGAGGAAGCGGGGGGAATACGCCCGGCCGCACATCCCGTAATTGCCCGCCCCGAAGGAGGCCCCCACGATGACGGTGAACTTGGGAACCGTGCAGGTGGAAACGGCATTCACCATTTTGTGTCCGTCCTTGGTGATCCCCAGCCGCTCGTACTCCTTCCCGATGATGTAGCCGTTGATGTTCTGGAGGAACACCAGGGGGATCTTCCGCCGGTCGCAGAGCTGGATGAACTGAGTGGCCTTCAGCGCGCTGTTGGAAAAGAGGATGCCGTTGTTCCCCAGGATGCCCACGGGGTAGCCGTGGATATAGGCGAATCCGCAGACCAGGGTCGGCCCGTAGAGCTCCTTGAATTCGAGAAACTCGCTCCCGTCGACGATCCGTGCGATGATCTCCCGGCAATCGTAGGGCACCTTCAGGTCCCGGCTCACGATGCCGTAGATCTCCTTGGCGTCGTACAGGGGCGGCTTTGCCTGCCCCATGGTCAGCCGCGCCTTCTCGTTCTTCGGAAGACCCCGGACGATCTTCCGGAGGATCGCGATGGCGTAGGCGTCGTCCTCGGCGAAATAGTCCGAGACGCCGGATTCGCTGCAGTGCACCTCGGCCCCGCCGAGTTCATCGGCCGTCACCTCCTCGCCGGTGGCTGCCTTGACCAGGGGCGGGCCGCCCAGAAAGATGGCTCCCGTCCCCTTGACATGGACGACCTCGTCGGACATGGCCGGAACGTACGCGCCTCCCGCCGTGCAAAGCCCCATGACAGCCGTGATCTGGGGGATGCCCATCTTGGAGATCACCGCCTGGTTATAGAAAATCCTTCCGCCGTCGTCGAAATCCGGAAAGATTTCCGACTGCAGGGGGAGGTAGGCCCCGGCGGAATCGAGGAGATTGACCATCGGCAGGCGGTTCTCCATGCAGATGGTCTGGCAGCGGAGGTTCTTCTTGACGCCCATGGGGTAGACCGCCCCGCCCTTGATCATGGCGTCGCTCGCGACCACGAGCACCTCATGGCCTTCCACCACCCCTATCCCGGCCACGAGCCCCGCCCCGTGAATCTTGCCGTCATACATGCCCCGGGCGGCCAAGGGGGCGATCTCCAGAAAGGGGGTGTTCTTGTCGAGGAGGAGGTCGAGCTTCCTGCGCACCGGAAGCTTGCCCTGGGCGGCCAGGCGGTCGATATCCTTCTGCGGCCGTTCGTCCCGGGCCTTCTTCAATTCCTGCTTGAGGTCCTTGACCAGGGCCTCCATGGCCACATAATTCGCCTTATACTCCTCGGAGTCTTTGTCTACCCTCGTTTCGATAACATCCATCGGCCTTTTCCCTCTTTACATTTTCGATTGAAACCGGTCGAGCTCGTTCTTGGCAATGAAGGCCCGCTGGATTTCCGCGGTGCCCTCACAGATCTCTCCGAACTTTGCATCGCGGTACAGCCGCTCCATTTCCGTCCCCGCCAGGTACCCGTGACCGGCAAAAATCTGCATGCCCCAATCAGCGACCTTCGTGGCGGCCTCGCTGGCAAAGAGCTTCGCACAGGCAGCCAGGACGTCCGCTTGGTGGTCGCCGGTGTTGATTGCCCAAGCGGCCTTCAGGGCCAGCAGGCGTCCCAGGTCGGTGATGGTGAACATGTCCGCCAGCTTGAAGCCCACATCCTGATACAGTCCGATCGGCTTGCCGAAGGCGGCCCGGGTCTTGGCATGGCTCGTGGCAATCTCCATGCAGGCGCTCGCGATCCCAACGCAGAGGGCCGCGATGCCGACCGCACCCATGGTGAGCAGACGCTGAACCTGTTGATACCCCTGCCCCGCGATGCCTCCCAACACGCCTGCAGACCGACAGTTATTGAGTGAAACGGCCGCGATAGGGACACCCCTGAGCCCCATGGTCTCGATGGGAGGGCCGGTATCCAGGCCGGCGGCCCCTTTTTCGACGATGAACAGGCTCATGCCCTGCTCAGCACCGGCGCTCTTGTCGTTATAGGCCAGGACCAGGATGATGTCGGCGATGGGTGCGTTGACGACGATATCCTTGACGCCGCTCAGGAGCCACCCGCCGCCGTCCGGACAGGCGTTCGTCGCGATCGCCTGCAGGTCCGAACCCGCCAGGGCCTCCGAATAGGCAAGGGCGCCCACCAGCTCGGCCCGCAGAAGCGGTGGCACATAGCGCGCCTTCTGCTCAGGCGTGCCGAAGAGCCGCAATGCCCCGGGACACAGGAAGGCGCTCGCCCGGGCGCTGATGAAGGTCGCCGGGCACGCCTTGGCGATCTCTTCGCCCGCCTGGTATGCCTCGACCAGATCAACGGCGTCGCCCTCCTGGCCGGCGGCCAGCCACCCGCCCCGGGCAAGAAGCTGGAGATTCTCCTTCATGTACGCCCTGACTTCCTGGCGCGACGCGCGATCGAGCATCTGCGCCCGGGGGGCGATTTCGGCCCGGCAGAAAGCGGCCAGTTCCTGTTGCCGCTTCACCTGTTCCGAAGAAAACTGGTAATCCATCGGCTCCCCCCACTTCCCTCCCGGTCACATCATCATGATCCGGGAGACGATCACGCGCATGATATCCGATGTCCCGCCCCCGATGGCGGCCAGCTTGGAATCCCGGAAGTTCCGCTCCACCGGGTATTCGTGCATGAAGCCGTAGCCGCCGAAGACCTGCACGGCCTCCGACGCCATCTCGAAGCCCCGGTCTCCGGCATAGAGCTTGCTGACGGCGGCCTGGAGCGGGTTGAGCATCGTGCCGTTGTCCTTGGCCCAGGCAACCCGATAAATGGCAAGCCGGGAGGCCTCGACGAAGACCTTCATGTCGGCAATGCGGTGCTGGATGGCCTGAAAGCTGCGGATGGGGCGATTGAACTGATGCCGTTCATTGGCATAGCGGGCGCATGCGTCGAGGTTGTTGAGGGCCGCGCCGAGCATAGGTGCCAGGAGGGTGCAGCGGTCCCATTCGACACCGCTGAGCGCGATCAGCCACCCCTTGCCCTCGCCGGCAAGGACATTCTCCTCGGGCACTTCGCAGTCCTCGAAGAAGACCTCCGAGGTGGCGGAGCAGCGGCACCCCATCTTGTGAAAGGGCTTCCCCGTCGAGAGCCCGGGAGTCCCCTTTTCCACAATGAAGGCCGTTATGCCTTCATGGTTCTTTGCGGGGTTGGCATTGGCAAACACCACCATGACATCCGCCACTGGGGCGTTGGTGATAAAGGTCTTCGAACCGTTCAGGATGTAGCGGTCTCCCTTTTTTACCGCCGTGGTCCGCAGGGAGGCGGCATCCGAACCGGCCCCCGGTTCGGTCAATCCCATGCATCCGATCCACTCACCCGAGGCGAGCCGAGGGACATACGCCTTTTTCTGTTCCTCGGTGCCGTAGAAAAAGATATTGTACGCGCACAGGTAGGTATGGGCCCCCCACGCCAGGAGGCTGCCGCCATCCACCCCCGCATGGCCAAGGGCCTCTCCGGCCAGGCAGCAGGTGACGATGTCTGCTCCGGAACCGCCCAGTTCCTCCGGCAGGGGCAGGCCCAGTATCCCCATGGCGCCGAGCTTCTTCCAGATCTCAAAACTGAACTCTCCCCGGAGATCGGCCTCTTCGCACAGCGGGGCGATCTCTTCCCGGCCGTATCGATAGATGGTTTCCCGGAACATCCTCTGCTCGGCAGTCAGGGAAAAATCCATGGATGCCTCCTGGCGGAATCTCTGTGCGGCTCGTGTGATTACGCAAGTCCACCACAAACGTCATACCGGCGAAAGCCGGTATCCAGAGCTATCGGGAAACACTGGATTCCGTGTCAAGCACGGAATGACAAAACAGGCTGAAATCGACTTTTTACGCGTTCATCATGTTTTGTTTTCAGTCAATCTTGTGACTATGGCCCACGAAAAAGCCCCCTTTCTCATGAGAAACGGGGGCCATGATCGCTACCGCCATACATCACCTCGTCGGTTATCTGGTGCCATGTGCGGAAAATTTATCTTACGATGTCGTGAAATTTGCTCCGGATTGAGCTTTTTGTCAACATATTTATGGCTCCCGCCACTCACCGAATGTCCCGATGATACGCCTGGAGTGACTTTACGCCCGCCCTGCCCGACCGGTACTCGGTGATCCCCACGACCGAGGCGTGTGCGGCCGCAGTCGTGGTCACATAGGGAATCCGGTATTTGATAGCGGCCTTGCGGATGTAGGCATCGTCGTGTGCGCCCATTTTGCCGATCGGGGTGTTGATGATGAGCTGTATTTCATTGCTCTTGATCTCGTCGACGATATTCGGCCGCTGGAGTTCATGAACCTTGTAGCTCACTTCGGCCTTGACGCCGTTTTCCCGGAGGTATGCACAGGTGCCGCCCGTGGCCTTGATGCGGAAACCGAGTTCCTGGAACTTGCGCGCCGTTTCGAGAATGGACGGTTTATCGTTGTCGGTCACGGAAACAAAGACCGTCCCTTCGAGCGGCAATGGCGATTGCGCCGCCTCCTGAGATTTGAAATAGGCCAGACCGAATGTCGGCGCCATGCCCAGCACCTCGCCGGTGGAGCGCATCTCCGGTCCGAGGACCGGATCCACCTCGGGGAACATGTTGAACGGCAGGACAACCTCCTTCACGCCGACGTGCGGAATGGTTTTGCGTTTCAATCCCAAGTCGGCAAGTTTTTTCCCCAACATGAGCTGCGTGGCGATGCGGGCCATCGACACATTACACACCTTCGATACCAGCGGCACGGTACGCGAAGCACGCGGGTTTGCCTCCAGGATGTACACCTTGCCTTCACAGATCGCATACTGGATATTCATCACACCGCAGACCTTCAACTCGCGGCTGATGCGGAGGGTGTATTCCTCGATGGTCCTGATGTGCCGCTCGTCCAGCGTGACCGGCGGGATAGCGCAGGCCGAATCACCGGAATGGATTCCCGCCAGCTCGATGTGCTCCATGACTGCCGGGACAAAGGCATCGACGCCGTCGGCGAGTGCGTCGGCCTCGGCCTCGATGGCGTTGGCGAGGAATCGGTCGATCAGGATCGGGCGCTCCGGCGTCAGGTCGACGGCGGCATTGACGTACTGCTTCAACATCTCGTCGTCGTGGACGATCTCCATCCCCCGGCCGCCCAGGACGAACGACGGCCTCACCATGACCGGGTAGCCGATCCGCGCCGCGATCTCCCTGGCCTCCTCGAAACTGGACGCCATCCCCGATTCGGGCATCGCGATCCCCATCTTCTCCATCATCTTGCGGAAGCGGTCGCGGTCTTCGGCCAGGTCGATCGTGTCGTGCGAGGTGCCGAGGATCCGGACTCCGGCCGCGACGAGTTCGCCCGAGATGTTGAGCGGCGTCTGACCGCCGAACTGGACGACGACCCCCTCGGGTTTCTCCTTCTCGTAGATCGATAGCACATCCTCGACGGTCAGCGGTTCGAAGTAGAGCTTGTCGGAGGTGTCGTAGTCGGTTGAAACCGTCTCCGGGTTGCAGTTGACCATGATCGTCTCATAGCCGGCATCGCGCAGCGCAAAGGCGGCATGGACACAGCAGTAGTCGAATTCGATCCCCTGGCCGATGCGGTTCGGGCCTCCCCCGAGTACCATGACCTTCTTCCGGGAACTCGAAGGAACCTTGTCGGGCCGGTTGTAGGTCGAATAGTAGTACGCCGCGTTCTCGACGCCGCTGACGGGTAGGGCATCCCAAGCCTCGACAATCCCGATCTTCTTGCGCTGCTCGCGGATCTTTGCCTCGGCAACGCCGAGGAGCCGGCTGAGATACTTGTCGGCAAAGCCGTCCTTCTTCGCCTGAACGAGGAGCTCGTCGGGAAGCGCTTTCCCCTTGAAGGTAAGGATCCGCTCTTCCAGCTCGACCAGCTCTTTCATCTGCTGGATGAACCACGGTTTGATGTAAGTCTTGGCGAAAAGATCCTCCACCGTGGCACCCTTCCGGATCGCTTCGTACATGATCCACTGCCGCTCGCTCGACGGTTCGTTGAGCATCGTCATCAGTTCCGGTAGGGAGCGCCGGTTGAAGTCCTTGGCGAAGCCGAGTCCGTGGCGGCCGTTTTCCAGCGAACGGATGGCCTTCTGGAAGGCCTCCTTATACGTCTTGCCGATGCTCATCACCTCGCCGACGGCGCGCATCTGGGTCCCGAGCTTGTCCTCGGCGCCCTTGAACTTCTCGAAGGCCCAGCGGGAAAACTTCACGACGACATAGTCGCCGGACGGCGTGTATTTTTCCAGCGTCCCGTCGCGCCAGTAGGGGATCTCGTCGAGCGTGAGGCCGCCGGCCAGTTTGGCCGAAACGAGCGCGATGGGAAAGCCGGTGGCCTTGGAGGCAAGGGCCGACGACCGCGAGGTGCGGGGGTTGATTTCGATGATAACAACACGTCCCGTCCGGGGGTCGTGGGCGAACTGGATGTTGGTTCCGCCGATCACCCCGATCGCCTCGACGATGCGGTAGGAATAATCCTGCAGGCGGGCCTGCAGCTTCGGGTCAATCGTCAACATGGGTGCGACGCAGTAGGAATCGCCGGTGTGTACCCCCATGGCGTCCACGTTTTCGATGAAGCAGACGGTGATCATCTGGTTTTTTGCGTCGCGGACCACTTCCAGTTCGAGCTCCTCCCAGCCGAGCACCGACTCCTCGATGAGGATCTGGCCGACGAAGCTGGCGGAGAGGCCGCGGCTGGCGATGACGCGAAGCTCCTCGACGTTGTAGACGAACCCGCCGCCCGTGCCGCCCATGGTATAGGCCGGTCGAACGACGATGGGGTAGCCGATCTCGGCGGCGACCTTTTCGGCCTCCTCGACGCTGAACGCTGGGGCGCTCTTCGGCATGTCGATCCCCAGCCGTTTCATGGTTTCCTTGAAAATGATGCGGTCCTCGCCCTTTTCGATAGCGTCGGCTTCGACGCCGATGATGCGGACGCCGTATTTCGCGAGCACTCCGGCCTTGGAAAGCTGGGACGAAAGGTTGAGACCGGTCTGTCCGCCCAGGTTGGGCAGGAGGGCGTCGGGCCGTTCCTTCTCGATGATCTCGGTCAGAGACTGCACCGTCAGCGGCTCGATGTAGGTGGCGTCCGCCATGCCGGGGTCGGTCATGATCGTGGCCGGGTTGGAGTTGACCAGGACGATCTTATAGCCGAGGCCGCGCAGGGCCTTGCAGGCCTGTGTTCCGGAATAATCGAACTCACAGGCTTGGCCGATGATGATGGGACCGGAGCCGATAATCAGCACTTTCTTGATGTCATCGCGTCGGGGCATAGAGGATTCCTTTATGGTGCGAGATTGGCGAGAAGCTCCCCAGGTTGGGCCGTACAACTATTCGTACGGGTGATCGGCAACTATTTGCCGATCACAGCGAATTTATTTTTAAGCGGTGGGAGGATACGAAGGATCGCCCTGGATGTCAACCATTTTCTATCGCCGGTTTACCCGAAGGCTTTCCCCGGATTCAGGATGCAGTTGGGGTCGAAGAGCAGCTTGATCGCCCGCTGGAGGCGGATGCTTTCCGGCGAGAGTTCGAGGGGCAGAAAGCGCCGCTTGGCGATCCCGACGCCGTGCTCGCCGGACATCGTTCCGCCCATTTCAAGGACTTTTTTAACGATTTGACGCACACCCTCCTCGACGCGTGGAGCCGCGTCGAGGCTGTCGGCCGTGATGTTCAGGTGGATGTTCCCGTCGCCGGCATGACCGAAGGAGTAGATGATCATGCCGCAGGCGGCCTCGTATTCGGGCAGGCAGGCCACGAGCTCGGCGATCCGCCCCAGCGGGACGACGATGTCCTCATGCACGTCCAGAGGATAGCGCTCCTCGATTCGCAGCGTGACCTCCTTGCGGACGTCCCACATCCGGTTGCGCCGACCCGCGTCGGGGGCCATCAGGACATCGGCGGCGCCTCCGTCCAGACAGAGCTCCCCGATTACCTCGATCTCCCGCTGGATCCGTTCCGGATCCCCGTCCGCCTCGAGGAGAAGCATCGCCCCGGCCTCCTTCACCCCCTTAAATGGGAGGAGATCGCCGACCAGCTCCAGGCAGCGGCGGTCGAGGAACTCCATCGCCGACGGGACATGGCCGTTCATCAGGATCTTCGCGATCGCCTCCATCGCCGGGACGAGCTTCGGAAACAGCGCAACGAGCGTCGTCACGGCGGCGGGGTGGGGAATCAGCCGGAGAATGAGCTTCGTGATCACGCCGAGGGTCCCCTCCGAGCCGACGAGGAGCCGCGTCAGGTCGTAGCCGACCACCCCTTTGCGGGTCCGCACTCCCGCAGCGAGCATCTCCCCGTTCGGGAGGACGGCTTCGAGACCCAGGATGTAGTCGCGCGTCGTCCCGTACTTGACGCACGACGGACCACCCGCATTCGTGGCGGCGTTTCCGCCGATGGAGCAGGTGTCAAGGCTGGCCGGATCGGGCGGATAGAAAAGACCGTGCTCAGCCACCGCGTTCTTCAGATCCAGGTTCACAACCCCTGGCTCAACGATGGCGATCATGTTACGGGGCTCGATCGCGATGATGCGGTTCATCCGGCTAAGCGACAGGACCGCCCCGCCCAGAACGGGAAGCGCCCCGCCGGCGAGGCCGGTTCCCAGCCCCCGCGGCGTCACCGGGAACCTCAATTCGTTCGCGAGGCGCAGAAGCGCCTGGACAGACGCGACTTCCGTAGCCTCGACGGCGATCTCCGGCCGGTAACGGAGGTTGGGGGTACCGTCCTTGCTGAAGTCCTCCAGCTTCTGCAGTTCATCGATCAGGCGCAGGCCGGGAATTCCCAAGATGCGGGCCAGGATTTCGGCGGTAATGGGGGAATAGTCCGGCATGGCGTTCAGATCCGGTGATGTTCGAACCCGGGAAGCCGAAGGCGGCCCTCCAGGCGGCTGAGGATGATGCTTGCGACCGACGTCATCGCCAGGTAGCAGGCCCCGATGATCAGGAAGATCTCCGTGTATTTGAAGGAGTTCGAGGCCAGGATCTTTCCCTGGCCGGTGAGCTCGATGCAGGTGATCATGTAGGCCAGCGAGGAGTACTTGATCAGGTAGATGATCTCGTTTCCGCAGCCGTGGAGGGCACGCCGGAT
>VFSW01012818.1_pt1 | contig 11673 bp, 12 predicted proteins | sample 5358111 | NCBI WGS metagenome assembly VFSW01 (sample SAMN11554181, study PRJNA540505) | mine drainage metagenome | isolation source: sediment from site ElyBrook_90M | place: USA: Ely Copper Mine, Vershire, VT | collected 2017 | reverse complement strand
CAACCCCTGGAGTAGAGTTAACTGTAAGATACATATTAGTGCCATCAGCTGTAACATTAAATACTAATCCAGAAATAGCAACACCAAGCTTTAATACAGCGAACTGTGTGAAGTCCACGTTAGTACCATCTGTTATTGCATGCACTTCTATTGCACGACGATTTGCAGGTGTACCAGTTTGGCGGACTTGAACCATCCATTGCATTTCGGTTGCTGCAGTAACCGCAATTGTATCTATTGTTGTAAGTGTTGCAGCAACCTGAGATCCAGCAATACGAAGAGCATTTTGTTGGAGTGGAATAATTGCTTGGTTCAATTCATTAATGGCAGTATAAACAACATCACCATTTGTGATGTTTGTGCCCGATGAAGTGAAGGTGCTTACACCAATTTTTTGATTGATTGCATCTAATGCGGTTGTAATATTTAATGTGCCAGTGGTGCCCCATGTCATATTTGCTGTAAGAGCATGCCCCACTGTAATACTGGTAAAGTCACCAGTTCCTAACGCTAAGTCAATTGCACTAACAGCTGTTACTAGATCAGAAGACTGAACAACAAGTTCAGTAGAGGTATACACCGGAAGAACTGATCCAGCAGTAGGCTTACCAATGAACGTACGGATATATCCAAGTTCAGCTGTACTTGCAGAACCTCCAAATTGTACCCAAGTTGATGTTGTTGCATCATACACCCACTGTTGATCTGCGGATGTTCCATATTGAACAAGAACAGCATCCCCGCCTGTTGGAAGGTTTGTGTCTTCAGTGAACGTCCATGCACCAGTAGATCCCGACACAATGTATACGTTTTTATCACCAGTTGTAAGATTTGTGAACAAAAGACGATTGGTGGCAGCAATAGTGACGCCGTCAACAGTATTAGCAACGTTTGCTGCAGTTACTGCTGCAGCGATGTTTGCATATGCTGTATTATCACGGACAAGTACTGGTTCTCGCCAGGAAAGTCCTTTTGCAACTGCATCTACATATTCTTTGCTTGTTGATTGTTTCCAGTCAGCAGCTGTATTGGTTGATTGAAACTTCCAATAAATTTGAAGACCATCAATTTCTGCGTCGGTGCGAAGGTAAACAGTACCACGTGGTGCAGCATCTTGTGGTCCTGTGTCACCACCTGGTGCTCCAGTTCCAACCAAAACGCTGGCGTTGGTTGAAAGATTGTCTAGTTGGATATCTAATCCACCAATAATACGAAATAGGTCCGTCATTTTACTTCTCCTTAAAGGTTATTTTGCCCACAGTATTTATGGGTGAATAGTTTGTATCCGTACTATACTGACAGTTAAGGAATTAACATTATTATTTGTTAAAATAAGCTGCATATTTCCTATCACCAGTTGGACATCTATCGTATGGGGTATATTATCTCCAACCACACCAAACATGTTGTGTGAGGTTGATGTATTAAACCTATTCAATCCAGTAATTTCATATACCATCATCTTTGCTGCCACAGCATCAACAAGGGTAACTAACCACTTTACTGAGTAGTTATGTTCAGCAATAAACTCGTCAACAACACTAGTGATAGATGGGGCTACTGTGAGGTTTGATACTGTTGTTCCTGGTATCCCACTGAGTGTTTGGGCTGGTCTTGTTAAGATTGATGGCATTATGGTTTCCTATTGGAAGTATTTATCCACGGACGCCGCGGTGAGTTCTTAACAATTGTTGTAGGATTTCTTTGTCTAATTCTTCAAATTTTTCGATGGACTGTTCAAATAACTCACACTCCCGTGTTGGAATTAGAACAGTAGTATTGGTTCCACTTACTTCTACAACATACTCCTGATATGAGATAATTGGTTTATCTGCAGAAGAGGATGCAACTTCTTCGTTTTGTAGCCTATGTAATAGTGAAAAACGTGTTGACATTTGGGTATCCTCTGGGGATTGATGATATTATTATTTATGAGCGACCTATTTATGTCGCTCATAAATACTTGAAACGATTAATATCAAGGAATTCTTAATATGAGCATTGTGATTAACTCATTTTTTACCATTGGTGGAGTTCCGTATCTTGGGCTGACACCATCTATTCGAATTTGGGAAGTCAGCGGAGCTGGCAGTTCACTTGTTGTTGGAGCACCCATTCAGGTTACTGACCCACTAATGACAGAGGTTGGAGATGGGTTTTACAAATTTGAGTTCACCGCGGCGCTAGGGTATGATCCGACAAAAGCCTATTCAGTGAGGTCCGATGCAGGTGATCATATTTCACCAAACGAACGGTATTCCGTTGGAAATGTAGATGAAGCGATTGTACCTGATGTAGTTGCGGCCTTTGTTAACGGGATGTGGGATGAAGCGGCAGGAAGTCATGTATCTGCTGGTTCTATGGGATTATTACAAAATCAAACAGGGGCTGACGCGGCCCAAGTTCGAATTGATATGTTGACAGCAATTAGTCTCGTGCAAACATTATTAAAGTATGAGGCAAATCGCACAAAGATTGATAAGGTTGCAAAAACCCTGACGGTATATGATAACGATGGAATTACTCCTTTGAAAATATTTGATTTAAAGGATAGCACAGGTGCACCAAGTATTGTAGAAGTGGTTGAACGGATGCCCGAACCGTAAGAGGGCTTGAAGAATGCATGAAAATTTTCCTGCGGGGGCAATTTTGACAAATGGGTTGGGATGTGATGCTGGAAGAGGTCTAGCAATCATTACTCAGTTTAACCTTTGGCTTGATGTAACTGTAACTATAATTCCACACACTACACCAGGTGGTTCCTATCCGCTATATCCAGGTGAGATTCAGAACTTTTACACTCCAGTTAATGTGGATCCAGCATATCTTGTCCCGTATGTTAACCCACTAAAACCACCAAGAAGCCTTGTTATAATTAGGGTTGCATTTAAAGAGCACGTGAAGGAAATGGAGTACTTGGTTGGTCCTCGCCGAGCAAATGTTGTTATTACTGTGATGAAGCTATTAGAAGCAACAAGACGGAGAATCTCGGTCGTTGGTGCAAGTATTAGAAAAGTAGCATCCAGAGCATCGGTGTTGATCAGAAGGCTCAGGAAGAGAAACCGATAACATAAATACATTGAACCCTTTAGGAACATACTATGGATAATAATATTTCATTTACGAACACAAAAGACACTGAGTTTGAGTTTGAGCTTTCAATTGAAGGATTAAGCGATGCAAATGCAAAGGTGCGTTTTGTTATCGACACTCCCAATATTAGCTTTTCCTTTGCATGTAAACCATTGGGCAGCAAGATGTGGAGTGTAATTATTCCTGCAATGTCTCATATTGAACGTACCACTTTCCCGTTTCATATTGAAGTCATTGCTGAAGGGTATTATTTCGAGCCACTGAAGGGTGTGGCGAGTGTTGTTGCAAGCCCAGAATTATATGTTTCTACACCTGTTCCAACAACAGCACGGAAACCAGAAGTTAATGCTCCAACACCAAAACCAACTAATACTGCATCCCCAGTTGTGTCACCAAGACCAAGTCTATTCACACCGAAGACTGCCTCTCCAACAAAAGACAACGCTGCACCAACAGTAGGAGCTTCTGCAATGGATGACATTGTAAAGAAAATTATTTCATCTAGTGAAGGCGCAATTGACTCAAAGCTTGAATCAAAATCTAAAGTTCGCAAGGTATTAAGTGAAGGACGAAAGTCATCACTGATTAAATCCTCTTCACCAAAATCAATTCCGGTAGTGGACCATGTCGTAGTTACCACTGAGATGAGTGAAGGCGATAAGAAAATACATTCTGTCCTTGAAGGACTAAAATCTTCACCGGATGATGCACTTAAATTGTGCAATAACTACGATATTATTATTTCACATAATCCAGTCCATAATGGATTCTGGTTTGCACAAGTAACGTCAGAAAATAAATATGACGATAATGATGGTGGCGATGGTGAGATATACAAGACAAAAGAGGCAGCAGCAAAGGCAGCTGTTAAATACTACAAATTATTAAGCAAACCAAAATCTGTATCTATCAAGAAAGGAAAAATTATTTCAAGAAAGAAATAATTTATTCAATTATTCCGGCTTGCGTTAGTGCTTCAACTGCTTTAATTATATGTTTGCATAGCCCCGGAACACGGTCAGGGTTTACTGGTGGACGATTACTGGTCCGACGAAATGGTGGGAATGGTTCTCCATATAATGCATCCTTCGCATTATTCCAAACAGAAAATCTGTAACGAAAATCTAAGCACGAACACCGAACTCGCACAGTTGCACCTGATAACGAAAGTGGTTGCATGTTGTATGTTTGATTGTCAGAGGCTGTGAATGTTACATTTTCATTTGTATCGTTGTCTTCAAACTTCACCTCATGTGGAAACATGATCTTCTGGTCATATTTTTTGCCATCACTTGTAGCTAATGTTTCAATAAGAAGATCTCCCGTTTTTATATATGGGGTAATTTTTAGGTGAACGATGTGAACAGGATCAGTGGCGTGTTGGCGCTTTTTGGTATTGGGAAATCCTTGAACAATATTACGTTCAAGGTCCGTTAGAGTCTCTTCGTATAGAGCAGATAATATCCTGTCACCACGAATCGTTTTGAAATATTTCATATCCATATGACTATTTATGCCCTCACCAATTTGGTGAGGGTTCTTTATTTTAGGCTATCGTGATGATATTATCCACTTCTGACATTGACGGCAGCTGGATGTTCATATAGTGCTGACGAACAGCAGATGCTGGTACATTCTTGTCAGGGCGCGTAAACTGCCGATCCAACACAGTCTGCAGTGCAATCGGGAAGATCACCGCTACAACAAAATACCCGCGTCGCCGAGCTTCGGTGATATAAAAGTTCCGGCGTTTCCGTGTAAGGTTTGTGTTGTCGACATAGATAGGCTTTCCTTGCTTCACTAAGTCGATAAACCGTGCATTTGCCTTTGACATGAACTGGTCATCTTCAATGGAGCAACGATATGCTTCCGCATAATCATCACCATAAAACTCCTGACGCAGATCATCCCACGAAAACATTCGTACTCTATACTGCGGATCGTTTGTAGCAAGTGCAGCACGATATGTAGACTTTCCACAACCAGACGAACCAATAGGAAGATACAGCACAGGTCGAAATGTACCATCAACAGTTGTGTTGGGTGACGTCCAATCGTACTTGCATTCTTCTGTTATCAGATCTTTTAGCCACACAGATACCTTTTCGCGCTTCGCCTCGGCGTCATCAGAAATGCGGCCAAACGTATCAGACACAAGCATGTTTGCAAACGGAAACAAGATGTTGTAATCTTTCAACGTCTGCACTAGCATCCGACGCTTCTTAGGATCCTTAACTCCCCAAGGAAGGTGATGTTCGATCATCCAACCGACAACGAACACATGTGATTTGAAATGTTCGAGACCCATGTTAGAGAATATTTCCCAGTTGGTCATGGCATAGTCTTCCCACAACCGAGCAGAGATCTGCTCGTGTCCACCAAACGACAGGTAGTTACCACGGTCTGGCTTGAACTTGATTCCGTTCATTTCGCACGCTGCAGGCTTTCCCACATCATGAAAGGCACATGCATATGCACCACACAGATCCTCAACAGTCCAACCACCGAGTCCATTAGTTGTGTGTTGTGTTAGATACTGTGCGACAACCATATCTGTATGAACGCCGACATTCACCTCACGGTGATATGAGCTACCTTCCGTAGTTTCCAACATTCGTTGGAATAGCGACGTTGCATGGAACTCATTAAAGTACCATGTGATAAATTTATTCTTTAAATCCATGCCTTTCTCCTATACTGCAACCTCACGAACTCGTGTGAGGACGGTTTGTTTTGTATCATTATATAGATTATGTTTCTTGATTGAGCCAATGATGCGAAACTGCTGACCAATATCGTGGTCCAGTTTACCAACATTCGACATCCAGATCAAGACGTGGCCTTCCATATCACGAAACTCATGCATTGTGACGGTGCCATAGTTACTGTCAAAATATCGAACTTGTTTCAGTACAACATCTACCGTAATACGCATTCCAGTCTCACCAACATACTCATTAACGATTGATGCAAGGTTTGACATACGAAGGCGAAGTTTCTCATTCGCTCGTTGATATGCACTAATAATCGCAGCAGCATATCCAAACAGCTTACCGACCACGGTGTTAGCACGCACTATCGCTTGCAAGTTGTGGATGAACTCATTATTGGGTTCCTGCATTTTGACCCATTCGATAGAGTTAACAGCCTCTTGTATATCATCCGCTGTCGGGTCGTATTTGACAACAGCTTTCTTCCACTCATCATATAGTGATGCATATGTGGAAAGGGGCGGATTGACCAAGTGAGCGACAATATCAGCAGTTGCTGGGCGACCTTCATCAATATTTGCAGCAGAGCGAGGTGTCCAACCGTTGATGCGGATCACCGCGGCGGTGTAAGCCAAAAACTCGTTCAAGTTGTAGTGGTAGAATGAAGGACCACCAGAACCACCCAAGTTGTCGTTCTTGATGTCGTTGAACAGCTCATCAAGTTGATCCAAATACCCAACCAACCCTTGTGGGTTGTGTCCAAGGAAATCACGAATGCAATTACGGCCAACAGCAAGATGTTCGTGTTGTTCGTTTTCAACGACGAACGTTTCATTCCGGCGGCGGATCTTGTTGCAATGATTGCAAGTGCCATCGTGTGTGAAAAATTCTTCTGGAACTTTCTCACCAGGAACAGTATGGACCATCACAGTGCCAGGCAACGAGACGTGGTCAAGTGTGCCGACGAACTTCCAGCCGTTCAGTTTCGGCGCAACGCCATCAATTGAGATGATATGGATAACGAAAAGAGGAGCGTCTTTTGATTCACCCTCAAAGTGTGGATCAGAAATCGTTTCAATCTTATGTGTAGTCAGCACAAGAGGATCACACCCTAACTTGACGGCACGCTTGTTCATCTTGATGATACGCGATTCCAAAACAGGAATATTCCATTCTGGAACCGAGTAAGTGACAAGATTGTTTAATTCAGTAGTCATGGTGTGTTCTCTTGACTGATGAATATAGTATACGATACTATGACCCAAATGTCAACAGACCATAACCTATTGATTTTATTGTGGCAGGGAATCAAGCAGTTAGATAATTACTGGCAATACATCGTCATCATCAGCTGACGATCCGTCACTCCACCAATCTTCATCATTTTTTTCAATCTGGTAAAGTTTACTGTGTGCATCTTGTTCATATGAAGAGATCTCTTCTAATAATCTAATAACAATTAACACAGCAGAAATACAGTCATCGGTGCTACCAAGTTGTGCTGCATACGATCCTGCCTTTCTTGTGAATGTCTTCAACTCCTTTAACAGAATAATTGAGTTGATTTTAATCGTTCCCTTTTCAAGCATCTCTTTTAAATTGAGACAGGCTCGCATCTTTGTTTTCTTTGTTGTTGTCATTCCCTTCCGTTTAGCACCAAGTTCAGATACAAACTCAGCGGACATTGGAGGATCTTCGTCTGATTCATATAGTGCAACAATTCCTTCACCAACACCATTATTTTCAACTGAAAAGTAAATTGTTGCATCGTACTTTTCAATGTGTTTAATTAGATTTTTAATGAGCACATATATCAATGCTGATGACATTGTATTTGATCTATACTCCGCTACCTGCACAAGTGATGGAAATTCAAAGACTTGTATAACTGAAAAATCTGATCCAGAACCAGTTGATGGGTCAATTCCAATTAAATATGTTCCACCCTGTCGAAGTTCTTTCCAGAAGATGATTTCCTTCACTACATTGATAGGACGAATTTGTTCAACGATAGGGGTAAGGTTTGTTAATACAAGTGAGTCGATAAGCAATGCATCAGATGACAAGAATTCACATTCATATTCTTGCAACCATCTTCTTTCACCAACCTTAGCAATTTCAGCAATCTTCCATGCTTCATCCCTACCTGGTGGTTCATTCCAGAATACACGGATTGGAAGAAATCCATTAGCACCAACTTCAGCACCTCGCCAAATTTGTGCAAATAAATTCATATCTCCATTTGGTGTAGAGGACATGATGCAACTACCACCAGTTGATAATGTAGGAGCAATAGATGTCCAGAATTCAGTTTGAATTCCAGATTTAACAAACGCAAACTCGTCGAGGAATAGAAGGGAGATTGCCATACCACGACCAGAATCATCTGTTGTTGCAGTAGATATAATACGGCTACCATTATCGAATCCAATGTTGTGCTTGTTCCATCCATCATCTTCAACACCAGGTTTGAGCCAGCTTGGTAAGTTTTCATACGCATACCGAATGCGGTGAATCATTTCCATTGCGTTAGAGTTTTTATTGGATGCAATTAGAATAGTTTTATCAAAGTTGAAAATAGCAAACCACAACAAATATGCTGCAGATGTAATTGATTTTCCTGTTTGCCGTGCCGATAATATTACAGTATATTTATTTTCTTGGAACGCCCTAATCATTCGCTCTTGATAGGGGTAAAGTTCAAAAGGGATGGACCCTCGTGTTGGATGTTGAATCTTTACATAATGACGAATAAAATATATAGGATCTTCGGCACAGCGCCGCAGTTCCATCACATTATCTGGAGTAAATGTGACTTCTTGATTAGCACGCTTGACGTATTCATTTTTACCAACCATATCATTATATATGGTGATTTTTTTGAGGGTTACCAGACTTTAATGAATACTGAGGAAAGTTCCGATCGGCTGCTTGCATATTGCAACGTGCGTTGAATAAAATCGCGGCGTTTCGCCGCTGTTGTGTTTTTCAAGATATACAACAACTGAACAGCTTGATACTTGCTGGTAAGCTTTGGAAAGTCAAGATCTGGAAGAATCTTTGACATATTGTTTCTTGCGTCTTGGGCGGTAGTAGGATTTATTGCAGCAGCCATCTTAATTATTGTATCAATAATTTTTCCATATTTCTTTTTCTTGTCGTTACTCTTTACTAACATTTGAGCAATCTCATTCCTGTGTGTCAATTCGGATAGTTTTAACTGACGAAGAACTAAATTAACTGGTCCAAATGATATCTTACCACCCGCTGCATACTTGCCTTTAATTTCAGCATTCACGTCAGCCTGTGCTTTGAATGAGCGGACTTCGATCTCATTTGGTTTTCCTTCCTGAATCATGTCCATAATGGAAGAGTTATGTCCCTCGTATATGATAAATCCAGCTTTGCTGCTGAATAGATTATTAGTTTTGGAAAGCAATAATGATTTGATTGATAGATTAAGAATATCATCATAATCTGTATCCAAGTTGAATACCTTTAACTGAGTATCTTTTGGTGAAAGTTTCAATGAAACACCAATAACAGTATTTTCTTCATATGCTCTTTGCAAATCAGCTTTCAGCTCTGCAAGGTCATTTGCGTTTGGAACAGGTGTTCCTTTCTTAACTAACCAAATGTCTGATGGATTCCATTTGTTAATTTCAGGAAACATTTTTCCACCTTCATTGGTTTTGTTTAGTGTGTTAAATTTAGACTCAAGAGACTTAACCCACGCTGATCCTCTATGAAATTCCATTCCTGCGATTCTAACCTTACTGCGGATCTCATTCGCAATGTTGACCGTACTTTGTGCCCACATCTTATCTGTGAATATGGACATTACGTCTTCTGCTGAATCAGGTCCCCTATAAAGACTCATTCCTTTTCTTATGTTTATTGGGGTAAGATCTGCGACGGTAAGATTGCGTCCAAGTTTAACGAGTATGCCCAATGCGACTGCTTGTGCGGACTCCTGGAATGCTGTTTTACCAGCGTCTGACGCGCGGCCACCACCTGCTCCACCAAAGTACGCTGCTTTCTTTAAAGCTGTGATTTTATACCCTGTTCCGTCCTTTGTAAAAAATACATCTGGGTACTTGTTACCGTCTTTAATCACAGCAACAATGACTTCTTCATTTCCTGATTTAAGAGCATTGACGATTGTCCTAGAACGGAGTGGATCGATAATGATCTCTCCACCAGCATCCAATTCAATCGGCTCACCTTTTAGTATACGAGAAAGAAGAATTTCAGTGCGGGGTTGATTGGTACTACTATTTGGTTTCAGTAATTCAACGTCATTCATCTTTACTTCAAATAACAACTGAACCTGTTGTAGTAGGCTCATTAGTTTACTTCCTTCTCTTTTGTTGACTGAATCAATCTCAACAATTCATTTCTGTCTAGGATTAGATTGTTATTTACTGCTTTTGGTTTGCCTGCCTCTGCTTTACTTACTTCAAGTTTGTCTTTGTGTTGTTTGAGTCCCGATTTTTCTTTTGCTGCAGCGAGCGCCGTATTAAGAAACTGGACCGAGACTTCGGCATTTCGAGCAGCGTACTTACCTTCAACGGTATCAGTGATGTCACTTTGGGCATCAAATGCATCCATAGCTTTTTCATAAACTTCTTGAAATTGTTGTTCAATCTCATTATCTTTCTCATCGTATTCTTCGTGTTCAATGAGTGGCACAGGAAGAGACTCTTCATAATGAACAAGTGTCGTGCCCGGTTCAATATCCAAAATCTGTTCCATTGGGTGTTCTATGGTTTTTGTTTTTTGTATTTTTTCATTACTCATAAATTTTATAATGTATCCAAATTTGCTAATGCAGCGAGTCTTGCTGAATCAACCGTTGTTAAATCAGTGGCAGCATCTATCGCATTTTTCCCCAGTAGTCGCTGTTGTTCAATTTGAGCTCCCTTAATAATCCAAGATGTTTTTTGTGTAACGAGATTATTTGCACACACTGTTGCTGTGTTTCCTGTAACATTTACCTCTGCTTGAATAAATGGATAATTGGTAAGATCTACCGGATAACCAGCAGCTACATATGCTTCTGCTTGCAATCCCTTTTCGACATATATAGCAGCTTGTCCAGCACCACCTGTAATATATCGAAGACGAACATTCTCTGCCTTAGCATCTACAATATCCTTTGAACTATTCTTTGCATTAGATAAGATCGTTGCCTGGGTGGCCGCATATGCTGTTTGATCAGCAGCAGATAGTGTATTGATGGTCCATACTTTATTTACAACATTTGCCACTGCATCTAATGTAAGCACAAAAGACACACTTTGAGTTGTTGGATCATATGCTGGTGCCGCTGTATCTACAAACAAGAACCAATTATTAGCATTCAGTGTTGCATCATCTACAAACTCAAATCCCGATATATTACCAAAATTTTGGGGAAGTGTTTGTGGCCCTTGCACCACTCCATTGTTATTGTAAAAATATAAATTCATCATATCTCTCCTAAATTACTATTATGAGTTTAATCCAGATGCAACAGCATACCAAGTCGTTCCATTATCAACTGTATACATCACAATCGTATCTGTCTTTCCAGATGTAGTTGAAAGTGTTGGAGCCGTTCCTCCTGGCCATTTAACAGATGCTGGCCAGGTAACAGCAAATGATCCAGTTGTGGTAAGCTTCAGTGTGATTGCTGTAGCCTTGGTTCCTGATGGAATGTTTGAAAAAGTAATTGATGTGATAGCTGCATTTCTTGAAACATTAAACGTATTGCCCGTGTTTATATCTAAATTTAATACACCAACACTAATTGTTGGCGATGCAACAGTTTCTGTAGTTGATGTTGATGACAACTGTCCAGTTATTGATGTATTATTATTTAGTAGAA
>VFSW01012817.1_pt1 | contig 11673 bp, 7 predicted proteins | sample 5358111 | NCBI WGS metagenome assembly VFSW01 (sample SAMN11554181, study PRJNA540505) | mine drainage metagenome | isolation source: sediment from site ElyBrook_90M | place: USA: Ely Copper Mine, Vershire, VT | collected 2017 | reverse complement strand
CCCCCGCCCCCCCACCCGCGCGGGGCGCCCGCCCCGCGGGGGGGGGGGCGGCCGCCGCCCCCGCGGCCCCCCACCCCCGCGCCACGAGCGCTCCGCTTCCCGGGCCCTTCGCCGGAGCCGGCGTCGTCGGATCGGCTCTGCTCGCCTGGACGATGCTCGCGGCCGTCGTCGGCGGCTTGGGCGCGGCCTGGAGGCTGCGCGGGCGCGGCGCTTTGGCCGAGTCCGGCTACGCCGCCGGCTTCGCCTCGGCCTTCGGCGCCTGGGCTCTCTCCGGCGCGCTGGGCCTGGTCCCGCGCTCCGGCGCGGGCGCGTGGCTGGCCTGGGCCGCGGCCGGCATCGCGGTCGGCATGGTCCCGCTGACGCGGCCGCGAGGCGCGGCCCTGGCCTTGCCCCTGCCCTGCGGCGAGGACGCGCGCCGCCTCCTGCAGGGACCCCTGCTCGGTCTTTTTGTCGGCGCGCTCGCCTGGCCCGGAGGCTGGCTCGTCTCCGACGTGCGCTACAACCGCGCGCTCGCCGAGGCGCGCGACGGCCGCCTGGATGCGGCGTTCGCGGACGCCGGCCGCGTCTGGCCCGGAAGCGCCGCTTACCCTTCGGCGCTGTACCTGCGCGGCCGCGTGCTTCTGGACCAGGGCAAGCCCCGCGAGGCGCTCGACGCGTTCGCGCGCCTCGACGGCGTCGCCCCGGATTTCTCCCGCGTCCACGCCCGCCGCGGCGAGGCCTACGCGAAACTCTCCGATTGGCCTCGCGCCGCCGTCGAGCGGGAGCGCCAGGGCGGGCTGACGCCGCTCGACCTGACCAACCTCACCGCCTGGGCGGAGGCCGCCCGCGCGGCCGGCGACATGGCCGGCGCCCGCCGCGCCGCGGAACGCGCTCAGGCGCTCGCGCCCGGCGACGAGACCGTCCGGATGCAGATCGTCGCCAACAAGCTGCTGGAGAAGCGCCTCGCCGAGAAGGACGCCGCGAGCCGGCGCCAGGATCACCGGGGCCTCGCCCGCGGACCGAAGAAGCGCTGAGGTCAGCGCGGGGCGTTTTCGCGAGACAGCGAGAGCGTGTTGGACGCCTCGCCTTCGGAGAAGCGCAGCTCGAGGCGGACGATCGTGCCGTCCTCGATGCGCACGAAGCGCTCGCGCGGCTGGAGCGCGTCCTCGACGCGGGTCCACTCGCCGACGCCCGGCAGGACCCACTGCTCGAGGCGCAGCGGCTGATTGCCGACGGGCAGCTTGAGCTTCAGCGTGCGCTCCTCGGACTTGCGGCCGACGGCGGTCTTGCCGGCCTCCCGGCCGTCGACGAAGACCTTCGTGTACGAGATCCCGTCGTCGTCGGGGTTCGGGACGGTCTCGTCGACGACGAGGATGAAGTTGGGATCCTTGACCTCGGGCGGCTCCGGCGGCGCGCGGCGCGCGGGCGGGGCCGGGACGGGCGCGGCGGACGCGGAGTTCCGGCGCGGGGCCCCGCACGCGGCGAGCAGGGCCAAGGCGGCGAGCAGCGGCGCGCGCCTCATTTCGCCAGCACGCGGAACGAGTACTTGTCGCGGACGTTGTTCTGCGCCGGGTCGGCGGGCCGCAGGCGCGCGGCGTAGGTGCCGCGGTCGAGCTCGCGCGTCAGCACGACGGGATCGCCGGGCTTGGCGGCCGCGGCGGAGGCGAGCTCCTTGTACTCCTGGTCGAACAGCGTGACCGTCGGAGCGACGTTGATGACGCCGGTCAGATCCAGCTCGACGACGCCCTTCTGGTAGACGTTGAACTCGTACCAGTCCTGGTCGCCCTTCGGGGCGAAGTAGCCGTCGACGGAATCTCCGACCTTCAGCGCCTGGGCCGTCGCCGTCGAATCGTTGGGCTCCCACTCCAGGCCGCTTTGCCACGGGATCAGCTTCTTGGTCAGCGTGTAGGAGCTGCGGCTGTCGGCCTTCTTGCCGGTCTTCTCGGCCACGACCAGGTAGTAGTCGCCCTTCGTCACGCCGTAGCCGGTCAGCACCTCGGGCTGCTCCTTGCCGCCGTTGTCGACGAGGATGAGGTCGCTGCCGAGCGAGTCCTTGAGCGCCAGCGTCAGGTCCATGCCCGGCAGGCCCGACAGCTCCGCGCGCAGCAGGAACTTGCCGTCCGTCGCGATCGACACCTTGTACCAGTCCACGTCGCCGGCCGGGGCGATGGCGCCCTGGATGGCGTCCATCTCGAACGGGGTGGCGTCGGAGCGCTGGTTGTTCGGCTCGAACTCGGTCCGGCCCTGGTAGGGCAGGATCTCGGTCATCAGGTCGAAGGGCGCGTCGGGGTTGCCGGCGTTGTCGTACTTCGAGCGCAGGCGCAGGAGATACTTCGCCGGCCCCCGCACGCCGAAGCTGCGCAGGCTCTCGCCCTCGCCGATGCCGCCCTGGTCGACGGCGACCAGCTTGTAGCCGTTCGTGTCGTAGACCTCGAGGATCGGGTCCACCTTCGGGACCTCGCTGACGTCCACGTTGAGGAGGAAGAGGCCCTGCTTCTGCATGTCGATGGAGAACCAGTGGTCCACGCCCGGCGCGGCGGGGTCGTCGGCCAGCAGGTTGCGCGTCGGCCAGTAGTAGCCGCGCACCACGCCGCCGGCCTCGATCGGCTGGGCGGTCAGCGCGGTGAAGTTCGGCTGCCGCTCGCGGCCCGCGGCGGGCTCGAACTTGGTGGCCAGCTGGTACTCCTGCGTCGGATTGTTCGCGGACGGATTCTTGTTCGAAACGACGAGGTAATAGACCCCGGGCGAGACGCCGAGATCGAGCAGCTGCTCGTCGCCGCCGACCGTCGTCTCGTCGACGCGCACCAGCTCGCGGCGGTCCTTGTCGTACGCGGAGATCACGAAGTCCACGTCGCGGATGCCGCCGATCTTGGCCGACAGCACGCCCTCGGCCTTGATCTCGAGGCGGTACCAGTCCGCGTCTTTGGGATTGGAGATCGTGCCGGTCATCGTCCGCCCCGGCTTCAGCGGCGTCGCCTGCTGATAAGAATCGTTCGGCTCGACCTCGCGCGAAGACCCGCACCCCGCCAAAAGGAGAAGGAGGGTCAGGCCTTTACTTAATTTACTTATTCGGCGGAAGGGAACCATTTTGGGGGGCAAAACGTAAGGAATGATATGCCTCGTCCACCAAGAATACATTATCCCGGCGCCGTCTATCATGTGATGGCCCGAGGCGTCGACGGCCGGGAGATTTTTATCGATGATCACGATCGGCAGGGCTTCTTGCGGACGACCCTTCGCCTGAAATCTGAAATGCCGCATTCGATTCTCGCTTACTGCCTCATGGGAAATCATTTTCACTTCGCGATCAAGGTCGGGAGCATCCCGCTTTCCCGAATCATGCATCGACTTCTGACCTCGCACGCGACGGCTTTCAACGGCCGCCATGGCAGGCATGGCCATTTGTTTCAGGCGCGCTTCAAATCGGTTCTCTGCCTCGACGACAGCTATCTCATCGCGCTGATCCGGTATATTCATATGAATCCCGTACGAGCCGGGCTCGTCTCAAATCCGGACCTGTGGCCCTGGTCGAGCCGCCGGCAATACGCGGAACGGGCGAATTCCCCTCTTGTCGATATCCGTCCTCTCTTCAGCGCCTTACATATTCCCGTCGAGAACGGAGAATCTCTGGAAGAAAAATGGATGGAGCGCCAAGACGACGACTTTAAACCATGGCCCGAGATGAAGCCTTCCTCGCCTTTGCTGCGCGAGGAAAGATCTCAACCGAGGACGATCAATGAACTTGCTTGCGCGCTGTTTGAGGACGATCGCACTTGCACGGAACTAAAATCGGAGAGCCGGCGGAGAGAAGTCGCAGAAAAGAGGCGATTGCTCGCGGAGACATGCCTTCGGAACGGACATTCCTTGCTTGCGATCTCCCGCTGGCTGGGATGCACATCCGGCGCCGTCCACCATCTGCTGCGGCGGGAGAATAAGTAAATTAAGTAAAGGCCTGACCCCTAAAATTGCTTTGTCGGGCGGGAGAGGTAGAGGGTTTTCACGAATTTGAGCCAGACGGGGGCGGAGATGGCGCCGCCGGCCTTGCCGGGGGGCATGGGGACGCCGTCGTCGTGGCCGATCCAGACGGCGGCGGCGAGGTCGGGGGTGACGCCGGCGAACCAGGCGTCGCGGTAGTCGTTGGTGGTGCCGGTCTTGCCGGCCGCGGGGATGTTGAAGCCCAGGCGCCGGGCCTGGGCGCCGGCCGAGCCTTGGGGGCCGAGCACGCCCTCCATCGTCTCGATCATGGTCCGGCAGGTCGTCGACGAGAACACGACGGGGCCCGGATCCTTCGGCGCCTGGCTCGGGATCAAGAGCTTGCCGTCGCGGTCCTCGACGCCGCGCAGCCACCACGGCCGCACCGCGCGGCCGCCGTTGACGAAGACGGCGTAGGCCTGCGTCATCTGCACCGGGGACACGTCCATCGTGCCGAGCGCCAGGGTGAGGTTGCGCGGCCAGCGGTCGCGCGGAATGCCGGTCGCGAGCGCGAGCGCGTCGATCACGCGGTCGATGTCGACGTCGTGCAGCAGGCGGATCGCCACCGAGTTCAGGGACTTCCAGAGGGCGAAGTCGAGGCGGACCTTGCCGAAATATTTGTTGCCGTAATTGTGCGGCTTCCAGCGCGCGCCCCCGGGAGCCGGAAACGAGATGGGCGCGTCGTCGTAGACGTCGCCGGGACGGGCCTTGCCGGTCTCGAAGGCGGCCGCGTACACGTACGGCTTGACCGCCGAGCCCATCAGGCGGCGGCCGTCGCTGGCGCGGTCGAGCTGGTTCTGGAACGTGAAGCCCGAGCCGCCGACGAGCGCGAGGAGCGCGCCGTCGGGCGGGTTAAGCGCGACGAGCGCGCCCTCGACGGGCTCGTCCTTGCCCGCGGGCTCGCCGTCCTCGTCGGGCCGGGCGTCCGGCGCGTTCTCGCCGGCCAGGCGCTCGGCCAGCGCGTCCTGCGCCGCCTTCTGGAAATCGAGGTCGAAGGTCGTGCGGATCGTGAGCCCGCCCTTGAGCAGGCGCTCCTTGGTGACGCTGCGCAGCATCTGCCGCCGCACGTACTCGACGGCGTAGGGCGCTTGGTTGACGCGCGTGCGCCAGAACGACACCTCGGGCTTCCGCATGCGTCGGTGGAACGAGTCCCAGAAGTCGCGCTCGATGCGGTCGAGCTCCGAGTCGGGGACGAAGCCGTTCTTGGCCATGCGCTTGAGCACCGTGCGCAGGCGCGCCTTCGCGAGCTCGGGATCGTCGAGCGGGGAGTACTTGTTCGGGTTCGGGATGATCCCGACCAGCATGGCCGCCTCCCCCACCTCCAGCGCCGACGCGGGCTTGCCGAAGTAGTACTGCGCGGCCGACTCCACGCCGAAGCAGCCGTGGCCGAAGTAGGCGAAATTCAGGTACATGAGCAGGATCTGGTCCTTGGTGTATTTCTGCTCGAGCTTGCGGGCGCAGAAGAACTCGAAGATCTTCCGCCCGAGGGTCTTCTTGCGCGTGGTGAACATCTGCTTGGCCAGCTGCTGGGTCAAGGTCGAGCCGCCCTGCACGCGCCGCGCGCGCAGGAGCGTCACGACGGCCGCGCGCGCCGTCGCTTTCCAATCGATGCCGTGATGCGAATAAAAATGCGCGTCCTCGCTGGCGACGAGCGCCTTCTTGAGGTACGCGGGGAGGTCGTCGGGCGAGCGCACGTATTGGCCCTTCTCGACGGAGAACTCGGCGATCAGGCGGTCCTTCGCGTCGAGGATGCGCGTCGGCACGGCCGCGATCGACATCTTCGAGGCCATGTAGGGAACCTCGAAGACCTCGTCGCCCTCGAGCAGGTACTCCTCGCGCCCCGGCACCGTGAGGTTCAGGTAGTACGCGTCCATCTTCTCGACGATGGCGCGCTCGAGCGAATGGTAGCGCCACCAGCCCGCGAGCACCATGACGCCGCCTGCGGCGGCGGTGAATATCCCGCCGACGAGGATCGCCAGCGCCGATCGCTTGAGCCAAGTCCCGCGCATGCGGTCATGATACCAAAGCCCCCGCTCCGGCCTTACAAAGGAAGCGGGAACGATTTCCCCCCTCCATCCGTAAGGAATCATGGGAGACTGGAGCGAGGCCGTCCTGCACGTCCTCCTGCCGCGCGCGTGCGTCCACTGCCGCGAGGACCTGCCGCCGCGCGGCGAGGGCCCGCTGTGCGCGGCCTGCGCCGCGTCCCTGCCCCCGCCGCCCGAGCCGGCCTGCGCGCGCTGCGGCGGGGCCCTCGGCGTCCGGAGGGATTACTGCGCGGCCTGCGCCGGGCGGCTCTTCGCCTGCCGGCTGGCGCGCGCGGCCGCGGCCTACCGCGGCCCGGCGGCGTCGCTGGTGCGCGCGTTCAAGTTCCGCGGGCTCCCTTCGGCCGCCCGCGCCGCCGGCCGGGCGATGGCGCGGGATTTCCCGCGCCGGGCCGAGCTCGCCGGGTTCGACGCGCTGGTGCCGGTGCCGCTGCACCCGCGCCGCGAGCGCGAGCGCGGCTACAACCAGGCGGAGCTTCTCGCGCGGGAGCTCGGCGCGGCGACGGGTCTTCCCGTGCTGAACCTGCTCGTGCGGCGGCGCGCCCTCGCTCCGTCGTGGCGGCTGGGGCGCGCCGAGCGCCGCGCGGAGCTGGCCGGCGCCTTCGCCGCGCGCCCCGGCGCCGGGGCCGAGGCCGCCGGGCGCGGGCTCCTGCTGATCGACGACGTGTGCGCGAGCGCGACGACGCTCGAGGAGTGCGCTCTGGCCCTGCGCCGCGCGGGCGCGCGGGACGCCGCCGGCTACGCCTTCGCGCGCGCCGGCTCGTTTACTTGAGGCCGAGGAGCTTCTTCCACCACGGCGCGCGCGCCGCGGCGGCCTTCGTGCGCACGCTCGTGGCCTCGACGGCCTGGCCGGCGAAGACCGGCAGCGTGAAGAGGAAGGTCGCGCCCTGACCGGGCTCGCTTTCGATCCACATCCTTCCCTTCTGCAGGTGAACGAAGGCCTTGGCGATGGACAGACCCAGCCCGGTGCCGCCGACGTGCGCCTCGCCGGAGGCGATCTGCGCGAACTTCTCGAACACGCGCTCCTGCTCCGCCTTGGGAATGCCGGGGCCGGTGTCGCTGACCGCGTACTCGACGAAGGTCGCCGCGCCCTCGGTGCGGCGCGCGAGCTTGACTTCGATCTTGCCGCCGGCCGGCGTGAACTTGATCGCGTTCGAGAGCAGGTTCACGATCACCTGCACCGTGCGCGGCGCGTCGGAGTCCACGAGCGGAAGGCCGCCGGGCGCGCTCAGCGTCAGCTCGATGCGCTTCTTCTGCGCCCACGGCTGGAGGCCGTCGACGGCCTCCTGGGCGATCTTCTGCGGCTCGACCGGCTTCGGATACACCGACATCTGCCCGGACTCGATCTTCGAGAAGTCGAGGATGCCGTTGATCATGTCGGCCAAGCGGTCGGAGTTCTTGAGCGCGGTGGCCAGCATCCGCGTCTCCTCGCTCTCCATGTTGGCGCCGAACTCGGACTGGATGATCTCGAGCGCGGCGCGGATCGAGGACAGGGGCGCGCGCAGCTCGTGGGTCACGTGCGCGACGAAATCGCGCTGGATCTTCTGGAGCTCGCGGTGCTTGGTCACGTCCGGGAGGGCGGTCACGACGCCGACGACCTTGCCTTCCTCGGTCTGCACGACGGCGCTCGACGCGCGCAGGGTCTTCTTCGTGTCGTCGGCGCCCGCGGTCTTCACCTCGCGCTTGATGTCGCGGTCGGCGGGGATCGCGATCTCGGAGGCCATCGTCACGATGAACTGCTCGCTGGCCTTCTCCGCGATGCCCTTGCCCGCGTTCTGGGCCAGCGTCTCGCCGTAGATCTGCTCGGCGGCGGGGTTCATCATCAGGATCTTGCCCTGGTCGTCGACGACGACGACGCCGTCGACCATGTTCTGGATCACGCTGCTCGTGCGCGCGGCCTCGTTCTCGGAGACCTTCTTCTCGCGCTTGAGCGGCAGGGTGACTTCCTCGACCCGCTTGGCGATGTCGGTCTCGAGCAGCTTCATGACCTGCGCGAGAACCTTCTTGCGGAGGATCGGATCGGCCACGGATTTCTCGATCAGCGCCATCATCGTGCGCTCGAGCGAGCCCGACTCGATCGCCGCGGTGATGTCGCCAAGATCCTCCTGGGCCGCGTCGCCGCCCGCGCCGGCTCCCGAGACTTCTCCCGCGCCCTGCCCCGCGCCCGCGCCTTCGCCTTCTCCCGCGCCGGGCCCGCCGGCTCCGGGCGCGGCGCCGGCTCCCGCGCCGGCGGCGCCGGCGCCAGTTCCGGCGCCCGCGCCGGCGCCCGCTCCCGCGCCGGCGCCAGTTCCGGCTCCCGCGCCGGCGCTGCGGGAGCCCGCCTTCAGATAGACGGCCTCGTTCAAGACGAGGCGCGTCACGCCCTTCCCCGCGAGGAAAGCCTTCGGATCCGTGGCGGCGGCCGCGTCCGCCCGCAGCGCCGCGAGCTCGCAGAAGCCGGCCAGCTCCTCGTGCGTGATCCCGGCCCGGAAGGTGAGGCTGGTCAGCTTGAAGCGGTTATAGAGGTTGACGATGGAGTTCGGCAGCTGGGTCGCCGCGCCGATCACGCGGCCGTTGGCCAGCAATTTCTGCTGGTCGAGGCTGACGATCATCTCCCCTTTCGGCGTGAGCGCGAGCGCCGCGTCCAGGTTCTCGCGCGCGGTTTCGATCGTCGCGGAGACGGCCGGATGGCCGACCTTGTAGAGCGCCATCTGGCCCAGCGCCTTGCCGATGGCCTTCAGCGCCTCCAGGGATTGGCGCTCGAGATTCCCGCCCCCCGAAGCGGGAGCAGTCCCGGCCGGCGCGGACGGAGGGGGAGGATTTTCATCCATGGCTGGAGTTTAAAGCCTTTCGACGCCCGCCGCAAGCCCCGCGGTCGCGTTCCTCGCGTCGAAGACGCGGCGCGCCAGGCGGCAGACGCGCGCGTAATCCACGCCCTTGTGCGCGGTCAGGATCGCGACGAGGTCGGCGTCCTTCAGCGCCCGGTCCGTCAGCGCGCGGCGCCGCCACGTCCGGCCGGCGGCCTCGGCCTTCGGAACGAAGGCGTCGGAATACTCGACGCGCGCGCCCTTCTCCGCGAGCAGGTGCATCACGTCCAAGGCCGGCGATTCGCGGTAATCGGAGACGCCGGGCTTGTAGGCGACGCCGAGCACGAGGATGCGGCTGCCCTTCACCGGACGCCGGTTTTTCTTGAGAATCCCGGCGATGCGCGACACCGCGTAGGCCGGCATGCTCCCGTTGACCTTGGTCGCCAGCTCGATGAAGCGCGGGCGGAAGTGGAGCTTCTTCATCTTCCAGGTGAGCAGCTGCGGATCCTTCGGAATGCAGTGGCCGCCGATGCCCGGGCCCGGCCAGAAGGGCATGAAGCCGAACGGCTTCGTCGCCGCCGCGCCGACGACCTCCCAGACGTCCAGGCCGAGCGTCCGGCAGACCTTGGCCATCTCGTTGACGAGGGCGATGTTGACGGCGCGGTAGGAGTTCTCGAGGAGCTTCACGAGTTCCGCGGCCTTCGCGCCGGAGACCGGCACGACCCGGCGCACGATCTTCTTGTAGAGCGCGCAGGCGCGGCGCGTCGACTCGGGGTCGATCCCGCCGACGACCTTCGGCGTGTTGGCGATCGTCCAGGCCGCGTTGCCCGGGTCCACGCGCTCCGGCGAGAACGCCAGGAAGAAGTCCTTTCCGGCCTTGAGGCCGGATTTCTCCAGCAGCGGCCGCACCACCTCGTCGGTCGTGCCGGGGTAGGTCGTGCTCTCGAGCACGACGAGCTGGCCGCGGCGCAGGCGCGGCGCCAGCGCCTCGCAGGCCGCGACGACGGCGCCCAGGTTGGGCGCCTTGGACTTGCGCAGGGGCGTCTGCACGCAGATGACGATCGCCGCGCAGCGCTCCAGGCCGCGGCCGTCGGCGCGGACCTCGAAGCGGCCGCTCTTGACCATGGCCTTGACGCGGGCGTCGGGCACGTCGCCGATGTAGGAGCGGCCCCGCTTGAGCGCCGACGCGCGGGCCGGGCTCGCCTCGACGCCGCTCACCGCGAAGCCGGCGCGCGCGAACTCGACGGCCAGCGGGAGGCCGACGTAGCCGAGGCCGACGATGCCGACGCGCGGGCGCTTCTCCGATTCCACGGCGCCAGTATAGACCATGGGCTCGGGCTTGTCCAGGCGCGGTCATATATGGAAAAATGCGCCCCACGATGAAATCGCTCGATCTCTGCGTCGTCGGCGCCGGCTACGTCGGTCTCGTCACCGGGGCGTGCCTGGCCGACATCGGCCACCGCGTCGTCTGCGTGGACTCGGACCCCCGCAAGCTCAAGTCCCTGAAGGCCGGGAAGGTTCCCATCCACGAGCCGGGCCTCGACGAGCTGTTCCGGCGCGCCGTGAAGTCCAAGCGCCTGTGCTTCGCGGCCTCCGTCGAGGAGGGCCTGAAGTTCAAGGGCCGCCGCGCGCAGGTCGTCTTCATCGCGGTCGGCACGCCGCCGCGCGCCGACGGCTCCGCCGACCTCTCCGCCGTCGAGCACGTCGCCGAGACGGTGGCCAAGCACATCGACTCCTACACGGTGATCGTGGACAAGTCCACGGTCCCGGTCGAGACCGGCGAGTGGGTCTCGCGCACGGTCCAGCGCTTCAACAAGTCCGGCACGGCCTACGACGTGGTGTCGAACCCCGAGTTCCTCAGCGAGGGCTCGGCGGTCAAGGATTTCCTGCACCCGGACCGCGTCGTCCTCGGCGTTTCCTCCAAGCGCGCCGAGGCCGTGATGCGCGCGGTGTACGCGCCGCTCAAGACGACGGTGCTGGTCACCGACGTCAAGAGCGCGGAGCTGATCAAGCACGCCTCCAACTCGTTTCTCGCCACCAAGATCTCCTACATCAACGCCGTCTCGGCGCTGTGCGAGAAGGTCGGCGCGGACATCCAGCTCGTGGCCCAGGGCATGGGCCTCGACCGGCGCATCGGGCCCATGTTTCTGAACGCGGGCATCGGCTTCGGCGGCTTCTGCTTCCCGAAGGACCTCGAGGCCTTCTATTGGATCAGCAAGCAGAAAGGCTACGACTTCCAGCTCCTGAAGTCGGTCAAGGAGATCAACGACCACCAGAAGGGCTGGATCGCGCGCAAGATCGAGGAGAAGCTGTGGAACCTGGAGGGCAAGACGGTCGCTCTGCTGGGGCTGGCCTTCAAGCCGAACACCGACGACATGCGCTTCGCGCCCTCGATCGACGTGATCGCGCAGCTGAAGCGCCACGGCGTCAAGATCCGCGCCTTCGACCCGGTCGCGATGGAGCGCGCCCAGGACCTGCCCGAGTTCTCCGGCGTCAAGTTCGCCAAGGACGAATACGACGCGCTGAAGGGCGCCGACGCGCTGGCCGTGGTCACCGAGTGGCCGCGCTTCAAGACGCTCGACCTCAAGCGCGCCAAGAAGCTGATGCGCACCGCCGTGCTCCTCGACGGGCGCAACATTTTCGAGCCCGAGGCCGCGCGCGCCGCGGGCTTCGACTACGCCGGGGTCGGCCGCCCTTGAAGCGGGTCCTGATCACCGGCGGCGCGGGGTTCCTCGGCAGCCATCTCTGCGAGCACTACCTCGCCCAGGGCTGCACGGTCATCGCCGTCGACAACCTCCTGACCGGGCGCCTGACGAACATCGAGCACCTGTTCGCCAACCCGCGCTTCTCGTTCATCAAGATGGACGTGACGAACTTCCTGCACGTCCCGGGCA
>VFSW01012816.1_pt1 | contig 11674 bp, 14 predicted proteins | sample 5358111 | NCBI WGS metagenome assembly VFSW01 (sample SAMN11554181, study PRJNA540505) | mine drainage metagenome | isolation source: sediment from site ElyBrook_90M | place: USA: Ely Copper Mine, Vershire, VT | collected 2017 | reverse complement strand
ACACAGAGGCTGGCGCGGCTGGTGGGCCGGTCACGTGCGATTGAGCTGATGGCGCTGGGCAGCACGTTCAGCTTCGAGCAGGCACTGGAGATGGGGCTGGTGAACCACGTGTTTGAAGGGGAAAACTTCAGCGAACAGGTGGAAGAATACGCGCGGCAATTCTGCCCTCCTGCCAAAGCATCGAAAGCGGTGGGACGGATCAAGAGGGCGGTGGTGACAGGGATGGAAATACCGTTTGGGGAGGCGCTGGGGCTGGAACGTGAGCTGCAGCAGATACTCTTTACCAGCGAAGATGCACGGGAAGGGATGAGCGCGTTCACGGGCAAGAGGCGCGCGGAATTCAAGGGAAGGTAGGGGACGGGAAGATGAATGTAGCGAACAGCGAGGCGGGAGCGAGCGGAGCGGTGGTGAGGGAAGAGCGTGAGGGGGCGGTGGCCACGCTGCGAATGAACCGCCCTGGGAAGCTGAATGCTCTGAACGTGGAGATGGGCCGTGGGCTGCTGGAGGCGCTGCGGCGAGTGGCGCGGGACGAATCGGTGCGGGCCGTAATGCTGACCGGGGAAGGGCGCGGCTTTTGTTCGGGCGGGGACCTGGCGGTGCTTCGGGACGCGCGGGAACGAAACGCGGCGCACGAGCTGAAGGATCTGCTATTTGCGGGCAAGGAAATCACGCTGGAAATGGCGAAGATGAACAAGGCGGTGCTGGCGGTGGTGAATGGTCCCGCGGCGGGCGCGGGGATGAATCTAGCGCTGGCATGCGATCTGCGGATTGCGAGCGAGAACGCCAGCTTTGGGCAGACGTTCTGCAAGGTGGGGATGTTTCCCGATTTTGGAGGAACCTTCTATCTGCCGCGGCTGGTGGGTGCGGCGCGCGCGGCGGAGCTTTTCTATACGGGGAAGATGATTACAGCGGGATATGCGGCGGGGCTGGGGATAGTGAACCGCACGGTGGCCCATGAAGATCTGTGGGACGTGGCGCGGGAGATGGCGGGGGAACTGGCCGCGGCGCCGCCGCTGGCAATGCGCGCGGTGAAAATGTGTCTGGTGGGGAGAACGCTGGGGGAACTGGAACGCGCTCTGGATGAAGAGATTCGAGTGCAGGTGGAATGCTTCCAATCGGAGGATGCGCGGGAGGGGTTGCAGGCGTTTTTTGAGAAGCGGCGGCCGGTGTTCCACGGCCGGTGAAACGCGGGGCGAGCGAAGCGGCGCGAGGAAGGGAACGGAGAAAGGGGATTGATGGCGGAGATTGCAATGGAAGTGCAGCGTGGGTACAGCAGAGGGGAACTGATGGTGGCCGCGGCGTCGCGCGAAATACGCGATGGCGAGATGGTGTTTGTGGGGATGCGGCTGCCGCTGCTGGCCTTTCTGGTGGCGAAGAAGACCCACGCACCCGGCGCGATTGGGCTCTATGAGAATGGCGTGATGCGTGAAGAGCCGCTGGAGCAGATGCTCTATACGATGGGCGACCCGGCGAACCTGCGCGGAGCGCTTTCCTGCGGGCCGATGATCGATGTGATGGGACTGCTGCAGCAGGGAAGAGTGGATGTGGGATTTTTGGGGGCGGCGGAAATAGATCGTTTTGGGAACCTGAACAGCACATGGGGAAGCGGGAAAGACGGAGCGGTGAGGCTGCCTGGGTCGGGAGGGGCATGCGACATTGCGTGCCTGGCGCGGCGGACCGTGGTGTTGCTGGAGCACGCGAAGCACCGGATGAGCCAGCGCGTGGCGCACGTGACTTCGCCCGGATACGGGAGCGGAGAAGGATGGAGGAGCGCGGAAGGATTGCCGGAGGGCACGGGGCCATCGGCGGTGATCACGACGATGGGCGTGCTGCGATTTGGCGCGGATGGAGAAGCCTATCTCGCCTCTGTGCATCCAGGGGTGAGCGTGGAGGAAGTGAAGGAGAATACGGGCTGGCCCTTGCGCGTGGCGATGCTGCTGGGAGAAACCGATGCACCGAGCGGAGAGGAGCTGGAAGCGATGCGTGCGATTGATCCGCAGGGATTCTGGACCCGGGGAGGAAGGGAAACGCCACAGTGCGAGTGGTGAGGGAGGGGCGAACCGCCTGGGTGACTCTGGACCGGCCTCCCTTGAATGTGCTGGATACGGGGATGATGCGCGAGCTCGAGCAGGCGCTCGCGAGCCTGACGGATACGGGGATTGTGGTGATTACAGGAGCGGGGACGCGGGCCTTCTCCGCTGGCGCGGAGGTGGCGGACCACCGGCCGGAGCGCGTGGCGGAAATGCTGCGGGCGTTTCACGCGGTATTCCGCAGGATGTGGAATGGGGAATGGGTCACAGTGGCGGCGGTGCGGGGCCATTGCCTGGGAGGCGGGTGCGAACTGGCGACTTTCTGCGATTTTGCCGTGACGGAGGAAAACGCCACTTTCGGGCAGCCGGAAATCAAGCTGGGATGTTTCCCTCCTGTTGGTATGGTGACGCTGCCGATGCTCGCCGGGATGCGTGCGGCGATGGATCTGGTGCTAACGGGGAGAACGGTAACGGCGGGAGAAGCGCAGGGGATGGGACTGGTGACGCGGGTGGCGGCGGCGGGCAAGCTGGAGGTGGCAGTGGCGGAGCTGATTGGCGAGCTGGAAGCGGTGAGCGGGGCTGTGCTGCGGCTGGCTCGCCGGGCGATGTGGCGCGCGAGCGGATTTGATTTTGAGGCGCGGCTGGCGGAGGTGGAAGCACTTTACCTGGGCCCGCTGCAGGAACTGCAGGATTCGCAGGAAGGCATAGAGGCGTTTCTAGAGAAGCGAGCGCCGGTATGGAAGAAGCGATAGAGTGAGCGGGGGATCGAAGAGGATGACGATGAGGGAAGCAGTGGCGCGCCACGTGCCGTCTGGGGCGATGCTGCTGCTGGGCGCGCAACTGGAGCCCATGATTCCCTTTTCGGCGGGCCATGAAATCATCCGGCAGGGAAAGAGGGAGCTTACGCTGGTGGGGCCGATCTCCGACATTCTGTTTGATCAAATGATTGGGGCGGGCGGCGGGGCACGTGTGATGGCGGCATGGGTGGGCAACGTGTCACAGGGCGCGGGGTATTGCTTTCGGAGGGCTGTGGAGAAGGCCGTGCCGCGGCGGATTGAGATGGTGGAGTATACAAATTTCACGATGGCGCTGGCGCTTCATGCGGGAGCGCTGGGCGTGCCCTTCCTGCCGACTTACACGGCGCTGGGCAGCGATCTATTGAAGAAGAATGGAAATTTGCGGGAGTTTCGCTCGCCCGTGAATGAGGACCGGATGGTGGCTGTGCGGTCGCTGCGGCCGGATGTGGCCATACTGCAGGTACAGCGTGCTGACGAAGAGGGCAACGCCCATTTGTGGGGAAGCCTGGGCGTGGCAGTGGACGGGGCGAGGGCATCGCGGAAAGTGATCGTGGTGGCGGAGGAGATTGTGGGGAGAGAGGTGATTGCGTCGGATCCGAATCGCACGCTGGTGGCGGGATTCCAGGCAGTGGCGGTGGTGGAAGAGCCGAGGGGAGCGCACCCATCGCCGGTGCAGGGATATTACGGGCGGGATCATGCGTTTTTCGCGCAGTATCACGAGCAGACGAGAACCGTGGAGGATTTCGAGCGGTGGCTGGGGCGCTGGGTGCTGGGAGTGGCGAACCGCGCCGAATACCTGGCGCTGCTGGGGGCTTGCCGGCTGGAAGAGCTGGATGTGAAGGAGCACGCCTACAGCGCACGAGCAGATTATGGATACTGAAAAACAGGAGAGAGAGATGAGCGAAGGAGAATTGGAGAATCTGGAGGTGACACCGCGGGAGGTGAAAGAGAGGCTCGAGAAGGGAGAGAAGTTTTTATTTTTGGATGTGCGCGAGCCGTGGGAGCACGGCACGGCCAAGATCGAAGGCGCGACGCTGATACCGATGAGAGAGATTCCGGCGAATTGCGAGCGGATAGCGGAAGCGGGGGATGTGGTGGTCTTCTGCCATCACGGGATGCGCAGCCTGGACGTGACAGTCTGGCTGCGTGGCCAGGGGGTGGAGATGGCGCGTTCGATGAAGGGAGGCATCGAGCGCTGGGCAGTGGAGATCGATCCGACGGTGGCACGCTACTGAGAATCTGCGAGGAAGGGGAGACATGGCGGAAAGCAAGAGGGTAGGGGGGAAGGCAGGAAAGAGCAAAAGAGGCGTGGTGCGTTTTTACCAGAAGCCGACTTGAACGAGCTGCCGCTTGGCGAGAGGTCTCTTGCTGGGGAAAGGGGTGAAGCTGGCGATACGCGATCTGGGGAAGGAGCCGCTGGGAGTGGAGGAACTGGATGCGCTGATGGGGGAGCGGGATTACAAGGATTTTCTGAATACGCGGAGTGAAGTGTACCGGGCGCGGAAGATGAAGGAGAATCCGCCCACGCGCGAAGAGGCGCTGCGGCTGATGGCGAAGGAACCGAACTTGATCCGGCGGCCGGTGACGGTGCGTGGGAAAACGATGGTGGTGGGATACGATCGTGAGAAGCTGGAGCAATTCTAAGAAGGAGAGCCAGTGAACCGGAAGATCATACGACTGAGAGTGAATGGCGAAGAGAAGGAAGTGGCATCGGGCGCACAGCGGCTGCTGCTGGAGGTGTTGCGCGAGGATTTATGCCTGACGGGAGCGAAGCGCGGCTGCGACGATTCGAGTTGCGGGGCGTGCGCCGTGCTGGTGGACGGGGAGCCGGTGCTGAGCTGCGTGGCGCTGGCGGCGAGCTATCAGGAGCGGGAGATCACGACGGTGGAGGGGCTGTGCCCGGCGGGCGTGCTGGATCCTGTGCAGGAAGGATTTGCGACGGAGGGCGGGTCACAGTGCGGATTCTGCACGGCGGGTTTTCTGATCAGCGCGAAGGCGCTGCTGGATCGCAATCCGGATCCTTCGACGGCGGAGATCCGCGAGGCGCTCTCGGCGAACCTTTGCCGCTGCACGGGATACATGCAGATCTATGAATCGGTGAGGCACGCGCTGCGCCGATCGAGAGAAAACCAAGAAGTGGGGAGCCGGCCATGAGCGCAAAGACATTCAGCATCATCGGGAAGGCGATGCCGCTGGCCGACGCGCCGGAAAAGATGACGGGGTTTGGGAAATATACGGATGATCTGGCGGTGCCGGGGATGCTCGTGGGGCGCATCCTGCATTCGCCGCACGCGCATGCGGTGATTCGCTCGATCGACACCTCGAAAGCGGAGGCACTGCCCGGGGTGAAAGCGGTGGCCACGGGAAAGGATGCGGCGATCCCCTACGGGATATTGCCCATCGGGCACGATGAGAGGGCGCTGGCGCTGGATAAGGTGCGCTACATCGGAGACAACGTGGCGGCGGTGGCCGCGACGAGCGAAGAAATTGCCGATGAGGCGCTGGGGCTGATCGAAGTGGAATACGAGCAACTGCCCGCGTGGTTTGATCCCGAAGAATCCATGAAGGCCGAGGATAACTGGATACACGGCGAGCGGCCCAACAATATTGAAAAGGATTATCACCACGTATTTGGAGATCCGGAGGCGGGGTTTGCCGCTGCGGATTTTGTGGGCGAAGAACGGTACTACGCGGGCGAGATCAATCACGCGGCGATGGAGCCACACTCCACGCTGTGCATCTGGGAGCCGGATGAAAGGCTGCTGGTATACAGCTCGACGCAGGTGCCCTATTACCTGCACCGCACGATCGCCGAGGTATGCGAATTGCCGATGAACCGGGTGCGGGTGATCAAGCCGCTGGTGGGCGGGGGCTTTGGAGGGAAGAGCGAAGTGATTCCGCTGGAAATCACGGCGGCTGTGCTTTCGAAGAAGGCGAAGAGGCCCGTGAAAATCACCTACACGCGCGAGGAGGTATTCTATGCGCACCGGGGCCGGCCGATAACGATCGTGTATCTGAAAATGGGGCTGACGCGCGAGGGGAAGATCACGGCTGTGCATGCGCGGGTGATACAGGATGGAGGGGCGTACTGCGGCTACGGTCCTGTGACCGTGCTGTATTCGGGAGCGCTGCTTGGGGCCATCTATGACATTCCGCACGTGCGCTACGATGGCTACCGCGTGCTGACCAACAAACCGGCATGCGGGGCGATGCGCGGACATGGGACGGTGAACGTGCGCTTCGCCTTTGAATCCCTGCTGGATACGCTGGCGGGGCGGGCGGGGCTTGATCCCGTGGAGCTGCGGCGCAGAAACCTGCTGAAAGCGCCGTGCATCACCGTAAACGGACTGCGGGTGACGAGCTATGGCCTGCCGGAATGCATCGAGAAGGTGGCCGAGCGCTCCGGCTGGAATGAGAAAAAAGGGAAGCTGCCCTATGGGAAGGGCATCGGCTTTGCCTGCAGCCATTACGTGAGCGGGGCAGCAAACCCGATCATCCGGTCGAACATGCCGCACACCACGGTGAACATCAAGATAGATCGAGATGCGGCGGTGACGCTCTACAGCGGGGCATCGGAAATCGGGCAGGGGTCAGACACCATGCTGGTGCAGATAGCGGCGGAGGTGCTCGGGGTGGCCACGGGACGAATGAAGCTGGTGGCCGCGGATACGGAGCTGACTCCGATTGATCTGGGAAGTTACTCCAGCCGCGTGACCTTTATGGCGGGAAATGCGTGTCTGGCGGCGGCGAAAAACATGCGGCAGCAGATCGCGGCCGCGGTGGCCAAGCGATGGGGCTGCGCCGAGGAAGAGATTGAGATGGAAGGTGAGCGGGTATACCGGCGTGGGGAGCCGAAGCAGAGCATTTCCTTTGACGAGGCGGTGGTGATGGCGATTGATTTTCACGGAGGGCTGGTGGCGCAGGGCTCTTAGCCGCCGCCGGAGGACGCGCGGGCAGGGAAATTCACGGGTGCGGGGGGGGGCCCTTCGCCATCCTATAGCTATAGTGCGCAGGCGGCGGAGGTGACAGTGGATCCGGAGACGGGGCGTGTGACCGTGGACCGGATCGTTGCGGCACACGATTGCGGACGGGCGCTGAACCCTCTGGCCGTGGAGGGACAGGTGATTGGCTCGGTTTATATGGGGTTTGGGCAGGTGATGCAGGAAGAAATGGTATGGGACAAAGGGCGCATCATGAATCCTTCGCTGCTGGAATACCGGATTCCCACCACGATGGAAACGCCGCCGATCGAGGCGATCATCGTGGAAGCGATCGACCCGGAAGGACCCTTTGGAGCGAAGGAAGCCGGGGAAGGATCCCTGGCGGCAACCATACCAGCCATCACCAACGCGATCTACGATGCGGTGGGAGTGCGGCTGACGAGCACACCGGTGACACCTGAGAAATTATTTGAGGCAATCCTGGCGCTGCGGAAGAGGCAGGGAAGCAATGGGAAAGGGAGCGGGAATGGCAACGGAGCCAAGCCAGGCGCCGGGAAAGGGGAAACACGATGAGCCTGCATGAATTTGAAATGGCGAGGCCGCGAAGCAGCGAAGATGCGATACGCGTGCTCTCCGATTGGGGGCCGGAAGCGATGGTGATAGCGGGGGGCACCGACGTGGTGCCGAACCTGCAGATGCGGCTTTTTTCGCCGCGGATGGTGGTGGACATCAAAGGGCTGGAGGAGCTGCAGGGAATTGAATATCGTGCGGAAACAGGGCTGCGCATTGGCGCGCTGACGACGCTGACAGAGCTGTTGGGCACGCCGATGATCCGGCAGAAATTCCCGGTGCTGGCAAGCGCGGTGGCAACCGTGGCGGGGCCGCTACAGAGGAACATGGGAACGCTGGGGGGAAACCTGTGCCTGGAGACGCGCTGCCGGTGGTACAACCAATCTGAAATGTGGAGGAAGGCGCTGGGCGGCTGCCTGAAGAAAGACGGACCGATCTGCCACGTTGCGCCGGGAGGGCAATTCTGCTGGGCGGCGTGGTCTGGGGATACGGCTCCGGCGCTGCTGACGCTGGAAGCGGAAGTGGAGATAGCGGGGCCGCTGGGAAGGCGACGGCAGCCGCTGGAATCGCTTTATACCAACGACGGGATGGACCGGCTGGCGCTGAAGAGGGACGAATTGGTGATAGCGGTGCATGTGCCGGCGAGGGCCGCGGGGAGGAAGGGCGTCTATCATAAGCTGCGGATACGCGATTCGATTGATTATCCTCTGGCGGGAGTGGCGGTGAGCATGGAGATCGATGAGCAGGGCAGGTGCCGGCGGGCGCGCGTGGCCGTGACGGCGGTGAACCCGGCGCCGCTGCTAGTGGAGGAAGCGGCGGGGATGCTGGAGGGCCAGAGGTACGAGGCGGGATTGTGCGAGGAGATCGGGCAGCAGGCGTTGCGGACCTCGAAGCCGCTCACGACGTCCGGATCGACGCCGGTCTACCGCCGTGAAATGGTGAAGCTGCATACGCGGCGTGCGCTCGAGGAGCTCTGGAAAAGGCCGGGGACGGAGCGAAACTGACGGCAGCGCGGCGCCCGGCATCCATGGCAAAGATAATTGACATTCACATTCATATCCAGCCGCTGGAGCAGTTCCGGCCGGAAGCGCTGAAACTGATCCAGCGCGGGCGGGCGGATTACGAACGGATCGTGGAATATTCGAGGGATCCGGGAAAGTTTCTGCAATTTCTTGATGAAGCGGGAATCGAGCGCGCGGGGCTGATCAATTATGTAAGTCCGGAAGTGATCGGCTTCACGCCGGAAGTGAATGACTGGATTGCCAAATACTGCGCCGCGGAGCCGAGCCGGCTGCTGGCCTTCGGCTCGGTTCACCCGCGGTACGTGGCACGGCCGGGGGATGAGGTGGACCGGCTGGCGGCGCTGGGGATACGGGGATTGAAGGTTCATCCTTCACACCAGCTTTTGGCGCCGAACGCGTACCGCGAGGGTCTGGGAACCCAGGCGGCGATTTACGAGCGGGCGCAGGCGAACAAGATGCCGGTGATGATCCATACGGGGACATCGATATTTCCGGGAGCGCGGAACCACTACGCCCACCCGATGCTGGCCGACGATCTGGGCGTGGATTTTCCGGATATGGTGGTGATCCTGGCGCACGGCGGCCGGCCTTTGTGGATGGAGGATGCCTTCTTTCTCGTTCGCCGGCACCGGAACATGTACATGGATATTTCGGGCATTCCGCCGCAGAAGCTGATGGAATATTTTCCGCGGATCGAGGAGATCGCCGACAAGGTGCTTTTTGGAACCGACTGGCCGGGGCCGGGAGTTCCGGGGGTGAAGGGGAACATAGAAAAGTTTCAGGCACTGCCGATCAGCGAAGAGGCGCAACGCAAGATACTTTACGAGAACGCCGCGCGGCTTTTTCCCGTGCGGGTGTGAAACGAGGGGAGAGAAGATGAAGATCGAAACGATAACGGTGATCGGAGCGGGCACGATGGGCCGGGGGATCGCCTATGCCGCGGCGCTGGGCGGCTATCGCACGGTGCTGGAGGATGTTTCGGTAGAGATGCTGCGGCAGGGAAGGGACTCGATTCGGAGGAGCTTTGAGGAAGGAGTGGCGCGGGGAAAAGTGACCGAGAGCCAGCAGAAGGCAGCGCTCGAGAATCTTTCCACGGCGGGATCGGTGGAGGAGGGATGCCGTGCCGCGGAACTGATCATCGAAGCGGTGCCGGAAGATATGGAATTGAAGATTGAGATTTTCACCATTTTGGATAAATTTGCGAAGCCGGGAGCGATCTTCGCCAGCAACACGTCATCGCTTTCGGTGACGGAGATGGCGGCGGTGACCTTCCGGCCGGAATTGTGCATTGGGATGCATTTTTTCAATCCTGTGCCGAAGATGAAGCTGCTGGAGCTGGTGAGGGCGCTGGAGACGAGCCAGGAAACCATCGAAGCGTGCGCCGAGGTGGGCCGGCGGATGGGGAAGGAAGTGGTGACGGTGCGCGAGGCGCCCGGGTTCATCACCAGCCGGATCAACGCGCTGATCGGCAACGAAGCGTTTTACATGCTCGAGAGCGGGATAGCCAGCGCCGAGGATATTGATAAGGCGCTGAAGCTTGGCCTGAATCATCCGATGGGGCCATTCGAGCTGGTGGATCTGGTGGGGCTTGACGTCCGGCTGAGCATCCTCGAATACCTGCACAAAACACTGGGGGACAAATACCGTCCGTGCCCGCTGCTTGCACAGCATGTGAAGGCCGGAAGGCTGGGACGAAAGGCGGGGCGCGGGGTATACGATTACCTGGAAGGGGAAAAGCGGCAGGGGTGAGAGGGAAGATTTTGGGAGAGGAAGGGCGCGGGCGGCGGGAATGCGCAAGGATGCAGCGGAGAAAATCATTTTGAAGATGGGCGATCTGACGGAGATGGATGTGGATGCCATCGTAAATGCGGCGAACAACGATCTGCAGCTTGGCGGCGGGCTGGCGGGGGAGATTCGCCGCAGGGGCGGAGAAAGCATACAAAAGGAATGCAACGAAATTGGGCCGGTGGAGGTGGGAGGAGCGGCCATCACCGGCGGTGGAAAATTGAAGGCGAGGCACGTGATTCATGCGGCGAGCATGGAGCTGGGCGGGCGGACGACGGCCGGGGCGCTGCGGCGGGCAACGGCAGAATGCCTGCGGATTGCCGGGGAGCACGGGGTGCGGAGCATCGCCCTGCCGGCGGTGGGAACCGGGATCGCGCAATTTCCGATGAGGGAATGCGCGCGGATTATGCTGCGGGAGGCTGCGGCGCACCTGGAAAAGCCGACGACCGTGGAGGTGGTGTATTTCGTGCTTCGCGATCGCGAGGCGCTGGGCGTATTCCAGCAGGCGTTGGCTGAGCTGCGCGGGGAGGCAGGCGCGTGATGGCGGAGCAGGATGCCGGCCCGCTGGTGGAAATAGTGAGAGCGGAGCTGGTGAAGTATGAGCATCCTCTCTTCGTTTTCGAAGCGCATGCGGCGGGAGCGGCGGTGGAGGTGCGGATACGCATGGCGCGTCCGGAGGCCGAGATTCACGAATATGCCTTTTCGCTGCAGGGGCGCGAGATCGAACACGCGCGGTTTACATGGACCTTCCAGAAGCATCTTTACGATTGCCTGCACGACTATGTGATCGAAATGTTCACGCGAAATCCACAGCGGGAGAATTGATGGCGGAGCGTGGCGAGGGCGCCAGCGGGCTGGAAGAGCTCCTGCGGCGGCGCATAGAGATGGGCGGCCCCATCTCGTTTTGCGAATATATGGAAGCCTGCCTGTACCATCCTGAATTTGGGTATTACGAAAGGCTGGGGGAAGACACGGCGGATTACTACACCAGCGCGCACCTGGGGGGAGTGTTTGGCCGATTGCTGGCGCGGCAACTGGAAGAGATGTGGCGGGTGATGGAGCGGCCGGGGCGCTTCACCATAGCGGAATGCGGAGCGGGGAGCGGACGCATGGCTGTGGCGATCCTGGATAGCTGCAGGGAGCAGGGCGGGGAATTCTATGATGCGGTGGAATATGTAGCTGTGGAGCGGAGCGCGCGGCGGCGGAAGAAAGCCCAGGCCATGCTGGAAGCGCCTGGGGCGGAGGGCCGTGCGGCTGTGGCGGCCGCATTACCGGAGCGGATCGCGCAGGGATGCATCCTTTCGAACGAACTGATGGACGCGCTGCCGGTTGTGCGCGTGATGCGGCGTGATGGGCCGCTGCAGGAAATCCGCGTGACGGCGGGGGAAAATGGCTTCTGCGATGCTCTGTGCCCCGCGCCGGCGGAGGTGGCCGCCTATTTCGAGGAGCAGGGAATCGAATTGCGGGAGGGGCAGGAAGCCGAGGCCGGCCTGGCGGTGCGGGACTGGATCCTGGCGGCCACCTCCGCC
>VFSW01012815.1_pt1 | contig 11674 bp, 11 predicted proteins | sample 5358111 | NCBI WGS metagenome assembly VFSW01 (sample SAMN11554181, study PRJNA540505) | mine drainage metagenome | isolation source: sediment from site ElyBrook_90M | place: USA: Ely Copper Mine, Vershire, VT | collected 2017 | reverse complement strand
GACGTGACGCATAACGTGCGCACGATTCGCTCTGTACCCCAAACACTCGCGCGACCTATCGATATTGTCGTTGAGGGTGAGGTATACATGACGCGCTCGGGTCTTGTGCGCTTGAATGAAGAGCGCGAGGCATTGGGTCAGCCACTCTTTGCTAATCCACGGAACGCCGCCGCAGGTTCACTTCGTCAGCTCGACGCATCGATCGCTGCAGCACGACCTCTCGGTGTTTTTTTGTACGATATCGATGCAGCGAGCGAGCCACTACCGGAAACGCAAACAGGAGAGCTGGAACTTCTAAAGGAGCTCGGACTACCCGTGAATCCTTACCACATTCGAGCCACATCCCTTATGGAGATACTGGCGTACTGGAAAAACTGGGAACGTGGAAAAAAGCGCGCGAGCGTGGACTACCAGCTGGATGGGGTGGTGCTGAAAGTAGATACACGGGATTTTCAGGAAATACTTGGCTACACCGGCAAGGGTCCCCGTTTCTCAATAGCGCTTAAATTCCCCGCAGAACAGGTGACGACTTGCATTGAAGATATCGTGTTGCAGATAGGACGCACGGGAGTGCTCACGCCGGTGGCGCACCTTGTGCCGGTGGCTGTTGCGGGCACGGTCGTGGCGCGCGCCACGCTCAACAATGAGGACTTTATAACGGAGAAAGATATACGTATTGGAGATACGGTCATTTTACAGAAAGCGGGCGACATTATTCCGGAGGTCGTTCAGGTGTTGATGGAATTTCGAACGGGAAAAGAAAAGAAATGGAAGTTTCCGAAGCGTTCCGGACTCTGTGGAGGAGACGGCGCTATTGAGCGAGTGCCAGGTATGGCCGCTTATCGTTGCGTGGTGAAGGACTCTTTTCCGGTACGCCTACGCACCCTTGCACACTTCACCGGAAAATCTGCTCTCGATATTGAAGGACTTGGAGTGAAGACCGTACAGCTTCTGATGGAGCATGAGCTCGTATCTGCTTTTGACGATTTTTTTGACCTGACGTACGACGAGGTGCTTGCCCTCCCGAGTTTTAAGGAAACGGCAAGCCGTAATCTCATGGATGCCATAGAGGCGGGCAGGCACGTGCCACTTAATCGACTTCTGGTAGGGCTCTCGATTCTGCATGTGGGAGAAGAGACGGCGACGCTTCTCGCGCAGGAATTTGGAACGCTTGAAAAGATTGCGAGTTCACACAAGGATGAAATTGCTCGAGTAAAGGGAATCGGTGATGTGGTTGCAGGGAGCGTTACAGAGTGGTTTGGGACGCCAGAAAATAAGGTGATGCTTTCGCGGCTCCTCGGGCACCTCACGATAGAGCGCGTCGAGAAGAAGGAGGGAGGCGTACTGGCGGGACGTACCGTGGTGATAACCGGCACTCTTCCGACTCTTTCACGGGAAGAAGCGGAAACTCTTGCAAAAAATGCAGGAGCCACGGTTGCGAGCGCCGTCTCAAAAAAGACATTCTTTGTGGTCGCGGGAGAAAAGCCGGGAAGTAAACGTGCCAAAGCTGCGGAACTCGGGATCCCGGTACTTACTGAGGCAGAGTTCGTACGACGCACACGAGCGTGATACAGTCCTCCTATGGCATCTCCCGAAGAGGTACAGAAACTAGCTGCGCTCGCGCGCATTTCCATTCCAAGCGAAAAACTGGAGAGTTTTGCAAAGGAATTCGATAGCATTCTGGCGTATGTAGGCAAACTTGATGAGCTCGTCCTCCCTGCACAGGATGCGCGCGCAAAGCCTGCTGTACGTAATGTATTTCGTTCTGACGGTACTCCCCATGAGAGAGGGAAGTTCACCGACGCGCTTGTCGCCCAATTCCCGGATTCGTTAAAGAATCGCTTAAAGGTGAGGCAGATTATTAGTCATGACTAGCGGCTTCGGAGACGGACAGAAAAATAGACCGCTCCGGGCCGCTTGGCCAAGTCTTAGTCTATTTTTCTGTCCGACTCCTTCGCATATCTATGAATAGGAAACTGAACGAGCTCACCATTACCGCAGCAGCTAAGGGACTGCGCGCGAAGGAGTTCACTGTGCGTGAGCTCTGGGATGCCTGCGCGAATGTCGCACGGGAGCGTAACCCAGAATTGAACGCATATCTTGAATTATTTGATGCGGACGATGCAGCGATAGCTGCCGCTCAGAAGCGTATTGATGGGGAGGGAGCGGCTGCACCCATACTCTGTGGCATTCCGCTTGCTATTAAGGACAATATTTTAATTGAAGGAAGGATAGCGAGTGCGGCAAGCAAGATGCTTGCCAATCATGTCGCCACCTATGACGCGACGGTTATAGAAAAATTGAAAGTAGCAGGAGCGCTCTTTCTTGGGCGCACCAATATGGACGAGTTTGCTATGGGTTCTTCCACTGAAAATTCTGCCTATGGCGTTTCGAAAAATCCGCACGACCTGACGCGTGTCCCCGGCGGCTCCTCGGGCGGCTCGGCTTCAGCTGTTGCGGCACACGCAGCACTTGCGGCACTTGGCACCGACACCGGTGGCTCTATTCGGCAGCCCGCTGCCCACTGCGGTCTCGTGGGCTTCAAACCGACCTATGGGCGTGTGTCCCGCAGTGGCGCTATCGCACTCGGTTCCTCACTCGATCAAATCGGTCCGCTGGCTAAGTCGGTGGCAGATGCTAAAGCACTCTACGAGACCATTGCCGGACCAGACTCACTTGATGCAACGAGTATTACGGAGTCAACGTACGCGACGCCGACTGAAAAGGAATCTCTGACCATTGGTGTGCCCTACCATTTACTTACCGAGGGTATTGAGCCGGAAGTACGAGCACATTTCGATACCACACTCAAACAGCTTGAAGCGAAGGGCCACAGACTTGTTGAAGTCTCTTTGCCGACCAGTGGTCATGCGCTTCCGGTGTACTACGTCATCATGCCGGCGGAAGCGTCTACCAATCTCGCGCGCTACGACGGTATACGCTACGGACGTGCGGAGCGGGGCGATAGCCTTTTGGCTGACTACGTCAGCTCGCGAACCGAAGGCTTTGGTCCGGAAACCACTCGGCGCATATTGCTCGGGACGTTTGTGCTCTCTTCAGGCTATATTGATGCGTACTATCGGAAAGCTGACGCAGCTCGTGAGGTGCTTACCAAGGAATATGACGAAGCATTTACTACGTGTGATGTGATTGCGTTCCCGACGACCCCATCACCCGCGTTTAAGTTTGGCGAGAAGACCGACCCTGTTTCCATGTATCTTGAGGACGTCTTTACGGTGACTGCGAACCTGACGGGCATGCCAGCGCTTTCGGTGCCCATGGGTATGGTTGAACGGGAAGGGAAACACCTTCCAACCGGTATCCATTTCACCGCACCGAAAGGCGCGGAGGCAGTGCTGTTTAAAATAGGCGCAGCAACGACGGGTGAGTCCAGCACTAGCTTTGGCATCGCCTAGCACCACTTCCTTCATTCGGCCATATATCATTTGAATAATGCCGAAGTTAGTGCGGGAGAGACGCTATACTAGCAAGTAATGGACCCAACCATCGCAACGAGTGTCCCCTCGACGGGACCGGTGCATTTTCTCAATATTGAGTACCTCTTTTACCTACTCTACCAGCTCGTTGCGGGCGGGGGAGGAAGTACCGGTGGTGGTATCGATTTCAGCTGGATTATTTCCTTCCTCACCGTACTGTGGGTGGTTATCACCATACTCGCCTACATTCTCGCGCTTGGTTTTCTTGCACTTTTGATTCACTCCACGTTGCGCATGTATCAAACTATCGATGCGGACGCGCCGCGCTTCCTTACCATCGCAAATCCTGATAAAGCAGAAGAGGTACGCGACCATCACCGGTGGAATCATATCCGTGAGCTTATAGAAAGTGGCGTAGAGAGCGATTGGCGCCAGGCCATTATTGAGGCGGATATCATGCTCGACGATTTACTTACCCAGCTCGGGTACCAGGGTGCCTCGCTTGGAGAAAAACTGCGCGCCGTAGACCCTGCTAGGTTCCGTACGCTTGACGAGGCATGGGACGCGCACAAAGTGCGCAATCAGATTGCCCACCAGGGTTCGGCGTATCCACTCACGGACCATCTCGCGTACCGCACTATTTTGCATTATGAGAATGTGTTTAAAGAGCACGGTGAAATATAGGAGAGGTCCTGAAATAATCCAATCTACGTCGTTACGGAGCCTCAGAATTTCTTCCGTCGTACTTCAAGTACGCCTCCAGAAATTCTCTCTCCGTGCCTAGTATCTCGAATCATTTCAGGGCCTCTCGGACCGTTGCAATTTATATAAGATGACGTAATATCGGCCTATATAGCGGGATGGAGGAGTGGTACCTCGGGAGGCTCATAACCTCCAGACTCGGGTTCGAATCCCGATCCCGCAACAAGTAACAGAAAACCGCCTTTGGGCGGTTTTCGCGTTTCGCCACTAGAAACGTGTCATAATCAATTCATATGACTGGCATCCCTCCCTCCATCATTATCGTTATTGCGCTCCTCGCCCTATTTTTCATTGGAATCACGATTATTAAGTACGCGGTTCATGATAATTTTATGCGTACCCGTTTGCAGATGACAGCACTCTTCACGTTCATCGTACTCACTCTCTCAATATCATTCTGGCCTTTTGCGGCGCTTACACTCCCGTACAGTATCCCCGCACTTCTGCTGGGCATACTGCTAGGGTATTTCATCGGGGTGCACACGGAACGCCAAAAGCTCATGATGCATGGCCTCGAGCGCTATATGGAGCGCTTTGCACGCATTGAACATTCAGATATAAAAAAACTCACCTGGTGGAGCATCATCAATTTCTATTCCATTATGTGCGGCCTCATTCTCATCAATCTTATCGGCTTCACCAACGTGATTTTACAGGGTTCACCCACATTCATTATTGTGACCAGCGCGGTCGGTGCAGCTTTTGTGGGCTCTATCCTTCCGTACTTGGCGCACCTCTGGAGTTTTCAGCTCACAGGCCGTTCCTAAGAAAAGGCGAGGACGATACAGAAAATAAGAAGCGTGGCAATTGAATAGAAGAACATCTGCTTTGCCCAGCGAGTATCATCTTTTGCGCGCACTCCAGAGACCGCAAGAATCATCCATCCGAGAGAAAGCACCGCAAGAGTCCTTCCGTAGAGGAGCCCGAAGGGAGCAGAGAAATAGAGTGTTCCTGCTGCTCCAGCAAAAAGTACGGTATATACAATCATGAGTACCTTGGTGCGTGCTATACCATGGCGTACCGGCATGACGGGAAGATTCGCCGCGCGGTACTCATCCACCCGAAATATCGCAATAGCGAAAAAATGTACCATTTGCCAACACACCAGAATGAGAAAGAGGAGTAGAGCCGTGGTGTCGAGTGTGTTGGTAACCGCGGTGTAGCCAACCACCGGAGGCACGGCACCAGCAACCGCTCCGATAAGCGTGCTGTGCGCGGTGAATCGTTTCGCGGGAGTATATAAGCCGACATACACCAGCACACCAAAAAGGGCCACACCAAGCGCAAGGAAATTGGTGAGAAAAAAAAGCGACGCGATTCCTCCCAGTAGCAGCACTGCAGCAAACAGGAGTGCGGTAGGGACGGATACGTGGCCGGTCACCAATGCACGTTGTTTGGTGCGCTCCATATGCACATCGATATCGCGATCAATGACATTGTTGACGACGCAGCTTGCCGCGATGATAAGCATAATGCCGACGAGCATCCCAAGCAGAAGAACGAAATCAATCGTGCCGCGCGAGGCAAACACAAAGGCAGCGAGAGCCGCCATAGCGTTCCCGTAGACGATGCCGGGTTTAACTAATCGGTAGTATTTTTTCATTCGAGTCCAACTTTAAAACCCTACCCGGACACCCGAGAGCACCTACGCCCTGTGCGTCCTCGCAAACGAGGCCTGCAATTGCTGCGGGTGCTCGGGCGTAGGTACTCTCGGGTGTAGGGTTTTCAGACATGTCTTAGCGCAGCTCGTTTGCGGGAGCAACGACGCCTCCTTCATAGAAATCCGCGGGTGCGCTCATGTCTTGCTGGAGCCGCTCAAGGTCATACATAATCCAGAGCGTGCCTCCGATGAGGATGAGAATAATTATTCCGGTGAGTGCAAAGATACCGACATCGGTTTTGGGCCCACGCTCCTGACCCAGATGCAGAAAGAAGAACACTTGAACCAGTAGTTGCAGCAGGGCGAGTCCTACTATCACGGGAAGAGCCAGGCCCCCTAGCTGTGGTGCTACCAAAAACGCACCGAGCGTGAGAATAAGGGAAAGGGCAAATCCGACGACGTACGAAAGAATCGAACCGCGTGCGTGCTGGGGTTGGTGGATCATACGGTAAGACTACCGACCAGATACACGAGCGAGAAGATACAAATCCAGACAATATCGAGAAAGTGCCAAAATAAGGAGAAGTAGAAGATGCGGCGTGTCATGGTGGGGGTGAGTCCGCGAAGGGCGAGATAGGTAAAGAGCGCGATGAGCCACAAAAGCCCTACAAAGACATGGAGGCCGTGGGTGCCCACCAGCGTAAAGAAGGAGGAAAGGAAGGCGCTTTGATTCCAGCCGTGACCTTCCGTAATCAGGGAACTAAATTCAGAAAGCTCCATAGCGAGAAACGTGGCACCCAGTACGCCTGTCGCCACAAGTCCTGCCCAGACCCCCACGATGTTTTTCCAGCGGGCCGCAATGAGCGCTAGCCCGCAGGTGAAGCTGCTGGCAAGCAGTATGAGGGTTTCAATAAGAACAAATGAACGGTCAAAGAGCTCCACACTTCCAGCACCACCTGCGGTTTCCGTATGGAGTACGGCATACGCCGCAAACAAGCTCGCAAAGAGAATACAATCGCTCATGATGTAGACCCAGAGCCCAAAGGGTACATTGTCGCGGGTGGGATGGGTCATACGGTACGATGGTGAGCTTCACTCTTTGCGACGGTTGCGGCCGGAACAACATACTCTGTTTCGTCGACGAATGAACGGATGACTATCGTGACGAATATACCAAGGAGCGCGACCGGAAGCAGCCACCACATATGCCACACCATCCCAAAGCCAAAGAGGAATGAAAGGAACGCAATGACCAGGCCAATACAACTATTTTTAGGTAGCAGAATATCTTCGTATGCATGGTGTGCGGGATGGTTCTTTGCTTCTTTCATCATCCAGAACGCATCGCGCCCGTGCACCTCCGGAATATGAGCGAAGCTATAGAAGGGGGCAGGTGAGGACGTTGACCATTCAAGCGTGCGTCCATTCCAGTAGTCCCCGGTGGTATCTTTCCGCTGCTTGCGCTGCCACACACTGACCACCAGCTCAAGAATTTGAACGGCTACCGCAAGCGCTATGAGGGCAGCACCGCCGGCCGCAACGACAAGGAGGGGATGAAAGCCGCTGCCTGCGTCCACAAACACAAGACGACGGGTCATACCCATGAGGCCAAGTATATAGAGCGGAATAAAGGCGACCGCAAAGCCAACAATCCAGAGCCAGAAGGAAATTTTTCCGAGCCTCTCGTTTAAGCCAAAGCCAAATATTTTCGGGAACCAGTAGGCAAAGCCACAGAAGTATCCGAAGAGCACCCCGCCAATGACCATATTGTGGAAGTGGGCAACGAGGAAGAGGCTGTTATGCAACTGAAAATCAACCGGAGGTACGGACATAAGAACACCCGTCATACCGCCCAGAATAAAACTGAAGAGAAATCCCATAAACCACAACATAGGTGCGGGGTAGCGAATGCGACCCCGAAACATGGTGAAGAGCCAGTTGAATACCTTCACGCCGGTCGGTATGGCGATGGCCATGGTAGCAATACCAAAGAACGCGTTCACATTCGCTCCGGCTCCCATGGTAAAGAAGTGATGCACCCAGACGCCGAAAGACAGTATGGTAATGGCCATGGTCGCTACCACCATAGAGGTGTACCCAAAGAGGCGTTTTTGAGAGAACACGGGGACAATTTCTGAAAAGATACCGAAGGCTGGAAGCATAAGAATATACACTTCAGGATGCCCCCATGCCCAAATGAGGCTCACATACATCATGGCGTTGCCGCCCAGATCCATCGTAAAAAAGTGCATGCCGAGCACACGGTCAAGTGAAAGCATCGCGAGAGTACCGGTCAGAATAGGGAAGGCAAAGAGAATGAGGAGCATGGAGGCGAGAACTGTCCACACAAAAATAGGCATGCGCATAAGGGTCATACCCGGAGCGCGGTTTCTAAAAATGGTGACGATGAAATTCACGGCAGCAAGGAGGGTACCAACACCGGCAATCTGGAGTGCCCAAATGTAGTAGTCGACACCCACACCCGGACTGTACGCAATTCCGGAAAGGGGCGGGTAAGCGAGCCAGCCGGTGGCGGCGAATTCACCCACGACCAGTGAGAGATTCAAGAGAAAGGCCCCGGTCGCGGTAAGCCAGAAACTGATGGAATTCAAAAGTGGGAACGCAACATCTCGAGCACCAATTTGAAGGGGAACGATGCAATTGATAAGGCCAAACATGAACGTCATCGCTACGAAGAAAATCATGATGACGCCGTGCGCACTAAATATTTGTGCAAAGTGTTCGGGCGAGAGGTAGCCGGTACCGGCACCTACCGCGACCGCCTGCTGGCCGCGCATCATGAGTGCATCGATACCACCGCGCAGGAGCATGAGGAGGGCAAGTATGAGGTACATGACGCCAATTTTCTTTGCGTCGAGTGAGGTGAGCCACTGGCTCCAGAGCCATTTCCAGCGCTTCGTGAGGGTCAGAAGAGTAAGGACGGATAGCACACCGAGCACCACCACGAATTGGCCGCCCGTTTCGATGGGCCCGTGAATGAAAGCGCTCGGGGTGAGAATGCCAAACATGAGCTAGGGAGCACGCTCCCCTCCAAGGGGCATGTAGGTCTCAACCACATCACTGAACAGCATCGTCATACTTCCATAATAGTGTACGGGACCCGCATCGCTCGGTCGCGCGAGTGCGGTGTAGGTCTCTCGCGAGAGCTGCTCTGGTGCGGTTTTCGCAGCCGCTATCCAGACAGCGAAATCTGCAGCATCGAGTGCTCGGGTGGTGAATTGCATTTGTGCAAACCCTCCACCACTGTAATTGGCCGATCTGCCGGGGTAGGTGCCGGGGCTTGTTGCCTCTACATTAAGTACCGTAGTCATACCGCTCATAGCATACATTTGTCCACCGAGGGCCGGAATCCAGAATGAATTCATGGGAGCGTCTGCTGTAATCTCAAAGCGTACGGGACGGTTCGTCGGAATCGCAAGCTCGTTCACGCTCGCGATGCCTGCCTCGGGATAAATGAACAACCATTTCCAGGGCAATGCTACGACCTGTACGGTGAGCGGTGGCTCACTGCTCGCAAGTGCGCGGCCGGGGTCAAGCTCGTGCGTGCTTGTCCAGGTGAGCGCCGAAAGCACGAGGACGATTTCAAAAGGAATGGACCACCAAATAAGCTCCTCCATCTTCGATTGCTCCCAGTTGGGGGTGTAGGCAGCTTTGGTGTTGCTTTCTCGATAATGCCACGCGATGAATATCGCAAGAATCACGACGGGTATGACGACAATCAGCATGAGAAATACGGCCCGCAGCATGAGGTCGCGCTCGGCGAGCCCTACAGTGCCGCTCGGAGCGAGGATGGGAAAAGCGCTCCCGTAGGAGAGGACAAACAGAAGAAGTCCGAAGCCGACGGTACTGATACCGAGGAGTGCGATGAGGTAAGGCTTCATCCGAAAGGGTACCTACAGTATAGCAAAGAGGCCCCAACATCGGTGCTCAGGAAACAAGAGCTTGTGTGCGGTGACGCTTCACAATGCGCCACTCGCGATAGATGAAATACATCACCACCAGGTCAAATAGGGTAATGCCTATAATAATGAGCGAATGGTCAGTGACTATTTGGTAGCTCTGATAGACCAAAAACAAGCCAAGAACCACGAGTGACGCGGGGTACGCCCAGCGGATGTTGCGCAGGAGCGCACCGATAAGAACGGCCTTTATAAGCCCGCGCGATAAAAGATACAAAGCAACAAATACTACCGCGCCTGTAGTGTAGTGGGCGATTTCTGCCATAAGCCCAGCCTGGAGCGCCGGGACCGGTAGATAGTTGAGGACATAGATGCCGAGCGAAACGATAGCGGCAGGAGGTATAAAAAATAGCGCAATTCCCACCACTATCTCCGCAACGGAAATCGCTCCTTTCAGGAGAATGCTCCACAAGAAGAATTCGTACACGACGTGCTCCTCCTTCGGCGTTTCAATGTGGTCCTCCATAAGGCTAGCGTAGCATGGTGGCCGTACAGAAATTCCTTTATAGTAGGGGGCAATGCAGGTAGTCATTCTCGCTTCAGGACGCGGTACGCGCATGGGTACTCTGACGGACCAGGTTCCTAAGCCTATGCTCCTGGTAGCGGGGAAAAACCTTATTGAGCGAAAGCTTGAGGTTCTTCCACCTACTATCCATGAAATTATTCTCATCATTGGCTACCAGGGACAGGTGATTCGGGACTATTTTGGAGCGGACTATCAGGGCACGCCGATTCGATACGTAGAACAACCCGACCTCTCGGGTACGGGGAGCGCGACGTGGCTGGTGCGCGAGTACATTACAGATCGATTTCTTGTGCTTATGGGGGATGATTTGTACGCGCGTGAGGATATCGAAACCTGCATCGCCAAAGACGATTGGGTGGTGCTCGTCGAGCCGACCCAGCATATGGCTTCAGGAGGAAGTGTGGTCATCGACGACACGGGTCACGCCGTTGGTATTGAGGAAGGTGACCATACGGGAAAACCAGGTGTCATGAATACCAATATGTTTGTGCTTGATGCACGGGTTTTTGAGCAGCCTCTGGTACCAAAAGCCCAAGGAAGTGAAGAGTTTGGCTTACCGCAGACGGTGCTCGCGGCCTCAAAGTCGCTCGACGTACCGCTCCATGCGGTGAACGCAAGTAATTGGATACAGATAACGGCGCCTGAGGATCTTGAAAAGGCAAAAGAACGTATACTCACCGATCAAAAGCGACCTTCAAAATTTAGCGACAGGGGATAAGTTCTCTTGGTCATAGCACCATCGGTATAGTATTCAACTATGTCTAAGTCGATGGAACGATTGCAGGCGGTACGTCTTCGAAGAGAGGGTAAAAGCGTGAAGCATATTGCCAAAGAACTGGGTGTATCAAGTGGCACGGTCAGTATCTGGACCCGGGACATACCGCTCACTGAATCCCAAAGAAAAAAACTTCGCGAGTCGCAAATTGCTGCGGGACACAAAGGACGCATGATGGGGGTAGAAGCGAACAAAAAGAAGAAGCAAGTACGTATCCAGGTTGCCATAGACGAGGCAGTGACTCGTGTCCAAGCTCTTTCTAAAGAACAACTGTTTCTACTCGGTCTCGGATTATATTGGGGAGAGGGTGTCAAGTCGCAGGCAAGTGCTCTTGCTGTCATTAATTCGGACCCAAGAGTCATACAACTCATGATGCGTTGGTTTACTGAATGTTGGAATGTTGATAGGTCACGTTTTCAACCTCGCGTGTTTATTAGTGATACCCATCGAGACAGAGAACAGAATATTGTTCGGTATTGGATGAAGACCCTTAACCTCCCTCGTTCCCAGTTTCGTCGTATGATTTTTCTCGATAAAGGTGAAAATTCCCCTTTGAAATGCAACTGCACTAACATGCAGGCATATGAAAAAGAG
>VFSW01012814.1_pt1 | contig 11675 bp, 10 predicted proteins | sample 5358111 | NCBI WGS metagenome assembly VFSW01 (sample SAMN11554181, study PRJNA540505) | mine drainage metagenome | isolation source: sediment from site ElyBrook_90M | place: USA: Ely Copper Mine, Vershire, VT | collected 2017 | reverse complement strand
GTGCACGTCCTCGAGGAGTATCGCAAGAGGACGGATCCGCGCGCAGACTTCGATGGCGCGCGCGACGGCTTCGTGAAGGCGTAATTTTGCCGGTTCGTCCTTGAGCGCCGCCGCTTCGGCAATATCGGGATGCAGCCGGCGAATTTCCGGGACGAATGGAAGGAGAGCGGCGAGCCACGGTTCGTGTCGCGCGTCGCGCGGAACGTAGGGAACGATCGCGCGCAACGCCTCAACGATCGGTTGATACGGGACGGACTCAGGCGCTGAGGTCGATCCGATGACGCGACGTCCGCCCTGCGTTTCTACCAAATGCAGTAGTTCGTCGGCCAGGCGCGACTTGCCGATTCCGGGCTCGCCTGCGAGGAACGCGGTGCTGCCAAAACCGCGCGCCGCGCGTAGCCAAACCTGCGAGAGTGCGTCGAGTTCTTTCGCGCGACCGAAAAGCGGATGATTCGCGACGGGGGCGGTTGCGGGCGATCCGGTATCGTCGAGCGTCGTATCGGCCACGACGGCGTCGCGTAGCGCGAGCGTTTCAAACATCGGCTCGGCCTGCAGTTCCTCGCGTAGCCGGCGCGCGAAGCGTTCGAACGTCGCGAGCGCGCCGGAACGGTCGCCGGAGGCGTGCCGCACGCCGATCAAGAGGCGCACGGCATCCTCGCGAAATTCGTCGAGCGCGAGAAGGGCTTCCGCGTGTGCGGCCGCCGCGGCGTAGTTTCTTGCGGCGCGCGCCCGCGCGGCCAAGCCGAGCAGCGCCGCAAGTTGCAGCGACCGCAGACGCTCGCGTTCCGCGACGATCGCTTCGTCGAACGTGCCGCCGAGGAGATCTCCGCGATAGAGTTGCGTGGCCGCGCCGGGGTCGGCTTCTTCGCGGACGAGCTCTTCGAATTCGAGCGCGTCGATGCGGACCGGTGCGGCGTGGTTCCACGCGACGTCTTGCGAGCTGCTCCGGATCCACTCGACGCCGTCGATCTTTGGGAGGGCGCGCCCGAGGGCGTAGAGGTGGCGGCGCAGGTTCGCGCGCGCGTCGCTCTCACTTTCGTCCGGCCACAGGGCGTTTGCGAGCGCCGCTCGCGCGAGGGGTTCGCGGCGCATCGCGATGAGGGCGATCAGCGGGAGGCATTTCGGCGGCGCCGCGAAGCGCCAGGGAGCGCCGTCGAACTTGAAGCGCACTTCGCCGAGAATCTCGATGTCTAGCCGCACCACGGGAATGAAATGTTGCGCCAGGTTAGCCTGCGACCCTCGTCGCTGGAGATAATTTTCGCAAGCCTTCCCGGCGGCGGGGCGCCGGACTTACATTTTGTAGCTGTGAAGCCCGCTGATCCAAATATTGACGCCCAAATAGGTGAAGATGACCACGGCAAAGCCGATCACGCTCACCCAGTTCGTGCGGAGGCCGCGCCAGGCGTTTCGGGTGTGGAGATGCATGTAGGCCAGATACACGATCCAGGTGCATAGGGCGGCGGTCTCCTTGGGATCCCATTGCCAGTACGCGCCCCACGCCTCTTTCGCCCATGCGGCTCCGGTGATGATCCCGAGCGAAATCAACGGCAAGCCGATCGCTACCGCACGGTACACGATGACGTCGAGCTGAGCCAGACTGGGGAGACCCTCGAGCCAAGCGACCGTGGCGCTATCGGTCGCCGCGCGCCGTTCGCCGTAATATTTCACGAGGTAGATGCACGAGAAGACGAACGCGACCAAAAATGCGGCGTACGACGACACGACGATGGGGACGTGCACCTTCGCCCAATACGATTGCAGCGAAGGAACCGCGGGCAGCGTTCCTTCGTTCCACGTAACGCCGTAAGCGAGCGTAATCGCGGCGAGCGCGAGGACGAAACCGCCCGCGAACCAGAGTTTGTAGCGAATTGCGAAGACGATGAAGATGGCGACCGACATGGCGGCAAAAAGCGATAGCGAGCCGTAGAGGTTGAGCAGCGGCCATACGTTGGTCAATTCGAAGCGAACGACGAGCTGGGTGAATTGCGCCACGCAACCGACGACCGCGAGCGGTGCGCCGAGATTGACCAACCATGCTTCGCGGGAAAAGAAGTACACGATCAGCGCGAGGGCGCCGATCGTATAGCACGCGATCGCGATGATCATCAAGAGTTCGTCGGCTTGCAAGTGTCCGGTCATGTGGTCGTCTCCATAGCTGGGGTGAATTCGGCGAGAAGTGCGTTAAACTGGGTCGCGAAAATATCGTAACCTTTCACGGTGCTTGCCGCGAGGCCGATATCGCAGTTGCCGTCGGGGCGTCCGTCGACGCGCACGTAATAGCGCGCCGGAAGGAAGTAGAACGAGATGATCAAGCCGGCGAGCAGTACGAGCGCGCCGATTCCGACGAGCGGGATCCCGGGATCGTAGCGGTACTGAAACCCGCTGTAGAGCAGGTACGACGCGGGGGCGACGCGCCAGCCCGCGCCCAAATCGATCGCGGTGTGTAACGGAACGAGCAGGGTGCCGGCGTCGTTTCCGGCCTGCGTGACGTCGAGCACGACGGCGGGGTCGTTCACGCGCGGATCGGCCGAGGGCATGCGGGTAGCGCGGTCGACGGTCGGTACGAAACGTTCGTAGGTCACCGTTTCGCGCGTTCCCGGGAGCGTGAGCGAGTCGCCTTCGGCCAGAATTTGCTGAGAAAGCTGCGCGTTTGCGACGCCGTTGTGCGTTACCGCCAGTTTCATGGCGAACCCGTAGCTCGCCTGGTAATACAACGTGCCGTCGACGTCGATCGGGTGATTGACGCGAACGGTCATGTGCTTCGCGACGCCGTCGTTTCCGGTGACGGTGACCTGCGACACGTAGTCGGTCGGTTGATACACCATGCCGCTCTTGGTGAGAATCGGCGTGATGTGGTAGGCGAACGAGTCGAGCCGAATGGTCGCTTTGGTTTGCGGAATCTGCGCGGTCTGTCCCGTAACGATGGCGGTTTCCCCGGAAAAGCCGCGCGCCCAATAGAGCGTCGTGCCGGCGGCGATGATCACGAAGCCGAGATGCGCTATGAGGACGCCGCGGCGCGCCCAGTTATGACGATCGGCGAAGCTACACTCGACTCCGTCAAACGCGCGCTTGCGTATTTGGAAACCGCGTTTGGAAAAGAACGCGTCCAGGCGCGCGCGCACGTCCGAGACGGTTCCCGCGACGGGCATCGAGGCGTTGAGCGGGATGTGCGGTATTTTGACCGGTCTTAGCGGTGGTAATCGTGCCGGAATGACGCGCTTGAACGTACAGACGGTCAGGGAGATGAGAATGAGTCCGACGATGCCGATGTACCACGGAGAGTGGTAGATGTTATCGAAGTTCAGACGCACGATCGCGCGCGCAATCGGCGCGGGGTAACTCGCAAAATAGATGTCGGGGCTCTTGCCTTGATCGACGATGACGCCGATGAACGTGAGAATGCCCCAGACGACGAAGAGCGAGACCGCGAAAAGTATGTTACCGAACGTTTGCGTGAAATCGTCGTAGAACGATCTTATTTGGACCATGAACCCTCGAGAAGAACGATCAGCCAGATGGAGGCTTCGTAGAGAACGTACATCGGTATGGCGAGCATCGCCATCGTCAATGGGTTGCCGTCCGGCGCGGCGATGCCGCTCGCGACGGTAAATGCGAAAATCGCGTGGCGCCGGTACCGCTTCAACCACGCCGTGTTAACGATTCCCAAACGCGCCAATCCCACGAGAACGATCGGCAGCTGAAAGATCACCGCGAAAAGCGCGAGCAAGATCATCACGAAATTTAGCGTGTTGCTGATCCCGAAAGTCGGCGTCGCAATCGCCGTCGTGATGGCAAGAAGCGCCGCTATGACGCGCGGGATCACCAGGAAATGCGCGAACGCGAGCCCCGCGAGCGATAACACGAACGACGGCACGATAAAACTGTAAACCATGCGGCGCGTGCGCGGATGGATCGCCGGCACGATGAACATCCATGCCTGATAGAACAACATCGGTAATCCGACGACGATTCCGACGATGACCGAGAAGCGAAATTCCGTAAAAATGACGTCGGCCGGACCGAACGCATTGACTTTGATCCCGTGGAAATACTGATCGAGCATCCAGCGGATCGCAAACTGCGAAAACGGCCAGAACGCGAGAACCGCGATCGCACCGACGGTGGCGATGGAAATCAGCAGACGCGTACGGAGCTCCCGCAGGTGCTCCGTAAAGGGCATCTCTTTCTGATCCCACGCGGATTCGCCCGAGGGCGAATCCTTCGCGTTTGCCTCGCTTTGCTCGGCAATCCGCCCGGACGTTAGCACCGTGTTAGTGTTGCGTGTTGCCTTCGGTCGGCTCCGCGGGTGGCGTCGATTCGGTGCCGGCGACGCGCGCCTTCATCTCTTCGCGCGCTTTTGCGGCAGCTTCGTCGGCCTCGATCTGGCCTATCATGAATTCTTTTTTTGCGGCTCCCGCGCTGCGCGCAAGCTTGGGCAACTTGTCCGCTCCAAAAAGCAGGGCGGCAAGCGCCACGATGCCGATGAGTATGGGCGCGTCGATAAAGGCGAGGACGGGGTGAAACATCGCGGTTCTCCTTGGTACTACTCGCTGGAGATCAAGGCTCCGGCGAGCGCGTTGAGTTGGTGCTTCGCCGCGCTCTCGGGCAAAGGCTTCAGGGCCTCCCGGGCGCGCTCGACAAAGGTCGCAATCGTGGCGCGCGTACCGCGCATGCCCCCGGCAGCCGCAATAGCCTCGACGATCGACGCAAGCGCGTCGTTGCTCGTGCCCGCGTAGAAGCGAGCGAGCAGCTCGCGGAAGGCCGCGTCTCCTTCGCGTAGGGCGAGCACGACGGGAATCGTCATCTTGCGCTCGGTCAAGTCGTTACCGACCGGTTTACCCAGCGTTTGCGCGTCGCCCGTCATGTCCAGGAGATCGTCGTTCATTTGGAACGCGATGCCGAAGAGATCGCCGAAGCTCCGCAGCGCGTCGACGTTGCGCCGGTCGCCGCCCCCGACGATCGCGCCGCAGGCGGCCGAAGCGGCAAAGAGCGACGCGGTTTTTTTGCGCGCGACCTCGACGTAGGCGTCGAAGGTGTGATCGAGATCGCCGAGCGCGCGCAACTGCAGCACTTCGCCGTCGCAAATATCGGCGAGCGTTGCCGAGAGAATATGTGGAATCGGATGCGGGTAGCCGGCGGTGACGTTTTTGAAAATCCACGCGAAGAGGTAATCGCCCGCGAGAACGCTCACGCGATTTCCGAAGTCGACGGCCGTCGCGTCGACGCCGCGTCGCGTCTGCGCGGTGTCGACGACGTCGTCGTGAATGAGCGTCGCGACGTGGATCAATTCCATGTACGCCGCGAGTTGCAGATGTTCGACGGGATCGCCGCCGCACGCGGCCGCAGCGAGTAGCGTCATGCGGGGACGCAGGCGTTTTCCCCCGGCCGCAAGCATCCGGCGCACCGCCTCGGTGATCAGCGCGTTGTCGGTTGAGAAGCGCTCGCGAAAGAACGATTCGACCAATGCGTAGAGATCGGCTTCGCCGGAACGCGGCGCGTCGATCATCGTTTGGTCCCGTAGTGGATGGCGATCGAGCCGCCCATCAAGCGATCGAATCCGGCGTCGGCAAAGCCGGCCGCCGAAAAGCGCTCGCGCAGCGCCTCCGCGTCGGGATGGTGCGTCAGCGAGTTCGTAATATACGTGTAGGCTTGTTTCGAACCGCCGACGATGCCGCCGATGAGCGGCACGGCGCCGTAAAAATACGCGTCGAACATGCGCTTCCAGATTTTGTTCGGCGCTTTGCTCACGTCGAGATTCACGAAACGCGCGCCCGGGCGCAGCACGCGGAGAATTTCGCCCAGTACGCGATCGATGTCGACGACGTTGCGAAGGCTGAAACCCATCGTCGCCCCGTCGAAACGCGCGTCTTCGAACGGCAACTCCATGACGTCGCCCTCAACGAAAACGGCGTTGCCGCGCGCTTCGCGCGGAGCGCGCTTGCGCGCGCCGTCGAGCATCGGCGCGCAAAAGTCGATGCCGGTGACTTCGAGACTTGGATCGGTGCGCAGCAGATGAAACACCACGTCGCCCGTTCCGCAGCAGAGATCGAGGAGAGCTCCGCCGCGCGGCGGAGCGAGCCGCGCGATCGCCCGCTTGCGCCAGCGCTCGTCCATTCCGGCGGTAAGGACGCGATTGGCCGCGTCGTAACGCGGCGCGATGCGCGCGAACATATCGCGCACGTACGTGCCTTTGTCACCCGGGGGACGGTAGGTCGAGCTCATCGGGTAGGGGGCCTTTCCGAACTGCGTGCCTCTATCCTGGTCAACGAGGGCGAGTCCTAGTTGGCGCCTACGTTTGTCGTGATGGTATGCGCGATGATGCGGATGAGTTCGACCGGCGACCTGATCGCTGCGTTGCGGGGTGCGCGTGACGTGCGTCTGGTCGCATATATGCTGCCTTCCGGTCGCGTGCTGGACGGCCTTATCCAGGCCTCGCGAGCGGGAGCGCACGTCAGCGTGCGCCTCGAAGGCGACATTTATAAAGATGGCGGCGGCGTAAGCGCGATCAACCGCGCTGCAATCGCCGAACTCCAGGCGGCCGGTGCCGACGCGGCGCTGGCTCATACGAGCCAAGACGCGCCCGGCTCGATGTTGCACCTAAAGGCCGCGCTCGTGGACGGAGCGCTCTTCCTCGACGACCGTAACTGGCTCGACGACGGTGGGGACACGGTCGTGCGAGACGATGACGAGCGCGACGCCGCAATGGTCGACGACGCGCTAGCCGGGCGTTGCGATCGCGCGTCGCCCTGCTTTGCCGTTGCGAAGCGGCAGTCGCTCGCGTCGGAAGCGCGTCTGCTCGATGCGGGGCGGCGCGGCGACGACGCGATCGTCGAGAGCGAATCCTTCGGCGCCGGCAACAGCGTCTTCAGCGCGCTCGACGACCTCGCGCAAAGAGGCGGGCACGTGCGCTTGCTCGTCAACGCGCGCGATCTCGCGGGTAACGCACGCGAGCGCGGGGCGCTCGCTCGCTTGCGCGCGGATGGAGTCGACGTACGCGTTAGCGACGTCGCGGAGAAATTCGCGGTGCTCGATGGTTCGCGTGGATGGCTTGGGTCGGCCAATGCGACGGTCGCATTCGATCGTCCGGATCAGTTGGATTGGGGCGCTCGGACCGACGCTCCGGACGTGATCGCGCACCTGCGTCAGGCGTTCGACGAGCGCTGGCGCGGCGCGCGAGAGTTCGGCGCGTTCACGCCCGCGTCATGTTGAGCTGTTAACGTTCCAGGGTGAAGCTATTAAACAAAGTTCCGGAAATAACGCTCTATTTTTGGATTATTAAGATTCTTGCGACGACCGTCGGCGAGACCGGTGCCGATTATCTTTCGTCGACGCTGCATCTGGGGCTCGTCATTACGTCGTACGTTATGAGCGCGTTATTTCTGGTTGCGTTGATCGCCCAGCTACGTACGAAGCGTTACGTGGCCGGCGTTTATTGGACGGTGGTCGTGTTGATCAGCATAGTCGGCACGCTCGTATCCGATAATTTGGTCGACAATCTCGGCGTAACGTTGGTGGTTTCATCGGCGCTGTTCGCCGGTTGCCTTGCCCTCGTTTTCTTTGCCTGGTGGATGAGCGAAGGAACGCTATCCGTCCATTCGATTTCGACCACAAAGCGCGAGCTTTTTTATTGGGCGGCAATTCTCTTCACCTTCGCGCTGGGCACGTCGGCTGGGGATCTGCTTTCCGAGGCATCGCATTTAGGATATGCGGTTGCCGCGCTCGTGTTCGCGGGTTCGATCGCCGTCACCGCGATCGCGTATTACCGCTTCAAAGTCGATGGAGTGCTCGCATTCTGGATTGCCTATATCCTGACGAGACCGCTCGGCGCTTCTTTGGGTGACCTGCTTTCCCAATCACATAAGAATGGGGGATTCGGTTTCGGCACGACGCCGACGAGCGTCGTGTTTCTCATTACGATCGTTGGGCTGGTCGCGTATCTGATGCGCACGAAAGCCGATGTGATACCCGACGCGATCTCGAAAGAAATGGCCTCGCCGACGCTTGCGGTTGACGTTCCTATGGCTTTGGGGCGTGCGGAGACATAATGGCTTCGAGCATGTCGGGCGTTCCCTTGATGCGTTCGAGGTGCGGGAAGAGCGCGCCGCCGCGATAGTTCAAACTCAGGCTCGCGAACCAACCGTCCTGCTCCACCGTGAACGTCATCGGCGTTCCGGTGCTCTTGGCGCGCGAGAGCGCGTAATCCAGAACGCTCGAGTCGTACGCTTGTCCGTCGATTGCCTGGATCGTCATGCCGGCGGCGAGTCCCGCCTGCCACGCCGGCGAGTTTTGACGCACGTCCCATACCTGCCCCTTGCCGGAGATCGTCGCCCCGATCGAATACCACGCGTTGACGAAATGCCGGCGTGTTTCGTTTGCTTTGACGAATGCGTTCGGTTTGTCGGTGTAGACGAGATTCCAGCCGGCGCGCGCGAGCTCGTCGGTCGGCGGGTGCGTGGCGACCGAGTACACGTACTTGTTGAAGAACGCGTGCCAATCGTACGGCTGAACCGAGTTGAGGAGCGATTCGACTTGCGCGCGGTCGTACGTGTCGGTGATGGGTCCGGTCGCCGCCGGTGCGGTGAACGCGTGCAGGAACGTATCGAGCGAACGCGCGCCGCGCGACCGCTTGCGAATGATCGTGTCGGCATCGAGCCAGATCAGTTCGCCCTCGGTGTAGAAGTCGCCGGCGCTGCGACGAATCGCGTGGTAGGGACCGCCGGCTTCGTAAAAGTACGGAGCGCCCGTGGTGAGGTCGATGATCGGCGTCGTCGCGCGTCCGGTCTCGGTATCCATCGATGCGTAGATCGACGCAAGATATTCGGGGTATTGCTTCGGTTCGCGAATGCCGGCGCGGAACGAGAGCAGATCGCCGAGGTACTGATTCATCCCCTCGTACACCCAGAGCAGATCGGTTTTCATCGGCACCTGGAAGTTTGGCGTGGTGAGGTCGGCGGGCCGGCGATATTTGCCGTTCCACGAGTGCGAGAATTCGTGCGTCACGAGGTCGCCAGCGGCGAGCGACATCGTGGGATTGGTGAGAAAATCGTCCGGCGCGCGATCGTCGCTCGACTGGTGATGCTCGATGCCTTGGAAGCCGATTTGATCGCTGAGCGCGAGCAGCGCGTGATAGTCGGCGAAATGATGCGATCCGTAGAGCGCAAACGCCTCGGCCGGTACGCGCTTGTAGGCCCCGAGTAGTTTGCTAGGCACGTCGAGATCTTGCGGGCGTCCGGCAAATGCGTCGAGTTCGACGAAGGAGCCGTCGCCGCTCCAGAGCGTCCACTTTTTCACGTAGCCGCCCATGTCGAGCGGCGAGTCGATCAGTTGATTGAGCGCCGTGACGGCGAAATCCACGCGGTCGCCGCTGCGCTTGGGATCGCGAAGCGCCGTTCCGTAGTCCCATCCCGTTGGGAGCACGATCGAGGGCTGGACGAAGTAGTCGTGTGAGTTGACGCCCTCGGCGTAAAGAATATAGCGGTTCCAGTTGATAATGGCGACCGTATGCGTGGCCATCGTGTCGGCGCCGTTCATCAAAACGGTAAAATCGACGCCGAGCGTGGTAACGCCGCTCGGGACGTCGACGTGAAATGCGTACATATCCACCGCGTCTCGGCGCCAGGTCAGCGCCTTGCCGTTTGCGGTGAAGCGAATCGAGCTCAAGTTATCGAGCGGACCCGTTGGACCGTGTTCGCCCGGAATCCATTTGGGATAGACGAGCGTAAGCGGGCCCGGCTTCACCGGCATCGTTTCGTGGACGGTGCTCAGGCCCCGCGCCGCCAGCGCCGCGTCGAGCACGAGGGTTACCGGGGCGTTTTGCGTCTGCGCGATTGCGGAAGCGCAGCATACGAAAAAACATGCGGCGGCGAGCGCGAGCGTTTTTCTCATGGAAGACCTCGAAGCGTTACGAATGCAAAGAAAACAACGAGGTTGCGTTCGCGTCGGTTTTAGCTGCGACCTCGTCGACGTTGCAGCCGAGGATCTCGGCGACTTTCGATGCCGTAATCGTGACATACGCAGGCTCGTTGCGCCCGCCTCGATGCGGTATCGGTGCGAGGTACGGGCAGTCCGTTTCGAGCACGAGCGCATCGAGGCCGACCGCCGCGACGGCCTCGCGCAGCGGCTGCGCCGTCTTGAACGTGACGACGCCTCCGATGCCGAGCAACAAACCGAATTCGTCGACGTAGGTCCGCGCTGCGGCCGTATCGCCTGTGAAACAGTGAATGACGCCTTTCATTCCCGGGGCCCATTCCTCGCGCAGGATCGCGACGAAATCGTCGTACGCATCGCGCTGGTGAAAGATGACCGGAAAGCCGGCTTCGCGCGCCAGCCGTACCTGCTCTCGCATGACGTGCGCTTGTGCGTCGCGTGGGCTGTGATCGTAGAAATAATCCAGACCCGTTTCTCCGATCGCCACGACGCGCCGATCGTGCAAGAATGGCTCGAAGACCGCGGCGATGTCGCTCGGGGCGTCCTTGGCCTCGTGCGGGTGAATTCCGACCGACGCATAGAGCCGGTACTCGCGCGCGACGTCCAGAGCGCGCACGGAGTCGGTTAAATCGCAGCCGACCGTAACGATATGCGCGATGCCGGCCTCGCGCGCGCGTTTCACGAGCGCCGTGCGATCGTCGTCGAAGCGCTTGTCGTGCACGTGAGCGTGCGTGTCGATCATGCCGTTTCGGTCGTTTCGACGATGCGGTTGCGGCCGAGACGCTTGGCTTCGTAGAGTCCGCGGTCGGCGCGCGCGAGCAACGTTTCGGTCGTATCGCCGACCGTTGCGGCGGCGACGCCGATGCTGGTGGTGACCGGCTCGCCGTTATGATAGCGCATACCGCCGAGCGCGACCGCAAGGCGTAGACGTTCGCCCACGCTCAGCGCGACGTCTCGCGTGGCACCGGGCATGACGATCAGAAACTCTTCGCCGCCGATCCGGCCCGCCGTATCGCCGCCGCGAACCGCGTTACGAATGATTTCCCCGATCTTGCGCAGGCATTCGTCGCCGGCCGCATGCCCAAGGTAGTCGTTGACGGATTTGAAGTGGTCGATATCGATCAGCAACACGGCACCGTGTTCGGCAATTGTCACATCGTCGAGCATAAGCTGCAATCGCTCCATCGCCATCGCGCGATTGTACAGGCCGGTGAGACCGTCGATGGTGGCGGCACTTTGCGTGGCTGCGATCGTACGCATGTCGCGTAGTAACGGGGCCAATTCGAAAGCCGCGTTGGTAAACGACGCCAGCTGATCGGTCGTTAGCGGCCGATCGTTGCGACGGTGGACGACCATCGCACCGTGGATCTCGCCGTCGGCAAGACGGGCTGCGAATGCGTACGTGATGTAGTAGTCGTCGCGCAACGTTGCCGAGGCTTGTCCGCTGAATTTCAGGCGCGCGAGAATGCGACGGCGAAGATCGTCGCCGGCCGAGCTGAGCGTGGGGCCGAGCGTCGTGATCGTTCGCCACGAATCGGTTCGCGCGCTCGTCGCGGCGAGAACGCTGACCGTTTCGTCGAACGATGGGACGCGCAGCGTCGCAAGGATCGCGTTGATCTGTGGAAGCGGGTCGCGATCGCCGAGCATCGCCTGGACGGCGTCACGCACGAGACGAAGACGGTGCAATTCGGCGTGTTGTTCGTCGATGGTGCGCAGCAGCCGCGCGGAGACGATGACCGGAAGCCACA
>VFSW01012813.1_pt1 | contig 11675 bp, 11 predicted proteins | sample 5358111 | NCBI WGS metagenome assembly VFSW01 (sample SAMN11554181, study PRJNA540505) | mine drainage metagenome | isolation source: sediment from site ElyBrook_90M | place: USA: Ely Copper Mine, Vershire, VT | collected 2017 | reverse complement strand
ACGAGGAACCCCACGCGGAGGTCGTCCCCCGCATAGAACTTCGTGAACGTCCCCGAGGTCCAGACGCCCGGGCCGGCCCGCCGCGCGAGCGACGGCGTTCCCGCGAACTCGCGGAACGTCTCGTCGACGAGGAGGGTTCGCGTTCCCTCGGCCCAGGCGCTCAGTCGGTCCGGCCCCCAGAGGTCGCCTTCGGGATTCCTCGGCTGCGAGACCACTGCGAGGGACGCCGGCCCGTCCCGGTCGGTGGGGACGAACCCCGCCGCGGCCGCGACGTCGAAGAGCGGGGGGTATTCCGGATATTGGACGCGGCACGCGCGGCTTCGCGTCCGTCGGCCGGGACGCGCGGCGAAGAGGGTCGCCGCGGTGTTCGCCTCGGTGGCCCCGTGCGTGAGGAAGACACGGTCCGAGGCGACCCCGAGGTCGTCGGCGAGCGCCCGGACCAGCTCCTCGGCCTCGGCATGGCGGACCTCCGATGCGGTCGGGGCCGGATGCCGGACCGTCCCCTCCATCCCGCTCCGGGAGAGGTCGTGTCGGCAGGAACGGTGCGAGTCGATCCAGTCGGCGAGGGGGAACTTCATCGACGACCGGAACGCCGTCCGCGACTTGGAGGTTTTGTGCGGTCAGAGCCCGAGCGCGAGCAGCGCGAAGACGACGGCGAGGCAGACCGCGGAGAGCGGGAGTCCGTACCGGACGAACGTCCCGAGGCGGATCGCGACCCCCTCCTTCTCGGCGAGCTCGACCACGATGAGGTTGCTCGCCGCGCCGAGGAGGGTCGCGTTCCCCGCAAGGGTGCTCGCGGCGGCGAGCGCCATCCACGCGACCGGAGTCGCGGGCCCGTAGCCGAGGCCGGCGAGGAGCGGGATCTGAAGCCCCACCCACGGGACGTTACTGACGACCTGGACGCCGACGACCGACGTCCCCATGATGGCGGCGAGGGACGCGAGGGAAGCGCTCGGTCCCGCGATCGGGAAGTGGCCCTCGACCGAGCCGACCACTCCGCCGCGTACCGCACTGGCGACCACGACGAAGAGGCCGACGAAGAGGAGGAGGATCGTCCAATCGACCCGTTCGACGATCGGGCGGCGACCGGGGGATAACAGTAGGAGCAGGATCGCGCCCGCCCCGGTCGTCTCCCAGAGCGGCACGGCCGGCCCGTGGGAAAACGCGGCGGCGAGGTCGAAGGTGACGGCGACGAGCAGGGTGCCGGGGAACACGTAGAGGACCGGCGATCGGTAGAGCCGGGCGCCCCAGCCGCCCGACGGGAGCAGCGGGGGCGCCTCCTCGATCCCGTCGTCGAGGCGGTCGCGCCCCGGCGCGACCCCGGGTCCGAAGACCCGGCGAAGGTACCACGCCCCGAACGCGAGGTTGACGACCGTGGGGAGAAGGAGGTAGCGCAGGAACGTCGTCACCGGGTCCGCGAGGCCGCTCCCCACCGCCACGAGAAGGTTCTGCGGGTTCCCGAACGGCGTGAGCACGCTTCCGACGGTCACCGCGAACGCGAGCGTAAGGAGGAGCGGTCGGGGGTCCGTCCGGACCCGTCGGGCCACCGAGAGGATGAGCGGGACCCCGATCAGCACGAGCGCGTCGTTCACGAGGAACGCCGATACGACGCCGAACCCGACGAAGACGACGGCCGGCAGGTTCTCGGCCCGGTTCGCCCGACCGACGATCCACCGCGCGAGGTGGTCGAGGGCGCCCGCCTTCTCGAGCGCCCCGGCGAACAGGAACAGCGAGAACAGGAAGAGAAGGACCGGCGCGGCGCCCGCGAGCGCGGACTCCGCGCCCGCGACGCTCAGGGCGCCGGAGACGACGGTCAGGAACGCGCCTGCGAGGAAGATCGTCCAGACGCCGGGCCCACGGCCGAGGAGCTGGCGGGCGATCACGGCCCCGACCACGCCGAGAAGGAGCCCGGCCGCTACGACGTTCGTTCTCCCCCTCCCGTGGTCCGCGCCAAGCCGACCGCCCTACATAGGGCGCTCGTCGAGGCGAAGGGTCAAGAGCCGGACCGCGGGGTCCCCGGACGATGCCGAAAGCTCCCCCCGAGACCGCCGGGGTCCGGGTCGAAGCGAACGGCCGCATCCTCGCCCTCTCGTCGGCGTGGTTCTCGGATGGGGCCCGACGGAGGGCCGACGCCCGCCGCGCGGCGAAGTGCGTCGAGTGCGGGGTCGCGCTCCCGAACCACCGCACCCCGTACTGCTCACGGCGATGCCGCTGGAGGTTCCATGGGCACTACTTCTGGGACTCGGCGCGTTCCTACGTCATGCTCCGCGACCGTTATCGCTGCCGCATCTGCGGGGCCCGGCGGCGCGCCCGAGAGCTCGACGTCGATCACATCCTCGAGATCGCGCGGGGCGGCGCGGCGCTCGAGTATTCGAACCTGCAGACGGTCTGCCGCGACTGCCACCGGGGCAAGACGCGGGCGTTCCTGCGCGAGCGCGGGGCGGCCGGGGTGCCCGGGGAAGTCGCCCCCGCTCGCGAAGCTTGAAGGGCCGCGGCGGAATGCCCGGCGCGATCGGCGCATGAAGGTGGGGATTCTCGGCAGCGGGGACGTCGCGCGGTCGCTCGGCAGTGGGTTCGCCGCTCTCGGTCACGAGGTCTGCCTCGGCACTCGGCATCCGTCCCGCCCGAACCTCGCCGACTGGGCGCAGGGCGCCGGCAAGAAGGCGACCGTCGGTACGTTCTCGGACGCCGCCGCGTTCGGCGAGGTGGTCGTCCTCGCGACCCTCGGCGTCGCCACCGCCGAGGCGATCCGGACCGCGGGAGTCGAACGGTTCGACGGCAAGGTGGTGATCGATGCGACCAATCCGCTCGTCTTCCGCGAGGGGGAACCCCCGGAGCTTGCGGTCGGCCACACGACCTCGGGCGCCGAGGAGGTTCAGCGGCTCGTGCCGAAGGCCCGGGTCGTGAAGGCGTTCAACACGATCGGCCATACCCACTTCTTCCGCCCGTCGTTCCCGGGCGGCCCGCCGGAGATGTTCGTCTGCGGCGAGGACGCGGGAGCGAAGCGGACGGTCGAAGGGATCTTGCACGCGTTCGGCTGGCCGTCCGTGATCGACATCGGCGGGCTTGACGGAGCCCGCGAGCTCGAGGAGCTCGCGGTCCTCTGGGTGAAGACCGCCCAGCGGCTCGGCAATTTCAACATCGGTTTCAAGGTGCTGCGCCGGTGAGCCGCGGGGGCCGGTCGGCTCCCCCTTACCCGACGATCTCTCGCTCGAGCGCCTCCACCGAGAACGCGAGCCCGGTGCCGGTGCCGTAGAGGAGGACCCGCTCCCCCGAGCGGACCGTGCCGCGACGGACGAGTTGCTCGAGCGCGGCGTACGGCGCCGCCGCCTCCGGAGAGGCGGAGATCCCGTATCGCGAGGCCAGCGCCCGCATCGACCGGACGATCTCGCGGTCCGAGACCGTCACTCCGCCGCCGCGGCTCGCGCGCACCGCCTCGAGTATCCGCTCCGACGCGAACGGTGCGGGGACCTTGAGTCCCGGCGCGACCGTTCGAGCGGACTCCCACGGACGGATCCGGTCCGCTCCCTCGAGGAGCGCCCGGACGACCGGCGCGCACCCTTCGGGTTGGACCGCGTAGAGCCTCGGGACCCGATCGAGGAGGCCGAGCGCACCGAGCTCCTCGAACGCTTTCGCCATTCCGACGAGCCCCGTACCCCCGCCCGTGGGGTACACGATGACGTTCGGGAACGTCTCGGCGGTCGTCTGCTCGAAGATCTCGAGCCCCATCGTCTTCTTCCCTTCGAGTCGGTAGGGCTCGCGCAGCGTCGACATGTCGAACGACCCGACTCTCCGCTCGCGCTCGCGGGCGGCCTCGCCCGCCTCGCGGATGGTCCCGGGCACCGCCACCACCTCGGCCCCGAAGAGCGCGCACGCGGCGCGCATCGGGGCCGGGGTGGTCTCGGGCAGGTAGACCCGGACCGACGCTCCCGCTCTCGCCCCGTACGCGGCGAGCGCGACCCCCGCGTTGCCGGCGCTCGGCACGAAGAGCTGACGCAGACCGAGCTCGCGGGCCCGGGAGACCGCGACGGCCATCCCCCGCGCCTTGAACGACCCCGTGGGCAGCCCACCATCGTCCTTCAAGCGGACGTCGACCTCCGGAGCCTCCGGGACCCCGGGAAGGGGGAGGATCGGCGTTGAACCTTCACCGAGCGATGCGATCGCCTCGGAGTCACCTACGGGGAGAAGCTCCCGGTACCGCCAGAGCGAGGGTCCTCGGTCTCGCAGCGAAGCGACCCAGGCGCGGCCGTCGAGCTTCTCGAGCGAGTACTCGGCGAAGAGGGTGTGCCCGCAGCGGGGACACGGGCCGACCGCGACCGAAGGGTCGTGCTCGGTCGAGCAGGCCCGGCAAGCGAGCGTCCGCAGGAGGGAGCCGGTGTCGCTCACGGCCGCGGGACGCCGGACGTTCCCAGCCCATAAAGGGTCCGGCCCCGGCGTCCGGCCCTCGCGAGGCGTCTCGAAGGGTCCCTTGCCCCGAACGAAGGTTAAGGACCTGCTAAGCTCATGCGGTGAGGCGAGGGCCGGGAGGAGATCCGTTCCGTGAGCGGTGACGACCTCTACCTGCACGACGCGTATCGCACCGAATTCGAGTCGACGGTCGTCGTCGCCGACGGTACGTCGTCCGTCCTGCGGACGACCGCGTTCTACCCGACCGGGGGGGGCCAGCCGAACGACATCGGCGTGCTGACCGACGAGAGGGGGCGAGAGTTTCGGGTCACCGACGTCGTCAAGGGGCCAGAGGGTGTCGTGCACCGGCTCGACGCCGAGGGACCGCCGGTCGGTGCCCCGGTCCGCGGCCGCATCGAATGGGCCCGACGTTTCGCCCACATGCGTCATCACACCGCGCTCCACATCCTGAGCGGGGTCGTCTACCGACGGTTCGGCTCGACGATCACCGGCGGCCAGATCTACGAGGACCGGGCGCGAATGGACTTCTCCCTTCCCGAGTTCTCGCGGGAGATCGCGGAGGAACTCGTCGAGGGGATCAACGACATCGTCCGACGGAACCTTCCGGTGCGGGTTCGGTTCGTCGCCCGCGAGGAGCTCGGCCGCGACCCCTCTCTGGTCCGGGTGGCCGCCCACCTCGTCCCCGACGTCGAGGTCCTCCGCCTCATCGACATCGAGGGGTTTGACGTCCAGGCGGATGGTGGGACCCATGTGCGGTCGACCGGTGAGGTCGGCGCTGCGAGACTTCTCGGTATCGAGAACAAGGGCGCGCGGCACAAGCGCATGACGCTCGCGCTCGCTCCCCCCTGAGGGGTGGGTCGGTCGACCGGCAGGTCGCGGTCGCGAGGAGGTAGAAGGGAAGGCCTCGATCCGGCTCGGTGGGGTGCCCCGGCACGGTCGAGGTTTCGCGCCCCGCTGAATCCCGTTTGAGCGGAGCCTTATCCCCTTGCGGGCGGGATGAGGGTTCGAGGTAAGAAGATGCCACTATTCGCATTTGTCGGACCCATCGAGCCGAACAGGACCGCCGAGTTTCGCCAGTTCATCGCCGACCTGAACGGTCCGCGTAAGGAGGAGTACCAGGAGTCGCGACGGAACGCCGGGTTCCGTCAGGAGGCGATGTTCCTCCAGAAGACGCCGTTGGGGGACATGGTCGTCCTCGTCCAGGACGCAGAAAACGAGGAGGCCGCGCTGACCGCGCTCCGAGGCATGACGGATCCCTTCCACGTCTGGTACTTCCAGCGGATGAAGGATATCCGTGGGGTCGACCTCGTCGGGCCGATGACGCCGGTCAATGAGCTCCTGCTCGACTATCGGCCGTCCTGAAGCGCTTCGCGATCCGCGAACCCTTTCCTCGACTCCCCGCGGGAACCTCCGCGCGCGTCGGGGGTCCGCTGCCCGGGCGGAAGGTCGTGCCCCCGACATCTTCCGACCCGCCCACCGATCGACGCGCCACCACCGGTCCGAACGGGGTACGACGGACGAAGCGAGCCGGGGACCTTGGTGTCGATCCGCCGGGGCAAGATTCGAAACGCACGAGACTCCCTCATCCCGCGGCGGCCCCTTTCCGCGGTGGGTGCCGGGAGACATCCGCACTCCCTCGGACATGCCACGAGTCATTCTCTTGGCGAACCACAGAGTCCGTAGGGGAACCCCCCCGCGCGAACCGGCCGCGGCGGTCCTCGATCGAATCCTCCCTCGCTCGACGATGTGGCACCATCGGAGCGAAATCTATCGGCCGAGAGTGCGACGAACGGCCGCCGCTCCCCACCCCTGGAACGCCGACGCCAAGTCCCGAACGGGGAGTTCGGCGGGCGAACGCCGGAGGTAAGGGTTCGTCGGGATGTGGGGAAAAATCGACGCTCAGAACCGAGGGATCTACCACGCTCATCGACGCGGACAACCGGTGGGGTGCGAACCGCGACGTATGGGCGATGAGTTTCGAACGATTCTCGACCCAGAACGGCGGTCCGCCCTCCCCGCGGGGCAGACCGTCGCGGTCCTCAGCGAACCCTAACGGGAGCGACCCGGAGTGCGACCGTGGCGGGAAACGCGGGTCGATCTCTCGGTCTCACCAGCAGGTTGGCGTCTCGCAGGTATCCGGGCGGGTGCGACCCACCCAAGCTCGGCGATGGGGATGGCCAATGGGCTGGGAGGTAGAGGTCCGGGTCGCGGTCGGTACCTCTCGGGCTCTTGAGCGTCGCCCCGGCAATCGTTCGGCCGCGAGGCGCGGGCGAGCTGGGCCCCGACCCCGCGGGTAGAGACTGGGGGAGGGACCCCGCGATCAACGAGGGCATGTGAAGGGCCGAAGGTGGGGTCACTTTTTGGCCTCCGAAGTAGAGCGCCGCTCCCGGATGGGCTCGGCCGGATTCGAATCCGCCCCGTCAGAGAGAGTGCCCGTTTCGACCCCTTCATCGGCCCCTCCTACGCTGCCCGAGCCCCGGGTAGCACTCTTCCAAGGACTTCCATCGCTTGAGCCATGTCGTCCTGGTCGATCGCGAGGTAGCGCATCGTCATCCTCACGTCGGCATGGCCGAGGATCTTGCTGACCGTCTCGATCGGCACCCCGTTCTTCCACATCGTCCGACCGCAGGTCCGTCGAAGTGCATGGTGCAGGTTCCACGCTCGACGCACGGACGCGGCCTCGAAGGCCGGTTGCATGATCCGCTCGTCGAGCCAGCTGCGCGACCAGACAACGAGACCTTTCGAGGACCTCCGGACGAACAGGTACCCTGGGTCGGGGCCTCGGTACCCCTGCACGACCTGTCGTCGGTGCTGCAGAAGAGACGGTAGGATGCGCAGGACCTCGGGATGGTACGGAACCATCCGGACCTTTCCACCGGCTCGTCCCTTCCCATGAATGCGGAGGAACCGCTCCCCCAGGTCGCCCAGAGTTATGCGACGGACCTCGCTCCGACGCAGCCCCATGAGCATTTCGAAGACGACCACAGCATGGGTGACGATTCCGAACGTGGCCGCTACGTCGAGCAGACGGCTCGCTTCCTCCGGGGTCAATGCGAGCAACGGTCGAACACCGGAGCGCGGGAATCGAAGCCGCCGTCGCTCGATGATCAGGTTGCCCGACTCCTTCAGGAAGCCGTTCAAGATGCAGACTAGGTAGCGACGGCTTACAGGTGCCAGTCCGGTCTGGTTCTCGGTCGCCGGTCTCCATGGGCCGTTCAGCAGAAAGTCGAGTTGAGCGTCCTCGAACTTCGCAGGAAGGCAAGCAAGGCCCACGGCATCGAGTTCCCGGCCCGCCTTCTTGAGCACCCGCCGCAGCTCTTGCAGGTGGTGCGCCGATAGGCTCTCTTGGCTCCTCTTCTCCACATATCGTTCTACGAGCTCTCCCCACCCCCTTGCCGCGGTCGGCAAGGTGGGTTCCTCCCTCGGAGCCGCCTCAGCCATCATGGCCTATTTGGAGTCATCCGAGGGCGGCGGGCCGAGTTCTCGCGATTTCATCGTGAACTTCTCCGCGTTCAAATTCGAAATCGAACGTAACGAAGTAGAACAAACTATATCTTTCCTCCGCGTACTAATGTTACATTTGTGACGGCCCCACCGCTACCTAGACCGAAGAAGAAGGTCCTCCCGAAGGTCTCGGTGGCCGCCCGAATCGAGCGAGGGTACTACGAAGACCTGGTCCGAATCATCGATGAGGACGACCACTTTAATCGCCTCGGGGACTTTGTCCGTGAGTCAGTCCTCGAGAAGATTGACCGTTGGAAGAAGGACCACCCCTTGGGTTCCTCCGCGTCCAAGCGAGGATGATTGTCACCCGACCGGACGGAGCAGTGGCTCGACGGCGGGAGGCTGTTCCGGGAATCCACCGACAGGACCACCGTTCACCCCTACCTTCAAGTTCATCTGCTTAGAACAGTTGGAGGGCGCTTGTGACGGCGAGAATCGCTCCGCTGGTAGCTTCGGGGGAAGCCGTCACGTTGCCGCCCGGTGTCGTCGAGCGGCGATTGCCACCGGACAACCGCCTTGCCGCTCCAGACCGAGGGGCCCACCGCTGGTATCGCTTCGTGCTCTCCTTTCCTCCGCACCTCGTCCGACACTACTTTGCAGAGTTCGAGCTCGGTCCGGATTCCACCTTGGTGGACCCTTTTTGCGGTACGGGAACTACGCTGGTCGAGTCGAAGAAGCTCGGGATTCCGAGCGTAGGGATCGAGGGGCATCCCTTCACGGCATTTGCCGCGTCGGTCAAGGTGGACTGGTCTCCCGACCCTGACGAGCTCAGGGAACATGCCCGAGGGATCGCCGCGGAAGCAGGAGAGAGGCTGGCCTCGCAGGGTGTGGCCGACAGCCCCCTCGAAGGTGCCGCTGACCGGACGAGGGGCAGCTCGCGCCGACTGCGTCGTCTCGATCCCGTGCTCGAGTCGTTGCTCTTGACCTCGTCAATAAGCCCAAGGCCCCTCCACAAGGCGCTCGTTCTGCTGGACGCGGTTCGTGAGAATCACGACGACCGCTACGACGCTCACGAGAAGCTCGCCTTCGCTCAATCGATTGTCCAATCCAGCAGCAATCTTCACTTCGGACCCGAAGTGGGCCTCGGCGAGATCCGAGCCGATGCCCCAGTCATCGACCCATGGTTCCGTGCTGTGTCCGCGATGGCAGAGGACCTGGCTGCTCTCAGGGACCTACGGTCTGTCCAGTCGCGAGTATACACCGGCGACTCCCGACGTTGTTCGGACTACCTAGCTCCGGGATCCGTCGACGCGGTGTTCACATCGCCTCCGTACCCAAACGAGAAGGATTACACCCGCACGACCCGCCTAGAGTCGGTTCTCTTAGGATTCATCTCCGACAAGAACGATCTCAGAGCCGTGAAGGGAGGCCTCGTTCGGTCGAACACTCGCGGTGTGTTCAAAGCTGATGATGACGACGCCCTGGTCTCAGCCAACAAAGAGATCAACCGTGTGGCTGCCGCGATTGAGGATCGACGCCGGGAGCTGGGCAAGACGTCCGGTTTCGAACGGCTCTACCCGCGAGTCGCGAAACTCTACTTCGGGGGGATGCTACGCCATCTCTCGAGTCTACGCCCTGCCCTGAAGCCGGGCGCTCGACTCGCCTATGTGGTCGGGGACCAAGCCTCCTACCTCCGGGTGATGATCCGCACCGGGCAGATCCTTGGTCATCTGGCAGAGTCGGTCGGTTACCAGCTCGAGAAGATCGATCTCTTCCGTACTCGTCACGCGACGGCGACCGGAGACCAGTTGCGGGAAGAGGTCGTTATCCTTCGCTGGCCGGGCGAAGCATAGAGATATTCGGGTGGATACCCCCACGGATGGCTGAGGACCCCTCCGACCCCGAGGCTCCCTCCCCGACGCGAGCCCCGAACCGATACACTCGGATTGTTGCCAGGATCTTCGAGGAACGGTTTAAGCCCGGGAATGTGGAGGTTCCGTTCTCTCGCGATGATATAGTCGAAACCGCCCGTGCGCTCGACGTAAAGCTGCCCAAGAACCTAGGCGATGTGCTCTACAGCTTCCGATTCCGAACCGAGCTACCGGTCTCCATTACGAGCAGGGCGCCGACCGGAAAGGTGTGGATCATCCGCCCCGCGGGTAGGGGACACTACAGCTTCTTCGCCACCAAAGTCGCGGTCTTCGGGCCGCGGGTGGGAGCAAGCGTGACCAAAGTGCCCGACTCAACTCCCGGGCTCATCGAGAAGTATGCCCTGAGCGACGAGCAAGCACTTCTCGCCCGAGTTCGATACAATCGTCTGGTGGACCTCTTCACCGGTATCACTTGCTACTCGCTTCAGAGCCACCTAAGGACGACGGTGGAGGACCTCGGTCAGATCGAGACAGACGAAGTCTATGTGGGGATTGACAGGTTCGGGGCTCATTACGTCCTCCCGGTCCAGGCAAAGGGCAAGGCTGACCGGCACAACGTGGTCCAGGTGGAGTCAGACTTCGCGATGTGTGCCGAGAAGTTTCCGGGTTTGGTCGCGAAGCCGTTGGGCGCCCAGTTCATGGAGGGCGGGGTAATCGCGATGTTCGAGTTTGAGAATTCGGTCGATGGCGTCTCGATAGCATCCGAGCAGCATTACCGTCTGGTGCCTCCAAGCGACCTGACCGCGGAAGAAATTGAAACCTACCGGAAACGAATCCAACATTAGTGAAACGTCTCCTCCACACTCGAGTGACTGAGGACGTGATGCTGCTACCTGCCTCCCACGCGCGAGCGCCACGCGCGGGAGGCACGAAGCACAATATCGTCTCGCGACTGTCCGTGAGCATGCTACGGGCTACGGCGCTACTGGCGCGCGAGCTCTACGTGCACGCGAGGATACCGAATCCGGCGCAGGCTCGTTCACATTCGAGACCAACCAGACATAATCAAGCCAGCTCGCGAGTTGGGGGATAGGAGCGCCTGTCCGGCGAGGTAAGGCGACGGGTGGGAGAAGCGAGACAGTCCGGGAAACGTCAGCAGCCCCGAAATCGCAGGGAAACCACTTGCGCGGGACGTCAGCTGACGGGTAGGAACGCCGCGAAACCCGACGCGTGATCCGAAATGACCACCTGCTGCCCGATCAGGCTCATCGAAGAGGTAATCGTAAGGATATCTGGCTCGACTATTCCGACTTGACTGTCGGTGGTCCAGTTCGTCCCCGAAGCACTGTAGTTGGCAAGTAGCGACCCGGACGCTGAATGGAGCGCCACGCTCGTTAGACTCAACCCCGTCCCTGTAGGTGTCTGCGCCCAGACTGTCAACTCGGTCGAGTACGGAATCGCTGAACTTGGGGAATAGACGATAACGCTGCAGACAAAACTCCCGTTTTCCATCTGACCGTGCCCCAACTGCTCAGCCAGGAACGGAGGAGGGGAGGTGGGGCAATTGTAGACCTCCCCCGGGAGCCCAAGTCCTCCATTGCATGGGCCGATGTTCTCGAGATCGACAAGAATCAGGGTCGCGATGACTCCGAGCAATACTGCCACGACTATCGTTACGATGAGGCTCGTCCGGAGTCGTGCTATTCGCCGTCTCTGTGCATCGCCGTCGCTCAGCGCCATGGGTATATCCGCCAGGTACGATCTACCGCACCACTAATCCGCGTGTCGGTCGATGCGTCTGGATGGTGGCCGCACAGAACTGTCGAATGGGATCACGCAGCCGACGGCCATCCGCGACCAGTGCGGAAGGAACAGCGTCAGAAGTCGAACACGAGTAGTGCCCCGGAGTGACCCGTGAGCGATGTCCCCCCTGAGATCGTTACGACAAGACCT
>VFSW01012812.1_pt1 | contig 11676 bp, 17 predicted proteins | sample 5358111 | NCBI WGS metagenome assembly VFSW01 (sample SAMN11554181, study PRJNA540505) | mine drainage metagenome | isolation source: sediment from site ElyBrook_90M | place: USA: Ely Copper Mine, Vershire, VT | collected 2017 | reverse complement strand
CGCCCGGCGTGCCGTGCCACAGTTCCATATGCTTGCCGTCATCATCCATCAGATGTTCGGACGTGCCTTCAAACATGGGGCTGCGCTCAGTAACGCTGCCGCCGTCGGCCCTCACCGTCCGCAGGCCGCCCATCTTGGGGTAACCCAGCGCCTTGACCCCGTCGAGATAAGCATCGCCTTCCTGCCAGTCTGCGCTGTCCTTGACGCCGGTCATGGTCCGCAGCATTGGGATGTACTGCTTGCCCTCATGCTCGATGATCGTGGGCTTCGCGCCCATGCGTTCGAAATGGGCAAGAACCATCGGCGTTGGTTTCCACGGGCGCACAAATCGGCCCGTGATCTTCATGGGGGCATTGTTCCCCTTGAGCGTATCGCCAACTTCGTAGCCGTCGAACACGCCCGCATCGAGCGCCTTTTGGTGCGCTTCCATGCGTTGGGCGGCCACGTCGGACAGGCCGCCCATCATGTTCTTGTGAAAGCCTTGCAGCTGGCGTTGATCGCGCGCCGCGCCAAGATCGGTCACTTCACCACCATCTTCGCGCGAAACTCCGCCCCCATAGGCATACTTGTCAACCACCCGCACGGGGTCGTGATGGAACATGACGTAATTGTGCGTCGGGTCGCCGTCGGTATCGCCGCGCGATCCTGCATCAAGATAGCGGATGCCCTTGATGCCTTGAGACAGCAAGTAATCAGCTGCATCCTTACCATGTTCTCCGTCCCCAGATAGGGCTTGATGAAGATCGCGGCCAGTTGCCTCTACGCCAACGTCGCGACCCTCACGCCATGCTTGCAAAATGCCACGGGTTCGCCCCAAGGCCTTGCTAATATCAGCCTCACGCGCAATCTGCTGGATGCCCGGATTTTGCTCAGACAGCGGCTTGTCCCAGTCCAGTAGTTCGTCTGGCTTCACGTTCAGCCTGACCTTGTACATGTGGCCTTGGCCCAAGTCAGGCTTTGTCAATTTTGGCTTAATGTGGCGATAGTAAACGAGCCTAGCCGCAGGCGACATATTGCCCAAAGCGTTCGGCACATCTTTCATGGTATTTACCTGCGAAAGGTTGCCAAGCGCCTCCTCCATGGCGTCCTGATCCCGTTGAGACTTACCGACAAAATGCTCAGGCCAACGAGCGCGGATTTCTTCATTCCACGGGGTATCCACGGGGCGCTGATCAAAATGAAGATGTGTTTGCTCTGGGTCTGTCAAAGTATCCCGATACGACTTAGCAACGTTCTCATTCCCCGCAAAATACAGCCCATGGCCAAACGCCTGCGCGCCCTCGCCGGTGCCGATCTTGCTTATGTCAAACCGGTCAAAGTCGTGCGGACTGCCGTGATACGCGGTGATGCCTTCGTCAACATCATCATCCGCATTGATCGCCCCGCCGGTGGCCGCCGACAGGTGTGACAGATGTTCCAAGCGGGGATCGAACCGGGCAAACTGGCTGCGGATGTTCGTGGGGTCAAAAATGGTCGAATTTTCGTTCCTGCCCTGAACACCGGCATACCCAGCCTCGTCGGCTGCAGCGTTTGCGGCCATATCGGCCTTGTAGCCGCTGCCATTCTGGCCCTGCGCCCGCAGATCGTTCATCTTGGCGCTAGTCCAATCCGCGAACGGCTGAAGATCGCCCTTGGTCATGACGGGCATGATGTTTCCGCCGACGGTATGTCGCTCGCCATCCTGCTCGAAGACGTTCTGCGGGTTCATCTGGCCATAGCCACGGGCATAGTCTGACGCCGTGGCCGGTCTGCGCGTCAGATACACGCCGGGGCCAATCGCGCCAAATTCGCTGGGGCGCAGTCTGTCAAGATCGAGATGCGGAGTTCCGTGCATCTTCGCGTCCGACCCAAATCCCATTTGCGCCGCGCGCTCCATGCGGCTCGCATAGTCCATGGGCATGTCAGCGCCGGTATTGCCGCTGACATAATGCTGGTGCAGTCGCTGCGGATCGGCCTGTGCCATCAGGTCGTCGGTAACCTCGGACGCGCGTCCATGCCGCAGCAACTCCGCCACGTAATCGGCGATGTTTTCCGCCGCCGTGTCGCTGCCCGCAGGACGCACCCTCACACCCTTTGCCGTCAGCAGTGCCGACCGGATCGCTTTTTCCTTGTCGATCATTTCTTGCCGCCCTCATGCTTCTTGGATGCCTGCACCTGCATCGCCAACCTGACGATTTCGCTTTGGTGATCGCGCTGCTGCATGTCGCGTTCGTGCTGCATCCGAACCGCATCGTTCATGTCATCGCGATCCAGTCGCATTTGCTCCATCTGCATATCGGCCTGCCGGTCAAGGTCGCGGTTCTCGTCGTTCGCCCGGTCGCGCCGGTCGGCGCTCTCCATTTGGCGGGCCTTGTTTTGCTCTGCCATCATCTTGACCGGGTCGACCTGCGGCCCCTGCGGCGCGGCAGCTGCGGGCGGGTGGCCCTGCTGTGCCTTCAGCATGTCAGCTTGCGCCCGCATTGTGTCAGCATTAGCGCGCATTGTGTCAGCATCGGCTTTCTGATGCGCGATCTTGATTTCTTCGACGCCCTTCAGGAACTCCGGAGATGGCGTGGAACGCTGATCCATCGGCTTGAAGAACTGCTCCGGGTTTGACCAGCCGATTGCGCGCAGCGCGGCGGTGTCGATGGCGACATCGTCGTAAAGCGATGGGTTCCCGGCCTGCAGCTGTTTCAGGGCCATGATCTTCATGACGCGCTGGGCATGGCTGGCCGTGTTCGGGTCCGCCTGCGGCACCAGTTCGACATCCTCCAATGCCTGCATCAGCAGATCGGGGTTCCACTGCACTGTCGGGCGGCGGTTGCGCTCCCAGAAACTTTCCGGGTGTTCGCGGAAGCAATCACGCAGCAAGCGAAACTCCTCGGCCTGCGCGGCGTGCATGCGCTTGTGGACCGAGTTCAGCACCTTGGTGGCCTGTTAAATCATGGCCAGCGTGGTGCCCACCGGCGCATCTGGACGACCTTCGCCAACCTGCAATTCCGACGTCCCGCCAACGCGCGCTCCGGTCTGGGCCATGTTCTCGACCAGTGCCATCAGGGCCTGCGACGGCTCCTTGTAGGGCAGCGGCATAACGGCTTGGTTAATGGGTTGGCCGCCCGTTTTTACCTGCGACGCCCCGCCCGGCGGGATGCGGAAGATGTTGGTGTTCTGGCGGCTGCCAGTGTCCGAGATCAGGAAGCCGGGGAAGTTGGCGTACATCCCGGCGTCCAGAAGTTCGCGCCACGCAGCTGTCACCGCGTTCGTGGTGTTGCCAAGGATGTGCAGCAGGCCGATGTCATAAAAGCCAAAGCCCGGCACAAAGGTGTACTTCACAAAGGTCTTTCGGGCCTCTGGCAGGCTCTTCGTTTCTTCGTCGTAGTTTCGTACGATTGAAAGGATTTCACGGCTGGAAACGTCGATGGTGACGCGATATGGGATTTCCAGCCCGGACGGCTTGCCCTTGTGTTTGTGTTCGAAGCCCTTGATGTCGAGTTCGCAGTAGACCTCGTAGATTTCGCGGTCGCGGTCGTCCGGGTTCAGGGATTGCGTCGAGATGCCCTGCTGGGACGCCTTGGCCTCCTGCACGCTGTCGGGCGACGTGTCCTGCGGCGTGGCCAGTTCGATGTCGCGATAAATGCCGAGGATTTGCAGGCGGCGCACGGTCGATGGCTTCATGTAGACGCGGTGCGTGATCCGGCGGGCGTTCGACAGGTCGGTCGCGTTGTTGTTGACGATCAGGTCGTCGGCATCAACGCTTTCGGACACCGGGCGGTTCCGAAGGGGGCAGAAATAAACCTTCTTGAACGAGGTGCCCCCGAAGCCCAGCATCAGGAACATGCGGTCGGTGTCCGGGTAATACTCGGTCGCGGTCGAAGTCAGGTAATGGTTGAAGTCCTTCTGGAACCCATCGGCCATTTCGTCGCGCATTGTGGTTGCGCTGTTGGCATCATCCCTGATCTTCACCGGGCCATCGGTCGGCAGCATTTCGGACCGGGCATTGGCTTGGAAGCGCAGCACGGCTTCCTGCAGCATTGGGTGTCGGACTTTTGACATGCCCTCGACCGGCGCGCCATCGTTTGACCCTTGGATGCCGGGCATCTCCAGTTTCAGGCCGAGCAATTTCATGCCCTGCGCCCGATCCTCGACCCACTCCTTGCGAGACATCAGATCATCGTCCACGCCGCGCAGCAGTTCGTCAGCGATCAGGCCCAATTCCATGTCGTCGATTTTGTCGACAAGGTTATCAAACCAGCCTTCAGGTCCGTCGTCGTTTTCGGCCTCTCTGATCGGCTTGCCGTCAAGGCTGACGGTGATCGAGCCATCACCATGGTCAATACGCAGGACCGCGCCATCCTGATCGAACTCAGGGACGTCAGGCTCCTCGTCGGCGCTCTCCACCGTGACATCCATCGGGCCGATTGCGGCGTCCGACGGGTCTTCTTTAATCCGCACGGCGGAGTTCAGGCCGGGAACCATAGGCATCCGTCATATCCCTTCATGGATCAGTTTGGCGCGATCCTATCAGGTCTGGTCCTTCTCTTCCAGCAGCAGGTACGCCCCGGCAAGATAGTTGATCGCGCCCAGCAATTCGCGCTTGGCCGCTTTCGGTTCCATGCGGGACGCCTCCTGCACCTTCTTCATGGCTTGGTAAAAGCACCCGGTCGCGCCGCCGATCATGCGGCTGATCTCCATCATCGGCTGCCGGTCAAACGGTTGGCCGTTGGCGTGCCGTTCAGCGCCCTTGCCATAGGCGGCCTGCAGCAACGCCATGTCGAATACGCGGCGCAGCGCGTCGTATTTCCCGGCCCCTGCGCCCTCATCCTCAACACCAGAGGCGCTGCGCTGCGCCGGGAAGATGTTCAATCCCCCAACCATTCCCCACTTGGCCATCAACTGATCGCCCAAAACATAAGGGCAAACCAAACGCCCCAACAGATTAGCACCCATTCAGCCATGGATCGCACCCACAGGTTCGTCGGCTTGGTTCTGATATTTCCCTTCGTACGATGCACGTTCAGCTGTCTTGTGGAAGACCACTTGCGCAATGCCGGTGCCTGCCGGGATGAAAAGCGGAGACCGGCCATGATAGACGAGTTCAAGGGTCAAAAAGCCCTTCCATCCGCTTTCGATCACGGTATTGAAGACCGACAGGCCTTGCCGCGCCCATGTAGACTTGTCGTGCACGATCCCGATCAAGTTGTCCGGCATGTCGAACTCCTCGATGGCCGAGGCGATGACAAAGTTGCCCGGCTGATCCCAGTCGTTCACTCTGGTGCGCGGGCCGATGCGCGGATCGTCGCTCACACGAAAGTCCACGTCCTGTTTCAGGCGGATGTCATAGCCCGCTTCCGAAAGGCCATAGCTGGTCAGCTGGCCGCGCTCCTTGCCAGTCAACATGTTCTTGATGGGCGCGGCCAAAAGCAACGCTGTGCCGTTGATGATCATCAGTTTGTCCTCACAGGATCAGGGGTTCGGTTATTCCAGTCGGTCGCGGCGGCGATGTCCAGCGTGTGCATTGTCGATACCATGAAGCGTTTGGCGGCGGTGGGATTGTCAAAGAAGATCACAAACCCGTGCTTGTCGAACACGTCGATGATGAGTTGCACATCTTCGGCCCCATCTTCGGTTTCGAAATCAATCAGGTCCAATTCAGCGTCGACCGTCGCCGCGTCAGCGAAAGCAAAGAAGGGAAGGTGCGCGCACCTGTCTTTGCAATATGTCACACCGGTGATGTATGCGGACTTGCCCGTCCCTGCCACAATGATCATGCGTTTCCTCCCATTTCTGCCACGAAACGGTCAATACCAGCGCGGGCGGCGTTGTCCTCGGCCATCTTCTTGATCACGTAGACCCGAAAGATGCCTTCATGGTCGCCCCGCCCCTGCACGGTGACCTGAAACTGGCTCGGTCCCAGTCGGTCAACCGTCGCATCACATAGTACCCGCTTCATGATTTCCCCTCAGACATTGTATAGCGGCGCACCGCTATCATTGTCGGTGAACAGTTTGGCCTCTTCCAGTTCGGCCATTCTCTCAGCCGCCCTTGTGAGCATACCAACACTGCGAAGGTGCTGCAACGACATACTGACTGTGTCCACAAGATCGTCGTTCTGCCCTTTTGGGAAGACGCTGCACTGCCGGATCACCTGCTCGGCCCAATCCTTGTCGGGGGCATAGACCATGCCCTCGGCGAAGATGTGCTGGACAGAGTACAGGCGGGCGGTCTTGTCCAACGTCTTGGGGTCGTACATCTGCACAGCAAAATTCTCGGACCCGAACAGCCTCCTGATTTCCTGCGCCACGCTGTGACCGGCGGCCTTGTTCTCGATCAGCAGGCGGTCAACGCGCATCCGGCTGCATGTCGACGCCACCTTCTCGGTCAGTTCGTGCAGTTCCAGCTTCGCCTGCCACGCATACATCAGCATAACCTTCGGCACCGGGCCTAGGCCCTCGGACTGATAGCTGGTCCGCAGGTCAACGGTTCGCCCATATCGGTCTACTGACCGCGTGGCGCGCCCTTCCCCGGACCCGGAAAAGACGCCCCATACCGTCATGGCGCTGAAATCGTTTTCGGCCTTCGTTGTGTAGGCAGTGTCCAGACTGGCCACGATGAACTCGATGGGCGGATATTCCGGCTTATTCCACAGCTGCCACCAGTGGTCTTTGATAATCCCGCCGCCGCGCGGCTCGGGCTGCTGTTGGAACTGACCAGCTGTCGCGTACGGACCCAAGGTCTTTTCGTCTCTCTCCACCACTTCGAGCGGGAACCGGTCCGGGAACAGCAATTCGCCTTCTTCCTCGCGCGGATCGGCATACCCCAGCTTCGTGGGCAGGGCGCGGGCTGGATCGTAGCGCATGGGCAGCATGATGTGATCATAGCCAAGATTGCGCGACAGGATCACGCCGGATACGTCACCCTCATGCAAGCGCTGCATCACCACCACGATGGCCGACCGGTCCGGGTTGTTCACGCGGGTCGGAACGGCTTCCAGAAACCATGTCAGGGTCGATTGCCGCTGCTGGTCGCTGTTGGCCCCATCCACGCTGTGCGGGTCGTCAATGATGACGCGGTCGCCCCGCGCCCCGGTGATCGAGCCTGCCGCTGTGGCCTGCCGAAATCCCGTCGCGGTGTTTTCAAACTTGGTCTTCTGGTTCTGGTCGCCGGTCAGCTTGACGCGATCACCCCAGTGGCCACTATACCAGTCGGAGACGACGAGGCGGCGCATGCGCAGGCCGTCACGGACAGCGAGTTCTTGGCTGTGGGAGGCGCAAACATAGCGCATGTGCGGCATGTTGCGCGGCCCCCATTCCCATGCTGGCCAGAACACACCGATCAGCAAGGACTTCATGGTGCCCGGCGGAACGTTCACCAGCAGGCGGTTGTAAATCTCGTCGTTGTCCAGAAAGACTTCATCGGTAATCGCCTCCAGATGGGCGCAGATGAAGTCGATGTGCCAGCCATGGACGTAGGGCTGGCCGGGTTCGATCACGCTCCACGCGTGCTTCACGAACTCGGCCAGTGACAATTCGCACTTCCGCTTCTCGACCATGCGGTAGAGCGCCGCAGGGTCGATAGAGAAGGGCAGGTCTATCTTACCCATGGACCTCAATCACCCGCACAGGGCCGCCAGCCGTGGCATCGTCAAACACCGAAACGCAGTATCGATTGGTGTGGAATGCGCCAGTGTCACAGGCGGTGCGATTTCCAATGGTGCGCGGGCCGGTCTCGTCGATGTCGTGACCGTGAACGAGGTGCTTGTCCATCCAGCCGGTGCCGTCAGAGGCGGCGTACCGCTTCCAGAGAAGAACCACGTCGTTCTGTTCCGAAAGCGGCAGCTTGGCGGTCACGCCAGCATGCACATAGACGCGATGCGTGTCTTCGTGCGTCTTAGGCAGCGCCGCAAACCACTTGGCATCCTCGATGATCTGCTCATAAGGGACGCTCTCGTAACTGCTGATGGTCGTGTTGCCACCATTGGCCAGCCAGCCTTGCAGGTGTTCGTCGCCGCCCATCAGCGCCCAGATCATCATGTATTCGTGGTTGCCCGACAGCGCGACGGTGTTGGGGCGGTCGTTCACCAGAGCGCGCACCGCCTTCACCACCCCCACGCCATCCGGGCCACGGTCGATATAATCGCCGAGGAACACGATGGTGTCGTCAGGGCCGAGGCCGTCTGCAAAAACACCCGCGATGGCTTTGTCGAGGTGATCCTTCCGGCCATGCAGGTCGGGGAAAACATAGGTCATGGTCATGGTCATTCATCCTTTGTGATAGATTTTTGCAGAACTAAACCCAAAACGTCCAGTTCTTCCAGAGACAGGTTCGAGACGTCCAGTTGCGTGGTTGCGCGGATCGGCGGCGCGTCCGCGTCTCCGCCGATGGCCAGCTTTTCTCCGTAGACCTTTGGCTTGCGTTTACCCGCCGCCCACTTATAGGCGTCGATGGCCACGCGCGCGGCCTGCGGGTCAACTTCCCCCTTCACCACGCGCTCCGCGATGTCGCCGATCTTGTCCGCGTCGTGATCCGCCTGATCTTCGCGCGCGCGCGCGTAATTGGCAGCAAATTCAGGGTATTGCCGCAACCATTTCATCACGGTCGTATAGCTGGGCAGTTCGTCATCCTCCTTGAGGATCGACACGAGGCTATTGCCTTCGGCGATCCCATGCAGGATTGCGTCGGCCATCTCTTCGGTAAACTCCATCGGCGGGCGGCCAGCGGGCATATCACGGTCCTTTCATGTTGATGCCAGTAAGATAGCGTTTCTAAAACGGGATGTCATCCTCACTGCGATACCAAGGACCGCCAGTCGGCATTGGTGGCCGAGGCGGCACCTCCCGCTTGGGAGGCACCACCCCGATCTGCCGCAGCGCCCAATCCAGATGGGGCGGGATCATACTCGCCACCCCAGTTCCTCGGCGGCCTCGCGAATATCCTTGATCAGTTTTTGGGCCTGTTCTGCGCTGTGAACATTCACAGACTCGAAATCCAGATACCGCCAGATGGTCTCAGGAACCTGAACGTCGATTTCTTTTTTTTCCATCTCACACCTCCTCCTCGACCATCAACTCATCGCAGTCGCCACAGATGATCCGCATGCCCTGCTTGGCCCATGCCTTTGCATTGCAGCACGGGCACTCGCGCTTAACTTTGGACAAGTCCTTCTTCTTTGCCTCGCTCGCCTCGCGAGGCTTGGTGAAATACGGCAGATCGAAACCGATGTCCTTCAACTCCTCCAGCGCGTTGACGAACGGGCCTTGGGGGTCGATGTAATGGGTCATCTGTCGCCCGGTCTGCTTGCCGCCCGGCTCACCAGTGTTTGACGGGATCAGGCCCACGCGCTCCATCAACTTGACCCATTCGCGGTTATGGTGACCCTTTTTGCCGGGCGTGCCGAACTCTTGCTGTTCCAGATGGGTCATCTCATGCACCAGCGTGGACAGCACGGCCTCCAATGTCCGATCCATGGTGGCCGGGTTCAGCGCGATCTCATGCGTCGTATCGCCGTCTTCGCGGTGGGTGAACTGTTCGGCCCAGAAATAGCCGTGGGCCTTGCGCCCGGCCCGCAGCGTAAACAGCACCGGCGGCAAACGGTTTTCAAACAGCCGGTCATTGAAGTGGTTGAAGGCCACGTCCAGCCCGTCATAGGTTTCCTTGGTGGGGGTCTGGTAATTCTTGGTCATGTTGATCGCTCTCATTAATGATTGGTGGTGATGGGTTTCACGCGCATGCTATTCAGGCCACCGGACCCCGCGCAAATGAAGCCGCGTCGAATGTGACCATAAGACCATCCCCCGGCACGTCGGCACGGATAGCCGTTCTTATCGAATTGCACGCGGTTCAAGTCCAACAGGCTAAAGCCGAAGGCGAGAGCCGGGATAGATGTTACAACATCGTCAGCGTCGGCCCGCGGCACAATCTGGCGTGTTTCATTGATAAAGACGTGGGTAAACTTGATCATGATCACACCCACCCGTCAGTGATTTCGACATCGTTCACGATGCGGCCAAACTTCCAGCCGCACCCGCTGTTCTTTCGCACAAAGGCGTCACGCTTGGCTTCCGACCTGAACACGTAAAACTCCGACGCCTCGTCAACGTTCTCTGCAAAATACTCGGTCATGATCATCTCCCTGTTCATGTGAAAACACCGTACATCGTACGATGCACGGTGTCAACACTGGGAATGTTGTTTTTTTTACTGTGCCGCCTGCAGCATCTGTTCTGCATAGGTGATGCATCCGACCCCGATCACGCCGTCCGGCGGGTTGCTTTCTGCGTCCATGTAGATGCTGACCAGCTTTGCCAGCCGGTGAAGCGTCTCGCTGTCCCTGATCTCCTGTTTGGTTGTCATCCCCTGCATCTCGGCATGGATCGCGCGACACAGGTCATCAAAAGTCCGATATATCATGCCTCAAACGCCTTCTTCAGAGCGTCACGCAGGGCAGAAATTCCCGTCAGGCAGGCATTTTTTTCCGTAGGGAAACCGAGGCCCTCCAATAGACACAGCGTGTCGCAGGCAATGCAAAACAGCGACACAGAGGCTTCGAACAGGTCTTCTTCAGAGCCGATACCGTCAGGGAGAAAAATGATCCCCTTGCGATCTGCGTCCCCGCCCTTTTGGAAAACGCCAATGCCAGCCCTCATGACCGTTCTTCCCTCCAAGGGAAGTTTGTGAGTGTGCAGATAAATTTTCATTTTTTCTTCCTTTTCGGCTGCGCAACGATGCCGCGCCTTTTTTCATGTTCTGCCCGCAGCGCCATCATGGCGCGGGGGTGGGCGAAGAACGCCCGCCCCCTTGTTTTTGCGATGCGCATTAGCGCCTCAATGTGACGATCTTTCAGGTGATCGAGGTGGATTTCGTTCACGCGGCATCCCCCATCAGTTCATCCAACGCGCCGACGATGTATTGGCGGGTGTCTTCGCAATAGATCGACACCTCGCGGCGCGCACCAGCGATGAACATGCTGTACAGGGCGTCATCGTGGAACTCGGCCACGACCATCCCAGCCGGGGTCGTGATCTGGATGACCTTGCGGTCGCCGTTCAGTCGGATCGTTCTCTTGTGCAGTTTCATGGCAATCTCCCTTGCTGTGCCGATTTGTATCATAAGGCACATAGAGAATGTTAGTCAAGCAACAAATCAGATGTTGACTTAATCGTACGATGCTTTATATCTCTCCTCACCAGCCGCTGATGGCTGAGTTTTTTTTGATCGGAAATCACCATGACCATGAACATCACCATCCCGCTGGCCGACCGTTATGCCGCCGCCAAGGCTGCCGCTGACGCCGCAAACGCCGCCCTCGACGCGTTGAAGGCCGAGGTCAAGGCTCTGGGCATGCCCACGCTGCACGGCATCACCTGCGACATCACGCTGTCCCTGTCCGAACAGTATCGGGTCGACAACAAGGCTCTTCAGCAGTTCCTGACCGATGAACAGATCGACTCCTGCCGGAAGCCCATCCTCGTCGAGACCATCCGCGTCAAGGCCAAGGGTCTGACCGAATAACCCTCAAAGAACGCATGGGAGGGGCCTAGCAACGCAAACTAGGCCCTTCCCTAGGTCACCCTACCTTGGAAGCGACCATCGCTCTCTACGGGGCTATTTCAGCGCCCGGCCCCATACCTCCCCCATTTCCCACAAAATTCCCTCGGTCAGAGTGCTTAGTGCGCTACATATCCGGGTGCGTATATGCAC
>VFSW01012811.1_pt1 | contig 11677 bp, 12 predicted proteins | sample 5358111 | NCBI WGS metagenome assembly VFSW01 (sample SAMN11554181, study PRJNA540505) | mine drainage metagenome | isolation source: sediment from site ElyBrook_90M | place: USA: Ely Copper Mine, Vershire, VT | collected 2017 | reverse complement strand
GTCCTCCACCTACGACTTCGCGGAGCCCGGGTTCATCCTGATCGACAAGGTCAACGAGATGAACAACAACTGGTGGACCGAAACCATCCGCGCCACCAATCCCTGCGGCGAACAGCCGCTGCCGCCCTACGGCTCGTGTCTGCTGGGATCGGTGAATCTCACCAAATTCGTGGTGGATCCTTTCACCGACGACGCCCGGTTCGACTGGGAAACCTATCGGAAGGTGGTGAAGGTTTTCAACCGCATGCTCGACAACGTGGTCGAGATCAATGGTCTGCCCCTGCCGCAGCAGCGCGATGAAATCCGGCGCAAGCGACGGCACGGCATGGGCTTCCTGGGCCTGGGGTCGACCATCACCATGTTGTGCATGAAGTACGGATCGAAGAAGTCGGTCGCTTTTTCCCAGAACGTCTCGCGCGAAATGGCGATCGCGGGTTGGGAGGCCGGTCTCGAACTGGCCCGGGAAAAGGGTCCCGCGCCCATCATGAGCGAGGAGTTCACCGTCACCCGGGAAATGCTGCGCAAGCGCCCGGAAATGGTGAAGGACGGCTGGCGCGTCGGCGCCAAGGTGGCCGGCAGGGTGCTGCACGCCCGGTACAGCCGCTACATGCAGCGAATCGCGGAGGCTTCGCCGGAGTTGGTGGATGAACTCGCCGAAGTGGGCGCGCGATTCACGCATCACACGTCCATTGCACCCACCGGCACGATCTCCCTGTCCCTCGCGAACAACGCGTCGAACGGCATCGAACCCTCGTTCGCCCACCATTATTTCCGCAATGTGATTCGTGAGGGCAAGAAATCCAAGGAGAAGATCGATGTCTTCTCCTTCGAGCTGCTCGCCTACCGCCAGCTGGTGAACCCGCGGGCGATGCCGAATTCGCAGGCCGCCGCGGAAAAGCTGCCCGACTATTTCATCTCGGCGGACGACATCGGGCCGAATGAACACGTCGACATTCAGGCGGCGGCCCAGTTGTGGGTGGATTCGTCCATCTCGAAGACGGCGAACGTGCCCACCGACTACAAGTACGAGGACTTCAAGGACATCTACCTCTACGCCTACGAGCAGGGTCTCAAGGGCTGCACGACATTCCGTTTCAATCCGGAGGCCTTCCAGGGCGTGCTGGTCAAGGAGGAGGATCTCAAGAACACGACCTACGTGTTCACCCTCGAGGACGGCACCGAGGTCGAGGCCCGCGGCGATCAGGAGATCGAGTACGACGGCGAGATGCACACCGCCGCCAATCTCTTCGACGCCTTGAAGGAAGGCTATTACGGGAAGTTCTGACATGGCACACATCAAAATCGACAAGAAGATCGCCAAGTACCGCGTCCTCAAACCCGAGCAGAAGGACGCCGCTCCCGCAAAGGGGCCGTTGAAGGCCGAAGACAACGTCATCTGGATGCATGAAAAGCTCGAGCGCCCCGAGGTCCTGATCGGTTCGACGTACAAGATAAAGACGCCGGTCTCCGACCACGCGATGTACGTCACCATCAACGACATCGTCCTCAACGAGGGCACACCGCACGAGCAGCGCCGGCCCTTCGAGGTCTTCATCAATTCCAAGAACCTGGATCATTTCCAATGGATCGTCGCCCTCACGCGGGTCATCTCGGCGGTGTTTCGCAAGGGTGGCGACACGACGTTCCTGGTGGAGGAGTTGAAGGCGGTGTTCGATCCCAAGGGCGGCTATTGGCAGCCGGGCGGGAAGTTCATGCCGTCGACGATCGCGGAGCTGGGATACGTGATCGAGCGGCATCTGCAGTCCATCGGCCTCCTGAAGAAGCCGGAGCTCGACGTGCATCAGCGCAAGCTGGTCCAGGAGAAGCGTGCGGAATTCGAGGCCCGCGCCAAGCAGACCGACGCATTCTCCAAATCGCATTTCCCCGAAGGCGCGCAGCTGTGCGCGAAGTGCAGCACGGCCGCCATGGTGATGATGGACGGCTGTCAGACGTGCCTGAACTGCGGCGACTCCAAGTGCCAGTGAGTCACCGGAATCCGAGATAGTCGCCGGAGCCGTCCGGGCAATCGGCGGGCAGCGATGCGATCGCGCCCTGCGACACGAGGGCGGCGACCGATTCGCTCCGATTCGAGACGAAGCGCCACGCTGCGTCCGGCGCGGCGGCGGCGGGATCGGCGGCAGCGCGGGTCAACTCGGCCTGAAGCGCGGTCTGGTCGGGGGAGTGCACGACGAACCCCTCGTTCGCCAGCGCCGCCGAGTCGATGTTCAATGCGCGGCAAACCCGCTGCTTGACCCCCACATGGCTCCTGTCGGCGTCACGCGAGCGCTCGATGTTTTCGCGGATGCCTGCGTCCACCAGCCGACCTTCGCGCTGGATCAGCGGCTGATCGGCGGTCCAGGCTTCGGGTGGGCACGCCTTGTGCCGCGGATCGAGCCGCACGAACGGGTTGATTTCCGCAGGATAGATCCGGCAGACCAGCGGTCGGCGCTCATAGAGGCCGCATCGCAGGTCGGAACCCAGGTTCGGGCAGCGGCCGGCGAGGTTGGCGGCCAGGATGACCACGACGCTGGAGGTCATCGATCCGCTCTTCGCCAGGAAGGATCGCCGGCGCCGGTGCAAGGCCTGGAGGTCGTCCACCGCCGGCTCCCCGGGCCACGGCATGGCATCGCAGATGACCTGCACCGGATGGCCTCTTGCGAGCCATTCGATGGCTTCCCCCACCGTCAACGGCAGTTTGAGATTTTGGCAGCACCTGCCGCAGAGCGTGCAGTTGAAATGAAGATCCATGCGGCGGCGGGTATCCAGGGCCGGAAGCGGTGCGGGCGTCGATCCATGCTTTGCGACGCAGAGCCGGAGTTTACGGCCGCCGGCTGCAATAGGGAATGGGGATGGATCGAGCCCCACGGCCGGCGAGTTCGCGAAGGCCGTTAGCGGTAAATCCGGATAGCCCCGGCGCGGGTCACGGTCATAGGCTGCGTCCATCGACCACTATTGGGGGCCGGGCATGCGCGGACGCGAATTCCGTCCGGATTCGAATCGCAGGGGCGCCGCCGCCCGGACGCGCGCGGCGGCCCGGCATGCGTGACTCGTGCGATTTCGACGTCGTCATCATCGGCGCCGGCCCGATCGGGCTGTGCTGTGCATTGTCGCTCGCCGGTGACGGCCTCCGGGTCGGTCTGATCGAACGGCAGAGCGCCGACTCGCTCGCCCAACCCGCCTTCGACGGCCGCGAGATCGCCCTGACGCACCGATCCGTGAAGCTGCTCGCGGATCTCGGTGTGTGGCCTCATGTCGCGGCCGGCGACGTTGCGCCGCTCAAGGATGCGCTGGTGATGACTGGCGGCTCGACCGGCCGTCTGTTCTTCGATCACCGGGAAACGCGCTGCGCCGAACTCGGCTACCTGGTGCCGAATCATGCGATCCGTGCCGCCGCCCACCGGCGCGCGGTCGCCGAACCGCGCGTGACCCTGCTCCACGGTCGTCAACTGGAGGGGCTGCGTTTCGACCCGGCGGCGGCGCGCGTGCGCACGGATCGGCACGAGGAACTGTCCTGCCGCGTGGTGATCGGGGCCGACAGCCGGTTTTCCGACACGCGCCGCGCGGCGGGCATTGGCGCCGACATGGTCGACTTCGGCAAATCGATGCTGGTTTGTCGCATGCGCCACGAAACTCCGCACCTGCAGACCGCGTGGGAATGGTTCCAGGAGAAGTCCACGCTGGCCCTGCTGCCGCTCAACGGCGGTGAGTCGTCCGTGGTCATCACCGTCCCGGCGGCCGAGGCGCGGCGTCTGCAGGTCCAGGACGCCGACGCATTCGGTCGGGAGGTCGAATCGCGCTTCGAACATCGGCTGGGTGCGATGCGCCTCGTCAGCACCCGGCACGTATATCCGCTGGTTGCGAGTTACGCGAGGCGTTTCGTGGCATCGCGCTGCGCGCTGATCGGCGATGCGGCCGTGGGCATGCATCCGGTGACCGCGCACGGTTTCAATCTCGGGTTGCAGGGTCAGGATTGCCTGGCCGGCGAATTGAAGCGTGCCGCCGGCGGCGACTGCGGTGCCGGGGCGTCTCTGGACCGCTACGAGGCGGCACACCGGCGAAATTCGAGGGTGCTGTATTTCGCGACCAATGCGATCGTGCGCCTCTACACCGATCCCCGGCCGCTGCATCGGTTGGGCCGATCCGTGGGGCTGGTGGATCGCCTCGTTCCGGTCAAGCGCCTGATGATGTCCGCGCTGACCGAAACCCGGGCCCGTGGGAGCTGGCGCGCTGCGCCGGAGCGTCCGTAGGAGCGGGTGGGGCCACGAGAAAGATCCATGGGAGCTGCAATGCGTGCTCTGATCGGTCCGAATGCGATCACCCAGGTCGCCGACGCCCTCGAGCGCCGCCTGGGCAGGATCCCGGCGCGCGAGCTGCTGCATTCGGTGGGGCTGGGCGGCTATGCCGATGCGCCGCCGTCGCAAATGGTCGACGAACGGGAGGTCATCGCGCTGCATGCCGCGGTGCGTGACCGGCTGCCGGCAACGGACGCGCGCGAGGTGGCCCGTGACGCGGGCCTCGCCACCGGAGACTATCTGCTCGCGCATCGGATCCCGCGTCCGGCCCAGGCCTTGCTGCGGCTTCTCCCGTCGGTGGTGTCGGGCCGGCTGCTGTTGGCGGCCATCACCCGCCATTCCTGGACGTTTGCCGGAAGCGGCACGTTCGAGGCGCGGGGCGTCCGTCCCATCGTCATCACGATCGGCGATTGCCCCCTCTGCCGCGGCACCCAGGCGGCCGCTCCGGTCTGCGGATACTACTCGGCCTGCTTCACCCGCCTGTTCGCCCGTCTGGTGCACCCCCACGCCCGGGCGCGTGAAATCGCGTGCATTGCCGAGGGCGCAGGAGAGTGCCGTTTCGACATCGACTGGCGTTGAAGGCCCGCATCGTCGAAAGGACGTTACGCGGATCTGCAAATTTGGCTAAGATCTGCGCGGCCCCATCCAGGGCCCCTTTCGAGACCGTCAGTTTTCAAAGCTCATCATCTTGTCAGTCATTAGTTTGCGGCTCGGCCGCTGGTTGCCGATCCCGGTAGTTGCCCTCCTCCTCGTGCCGTTCCTGCACGTCCGCGTGGCGGCGGCCGATGCGGCCGATCCTTTCGTGCATCCGCCCGCCCTCGAGCGCGACATCCGCTTTTGGATCCGTGTCTATACCGAAGTCACGACCGACCAGGGCCTGATTCACGACGACCGCGATCTCGGCCTGGTTTACGAAGTCCTGCGCTTCGATCCGGCGTCCTCCCCGGGTCAGCGCGAACGCCGAGTCGTCGAGGCGAAGGCGCGTTATGCGGCACTCCTCAGGAGGTTTGCCGCCGGCGATACCGAAGATCTGACCGGCCACGAGCGGCGGATCCTGCATGCCTTCGGCGATCATGCGACCCCGGCCGATTTTCGCGAGGCCGTCGGCCGCATCCGCTTTCAACTGGGCCAGGCGGATCGATTTCACGAGGGGTTGATCCGGTCGGCGATCTGGGAGAAACAGATCGCGCGGACCCTGGTGCAGCATGGAGTGCCGGCGGAGATCGCGGCATTGCCTCACGTCGAGTCGTCATTCAACTGGGCGGCCTACTCCAAAGTCGGTGCCGCCGGCCTGTGGCAGTTCATGCCGTCGACGGCGCGAAGGTATATGCGGGTGGACGGAGTGGTCGACGAACGCCTCGATCCCCGCAGCGCGACCGAGGCCGCCGCCAATCTGATGCTCTACAACTACCGGCTCGTGGGTACCTGGCCCCTCGCGGTCACCGCCTACAATCATGGACCCGGCGGTCTGCGTCGCGCGCAGGAGGCACTCGGCACGAGCGACATCGCCGTGATCGTGAAGCGCTATCAGGGCGCGACCTTCGGGTTTGCGTCGCGGAATTTCTACGTGTCCTTCCTGGCGGCGCTCGAGGTGGATCGGAACGCCGAGAAATTCTTCGGTCCGATCACCCATCCCCCCGACACCGAGAGCACGCCCGTCGAACTGCCGGACTATATCCCGGTGGACGCCTTGGCGAAGGCGTTCGAGATCGACATGGGCGCGTTGCGCGTGTTGAATCCGGCCCTCAGACCGCCGATTTGGAGCGGAGCCAAGCTGGTGCCGCGCGGCTACCGTCTGCGGATTCCCGGCACCCCTCCGCAATCGGCGATCGCCGCGGCCTGGGCACGTCTGCCCCCGACGCAGCGCTTCCTCGCCCAACGCAACGACGGCAGGCACCGGATGCGCCGCGGCGAAACCCCGGCGGGGGTGGCGGCGGCCAGCGGCGTGAGTCTGGCGAGCTTGTCCGCCGCCAACGGCTGGAAGGGAACCCACGCACCGATTCGCGGCGAGTGGGTGCGAATTCCGATGCCCGCGTCCCGAGCCGAGATCGGGGGCGGCGAGGCGACCGTCCTTGCCGCGAATCCCGCGGGTCCCGCCAACTCCGCGGGCGCGCCGTCGGCCACGCCGCCGGCCACGCCGCCGGCCACGCCGCCGGCAACGATGGCCTCACGGCCCCCCAAGGAGCCGGTGTCGGAGCGTCAGACGGGCAACGCCAACGCGCTGCTGCCGGCCGCGAGTCCCACCGGCAACGTCGATACCGCGGACTATGGCGTCGGCGCGGACGGCACCGTCACCGTGCAGGCCGCCGAAACGCTGGGCCATTTCGCGGATTGGACCCGGGTCGGCGTGCGGCGACTGCGCGCCCTCAACAAGCTGCACCCGAATGCGGGAGTGACGCAGGGCCGGAAGATCCGGATCGACCTGTCCCGGGTGTCGGCCGCCCAATTCGTCGCGTCGCGCCGCGGCTATCACCAACATCTCCAAGATGCGTATTTCGCCGCACACCGCATCGCCGGGACCGAGACCTATGCCGTCAAACGCGGCGATTCGCTGTGGACCATCGTGCAGCAACATGCGGACATGCCGATCTGGCTGGTGGCTGAGTACAACCCGGACGTGGACCTGAACGACATGCGCCCGGGGACGAGCATCACGCTACCCCAGGTCGTGGGGATCAATCGGGAGTGATGCCGCGCGCGTGCTCGAATTGGATCAGCGCCGTGGCGGTGGGATGAGTGGCGGTGAAACCCACGGGCGTCCCATCGGTCGAACGGAAGTCGATCGCGATTTTCCGGCTTTCGGTCATCCGCTTGAGCATCGGAACGTCCAGGGCGAAGTACGCCGATTGGCCCCAGGAGGCGACGGGCTGATAGGGGCCGACGCCGAGTGCCGGCGCATCGACGGTGGTCAGCACGATCGCGCCGTCGTCCAGCTGCAGAGTCACCGCTCCGGGCGAGTGAATGTCGGCAATCTGCCGGTCGTTTCCGGGAGCAACGTGCACCCAGAGTCCGTACGTGATGTCGCCCATCCGATCCCACTCCACCGGGCCGAGGTAGGCGAAGCTCACGCGTTTTGCGCCGGTAGGTGCGGCCCCCTGCGCGTTGGCGACGAATTCGATCGGCTCCTGCAGCGCACCCACCGTCATCCCCGTCCTCGCGTCCATGACCTCGGTGGGCCTTATGGAGCCGCGATCCGCGCAGCCGGCCAGCAAACCGAGGGCCAAGGCAGCTGGAAACACGTGGCGGTGCATGGATTCCATTATACCGGGTCCGTGAGCCACGCCTCCTCATGCCGTGCTCGGACCACGCTATAATTTTCCCATGATCGATGAAATCCGCCGCCTGGCGCTCGGAAAGATGTGGTTGCTGCTCGTCCTCGCCGTCGGTGGGGCCCGGGGGCTGCCCGCCGCGGCGACCGCAGCGCTCCCCGCCGACCACGTGGTAGTGCACAAGTCCGAGCGCAAACTGTATTTGTACAATGGCAGCACCCTGTTGGGGGCCTACAAGGTCGCCCTGGGGCTGAATCCGGTGGGTTCCAAGGAGCGGGAGCATGACTTCCGCACGCCGGAGGGCCGGTATTTCCTCGCACGCCGCAACACGCACAGCGACTACTTCCTCTCGATCCAGGTCTCGTACCCGAACAAGAACGACGAGCGGCGCGCCAGGAAGAACCGGTGGGCGCCCGGCGGGTCGATCATGAGCCATGGGGCGCCCAACACCCCGAAGCATCCGGCGGCGTATTATCAGTCCAATGATTGGACCGACGGCTGCATCGCCCTGTCCAACTCCGATATGGTCGAAGTGTGGATGCGCACCCAAGACAATATCCCCATCGAGATTTATCCGTAGCGGGTGCCCCGTGGAAACCACCATTCTCTCGTCCGACCTGGTCGACGCGCGCGTCACCCCCAAGGGCAGTCTCGAACATCTCTCGCAGCAGGAAATAGCCCAGCTGCTGGACTCCGGCCAGGGCGGACTCTATCCCTTGTTCCGCAAGTGCGCGCTCGCGGTGTTGAATTCCGGCAGCGACATCGACGATTCGCGGGTCATTTTCGCCAAATACAAGGACTTCGACCTCCGGATCGTCAGACAGGCGTGGGGGATCAAGCTGGAAATCAAGAATGCGCCGGCGGCCGCCTTCGTCGACGGCCAGATGATCCGCGGCTTGAAGGATCATCTGTTCGCCGTGCTCCGGGACGTGGTGTTCATCTCCAACGAGATCAAGGAGAGCGGTCGATTCGACCTGGAGACCAGCCCAAGCATCACCAACGCGGTATTCCACATCCTGCGCAACGCCCGGCTGCTGGAACTGCAGGTGCGGCCGAATCTGGTGGTTTGCTGGGGCGGCCATTCGATCGGACGCGCGGAGTACGATTACACGAAGAAGGTCGGCTATGAACTCGGACTGCGGAGCATGGACGTCTGCACGGGTTGTGGTCCGGGTGCGATGAAAGGTCCGATGAAGGGTGCGACCATCGGGCATTCCAAGCAAAGGATCACCAACGGCCGCTATCTGGGCATCACGGAGCCGGGCATCATCGCGGCAGAGCCCCCCAACCCGATCGTCAGCCAACTCGTGATCATGCCGGACATCGAAAAGCGCCTGGAGGCCTTCGTCCGGCTCGGTCACGGCATCGTGATCTTTCCCGGCGGCGCCGGCACGGCCGAGGAAATCCTTTATCTGCTGGGGATATTGCTCGATCCGGCGAACCGGGCGATGCCGTTTCCGGTGGTGTTCACCGGCCCGGCGGACACCGCCGAATACTTCCAGCAGATTCACGAGTTCCTCGGTGCGACGCTCGGGCCCGCCGCGCAATCGAAATACGAGATCATCATCGACGATCCGGCCGGGGTGGCGCGTGCGATGGTGCGCGGTCTGGAGAGCGTGCGCGACTACCGCCGCGCCGAAAAAGATTCCTACGGCTTCAACTGGCTCCTGAACATACCCCTCGAATTCCAACTTCCGTTCGAGGTTTCCCACGAGTCGATGCGGGGTCTGCGCCTGTCCCACGCGCAGCCCGCTCACGAGCGCGCCGCGAATCTGCGCCGCGCGTTTTCCGGCATCGTGGCGGGCAACATCAAGGAGTACGGCATCAACGCGATCGAAAAGCACGGGCCCTTCGAACTCGTCGGTGAGGAGTCGATCATGGACCCGCTCGACCGCCTGCTCCGTTCGTTCGTGGCGCAGCGTCGCATGAAACTGGCCGGCAGCGAGTACACTCCCTGCTATCGATTGGTTGCATGACGCCACCCCACCGAATCCTGTATCGGTTCGATCTGCCGGATGGGTCGACGAAGGCCCTGGAATTCCTTTTCGATCCCGCCGACTTCAAGATGCGCAAGCCGCCTCCGGCGAATCCGCCGCCTTGGACGGAGTTGGGCTTTTGCCGGTGCGCCAATTGTCCGCTCGACACCCGCTCCACGACCCACTGCCCGGCCGCGCTGCAGATGGCCGGGGCGGTGGAGCAGTTGAAGGCTCTCGTCTCCTTCGACACGGTGGGGGTGACGGTGATCCAGGCCGAGCGGACCATGCATGCCGAAACCTCCGCGCAGCAGGCGATGAGCTCCGTGCTCGGACTGGTCATGGCGACCGCCGGCTGTCCATGGACGGACCATCTGCGGCCGATGGCCCGCTTTCATCTGCCGTTCGCCAGCGAAGCCGAAACGGTGTATCGGAGCATCGGCATGTTCCTGCTGGCACGCGAGATCACCGGAATCCCCGCGACCCGCGGATTCACCGAGCTCGACGAACTCTGCAGGAACCTGCATGTGGTGAATCGCGATATGTCACGCCGGCTCGGCTCCGCAACGCGGACCGATCCGGCGCGCAATGCGATGGCGTTGCTCGATTCGTACACGACGCTTCTGCCCATCGCGCTCGAGTCTTCGTTCGACGAACTCAGGCCGCTGTTCGATGCGTGGAAAATCAACGGAAATTCAGCGATTTAACTTACCGCGGCACTCCGTGAGATGCGCATCGCAATGCGCACGCTTGCCCGGCGACAGCGCCGAGTTGCCTGTGACACAGTTCCTGCCCTAGCGGGGGCGCGACACTTACTGTCGTGAACATCACAGAGGCACACGAAGATGAGCGACATCAAGAACCAAACCAGATACACGGGGATCGACCGGCGCTCACCGCGCGTGGAGCCGGGTGTCGCCAAACCGGGTTCACCCGCGCCGCGGCAGACGTTCAAGACCGGCGGTCGTCATGCGGCGATCACGACCAACCTCTACAACTGGCACAGCTACAAGAACTGGGCCGACAAAGTGCGCGGCAGCTGGGAGGACAAGAAGTAGACCGGTCCGGCGCGTTCCTCGCGCCTCCGGGCCCGGGCTTCAGGCGGTTTCCGGCAGGGGGGGCGCCGATCGAGCGGCGGACCCGGACTCCTTGGCCCGAAGCCAGGCAATCAGCGGCTCCCAATCCTCCAGGTCCCGGCCGACCAGGCTCGGTTTCATCTCGTACAGGCCCACGCCCTGTTCCGCCGCCCGCACGTAGTTCTGCGAATCGCGCAGAGTGGCGATTACCGGGATCCGCAGTGTTTCCAGAAAGCGCATGAGCGACTGATAGACGAGCGTGTTGCGCTTGACGCGGTTGGCCACCACGCCTATCCGATTTTCATCGCGGCGGACCTTCGCGATCAGCAGCAGATCCGCGATGCATCGCGAGAACGCGTGAATGTCGATGTCGGAGGGCAGCACCGGCACGATGATCGCGTCGGCGGTCCGCGTCATTTCCGGCATTTCCTGGGCGAGCACCGCGGCCGGCGTATCGACCACCACGTGCGCCGCATCCGACGGGACCCTCATCTGCCAGGCGCGGGTCGTCCGGCTGTTCCGTTCGAACGCGGCGATGCCGTGGATGTGGGCCTGTTCGGGCTTGCGCTTCTTCAACCAGCGCGTGCTGGAGCCCTGCTGGTCGTTGTCCGACAACAAGGGGCGGTCGCCCAGGCTCGCGAAATAGCTCGCCAGATTGGTGGCCAATGTCGTTTTTCCGGAACCGCCTTTTGGGTTCAGGATGAGAATTCGCTGCATGTGGACCGAGCCTACGCAGCCGTCGGCATCGTGGCAAGTCTGTGACTCCCTGCACGGCGGCTCGAACGGTCCCCCGCTAGACTGATCCGCATGGAATGGGTGCTGCAGGTGATGGACGAGTTCGATGACGCCGTCGGTGCGCTCCGGCACGCCTGCATGGGAGTGGCCGCCGCGGTCGGCTCCCTGTGGGGCGGGACTCCGAGGGCTCCCGACGGGCGCCGGTGGGCGCGCTCCTGAACGACGAACGCGGCGAAATCCTCTAAGATGCCCGCACCATGGCACCGATCAAACCACTTCAATGGATTCTCGGCTCGGCTTTCGCCGTCCTCCTCGGCTGCGGCACGCTCGGC
>VFSW01012810.1_pt1 | contig 11677 bp, 19 predicted proteins | sample 5358111 | NCBI WGS metagenome assembly VFSW01 (sample SAMN11554181, study PRJNA540505) | mine drainage metagenome | isolation source: sediment from site ElyBrook_90M | place: USA: Ely Copper Mine, Vershire, VT | collected 2017 | reverse complement strand
GTATGTGCATGACCGGCCAGGGCTGGCGATTGTGGTTGAGCCGTGGGATGGGGATATGGAAGCGGGCGTGGCGGCATGATGGACGCATTGCCGGGGGCCGGGCTGATCTTCGCGATCCGTGACCTCCCCCTGCCCCCAGCGGGCGTCAATCATCAGTACCAGCCCCGCGCCACATCCACGGCCATCACCGTGCCCGCCACTGGCGTCATGAGCCTGTCGGACTATCGCCAAGTAGCGCGGGCCAGCGGGACACAAGGCGGGCGCGTACTGACAGCGCAAATGCAGCAGTATCGGACGGCAATGCTAGCCCTACTGGATCAAGGTTGGGGCGATATCGCCTATCAGCCCGGACTCAAGGAGTGGGCACGACTGACCGGCTCCGATCTGCATGTGGACATGACCTTTGCTATCCGGCGGAGCAGTTACTACAAGCGGGATGTCGATGGGCTGGTGAAGTTCCCCCTGGACATCGTGTGCAACTGGTTGGGGCTGAATGACGCGCGGTTCACACGGCTGGTAGCGACAAAGCGGGCCGTGTTGACCGCGCAAGACGAACGGCTAGCGATCACCATCACAGCGCAAGGCGAGACGGCGCCACGGGGACCGCGCGGGCGGGGAAAGAGGAAAGCGGCATGAGCCAACGGAAAAAGAAAGCGGCCAATCCGACGCCGATCCGACAGATGATCCATGTTACGCCATCCCATGATGCCGTACAAATTATTCCACGTCATGCCTTGTTGCAACTCGCCAACATCATGCATGATGTTGCTGCCAAGCAGGGGGCCATCTATGCCAGGGCCGCTTAAAGTACCGCGCCCGTGTGCCTTGGTGCGTATCTCGAAAGAGAAAGCCCCACGTGGGCGTCGGGGCCGAGCCATGAGCAAAGCTGAGCAACGTCACATGGCAGCGGATCAGCCGCTGCAAAAGGGTTGGTCGCTGCAAGAACAAGAGGTGGCATGCCGGACCTATGCGGAAAAGACGCTGGGGGTTTCATTGCCTGATGTGGATGTATACCGCGAGGATGGGGTGAGCGGCGGCAAAAAAATGAGCCAACGCAAAGTGCTGCAAGCGATCCTTGAGGGCTGCAAAGCCGGGCACTATACGCATGTGCTCTTGCATCAGGTGGATCGCGGCGCCCGGCGCCTCCGAACGCTCTTGGAAGTCATTGATGATTTGAGCGAGATCGGCGTGGTGGTCGTCAGTGTCCTTGACAACAAATCGACCGCGACGGCCTCCGATATCGCCTGGTTTCAGATGGTCGGCATGATGGCTGAATGGCAGCGCAATCGGACAGGGGAGCAGATCAAAGCCATGCAGCACGGACGCCGCCGAGAGGGATTACCTACGTCGCCTTGCCCGTTTGGGGCCCGCTACTTGGATGATGGCACGGTGGGGCCGGATGATACGCCGCTAGACAATGGCAGCACGAACTATACCGGGTTGCAACTGGCCTTTGCGTGGCGGGCCGAAGGACGCTCCTTTCGGAATATCACTGGGTGTCTGAATGCAGCGGGGTACCGTTCCACCCTAGGGCGCCTGATGAATGATGCCAGCGTGGCCTATATGCTCTCGAATCGGTTCTATCTCGGAGAGTTGCGCCTGAACACGCATGACGATCCGCAACATCCGAACCGGGTTACACAGACGGAGTGGTTGCCCGGTGCGCATACGCCGCTTATTGCCGCCGATCTCTGGCGTAGCGTCGAAGCAGTGAACACCCAGCGCAGTCAGCATCGCCAGCCGGTGAATCTTGCGGCCCGTACGTACAGTTTCGGCAGTGGCACCGTTCGCTGTCTGGCCTGTCTCAAGCGTGGCACGGTCAGCAATTATCATATCTTCCATACGTCTCATCAGGCCACCTGGTCACCCTCAATCGCGTGTAGTAGTCGTATCACCCAGCATGTTTGTACGGAGCCATCCGTTTCTCTGCGCGTCCTGGACCAGCAGATGCAGCAATTCTTGAGCCTGTTTCAACTGGACACCGAGACGCGGCGGGAACTAGTGAGCGCCTATCTCGAAGATCAACAACAGCGGTTACAGGTGCGCAATATCAAGACAGAGATCGCCGCATTGCAAGCCAAACTCCGACGGCTCCGCATGGCCTTTGTGGAATATGGCAACGAGGATGAACGCGATGACTACGAACGCCAGCGCCGCACTATCCTGCTCAGCATTGCGGAATTAGAGCAATTGCAACAAACTCCCCAAGAAGCCGATATGTATGACCTTTCGGCATACCTCGCTGACCTCTCACGATTATGGGAAGACGCTGATCAGGCACAACGGGCCCGCATTGTACAGGCGCTTTTCTCGGATATCTATCTCGAATCCCGTCAGATCGTGGCGGTACGCCCACGTGCGGAGTGGGCACCCCTCTTTGCCACATTTTCCAAGCCTGACCAATTTGCCACGGCTGATCAGTCAGGCTTGGAAAATGTATTGCCCAGTGATGCCATCCTGCTACCACGGTCATTACGCCTGGCCCAGAGCCGGAAACCATATGTGTATCTCACCCCTGAGCAAGAGCAAGACATGGCGCAACGCTATGTGGTTCTCTTAAAAGCTGGGCAACGGGGCGGCATCTATGCTGAACTGGCCCGCGACTTTGGGGTGCATGAGAACACCGTGCAGCGCGTGGTGCATGACCGTGGCCTGACGGGTACGGCAGATGCCAAGCGGCGCCCACGACCAGCAAAGGCGGTGTGCTGATGGCCCTCGCCACTCCAGATCGGGTCATCACACCCGACGCGCATTTACGGCAAACGCTTTTTTCGGATGCGGTGATGCAACACCCCGCCAAACAACACTTGCCCCAACTGATCCACCTGCTCAGCCGCTTTGCCGTGCCTGGTGGTGTGCTGCTTGATCCGTTTGGCGGGTCGGGTTCAGCCATGCTCGCTTGCAGCCCGGCCTACGGACGCGGCATGCATGTCGTCACCGTGGAACTCGCCCCGCATTTCCTCGCCTTGCAGCAGACCGCCTGGGCACATTTCCGTAGCACCATCGACATGTTCGATGCCTACGACGTGCCGCCGGGTGAATATGTCCCGGTGTATGGCAATAGCCGCGATCTGCCATCCGTGCTGACCCGCATGGCAGAGGATGAACACGGCTATTGGGACGGCGCCGATCTGATCGTGACTAGCCCTTCCTACGGAGGCAGTGAGGCGGTCGATCAGCGCAACAAGCAAAACACGACCATTGCGGCGCATGGCGGCGGCAATACGGCCAAACTACGCTACGATGCCGCTGAGATGGCCCGCAACGGGGATGTACCAACCAATTACGGGCATATGCGGAAATCTGGTGGCGTCAAAGGAAAAACCCACCTGCCTGCCTATCAGCCACCCGCCGATCTGGTTGTCACTTCGCCTCCGTATATGGATACGCTGAACGGCGAACACGCTGGGCGTGACGGGTATGGAAATCATCATCGCGCCACGGCCGCGCAATCAATTGACATTGTGGTCACGTCGCCACCTTATGCTGATGCACTCAGCAAAACATCAGGCATCGATGCAGACAAAATCAAGAGCATCCACAGTGATAAAAGTCAAGCGGTGATCGCGTCACGCTACGATACCAATGCGGAAAACATCGGCAATCAGCGCGGTAAGAAATACCTCAGCAGCATGAAGCAGGTATGGGCGGGCTGCTATTGGGCGCTCAAACCGGGTGGCATTCTGTGCTGCATCACAAGAGACTGTGTACGCGACGGCAAGATTGTGCCCGTCGGCGAGCAGAACCGCTATCTCCTTGAGGCGGTCGGCTTCCAGTTTGTGGAATGCGAGCAGTGGCGCCTAACCCAGATGTCCTTCTGGCGCACGTTGCAAAAGCGCAAGAAGCCCGACAGCCCGGTGATCGACAGCGAGCAAGTCTGGATTATGCAGAAGCCCCATGCCTTCCCGTTCCGCGCATCGGGTGCGCTGCCTGAAATGGAGGGCGAATGATGCTGACTCGTTTACCGCTCTTCCCTTGGCAATTCGTGCTGGGATTAGAAGTGCTGGCCGTCATCACAGCCATCGGCTTAAAATATGTCACCACGCTGGTTGCGCACGCGCTGGGCTATCGTACGATCCCGTGGTGGTTGTTTGTGGGGGAACTGCTCATGGCGCTGGCTATCGGCGTCGGCTACGCCATGATCTGGATACGGCATGACCGGCGGCGGTTGCGTCGTAGGGAGGTGGCGTGATGGCAAAAAGTGGTATGTCAGCTCCATTTCCTTGGTTTGGCGGCAAGCACTACATGGTTCCAACACTGCTGCCATTACTCCCCCAGCATCAGGTGTATGTTGAGGTATTTGGCGGTGGGGCGTCTCTGCTCTTTGCTAAACCACGATCGTCATTAGAGGTTTACAATGATCTGGACTCCGGTCTAGTCAATTTCTTTCGTGTGTTGCGCGATCCTGAGCAATCAAAAGAGTTACAACGACGTTTGGTTCTGACTCCCTACGCGCGGGAGGAATATGCCGTTTGTTATCAACAGAAGGAGATTGATCCAGATCCGATAGAACGTGCGCGAATGTGGTACACGGCGGTGCGCGGAGCATTCAGCGGTGTTGTCGCAAACCATCCTACCAGTTGGTGTCATCAAGTCGGTGTTCATGGTGGTGCTAACGCCGCTATGTCGTTCGTGCGTGCAGTGGATTGCTTGTCAGAAACAGCAATGCGATTTCGCGGCGTACAGGTGGAGCACAAAGAGGCGTGCGACGTAATCGCCCACTATGATGCACCAAGCGTCCTGTTTTACTGCGATCCACCCTATGTGCTTGCGACACGCAAAGGGCATGGCTACCACCACGAAATGGATATGACAGATCATGAGCGGCTTTTACTGACCATCACACAGTGCCAGGGGATGGTGATATTAAGCGGTTACGACCATCCCCTTTATACCGCTATGCTTCCCGACTGGCAGTGCATACACGTGTTGCGTCACGCCTATTCTGCCGGATTGACACGCGGAACCGGACGCCGTGGCAAAGGATCAGCCAGTGACCCTGCCAGTCAACGGATAGAGTGCATTTGGATTAAACCAAACGCCCTTCGGCAACCAACATTGTTCGCTGAAATGGAGGGCGAATGATGCGCGACATCATCATCACCCTGGCCTTCCTGCTGGCCTGTTTCTGCCTAGGCGTGGCGGTCGGCAGCCTGATCTATGGCTGGGGCCGGTACATGCGCCTGAGCCGCCTAGCCGACCACATAGAGGCGCAATGCCCGTACGAAGTTGAGACGCCGGAGGAGAGAGTATGAACCAACCATCGTTACTCGCAACCTGTAGCCGTTGCGGGCGGCTCTGTAAGGTCGGTACCCCAACCCATCCTGACGCACAACTGCTCAAGAAATCAGCGGTGCCAGAGGGGTTCTGCGCCAATTGCGATACCACACGTTTTCTCCTGAGCATTGAACCGATTGCTGAGGCGATTGCGCGGCGTGGAGCAAACATCCTGCTTGATCCGCGCGTGCGCACCCAATTTGCCTTGATGATGGTCGCGGGGCGTGCCGATGCCGACCCGACAGAGATCAGTTGGCAGACCATTGTGGACAATTGGGATCTGCCGTTTCCCAAGGTCAGGCGGCGAGGAAGGAAGCAACCATGAGCATGTTTACCGGCAAGTATTGGCTCTTCAACATCAGTTCATCGCTCTCAACCGGCATCATCCTGAATGCCGCTCGCTGGGCGTTGATCACGTGGCACCACGTCCCCAGCACAGCGCCTATGCTGGCATGGCTGTACTGGCTGGGAGTGGTCGCACTGAGCGTCATGTGGGCCGTGGTGTGGTATCGCCACTACCGGCGGCAAGAGGTGCAACCGTGACGCCCCTGCTCTGGCTGCGCTGGCAATTCCGGCGGCGCAACACGTGGTATTTCACGCAATGCCGGGAATGCAGCGCGCTGTACACGCTGACTACCTGGCAACAATTGCGGGCGCGGCGGCTCTGCCCGGAGTGCCGACGCGATGCGCAATGGGCAGCGCGGGCAGAAGCGACGCCCCTGAGTGATATGGAGGCCGCGTCATGAGCACGCCAGACCTGCGCACCCTCGATAGCGCGGTTGCGGCCCGCATCGGGTACACGGATATCCCGGTACCACAATTCAGCCGCGATCTGGTCTTTGCCTTCTATGCCGCCAAACGTGCCCAATTGTTTGAGCAGGGCTACGTGCTGGCCCGTACCCAGCGCACCTATATGGCGTGGGACTGGCAAGTCTGCAAAGTTGATGACATGGGCGTGCTGCATAGCTTCGTATCCGCTGAGAGCGCCGCCGAAGCAATATGCCGGGCAATTGTGGTGCTGCCTGAAGCAATGGCGGTGCAATCATGAGCCTGACCCTGCTGCGCAGCCGCATTGACCCATCCCAGATGCGCTGTCCCCACCATGACCTGCCCTTGCGCTTCGTGCGAGGGCATGGCGGCATCGAGACGGGCTGGCGGTGCCTGAAGTGTGATGCTTCGCGCAATCAGCATGAATCCCTCCGGCATGCCCGCACGTACCAGCCATTCAATGGAGAACGGTCGCAGATGGCCCGCGAGGTCCGTGGGCTATCGCTGGCTGAACTGGCCACGCAGCTTGCATGCGAGCCATCGGCGCTTGAGGCCATTGAGCAGGGTGCCATGATTCCAGAGCGGACCTTGCAGTGTGCCATTGCCGACGCGACACAATTCCCCCTGGCATTCTTCTATCAGCTTGACCCGCCGCGCTTTAATACCGGGTTCTGCTCGCTCGATCTGCATGCTATGTCCGTCTATTGCGAGTGTGGCACCTACCTGGGACTAAAAGGCGAGACATTGCCTATCGAATGCCCGGATTGCATGGAGCCGGTAGACGGCTGCCCCAAGTGTGATGCCGACATGCACCCAGCAATATCACGCCGCAAGGCCACCAAAGGCCAGCGGGTCTATCGCTGCGAACGCTGTCAGTATGAGATGGAGGCCGCACAATGACGCTGGCAAACGCTCTGGCTGTCCACGGCGGCGCCGAACACCTCTGGTATCCAGTGCAGGTACGCCGCAACGCCGATGGCTCGCACGATGTGAGTGATACCCACCGCCAGGTGACGGCGTATGGCGTGGCCTGGGCAGACCTGACACAGATTGGCGCCGATGACACGCTATGGGTCCCGTGCCAGTGGATCAACGCGGTACCCGTGCAACACACGCTGATGGAGGCCGCACAATGACGCTACGCACCATCGGACAGCGGCGCCCCACGGCGGTTACTGCTGTTGCTGACTCAGAATGGCGGCGCGGATCTCTTGCGGCGTCTTGCCCAACACCTCAGCAAGTTTGCGGATGTGCTTGGGGGTCGACATGCGTCCCTGGACTTCCCACTTATACAGTGATGTCACAGACACCTCGCACGCCTTCGCTAATTCATCGCGGGTCATTACCGCCTCTTCACGTAACTGACGCAATGTCATCGATCTCCTCTCCTGATACTTTACCTGTATCGGATTATAACATAGCACGCACAAAACAGACAATTTTTCAGGACGTACAGGTACTATGTATTGACAAAACATTAACTTATACGGTAGTATATAAGCAGGAAACAGAAACGAAAGGGGCGGCATAATGGCAACACTCACCAAACGCCAGCGCACCAAAAAGCGGCGGTGGTTCCCGACCATCTATGACGCGCCACGGGCCTGTGGGTGTGAGGCGGCGCATCGCTACCATTGCTCCCACCTCAAGGCCGGTGTGGGCGCGATGAACCGGCTGTCAGACCGGCACATGTGCCCGTGTGTGGTGTGCCACGGGCAAGGGGTGAAGTGATGACAATTGACCGATACCATGTTGAGGGTGATTTCATTGTCGATCAACACGGGGCCATTTTGTACGAGGATATCAGCCAATGGTCGCCAGAGCAGCGAGAGTTGATGATCTTCTTGCATGAATGCTATCAGCATATTGATTTTGTGCATGCCTGGGCCATTGTTGAGGCCATCGGTCAGCAAGATAAACGCGCGGCATTGGCGGCATGGCATCGGGCGCGGCGCTTCAATCAACAGCAACAGGCGTGATGGCTGGGCAGGTAGCAGCAGACCGCGCGAGGGTGCGGATGAGCGCCAACAAGAAAAATAATTAGGGGCGGTGGGTCATGGCGGCGGAGCAGGTGAGTAAGGCAATCCCTGTCGTTCCTGATGAACTACGGATGCGTCAACAGTGGGTTGTTTGGCGCTATGAAGAACGTCAAACGGGCAAGAAACCGACCAAGGTTCCTTACAACCCGCGCAACGGGAAAGCCCATGCAGCGAGCGATAAGCCCGGTACATGGGGCACCTTCATGCAAGCTATCGGCTGTTATAAGAGCGGCCATTTTGATGGCGTGGGCTACGTCTTTTCCAAGGATGACCCCTACACAGGGATCGATTTGGATCACTGCATTGATCCTGCCAGTGGCGCTATAGCGCCACTGGCAGGGCAGATACTCTCTCGCTTGCAAAGCTATACTGAATATTCTCCTTCAGGAACGGGACTGCATATTATCGTGCGTGGGTCGTTGCCAGAGGGGCGCCGCATAGACCACACACAAGGCATTGAGGTCTATGACTGCCTGAAATATTTCACGTTCACTGGGCAACGCTACAATGGCTTTGACACGATCCACGATCGACAAGAAGCATTGACCGCCATCTTTCATGATTTCCTGGGAACGCCAGAGGAACCCACACCAATGGCAGCGGCGCTGCCATCCACCCTTGATGATGCCACCGTGCTACGGATCGCCAGTGGTGCTACAGACGGCCCCAAGTTTCGTGCCCTCTGGGATGGCAATATTGCAGGCTACACTTCATCAAGCGAAGCCGATCTGGCTCTCTGTAATTATCTGGCCTTCTATAGCGGCAATCCCGATCAGACGGATAGCCTCTTTCGGCAATCAGGTTTGATGCGCGATAAATGGGATGAACGGCACCGTTCTGATGGTCGGAGTTATGGTCAGTTGACCATTGACCGGGCCTTCACGGGGCGGAGCGAGTTCTACACGCCCAAGAAACCTGAACCGACACCGCCGCCTACAGCATTTCAACAGAAGTCCCAGGAACGGACCAAAGAGGCCCCAACCGAACCCCAAGAGCATGAAGAGCAAAAGTCCGCGCCACGCTATCGATTTCTGACCGATGACGAAATCGACAATCTCCCACCGATTGACTGGCTGGCAAAGGGGATCATTCCTGATCGCGCCGTGGGCACCGTCTATGGTGAGAGCCAGTCTTGCAAAACATTCTTTCTCCTAGATATGGGCATGAGCTTTGCCACGGGGCAATCTTGGAAGGGCGTCATCCCGGTTATGGGCCACGTGGCCTACATTGCCGGTGAAGACCCTGAAGGCGTCGCGGAACGCTATCGCACGTGGAAGCACTACTATCAGATGCCCAAGGTGCCCCGCTTTCATTTACTCGATGAAAACGTCCCACTCATGTTGACCCCGGAGTTGTTACACCTCTACACCGCGATTGAGACGCTCCCAGAGACGCCACGCCTCATCATCATCGATACCTTGTCCTGTGCGATGGTCGGGGCTGATGGTAACAACACCAAGGATATGATCGCGTTTATGGAGGTTGTGAAAGCAATCCGAAAACGCTATCAATGCACCGTCATGCTTGCTCACCACAAAAACAAGAATGGCGGGGAACTAGGGAATGTCAGTTTCCGCAACAGTTGCGACGTGATGATCGACATGGTGCGCGACGGCGATGTCGTCAGTGCCAAGTGCGAAAAAATGAAGAACGCCCCGCATTTTAAGCCCATCCACATGACCATTCAGCAACACCTTACCTCAGCAGTGCTGATTGCCCGTGCTGGGGAGATAGTCGAAGGCGGGCGCCTTCCTGAGAACCATACGAAGGCCCTCTTGACGCTGCATGACACCTTTCCAGCGGGCGCCATGTACACCCAGTGGATGAAAGCCACGGGACTCGCCGAAAGCACATTTGCCCGTGTCCTGGCTGCCCTCAAACAAGCCGGATACGTGACCGACACCACCGGCAAACGCGGTGACTTTTACACCGTTACCTTGCAAGGAAAAAAATACTCTTATTACTTCCATGAGAGTGAAATAGGAGCCTGAACGTGAATACACAAGACGATACTCTCATGACTCTCAATTCACTTCCACATGGTGGATGGGAGGGAGAGTATATTCTATCTCTCTCTCTAGAGAGAGAGATAGAAATACTCTCTCCCATCACTCCCACTGAGAGCCACGACCAAGACATCCACAGCCAAGCGTGTGGCGATACACAGGCTCCCATACCGGACGGTTGGCTACCGGCCCCACCGCCGGTTCCCTGCTTCATGTCGCCAGAGGAGGAACGCTGGCTACTCGCTATGGCCCACCAAGAACACCGAGCAGTCAGGCTTGTGGCCATCGTCCCCTCGGTTGATGTTGCGCTACCGTCTTGTGTAACATTGGGGGCGACAAATAAGCAAGCATTTGGCAGACCGGGGCTATGGAGCGGTGATGGTTGATGCGGGTTCGATCAATACATGACGAGCTAACAATGATTGAGACAGGCAAGCAAGAAAGGGGGAGAAAAAGTGAACGATCGCGGGTGGTTTCGGGCGTCAATCAGTCGCAATCCCGGCGGAGCGATGGGCGCGAGTTGGCGTCTGGAATATGACGGCAAGGTGTGTGAGGGGCAGCGTCATTGGGCCGCCCATGCCAGTGCCACAAATATGGTTGCTTCCACACTGGCCTTACGAGAGGCGCTTCAGGCGTATGTCGCGGCGGACAGGCAGGGGCCGTTGGAGATGCTAGGCCATGATCAGGCAATTATTCGCCGGGCAGCGTTTGCGCCGCCCCCATCAGGAAAAATAGTCCCAACCATTGACCAGGCACAAGCCCAGGTGCAGGCATTGGTGCGACGGATTGCGGGCGGCGTGACGTTTACGTGGGTGCCACGGGATGAAAACCGCGCATTGCCCGTAACGCCCTTTCCGACGCCGCCCAAGCCCCCAGCACCGATGATGCGCCCGGTAACGCCGGAAGGCGTGGATGTAGCGTTGCGGGCACAAATCGATGCGCTCAACACCGCAAGGGGCACAGCGGATGACGGGATGCTGCAATCATTGGCGTTGACGGCCCCTGATCGGTTTGAGTCAATGGGCTGGTTTACCCTAGGCAAACACGTGGGGGAAGTCTTGGGGCGAGCTATACAACGGCAATTTATCGGCGATCCCTTGGCCCCAGAGTGTGTGATCGCGGCGATGCGCTGGGTGTCACGCGGTCTGGATGTGAGTCTCGCAACCCGTAAAATCAATCTTGACCGTCCCGTCTCTTTGGTGGCAGGAAGGAAAGCAGCATGATTCCTCTGCCTTTCCCAGCGCCCCCACCGCCCGTCTTGCGGCCCTATCAAGAGCAAGCTCTTACCGCGATTCAACAAGCGAGCGATAGTGGACAAAGAGCGGCATTATTGGTGCTCGCTACCGGCGGCGGCAAAACCTTGGTCTTTTCCGAGTTAGTCCGACGCTGGGATGTCCCGACCCTGATTCTGGCCCATCGAGAAGAGTTGCTTACCCAGGCACGTGACAAGTTGCGATCCATGTGGCCACAAGCGGATATCGGACTGATTGGGGCGGGCTATGACGAGATGCGTCATCGGGTCACGATTGCCAGCGTGGCTAGCGTGGTGCAGGCCCGTCGCCTTGCCAAGTTGGTTGATCAACACAT
>VFSW01012809.1_pt1 | contig 11679 bp, 7 predicted proteins | sample 5358111 | NCBI WGS metagenome assembly VFSW01 (sample SAMN11554181, study PRJNA540505) | mine drainage metagenome | isolation source: sediment from site ElyBrook_90M | place: USA: Ely Copper Mine, Vershire, VT | collected 2017 | reverse complement strand
AATAGCGCCAGCGCCGCTCCAAGCGTCCAGCCCGTAGCGGCGCCCACCGCTGAGCCAACCACGCCGAAGGGATGCAGGCCAAGCGCAGCATTGCCATTCAGCAATTCCCACGACGCCACGACATTGACGCCATTGACCAGCAGCATAACCAGCACCGGACGGCGCGTATCACCTGCGCCGCGCATCGCCGCCGTGCTGGCCGAAGCGATACCAGCGGCGGGCAATCCCAGGCTCCAGACGCGAATGAACTGCGCGGCGAGTTGCGCCACCTGGCCATTGACGCCAATCGCGACGGTGACGAGATCTGCCAGCGGCACAGCCAGCGCCATGCGCGCCAGGCCGATCACGCCGCCCAGGACCACGCCCTGCGTCGCCGCCTGCGTCGCCAGCTTCGGGTCGCGCGCTCCCGGGGCGCGGGCCACCAGCGCGGTTATGCCGACATTCACCGCGAAAAACGACGTCAGTACGATCCATGTGACCAGGCCCGCCGCGCCAACCGCCGCTACCGCCGTCGCCTGCCCATAGCCGAGCACGACGCTCGCATGGCTGGAGAGGTGGCCAGAGAGAAAGGTATCGGAGACGCCCACGCCGAGCGCGAGGAGTTGCTCACCGATGGCAGGGGCCGAGAGCGACCAGACTCGCCGACGCAAAGCTGGCGCAGGTAGGTCGTCGCTCAGCCTGAGCGGTGGCTCGACACGCCGCACACCGCTGGCGTTCGGGATGGCAAGGCGCGCCGAAGAGATGTCGGCGGGCAGCTCCAGCACGACATCCGCAGCGGGCGCAATGGAGACTCCCGGCGCGACGGGCGCGCGTCCGATGCGCCACAAGGGGAGTGGCAGCGCCATCCGTCGCATCGCCATGATCGGGGAAATCAGACGTGGTTGCCACGCATGCAGACGCTGGCGACGGAGCGCACGCGCCGCGCTGAAACTGCGATGATAGTCGCTGGCGTCTGCTTCAGCGCGACGCCTGCGACTCGATCCAAATGAAGCACGGGATACTAACGGGACACTGATTCGCGGGACTCGCATGACGAACGAACTCCCCTCTTCGTCGCTGGCGTTAGATATTTATCTAACATCGTACTACTGAGGGAGGAGACAGAAAGACTCTGCATACGGCGCATCGCGCCCAATAGCAACGTCACAGAATGATATAAGTGCGGATATGAAGCGCAATGTTTCGGGGCCAGAGGCGGCGAAACGAAGAATCGGACGCTGCTTCTCCTCTTCTTTCTATAGTATGACGTATCATGGCCATCTTCCACAAGGATGTAGGTAAGAGGTTCTGTGATTTCATAGAACGCTGTAACCGCGAGCGTCAACACACCACCAGCGGATCACCAGCGGTTAGCAAAACCTCGCAACAAGAGCGCGGTTGCTCGTTTGACTCATCCGTGGTACGATTTTGGTAGCTGGAGGCTTGATTGCAACAGCTTTTTCACCCCCCCGCGTGGGGTGGTGCATGGGGGGGGTATTTTGTCGGGGGGGCGGGGCGCCCGGTGGGGCGGGGGGTCGGGCGAGCGCAACTCGGCGCCACGGATCCACAGGGCAATGGCTCCTGCGGAACGCCAGCGACGCACATTCAACAGCGCAATCTTGGCGCGACCAGACAGAGGTGTCTGGCGCAACACGCCCCGCGCGGGCAATGACGCCGCTCCTGGCGAGCCACATGGCTGTACAGCATGTTCGCAACCGATGTACACCAGAAGGCCAGTTCGCCGGAGCGGCGTTTTTTGGCGCATCCGAGGCCGCTTCTCGGTGTGCCGCTACTACTGGGCGCGCGCTTCTCACAACGGGATACAATAGGATACAAGAAGGAGGAGCGCATGACCGTTCATATTCGCACAGAAGACAAACGCCCGCGCGCTTCCCTTCTCAACAAACGGGTCGCCACGCGGGAAGGACAATCTCACCCATACGCGCGACTGGGCCAGGCCCAAACGGCGTTCTACGTCGTCGGCAGTTGTTTTTGATGGGGCGCGCCACTTTGAGCGCGCACGGACACGCAGGAGTCTGCGCTCCGTGTCAATCCCCATCCGTCGGCGAAGGTCGTCGGCGTCATGTTTGGAGGCTTGAGACATGGCACAGAGCCGTCTTCACGCGGTCTACGAGCTTGGGCAAAGCGTCTGGTATGACAATATCCGGCGTGGCCTGATTCGCTCAGGCGAATTGCAGCGCTTGATTGACAATGACGCCGTTGTGGGTGTTACGTCCAATCCAACGATTTTCGAGAAAGCCATCGCTGGCAGCAGCGATTACGATGATGGACTGCGCGCGCTCGTCGCGCAAGGCATGCGAGACCCACGCGCGATTTTCGAGTCTCTGGCGGTCGAGGACATCCAGAGCGCGGCGGACATCCTGCGACCGACCTACGAGCGCACCAACGCGCACGATGGCTACATCAGCCTGGAGGTCGCCCCCGACCTCGCAAACAATACCCAGGGCACCATCGCCGATGCGCGCCGCCTGTTCGCAGCCGTCAACCGTCCCAACACGATGATCAAGATCCCCGCGACGGCTGAGGGTATTCCCGCAGTCGAGCAGATGATCTACGAAGGCGTCAACATCAATGTCACGCTGATCTTCTCGCTCGAAGTCTACCAGCAGGTCGCGGAGGCCTACATTCGTGGGCTGGAGCGGCGCATGGCGGAGGGCAAGCCCGTTGACCACATCGCATCGGTCGCCAGCTTCTTCGTCAGCCGCGTGGATACGCTCATAGACAAGCTGCTCGATGCGCAGATCGCTGGCGCCAGCGATCCCGCCGAGCAAGAGCGTCTGCGCGGCTTGCAGGGCAAGGCGGCCATCGCCAACGCGCGCCTGGCCTACGAGAAGTTTGAGCAGACCTTCCACGGCGAACGGTTCGCCGCGCTCCGTGAGGCAAACGCGCTACCACAGCGCTGTCTCTGGGCCAGCACCAGCACGAAGAATCCAGCGTACCGCGACGTGATCTATGTCGAGGAGTTGATCGGCCCGGAGACGGTGAACACGATGCCGCCACAGACCATCGTCGCCTTCCAGGATCATGGCATCGCCGAGCGCACGCTGGGCGAGTATGACCAGGCGCGCGAGACGATGGCGCAGCTGGCCAGCGCGGGTATTGACATGGATCAGGTGACGAAGCAGCTCGAACTGGAAGGCGTCAAGTCTTTCTCCGACTCCTTCACCAGCCTGCTCGACAGCACCGCGCACAAGACCGCAACGCTCGTGGCTGAGGCAGGCGCCGCCCTGACCGGAACCGCGCGGCTAGGATCCTTGCAGGGCGCGGTGGAGGATACTCTTGGTCGTGCGCAGTCGGAGCGGTTCGCGCAGCGCGTCTGGCAGAAAGACCCTGCCTTCTGGAAGCCCAACCCGGCTGAGCAGAGCGAGATCACTGACCGGCTGGGCTGGCTGACGGTGATGGACACAATGCGTGATGCGCTGCCCCGGCTCACCGACCTGCGCGAGAGCCTGAGGACTGAGGGCGTGCGCGATGTCGTGCTGCTGGGCATGGGCGGCAGCAGCCTCGCGCCTGAGGTGCTGCGCGAGACGTTTGGCGTCGGCGCGGGCCTGCCCAATCTGCATGTACTCGACTCCACCGACCCGGCGACGATCAGCGCAATCGAGCGGGCGATTGACCTACCACACACTGTCTTTATCGTCGCCTCGAAGTCAGGCGGCACACTCGAAACCATGTCGCAGTACAAGTATTTCTACGCGAAGGTGAGCGCGCTGGCGCAGGGTGACGTTTCGCGGGCAGGCGCGAGCTTCATCGCGATCACCGATCCCGGCACGAAGCTGGATGCGCTGGCGCAGGAGCGCAGGTTCCGCGCGATCTTCCGCAATCCATCGGATATCGGCGGGCGTTACTCGGCGCTCTCGTTCTTCGGGATGGTTCCAGCGGCGATCATCGGCGTGGACGTGGAGAAGCTACTCGACCGCGCCGATGCGATGCGCGCGGCCTGTGCGGCGGATGCGCCCGCAGCCACCAACCCCGGCGTCTGGCTGGGGACGATTCTGGGCGCTGGCGCGCGCCAGGGCCGCGACAAAGTAACGATTGTCGTCTCACCGCCTATCGCTACTTTCGGGTACTGGCTGGAGCAACTGCTCGCCGAGAGTACAGGCAAGGAAGGCAAAGGCATCCTGCCGGTCGAAGGTGAGGCGCTGGGCGCGCCATCCGTCTATGGCGATGATCGCATCTTCGCTTATCTGCGTACATCTAGCGGCTTCGACGCCGCCCAGGACGCCGCCATCGAGCGCCTCGAAGCGGCAGGGCAGCCGGTCGTGCGGCTGACGCTGCGCGATACCTGGGATATGAGCGGCGAGTTCTTCCGCTGGGAGTTCGCTACGGCGGTCGAGGCGCGCTGATAGGCATCAACGCCTTCGATCAGCCCAATGTGCAGGAGTCGAAGGACAATACCGACGGCATTCTGGCGAGCTATGGGCAGACACATCAGCTTCAGCAGCCCGTGGCGACATTGCGCACCGAGACGGGCAATGTGTCGCTGGTGGCGCAGGGCGCGCAGGACGAAGCCCTACGCCAGCGGGCTGGTTCACTCCAGGCGGCGTTCGAGGTCTATGCGGGCGAAGCGCGCCCCGGCGACTACTTTGCGCTGCTGGCGTACATCCAGCGCACAGCAGAGACCGACGCTGCGCTCCAGCGCATCCGCCTGCGCCTGCGCGATGCGCGGCATGTCGCGACGACGGTGGGCTACGGCCCGCGCTTCCAGCATTCGACTGGACAACTCCACAAGGGGGGCGCGAATACGGGGCTGTTCATCCAGTTCGTCGCCGATACTCATGAGGATCTGAGCATCCCTGATGCGCCCTACACCTTTGGCGCCCTGAAGGCGGCGCAGGCGCTAGGGGATCTCCAGTCGCTCCAGGCGCATGGGCGCCGTGTCATCCGCATTGACCTGCATGGCGACATCACGGCGGGATTGGCCGAGGTGGAGCGGGCGCTGGCGGCTGCGCGCATCAACCTGTCGTAGGCGCGCAGCGCCGCATCCCCTCGTTCGCGCGCTCGTCGGGCGGGGGGACGGCGCCCATGCGACCGATGGCGAATGCCTTTCCAGCGCATTCGCCTGGTCCGCTGAGACGGGCATGTACAACAGCGTATTTCAGAAGAGGAACATCTCGATGGAACTTGGAATCTATGGACTCGGTCGCATGGGCGCCAATATGGCGACACGTCTGGTACAGGGCGGGCATCGTGTGGTGGCGTCGAATCGCAGCCGTGGCCCGGTAGACGAGGCGGCGGCGCTGGGCGCTGTGCCAGCGTATACGATGGAAGAGATGGTGAGCAAGCTCGAAGCCACACCGAAGATCGTCTGGCTGATGGTGCCATCGGGCCAGGTGACCGATGACGCGCTGGATCATGTGATGAGCCTGCTCAAGCCAGGCGACATCATCATTGATGGTGGTAACTCGAACTTCCATGATACCAAGCGGCGCGCCGAGAAGGTCAACGCCGCTGCCATGCGCTTCATGGACTGCGGCACAAGTGGCGGCATCTGGGGACTCAAGGTCGGCTACAGCCTGATGGTTGGTGGCGAGCAGGAGGTCTTTGACCACTGCGAACCGATTTTCAAGACACTGGCCCCGGAGAATGGCTACGGCTACATGGGGACACATGGCGCAGGCCACTTCGTCAAGATGGTGCATAACGGCATCGAGTACGGCATGTTGCAGGCCTATGGCGAAGGCTTCGAGATCATCGAGAAATCTGAGTTCAAGCCTGACCTGCGCGAAGTAACGCGCGTCTGGCAGAATGGCAGCGTGGTGCGCTCCTGGCTGCTCGATCTGGCGGCGCTGGCGTTCGCCGAGGATCCCACGCTTGCGGAGATCAAAGGCTTTGTGCAGGATTCCGGCGAGCGCCGCTCGACAGTGCAAGCGGCGATAGACGAGGACCTGCCTGCGCCTGTCATCACGCTCTCACTGCTGGCGCGCTTCGTTTCGCGCCAGGATGAATCTTTCTCCGCCAAGGTTATCGCGGCGCTGCGCAATCAGTTCGGCGGCCACGCGGTCAAGATGGAGAGCGGCGAGTTCGGCGAAGTCAAGCACGGGGCGTAAGCTCCTGTCGTTGCGCTGACAGTGGCGTCAGGCATCGGAGCGCCGTCCCGGACGGACCGACTGGGTCGGCGCTCGCACTGTGCGCGATCATCCAAAGGGCACGGTCGCGCCGCATCCCGCGCGTCTTTGGCCTCAGTTCAGAAGGGAACTCCACTATGGACATCGCTGCGCTTGCCACCAATCCGCTGCGCCAGGGCTTGCGCTCCACTCGCACAGTGCAGCCATGCACGCTCATCATCTTCGGCGCTACCGGCGATCTGACGCACCGCAAGCTCCTGCCTGCGCTCTATAATCTTGCCATCGAGCAGCCGCTACCACCACAGTTTACAGTGGTCGGCGTGGCGCGCAGGCCTTTCAGCGATGAGCAGTTCCGCCAGCAGGCGCTCGATTCCATCAACACCTTCTCGCGGCGACGGCCGGTCAATCCCTCCGTCTGGGACACCTTCTCCAAGGGGCTTTTCTATAGCCAGACAGAGTTCGATGACGCCACTGGCTATGAGCGGCTGGGCCAGCTCCTCGACCGTCTCGACCAGGAGCGTGGGACACAGGGGAACCGCATCTTCTATCTGGCGACCCCGCCCAGCTTCTATGGCGATATTGGCGCGTTGCTCAGCACATCGGGCGTGGCCAAACGTGGCGCCGGATCGGGTGACGGCGGGTGGTCGCGCATCGTCGTGGAAAAGCCGTTCGGCCACGATCTGGCCTCGGCGGAGGCGCTGAACGAGCAGCTCAACAAGGGCTTCTCCGAGCGCCAGATTTATCGCATTGACCACTACCTTGGCAAAGAAACCGTCCAGAATATCATGGTGCTACGGTTCGGCAATGGCATCTTCGAGCCGATCTGGAATCGCCGCTACATTGACCATGTGCAGATCACCGTCTCTGAAGCCATCGGCATCGAAGGGCGCTCGGACTACTACGAGCAGGCGGGCGCCATCCGCGACATGGTGCAAAATCACATGATGCAGGTGCTCACCCTCACCGCGATGGAGCCTCCCGTCACTTTCGAGGCCGATTCCGTCCGCGATGAAAAGGTGAAGGTGCTGCGCGCGATTCCGCCCTTGTCGCAGGCGGAGATCGCCACTGATACGGTACGTGGGCAGTATGGCTCAGGACTGGTTGGCGGTGAGCAAGTTCCCGGCTACTGCGAAGAGAAGGGGGTAGACCCGCACTCACAGACCGAGACATTCGTCGCGGCCAGGCTCTTGATCGAGAACTGGCGCTGGGCGGGCGTTCCGTTCTATCTGCGTACAGGGAAGCGGCTGACCAAGCGCGTCACCGAGGTTGCCATCCAGTTCAAGCGCCCGCCGTACCTGCTCTTCCAGGGGGCGGCGGCGAAGCAGATGCAGCCAAACGTGCTCTCCATGCGCATTCAGCCAAACGAGGGTATCTCGCTCCAGGTCAGCGCCAAGGCGCCAGGGCAGGAGATGCGTCTGCGCCCCGTCAATCTGGATTTCCTGTATAATAGCTCGTTCGGTGTAGAGCCGCCAGAAGCCTACGAGCGGCTACTGCTCGATGCGATGCTGGGCGATTCAACACTCTTCACCCGCATTGATGAGACACAACTTGCCTGGAAGTTCGTAGATACCATTGTGAGCGACTGGAAGTCAACTGGCACGCCACTCTCGCACTATGAGCCGGGAACGTGGGGGCCGAAAGAAGCGGATATGCTCATCGAACGAGATGGCAAGACCTGGAGACGACTATGACAGATACGTCAGGACTGACCGGGACGATGCGGCAGGTCGAACCGGATGCGATAGAGCGTGAACTCGACAATTCATGGCGCGAGCAGAACGCTTCCGCGCTGGCGTCTGGCGGCCACGTCGGCACGCGCAGCAGTGTGCTGACGCTGGTGGTCTACGCCACCGATGAGGCGTCGGCGCAGCAGACCCTGCAAGCGATCGAAGCGCTCACGACGCAGCATCCATCGCGCGCGATTGTCGTGACGCCGGTCGCTTCGGAGAACGATGGGCGCCCACTGGAGGCGTTCATCACGACCCGCGCGCTGAACTTTGGCGGTGTCACCAGTTATGGCGAGGAAGTCGTGCTGTGCGCGACGCCAAGCGCATCGCACCACCTGGCTGGCTCCATCCTGCCGCTAATCGTGTCGGGCTTGCCGTCGTTCCTCTGGTGGGAGGGGACGCCGCCCTGGCATACGGCGATCTTCGAGGCGACTCTTGATGGCTTTGACCGGGCGATGGTTGATACCGCGTATATGTCGAGCGCTGAGCCGAATCTGATTGCGCTCGAAGACCTGGTGCGGCGCAAAAAGAGCAGCGCCGCTATCAGCGATCTCAACTTCACCCGCTCGAATCCGTGGCGCGAGCTGGTGGCGCAATTCTTCGACCCGCCAGAAATGCGCCCCTATCTCAATGGTGTGGAGCGCGTGACTATCGAGTACGCCGCTGGGGATGAGGACGGGGCAGCCAACTCGGCGCAGGCCTATCTCTTCGCCGGGTGGCTCGCCTCTCGCCTGGGATGGACGCCTTTCAGTGGCAGCCCCGACCATGTGGTGGATGGGCAGCGGGAGCATACCCTCCAGGATAGCGCAGGCCGCAAGATTACGCTGGCGGTGAACGCGCGCTACGGCGTCGCGCTAGGCTCGTGGGCCGACTGCATGGCGGCGGATGTGACCGCGCAATTGCCGCCAGAGGTCGCGCCTGGGGCGCTCATGTCTGTCAATATCCGCGCGCAAGCCGAAGGCGCTACGGCGTCATTCACCGCCGCGCGCGAGGCCGACCTTCGCCACGCCTCGACCCATTGCCAGACGCCACTCGGCGCCATTCCTTCCCAGACGGTGCATTTGCCAACGCTCGGTGAACTGGTGTCGCTGGGCGATGAGCTATTGCAACTTGGCCATGATTCGCTCTTCGAGGATGCCCTCGCCGCGATCGTGCCTGCGCTGGAATCATCCGCGCGGAAGGCGCGCCGATGAGTACGTCACAGTCGCCTGCGCGCAGACGCATCGAGACGCTCGCGGATAGCGCGGCGGTTGCGCAGGCCGCCGCAAACCTGTTCGTCGAGCGGGCGCGACTGGCGCATGCGAACGGGCATGATTTCCATGTCGCGCTCTCCGGTGGCTCGACTCCGCGCCGCTTTCATGCGCTGCTGGCGGCCAGCCCACTGCGCGAGCAGGTAGACTGGTCGCGCGTCCAGTTCTTCTGGGGCGATGAGCGCTGCGTGCCACCCGATGACCCTGAGAGCAACTATCGGATGGCGCGCGAGACCTTGCTCGATGCCATCTCCGTCACACCGGCGCAGATTCATCGTATGCATGGCGAGGACGACCCCGCGCAGGCGGCGAGCGCCTACGAGGCTGAGGTACGGCGCGTCTTTGGCGCCGCGCCAGATGCGACGCCGCGCTTCGACCTCATCTATGTAGGGATGGGGCCAGACGGCCATACGCTCTCGCTCTTTCCCCATACCGCCGCGCTGCGTGTGACCAACCGCCTGGTGACAGCGAATGTCGTTCCGCAGCTCAATACGACACGCATCACCTTCACCACGACCCTTGCGAACCATGCGGCGCTGGTCGCCTTCGTCGTCGTAGGCGCGGACAAAGCCGACGCGCTGGCCGAGGTGCTGCAAGGCGCCCCGAACCCGCAACTCTATCCATCGCAGCTCATCGCTCCGGCAGGTGATCTGCTCTTCCTGCTGGATCAGCCCGCCGCAGCCAGACTGGCGCCGCAGCCATAGCCGCTGGCAAAAACCTCACGCCCTGCCAGCCCTCGCACATGAGAGCAGACAGGGCGTGAGACCATCTGGCGCGCCACTCGTCTCGCTGGGCCGATCGGCGCCTCTACCGCGCGCGGCTGCGCGTGGCGCGTGCGCGGGGGGCGCTGGCCGCCGCAGGCTTGCCGCCCGATGACTGGAGCGCATGCGCCGCTCCCGGCTGGGTGATTGCGCCCTCTGAGGATGAGGAGACCAGCAGCGCGTACTTGGCAAAAACGCCTTCAGTATAGGCAGGCGCAGGCTCGCGCCAGGCCGTCAGTCGCTGCTCGATCTCCGCCTCTGAAAGCTCGACATCCAGGCGGCGCTTCGCTATGTCGAAGATGATCGTGTCGCCCTCATGTAGCGCTGCGATTGGCCCACGGCGCGCGGCTTCCGGCGCGACATGCCCAGCCATCAGCCCATGTGTCGCTCCGCTGAAGCGACCATCGGTCAGCAGCGACACACTGTCATCCAGGCCAGCGCCGACGATGGCGCCTGTGACACCCAGCATCTCGCGCATGCCTGGGCCGCCGCGTGGCCCTTCGTAGCGGATGACCACGACATCGCCCGCCTGTATCTTGCCATGCGTCACCGCCTGCATCGCCGCCTCTTCGCCATCGAAGACGCGCGCGGGGCCACGATGATAGCGCCGCTCATGGCCCGCCACTTTCAGCACACAGCCCTCTGGCGCCAGGTTCCCCTTGAGAATGACCAGACCACCCGTCGGCTTGAGCGGGTTGTCCAGCGAACGAATTACCTCCTGGCCCTCAGTCTCGACCGCTGTCGCCGCCTCCTCGCCGATGGTGCGCCCGCTGACGGTCATCTGTGAGCCGTCGGCGTACCCGCCTGCCACCAGCCGTTGCGCTAGCAGCTGCACGCCGCCCGCATGGTCGAGATCCACCGCGACGAAACGGCCGCCAGGCTTCAGGTCAGCGAGTAGCGGTGTCTGGGCGCTCACCTGGTCGAAGTCGTCAATGGATAGTGGCACATGCGCCTCACGCGCCATCGCCAGCAGATGCAGCACGGCGTTGGTCGAGCCGCCCGACGCCGCTACGCTCGCAATGGCGTTCTCGAACGATTTGCGCGTCACGATGTCGCGTGGCGTCGCCCCGCGTCGCACGAGGTCGAGCGCGAGCGCCCCGACGCGCCGTCCGACATCATCCTTGCGCGGATCAGTGGCAGGCACGCTGGCGGTTCCCATCGCCGAGAGGCCAAGCAGCTCCATCGCCATCGCCATCGTATTCGCGGTATACTGGCCGCCGCATGCGCCCGCGCCGGGGCAGGCGACATTCTCCAGCTCGCGCAGATCTTCGTCGCTCATCTTGCCTGCGGCATTCGCGCCGACCGCCTCAAAGACATCGAGCACCGTCACGTCGTGGCCCTTGTACCGTCCGGGAGCGATAGATCCGCCATAGAGCACGATGCCTGGCACATTGAGCCGCAAGAGCGCCATCGCCGCCGCTGGAATGGTCTTGTCGCAGCCGACGAGCGCCACGATGCCATCGAACATATGCCCACGCCCGACCAGCTCGATAGAGTCAGCGATGACCTCACGACTGACCAGCGAGGCTTTCATCCCCTCGGTTCCCATCGTGATGCCATCGCTGATAGAGATGGTATTGAACTCCATCGGCGTACCACCCGCCTGGCGAATACCCTCCTTCACCCGCGCCGCGAGTTTGCGCAGATTCAGATTGCAGGGCATCGTTTCGATCCATGTGTTGGCGATGCCGATGATTGGCCTGGAAAGGTCTTCATCGGTATAGCCGACACCCTTGAGCATCGCCCGCGCAGGGGCGCGGTCGCGTCCGTCTATGATGACACGGCTGCGCGCACGGGGATCGCGCTCATCGCGGTCCATGATGTGCTTCCCTTACCATTCTTCAGGGCTGAAGGCCCCTGCCATGAGCCATGG
>VFSW01012808.1_pt1 | contig 11679 bp, 10 predicted proteins | sample 5358111 | NCBI WGS metagenome assembly VFSW01 (sample SAMN11554181, study PRJNA540505) | mine drainage metagenome | isolation source: sediment from site ElyBrook_90M | place: USA: Ely Copper Mine, Vershire, VT | collected 2017 | reverse complement strand
GGTGCAACCCGAGTCCCGGGGGGAAGTGCAGCGGCGGATCGCCGTGCATGGACGAGCACACGGCTCTCGTTTGTACGGGGGGCAGTTATGTCGCCGCTGCTTGCAAAGGCCCGGACGGGTGCGTCGCGTCGGGCGGCGCCGTCGCGTGCGACGTCCGCGGCAATGCCGAGGGAGAGCCGTGCCTCGACACGGGCGACAAGAGAGGCGTCTGCAGCGTCGACAAGAAGTCGGAGCTCACGTGCGTCGGCGGCAAGACGAAGGTGGAGGCCTGCCAGGGTCGCGGCGGATGCGAGCCGGGGGCGTCCACCGTGCCGTCGCTATGCAACAAGCCCCTTCGCGCGGGAGAGGACTGCACGGGCGAGGGCGAGGACGTCTGCGACGACGCGGGCAAGAGCTGGCTTTCGTGCACGCACCGCAAATGGGTGACGACCAGCGCCTGCCGCGGCAAGTCGGGTTGCAAGTTCCTCGCTTCGCTCGGCTCGATCGCTTGCGACACCTCCGTCGGCGAGCCGGGCGACCCGTGCGCCGGCGGCGCCACCTGCACGGCCGACCGCAAGTCGCTCCTCACGTGCACCGACCACAAGCTCGCGAAATCGCGGGACTGCCCGGGGCCGAAGGGGTGCAGCGCTGGTGACGGGACGGAGCCGAGCTGCGACGGAGAAGCGAAGAAGAAGATTGGAACCGAAAGGTGACGCCTGCGCCGCGCACGCGAATAGGCTGTGGAAGGGGGTGGCGACGGGCAAGGGGCAAGGAGCTACTCTTCCCGACCGCCGTCCCCCGCGCCCGCGGCGCCGCAGGCGACGTGCGGAATGGAAGCGTCGCAGTCGGCCGCGTAGCACTGCGCTCCGCACGTATCCGGTGACCAGCCGCTCGGGCACGAGGTCGGATCGCCCAGGCATTGACCCGTCGCTCCGCACCAACCGCATCCGTCGACGGGCACGCAGGACTCACAGGTCGGGTACTGGCCGCACTGCGAGCACCCAAAGCCGGGGGGCGGGCCGTTCGGGACGCCGCAGGCCACCGGCGGGATCGACTCGTCGCACGTACTCGACGCGCACGAACCGCCGCACGAATCCTGCGACCAGGTGTTGAAACAAGGATCGCATGCCCCGGGGTTGTTCAAGCATCCCCCACCTGGCCCGTCGCACCAGCCGCAGCCCGCGACCTCCACGCAAGCGTCGCACGTCGCATACTGACTGCAGGCCGTGCAGCTACCCCAGATCTGCCCGGCGCAGTGTCCGCCTTGGCACGACACCTTGACGTCCTGGCAAGCGCAGTCGGCATTCGACGTGCACTCGTTGCCCAGACACGTGAAGCCGGCGTTGGCGCCCAGGGCGACCAGGTGGTCTCCGCCGCTCCGCTCGGTGGCGCACGCGGAGACAATCGCGATGCACGCTGCGATCGAGAGAGAAGCCCTCGTCACCATCTCAGCGATCGCTCCCGAGGGGCAGGTCGAACGTACCCGCAACGCTCAGCGACATCCCGACGCGAAGGCCGTCGTTGCCGGAATTCGAGAGCGTGCCCCCCGCTGCCGGTGTAGCCGTCGCGTTGTAGTTCGCCTCGGCGAAGGTCAAGGCCGCCACCGGCTCGAACGCGACTTCGCGGTCGAGCCTCCAGCTCGCGCCGAGGCCCGTCCTCAGGAAGAACGAACCGAAGTCGATCGAAGCCTGCCCATTGCGGGCATCGGTCGCCTCCTGGTGGAGCACCGAGTAGCCGAACGCACCCTCGAAGAGGAGGCCCACCGCGCCGACGTTGGTGCCCTGGCGAATACCCGCGAGATAAGCGGTTCCCCACGTCCGGATAGTGGGGAGGTCGGCGTACGGAGTGCCGTCGCCAGCACCGTAGAGGGCGCGCTCCCAGCCGACGTAGAACGTCGTCAACCACCACGCGCGGACTCCCGCGTCCACTTCGTACGCCGGGCCGGGGGCGAACACGCTGCCGATGCTCTTGCCGCCGATCGTTCCCGCCAGCCACGTCTCGTAGTCGATGCTCACGCTCGCCTCGAGCGCAGTGCGCGGCACGGGGGATCGCCGCCGATGCCGGCGCCGCGAGAGCGGTCGTGCCGTTTGGTCGCGCGCTTCGGCGGCGGCCTCTCCCGAGGGGCCCACCGGATCCGGGGCCGAAGGCGGGACGTTCTCGACGGAAACGTCCGCGTCGTCGTCGCTGCGACGGGGCAAGGACCGGATCACGACGCGTTGATCGGGCCATGCGTCCGGGATCGTGACGTAGCCGAGGCCGAGCCGGTACTCGTCGACGTCGACCCACGTGTCGCAGGGGGAAGTGCAGGCGGCCGCGGAGAGTTGGCCATGCTCGTCGACCTTCCACAGCGCGACGGAGGGCACGTCGATGTGCACCCACGCCCGTCGGGCCGGCATGGGCGGCAGGAACTCCGCCCGGTTGCCGTACCAAGCGGGCACCCGCGGGCAGGCGAAGACGGCGGCGCTCATCCCGCGGTCGTCCGCGTTGAGGAGCTCGGCCACGTTCGCGCCGCTGGCTCCCGAAGCGAGGGTCGGGTCTCGTCCCAGGGGGACGTGGACGACGCCGTGGAATGCGCAGTGCTCGTAGAGCCACGCATCCTCCATCTCGGACATGAACATCCCGTGCGGCGGGGGAGCCGTCGTCGTCACACCGCCGCACCCTGCCGCCGCCCACAGCGCGCACGCGAAGAACGGGAGCGGCGCGCGCGAAACGACGGGCCACGTCCGGGCTCGCGCGCTCACCTGGAGGCCCCTCCGGGCGTCGACGGGTTCCCTGCTGGGGACGACGCCGCCTGCTCGCCGGACGTGCCGACCATTTTCACCACGCGGCCCGAGAAGATGACGCGCGCGCAGCCCGGGTAGATCGGCAAGAGGCCGAAGAGAGCCGTTCCGATGAACGACAGGCACGGCCCCGTGGCGACGCGCATCCACACGACCGCGTCCCCGTCGAGGCGCGACACCTGCCGGTTGATCGCGTCGGAGATGTCCATCGTCGGGGTGAGCGGCAGAAAGGAGTAGAAGAGCGCCCAGGCCAGGCGCTCTTCGTGGAACTCCCCCACGGTGCGAAGGCGGTTCGGCGGAAGCACGTCACCCTCCGGACCGCGGACGTTGCGCGAGAGCGAAATGGGGTAGCTCGCGTGCGCGGCGGTTATCCGCGTGTGCGCGCCTGCCGCGCCGCAGCCCGCGAGCAGAAGGAGCCCGAGCACCGCGAGAAACGCCTTCATCGCTGCTCCTGCCCCGGCACCTTCGCTTGCATGCGCACCCAGCTTCGGGCGGCCAGGCCATTCCCGAAGGCGAGCCATATCTCCCAGTCGCCCACGGTCATCGATTCGACGTGCACGTCGGCGCGCGGATCCCCGGCGGTCGCCTGAAGCGCCGTCGCCGTGACCGCCCAGGCTGTTCCGTCCTCCAGCGGAATCGCCTCGGCGGGGGTGTCGCCTCCTCCCCCGACGTACGCGGAACGCCCCGTCTCCACGTCGACGGCGCGACCCGCCTCGGGCACGGACCGGTGTCCGCCTATACGATCGACCGGACCGAGGAGCACTGGATTCGGAACGCGAGGAACGTACATGGCGTGGGTCCAGTCTTCCGCGAAGCAACCCGCAAGCATGGCGGCTCCCAGGGGGAGCAGCGCGGCGCAGGCGAGACGAGGCCGCATCGTTTACAATTAATGGAATCGCCCCGGACTTGCAAGAGCGGCGCGCCCTGGCTTCGCGCCGTCAAGGTGGAAGCCGACGATGGCTCAGGGTCTGAGCCGTAAATCGGCCAGACCCTTCACCGTGAGGGACGCGGGCGCCTCGGGCGACTGCCTTCGTATCCAGGCTCGGAGCGCATGGGAAACGGGGCGGTCGAGATCATCCATTCCGGGAATGATGACCGTGTCGGGTGAAGGAACCCGCCCGTCGAATTTCGGGAACCCGATTTGGCCGATGGCTCGAAAACGGACCGAGTTCACGATGTCGTGGTCGCTTTCACGTCCATCGCGGTCATCGAATCGACGTCCATATCATCCACAAAACGGTTCGTGGTCGAGCGATTCCGGTCCATTCATTTGAGAATATGGACCGAATTCAGACGGCGGAGACGGCGGCGAAGGCGCGCATCGTACGAGTGGCAGTACAGCCTCGACGGTGGAAAGACCTGGCTCACGATGCCGTCGACGCTCCCGGCCAAGACGTCGATGCACGGGCTCATCCTCGGGTCGTCAATGCTCTTCCGGAGCGGGGCGGTGACGAAGGCGGGCGAGCGCGACTGGACTCAGGGAGGGCGGCGGGCGCTGAGTAGCGCGCTTCGCTTGCGAGGCCGGCACCCCGGGCAGACTCATCCACCTTCGACCGTTTGCAGTCCAACGGCGGCCAGTCTATTTCGGAGGCAACTGGTCTCCGGCTGGCTCTGGTCGCGAGCGCGAGTGATGCAGGACGCTACGAGCAACACCACCGAGCACCTGACTCGCCGCAACGCAGATGAAGTGCTGCGACGCATCGTCGCGCGCGTCCTCGCCGGACCGGAACAGCTCGAGGCCGTCCTCGGGGAAACCGCCGAACCCCTGATAGCCTTCAGGGCCGACCGAACCATCATCAGTGCGAATGAGGTTGCGGAACGTTTCTTCGGCTATGGGCGCCGGGAACTCGACGGGCTGTCCACCGACGAATTGGTCCCACCCCGGCTGCGCCAGCCGGACGCCCCCCCAATGGCCATCAACGCGGAGGTGATCGCCGTCGATCTGCCCGCGCTTCGCCGTGATGGAACGGAACTCGAGGTCGTCTGGACCTTTGGCTCCGCCCCAACGCGACCGGAAGCAATCTTCGTGGTGCTCGTCCGCGATAAGGCCGCGCTGGACCGCGCGGTAGATGCACTTCGGTCGAGCGAGGAATCGCTGCGGCTCATCATCGATGGCATCTCCGACCATGCCATCTTACTCCTCGACTCCGAAGGGCGGGTGAAGACGTGGAACGGCGGTGCTTCGAAGATCAAGGGCTACGAGGCCGCTGAGATCATCGGCACGGATTTCTCGGTATTCTACCCTCCTGAGGACCGCGAGTCGGGCAAGCCCCGCAGGGTGCTCGAAGGGGCTCGTCTGCACGGGCGTTTCGAGGATGAGGGTTGGCGCGTTCGCCAGGATGGTTCCCGTTATTGGGCCAACGTGGTCGTATCGGCCTTGCGCGACCAACACGGCGGCTTGACAGGTTTCGTCAACGTTACCCGGGATCTGAGCGCCAAGCGCGCAGCTGCCGAGAACGAGCGGCGCCTTCAGCTAGAGCAGGTCGCGCGCGCGGCAGCGGACTCAGAGCGCCAGCGCTTCCAACGAGCCTTGATGCAGGCGCCCTTCCCCGTGGCGATCTTTCACGGTCCGAACCACGTCATCACCGTTGCCAACCAGATGATGCTCGATGCCTGGAAGCGCGGGCCTGAAATCTTCGGCCAGCCACTTTTCAAAGCGTTGCCTGAGTTCGCAGACCAGAAGTTCCCTGCGCTGCTCGACGGGGTGTTTCGCACGGCGCAACCCTATATCGGCCACGAGGAACCTATGCACTTGCCCAGCGGACCAGGAGGGCTCCTGGAGGAGCGATTTTTCACCTATCAGTGCGGGCCGCTCGTCGACTCCACGGAGTCTGTGGAGGGGCTCATCGTCTGCTCGTTCGAGGTGACGACGCAGGTACGAAGCCGCAACGAGGCCCAAGCCGCGAACCGCGCGAAGGACGAGTTTTTGGCCACGATGAGCCACGAACTGCGGACCCCTCTGAACTCGATCCTCGGGTGGTCGACGATCTTGCGCCGGTCGTGTCCAGAGAAGGAGAAGCTGGCTCGGGCCCTGGAAGTCATCGAGCGCAACGCGCGAGCGCAGGAGCGGCTCATTGGCGACTTGCTCGACGTTTCACGGATCATCAGCGGCAAGCTGAAACTTTCGCTGGAAAGGGTCGCGCTCTGGGACGTCGTCCACGCGTCTGTGGACGTGGTTCGTCCAGCCGCCGAGAACAAGAGAGTCCGTCTGTTCGTCGACGTCGACCCCGACCTGCCGGCACTCGTCGCTGACCCAGCGCGCCTTCAACAAGTCGTATGGAACCTGCTCATCAACGCGGTCAGGTTCACGCCGAGTGGCGGTCGCATCACGATTACCGGAGAGCGAGTCGAGTCCAACGTCTGTCTTAGGGTCCGCGACACAGGCGCGGGCATCGCTGCGGAGCACATACCCCATGTCTTTGAGCGCTTCCGACAGGTGGACAGCACCACGACACGCGCGCACGGCGGTCTCGGTCTCGGTCTCGCCATCGTCCGGCACATCGTCGAGGCTCATGGTGGGTCTGTCGCAGCAAATAGCGACGGCGCAGGCAAGGGCGCGACCTTCACCGTGCAGCTTCCGATTCGTGCAGTGGACATGTCGGCTGCGGAGGAACCCGTCGAACGCGGAGCCGAACCGGCAGAGAGCTCACGGTGGCCTGCCGCGAATCTTGCGAACATTCGGGTACTCGTCGTCGAGGACGACCGAGACTCGCTTGAACTGGTGCGTGAAGTCCTCGAAGCTGCCGGCGCCGAAGTAATCCCCGTCGTTAGCGCTCGCGACGCGCTGAACATTGCCCGGCCGGTCGACGTGATCGTCAGCGACATCGGTATGCCGGAGATGGACGGCTACGCGATGATGAAGCGCATTAGGTCGCGCGATGTTGGCGCCGATACCCCCGCGCTCGCACTTACGGCCTACGCGCGAGCAGATGACGCCGAGCATGCAAGGCGGGCTGGGTACCAAGAGCACCTGGTGAAGCCCGTCGACCCCGCGAAGCTCGTGGAAGCGGTGTCGCGTTGGACATTGAGCCGGCGTCCCAGCAGATAATTTTCCCGTGCGGCAGCCCCGTCGGCCGCATCGGCTTCGCTTGCGGCAGTTGCGTCGCCTTCCTTCAAGGGCGAGTCCTTGCTGCTCACGGGAGAACGCTACCAGCGCCGGGCTGCATCGATGGTCGCAACGTCAATCTTTCTCATCGGCATCATCGCCGCGAAGGCACGCTTCGCCTCCGAGCCGCCCGCCGCCAGGGCTTCCACGAGCGTACGAGGCGTGATTTGCCACGAGCCGCCGTTGAGACCAAGACAGGGGATCCCCAGGACGGTGAACTCCACGGTCAGCACGTCGCCTTCCTTCCCCCCCGGATAGTCATCCGGTGCCCTGCGAACCGCGCGCACTTCGCTGTTCGGGAACGTGGCGGCATAGAAGCGTGCCGCCTCTTCGGCGTCCTTGTCGAACCATAGGCAAACCGTGTTCTTCGCGATCATGATGGTGTCTCGAGCGCACTACGCCAGCTGGTCGCGAAACGTTCGCGCTGCTTCCATCGCATGCTTCACCGTCACCTGGGTCCCCGGGTAAACCATGCCGGGGCCTGTCTCGTCGCCACGCCTGCGCACGGGCTGCACGTGAACGCAGCCCTTACACACGCTCGGCCCGCATCGGCCGGGCAATGCAGCGCCCCTGCTTCTTGCAATCGGTTTGGCGCTCATGAGCAAGCCACTGAAGGAGGCCGTCGCGTCGTCTCACGCGCTAAGGGGCCTGAGCCCAGCCGAAGTGCTCGACCGTAGGGCCCGCGACGGCTTCAACGAGCTCCCGACCTCTCGGAAGCGGGGCCTCTTGGCAAGTCTTCTCGCGATCGTGCGCGAGCCGATGTCCTTACTCCTGCTCGTGTGCGGGGGAATCTACCTGGTTCTCGGCGACCGACAGGAAGCCGCGATGCTGCTCGGCTTCGTGGTGTTCATCATGGTGCTAACGCTCGTGCAGGAGCGGAAGACCGAGCGGGCGCTCGAGGCTCTCCGGGACCTCGCGAGCCCACGCGCCTTGGTCATTCGCGAGGGACTGCGCGTCCGCATCGCCGGCCGAGAGCTCGTGCGCGACGATCTCGTCGTCCTCGCCGAGGGCGACCGCGTACCCGCCGACGCCGTTGTCCTCGAGGGGAGCCACCTGGCCGTGGACGAGTCGCTTGTGACGGGTGAGTCGGTCCCGGTCCGGAAGGCCGCCTGGAACCACGACCTCGCGTTTGCGCGGCCCGGCGGCGAGGACCTCCCGTTCGTCTACGCCGGCACGCTCGTCACTGCCGGAGAGGCGATCGCGCGCGTGCACGCGACGGGGCCGCGTACCGAGATCGGCCGCATCGGACAGGCGATGCAGACCGGCGAATCGCAGCAGACGCCGCTCCAGGCCGAGACGCATCGCCTCGTCGTACGTCTGGCGTGGGTCGGCGGTGCGCTCTCGGCGCTCGCTGTTGTTGGCTACGGCGTCGCCACCCAGCGCGCGCTCGCCGGCATCCTCGCCGGGCTGACGCTGGCGATGGCGATCCTTCCCAACGAGTTCCCGGTCGTCGTGACGATGTTCCTCGCGCTCGGAGCGTGGCGTCTCTCGCGCCGCAAGGTGCTCGCACGTCACATCCCCGCGGTGGAGTCGCTCGGCGCGGTCACCGTGCTGTGCGTGGACAAGACGGGGACCCTGACCACGAACCGCATGACCGTCAGCCGCATTTGCGCCAACGGAGAGACCTTCGACCTCGCGCGTCTGCGCTCCGAGCCGCTGCCGGAGTCGACGCACGACACGGTCGAGTACAGCATCCTCGCGAGCAGGCGAGATCCGTTCGACCCGATGGAACGCGCCTTCCAGGAGCTCGGCGAGAGTCAGCTCGCCGGCACCGAACATCTGCATCGCGACTGGCGGCTCGTTCGCGAGTATCCGTTGACTCGCCAGCGTCTCGCCGTGGTGCAGATCTGGCAGTTGCCCGGCCGCCCCCGCCTTGTCGCCGCTGCGAAGGGGGCTCCGGAGGCCATCGCGAGCCTCTGCGCTTCAAGCGTCGACGAACGCGCCTACATCGAGCAGGGGGTGCGGGCGCTCGCCTCCGACGGGCTGCGGGTGCTCGCGGTGGCGCGAGCCGACGTCCACGATCGGACGCTCGCCGATGACCCCTCTGCGCTGGGACTTCGCTTCGTCGGCCTCGTGGGCCTCGTGGATCCGGTACGCGACAGCGTCCCAGGCGCCGTAGAAGAGTGCCGGACGGCGGGCATTCGCGTCGTGATGATCACGGGAGACTATCCGGCGACCGCTCAGGCCATCGCGCAGCAAGCCGGCCTCGACGCCGCGCGCGTGGTCACGGGGGCCCAGCTTGCCGTCATGAGCGAGGAGGACCTCCGAGCTCGTGTGCGCGACACCAGCGTCTTCGCGCGCATGCTTCCGGAGCAGAAGCTGCGCCTGGTCGAGGCGCTCGCGGCGAACGGCGAGATTGTCGGTATGACCGGCGACGGCGTCAACGACGCGCCCGCCCTGAAGGCGGCGCACATCGGCATCGCCATGGGCGCGCGCGGAACCGACGTGGCGCGCGAGGCCGCCGCGGTCGTTCTGCTGGAAGACGACTTCGCATCGCTCGTCCACGGCGTGCGCACGGGCCGGCGAATCGTCGACAACCTGAAGAAGGCGCTCGCGTACATCCTCGCGGTGCACCTGCCCATCGTCGGGCTGACGCTCGTTCCGATCGCCCCGCGCTGGCCGCTCGTGCTCATGCCCATCCACATCGCGTTTCTCCACCTTGTGATCGATCCGGCGTGCTCCGTGGTCTTCGAGGCGCAGCCGGAGGAGAGCGACGTGATGCGCCGGCCGCCCCGGGATCCCCGCGCGCCGATGTTCGGCAGACGCGTCCTTGGCGTCAGCATGCTTCAGGGCGCATCGGTCCTTGTCGTCGTGCTGGCGGTCTATGTACTCGCGCTTCGCCTCGGGCAGGCCGAGGCCGAGGCGCGAGCGCTCACCTTCGCAACCTTCCTCTTCTCGAACCTCGCGCTGATCTTCACGAACCGCTCGTGGTCTCGCGTAATCGTGTCCTCGTCGCTCAAGGACGCGACGCTCTGGGCCGTGACGGGCGGTGCGCTCCTCTTCCTCGCGCTCGTCATCTACGTGCCACCGCTCGCGAGCCTGTTCCGTTTCGCTCCGCTCGGCGCGCTCGACCTCGCGTTCTGCTTCATCGCGGCCGCCCTCAGCATCACCTGGTTCGAGGTCGTGAAGCTGCTCGGTTGGAGCGGTCGCTCGACCTCGCGCTCCGACGATTGGCGGGTCGCTCCGAGTCACTGAGGCGATGCACCCCGATGCGCGTCCTCACCGGGCTGCTGGCGACTGCGGCGGCTGTCGTCCTCGTACCTCTTCGGCAACAGCGACGAAGTATTCGATCTGGGCGAGGCTCACGCGACCGAGTCTACCGCGGAGCGGCAGCGCTGAGCATCTGGACGCGCGCCAGATCCAAACGGCATTGGACGCCGGCCTCCAGCTCGGTCATCGGTGGCGCGTGAGCATCGAGATCCTCGGCACCCGTGAGATCGCCAGCATGAGAAAGGCAGGAGCCGCTGCCGCCGCCACCCTCGCCTTCGTTGCCGACCGGCTCAGGGCAGGGATCTCGACGGCGGACATCGATCAATGGGTACGCGAGCACACCGCCAGCCTTGGGGGCCGGCCGAGTCAGCTCGGGTACAAGGGCTTCCCTGCGGCCGTGTGCACGAGCCGCAACAGCGTCGTCTGCCATGGCATCCCGAGCCGGCGCGAACTCCTTCAGCCTGGCGACATCATCAACGTGGACGTGACCACTTGCCTCGACGGCTTCCACGGCGATACGTCCGTGACTTTCGCCGTCGGGCCGGTCTCACCGGAGGCCCAGCACGTGGTGGACGTGGCCCGAAGGTGTCGCGACGCCGGCATCTCGGCGGTCCGCGACGGCACGCGCCTTGGCGACGTTGGCGCGGCCGTCGAGGAGATGGCTCAACGCGAGGGCTGCTCCGTCGTGCGGGAGTTCGGTGGTCACGGCATCGGGCGCAAGATGCACATGGATCCGCACGTCTCGCACGTCGGACCTCCTGGCTCGGGCATTCGTCTGCGCGCCGGAATGGTCTTCACGGTCGAACCCATGATCAATCTCGGGCGAGCCGAGGTTCGCATCCTCGACGATGAGTGGACCGTCGTGACAGCGGACGGCTCGTTGTCGGCGCAGTTCGAGCACACGGTGCTGGTCACACGCGAAGGGTTCGAGATCCTGACACGGCGGTGAGTCGCGGTGTGGTGCCCTCGGGCTCCCGGGCGGCCCCAAGGCCGCCGAGGACTTCTGCGACCTCGGCCCGCGAGATCGTGCGATCATGAAACCCGCATGCCCGGTAGCTCGTCCCCGCCGCCCGGTTTCCCCCAGGACCTTCCCGAGGGCACGACCATCGCGGATCTGCCCGACCACGAGATCCACGAGCGCGCCCTCGTCATCGCGCGGCTCTTCGACCTGCTCAACAGCGACTTGCAGGAGTACGTCGCCGCCGGCTGCCCCGCCGACCAAGAGCACGAACTGCTCTGGCGCATCTCGGGTGGCCTGGCCTACTACGTGTCGGTCTTCCGTGGCGCCAGCGAGTGGCGCGAGTCCTGTGAGCCTGCCGTGCGTGCGGCCCTCGCGAACGTCTCCCTTTCGGGCAAGCTCGAGGACGTGTCCGATCTCGTCATGGCCGCGCTGTGTTGCGACGCAGCGTTCAAGGCCGAGGAGGCGTTCTGGGAGACAATTCGGAAGCACGAGAAGATGCTGCGACAGGTCGAAGCGCGGCGGAAGGATGGGTTGAACTGACGGACATCGAAAGATGTTCGTTAGAGTGCACTCACGCGGGCGACTGCGCGAACGGGGAAACGTGCTGCGTGTGGAATCCGAACCAGACCGGGAGTGGTCCCTAT
>VFSW01012807.1_pt1 | contig 11680 bp, 10 predicted proteins | sample 5358111 | NCBI WGS metagenome assembly VFSW01 (sample SAMN11554181, study PRJNA540505) | mine drainage metagenome | isolation source: sediment from site ElyBrook_90M | place: USA: Ely Copper Mine, Vershire, VT | collected 2017 | reverse complement strand
CGGCTTGAACGGCTCGTCCTTGCCGGGCGGCACGCTCTGCTCGGCCATCGCCAACTGCATCGCGACAGCGATGTAGGTGCCGGCAACCGCCGTCAGATCGACCACCTGCTGCTCGCCGAGAAGTTTCTTGGCGCGATCAAAGGTCTCGTCCGCGACGACATGCTTCGTCGTCAGCTCAGTAACGAAGTCGTACACGACCGCCTCTTCCGGCGGCATGTTGGCCGGCCGCTTGTTGGCCTTGAGCTCGGCGACGATGTCCGGCGACAACCCGGCCTTGATTGCAAGCGGCGCATGGGCGAACCACTCCACCTGCGAACGCCACTGCCGCCCGATGATCAGAATCGCGAACTCGTTAAGCTTCAACGGCACCGAAGTCTCCCAGCGCAGATAGTGCAGCAGGTCAAACATTCGTTGGCCGAACACGGGGCTGCGCAGCATCGGATTGTACGGACCGCCGAGCCCAACGCTCGAAATCTTCATGATCTGCTCGCCGAGCGGTTTTTGTTTGTCCGTGAGCTGCTCCATGGTCAGTTGCGGGAAGCGCGGCTCTTTGCTCATGGAATGAGATCCTATCAGGGTTCCGGCGATCAAACCGCCGAACGCCGTCGCGACGGTCAACGCAATCAAGGCCAAGCGCTTCATGAATTTCCTCCCGGCTCTCGCAGCGGATGTCGCCCTGATCAAAGCTTATCTGAACGGATCAGCCGGTGCCACGCCCACCGAACCGTGGCGTGACTACGCTCCGGCGTTGCGGTCGCGTGGATCGGCGATTTCGCCGCGATCCTCGGCGAACGCGTTGATACCGAGTGCGGCGCGAAAGTCGGCCGTCACCTCCGCCTTGTTGTCCTCGATCGGGATGCCGGTCGAATCGGCGACGCGGTCGATGGCGTTGAAAGTGGCCGCGATCGCGGCGGCATCGACCAAGGCAGCGTCGCCCATCTTGCTGCGAATCTCGGATCGGATGGCGGCAATAGCAACGGGGGTTGCGCCGTCGAACCAGGTGCCGGCGCGGGCGATGCGGCCCCACGCCACATTGTGCGCTTCGACAATGTCGGCGCGAACGGCAACGCCAGCGTTCGCATAAATAACCATCGTCAGTGAGGCTAACGGTCCGAACGGCGGGCCGTCAACAACTGACGGCAGCCTTACGAACGGCATCCCTGTTGTCCGGATTGGATTGCAAAGCCCGCAGCCCCGAGCTGATGAAGGGGACCAGCTGGCGCAGCGCGCCCTCAATATCGTCCGACCGGCACAGCCCGCGGGATAGCCGCTCGATGCGCCCAGTCGCGGACATCACCTGGACCATCGCGCCGATCAGAAACATGTAGCCCCAATAGATTGATCGCGGCCGCGCTTTTGGCAGGGCAAGACGCAGCGCGTTGATGAAATGCAGCGCCGTGGGGTCAAGCACCTCGCTGGTGAGACCGACGAATTGCGGCAGCACATCGAGCTGCGAGGCGAGACTGCCGTAATAGCGCCAGCCGCGGTCGCCGCCCATCAGCCGGCGCAGCAGCGGCTCAAGAAATGCCGTCACGATCGCCTCGACCGAAGGCGATTTGGCGCCGGCTTCATGCCGCGCCGCTTCCAGCGCGCGAACGCGCTCGTCGTGCACGATGCGCGCCCGCCGCGCGATCACTTCGCGGAGCAGATTGTCCTTCGTGCCGAAGTGATAATTGGCCAGCGCCAGATCGACACCGGCGACTTCGGTGATGGTGCGCAGCGACACGCCATCGAAGCCGGCCTCGCCAAAACAGCGCTCGGCGGCGTTGAGGATCGCGAGTCGCGTGGTATCGCCACGCCGGCGGGGCGATCGCTCAACGCGGCGAGCGGCGCGCGCCACCGGCTTGTTTCGCGGCGCCGCGGCGCTGGCCGCCTTTCGCACCGGAGCATTCTTGCCCTTCATGCCGAGCGCCTCTCCGTGACTGCAAAGTGCCGCGCTACAACGGGCGACCCCGAGCGTTCTTGACTCTATCCCAATTTCAACATTCAATGAACTACAATAATACAAACGATGAAGATCGCGGCAAGCCGCGATCGAATGCCGGGAGGATGACCGATGAGGCTCGTCACTTTTTCCGCCTCGGGGGCGCAACGCTTGGGCGCGCTGGTCGATAGCGACCGCCGGATTGTCGATTTCAGCGCGGCAAGGAGCGACGCCGGTCCGGCCTTCGCCAGCATGCAGGCGCTGATTGAAGGCGGCGCCGCCGCACTCGATCGCGCCCGTGAAATCGTCGCCGATGCGCAGCGCAGCGAACGTGGCCTGATCGACTCGGCATCGGTCAAGTTGCTGGCGCCGCTACCGGCACCGCCGCAGATGCGCGATTTCCTCTGCTTCGAGAAGCACCTGATCCAGGCCTTCACGCGCATCCAGCAAATGCGGACCGCCACCGCCCCCGATCCGGAAAAAGCGCTGCGCGAACTAGAGAAACAGGGCGCCTTTAAGCCGCCGAAGATCTGGTACGAGCGTCCAAGTTTCTACAAGCCGAGCCGTTTCGCCGTGTGCGGCACCGGTCAGGATGTAATCTGGCCTGACTATTCGAAGACGATTGATTACGAGCTGGAATTTGCCTGCGTAATCGGCGCACCCGGCCGCGACATCCCCAAGGAGAAGGCTCGCGCTCACATCTTCGGCTACACCATCTTCAATGATCTGTCCGCCCGCGACGAACAAAGCCTGGAAATGCTGAGCAATCTCGGTCCGGGTAAGGGCAAGGATTTCGACAATTCGAATCCGGTCGGCCCCTGCATCGTCACCGCCGACGAAATCCCCGACCCCTACGCGCTGGAGATGATCGTCCGCGTCAACGGCGAAGAGCGCAGCCGCGGCAATTCGCGCGAGATGCACTGGAAATATGAGGATTGCATCGCGTTCGTTTCACGCGGCGAGACCATCCATCCGGGCGAACTGTTCTGCTCGGGCACGGTCGGCAACGGCTCCGGGCTTGAGACCGGACGTTATGTCGAGCCCGGCGAGATCGTCGAGCTTGAAGTCGAAAAAATCGGCGTGCTGCGCAATCGCATCGTGCGCGCTTGAGACAACCGAACAATCCGGGAGGAAAAGCATGGTGCAGAGAATTCGCCGCTTCGTCACCGGCCACAATTCCGCCGGCAAGGCGATCGTCATGATCGACGACCACGCACCGAACGCCACGGAGATCAAAGGCTGGCCGGGGCTGGGCGTGACCGAAATCTGGGTCACCGACGAAATGCCGGTGAGCAATGACGGTTCGAAAGACCGTTCGTTGCGGCCGATGCGGCACGATCCGACGTCGTCGGGCACCATATTCAGCGTCGTCGAAATTCCACCCGAGAGCGCCGGTACAAAAATCGACCCCGGCGCCGCTTTCGGCCATCTTGGCAGCACGAATAAGCCGAGCGCCGCGGACTCGGCCAAGCACCCGACCATGCACAAGACCGACTCGATCGACTATCTGGTGGTAATCTCGGGCTCGATGCATATGCTCATGGAAGAGGGCGAGGTCGAGTTGCATGCCGGAGACTGCATCGTCCAACGCGGCACCAATCATGCGTGGGTCAATCGTAGCGGCAAGCCTTGTCTGCTCGCGGCGGTTCTTATCGACGCCAAGCCCGCCCCCTGATCCGGCGCCGCGGCGAGGCGCGCGATGAACCTCGCAAGCTGGGTCGAGAAATGGGGACGCGCTGCGCCGGATCGTCCGGCGATTGCGCTCGGCAGCTCGACATACGCGACCTACCGGCAATGGGCGGCGCGCTCGCGCGGACTGGCGGGCGGCCTGCGTGCCTTGTGCGAGCCGGAGGGCCGGGTGGCGATCGCCATGACCAACCGGCCCGAATTTCTCGAAGCAATGTTTGCAATCTGGCATGCCGGACTGGTCGCGGTGCCGATGAACGCCAAGCTCCATAGCGAAGAGTTCGGTTACATTGTTGGCGACACGGAAGCCTCGTTGATTCTGGCAAGCCCCGACCGCGCCGACGACGTCGCTCCGCACGGCCGCACCATCGCGACCGGCAGCACCGAGTGGCACAGCCTCTATCAGGGCGACGGTATCGATGCGACGCCACGCGCGCCCGACGATCTGGCCTGGCTGTTTTATACCAGTGGCACCACCGGCCGCCCCAAGGGCGCTATGCTCACCCATCGCAATCTGATGGAGCAGACGCTCGGCTACTTTGCCGAGATCGAACCGGTGAGCGCCGGCGATTGCGTTCTGCACGCGGCGCCGATGTCGCATGGCTCGGGCTGTTACGGCCTGCCCTACGTTGCCATGGGCGCCACCACCATCGTACCGGAGAGCGCAGGCTTCGATCCGGAAGAGATCGCAGCGTTGCTGCCGGTCCACGGCAAGGTCAGTTTCTTTGCCGCCCCGACCATGGTGAGCCGTCTGATCAATCATTCAGGCTTTGCCGCCGCGGATCATCGCGGTTTGCGCACCATCATTTACGGCGGCGCGCCGATGCATTTCGAGACCCTGTCGAGCGCCATGGACTTGCTGGGACCAAAATTCGCGCAAATCTACGGCCAGGGCGAAGTACCCATGACCATCACCGCGCTGACAAAAGACATGCACGCCGACCATACGCGGCCGCGGTGGCGCGAGATCATGGGCTCGGTCGGCCTTCCGCGCACGAATGTCGAAGTGCGCGTCGCCGACGATAAAGACCGACCGTTGCCTGCCGGTGAGATCGGCGAGGTGCTGGTCCGCGGCGAAGTGGTGATGAAAGGCTACTGGAAAAATCCGCCGGCAACGGCGGAAACGCTGCTCGGCGGCTGGCTGCACACCGGCGACATGGGCGCGTTCGACGACGAAGGTTTCCTGACGCTCAAGGACCGCTCCAAGGATCTGATCATCAGCGGCGGCAGCAACATCTACCCGCGCGAAGTCGAGGAGGTGCTGCTCCGCCACCCCGGCGTGCTTGAGGTTTCGGTGATCGGCCGGCCGCATGCCGACTGGGGCGAGGAAGTCGTCGCCTGCGTGGTGGCGCGAACGGATCGGCCGGTGTCGCCGGAAGAACTGGATCAGCTTTGCTTATCCGCAATCGCGCGTTTTAAACGGCCGCGCGGCTATGTCTTCCTCGATGCCTTACCGAAGAACAATTACGGCAAAGTGTTGAAGACGGAGTTGCGCAAGCTCCACGGCTAATCGTCGCGAATCTGATCCAGCACGATTGCATCGGAACAGGGCATGCGCGCCGGCTGGATCGGCTGAAACTGTGCGAGCAGCTGCAGCGCCCGCAAGTCGATGAACTCCACGCGCCGCTCGTTCACCGCGATCATGCCTTCGGCACGGAGTTTCGTCAGCATGCGGTTGAGATGCGGGACGCTCAAGCCGAGTGCGTCGCTCATCATCTCCTGGGTGAACGGCAGCGTGAACGCAAACTCCTCGCCCTTGCCGACCACCGTCAGCCGCGAATGCAGTTCGAGCAGCAGATGAGCCAACCGCTCGATCGGCGTCCGGCGGCCGATATCGATGACGCGCTCGACGCAGTTGGCCGCCTCCTGCGCCGCCACCCAGCTCAACACCAGACCGAACTTTGGCCGCCGATAGCAGAGCGCGACGAAAGCTTCCAGCGAACAGACCTGAAACGTCATCTCGCTGACGGCGATGACCGAGTTGGCGGCACGGTCAAGAAAACTGCCGGGCAGGCCGATGACGTCTCCCGGCAAGACGAAGTTGACGATCTGCCGCTTGCCGTTGCGCAGCAGCTTATAGCGCGCGGCAAAGCCATCCTTGACGAAGCACAGTTTGCAGAATTCGTACCCGTCCATCACCAGATCGCGCCGCTTGCCGACCGTCAGTTCGGTCTCGATCACCGCGCGCAGGCTCTGCAGGTCGGGAAGCGTCAGGTCGGCGAAGTTTCGCACCCGCGTGACGAACGGATCGTCGCGCCAAATGTCTTTGGTCGCATGACTCTGCCGATGGCCGGGGACCGGCCTGACGGTGACGTTCATGTTTGTAATCTGGATCAATAACAGCGATTAAAGCCACCCCTACTAAAGACGGTCACACTCCCGATCCGAGAATTCACAACAACGGGAGCCCGTTATGACTACGGACAAAAAGCGTTTTTTCATTCCGATTTCCCGACGCCGTCTCCTGCGTCAAGCGGTCGCAACCGGGGGCGCCGCCAGCGCACTGTACGTCGGCGTTCGAAGTCGCCTCAGCTTTGTGCCCAGTGCCTTCGCGGCTGACCAGCCGCCGGTCGGCACTTGGCCCGCCGGCTCGCAGGGCCCAACCGTTACCGTCGGCGCTGCCGTGCCGCTGACCGGAAGCTACGCCCAGTCGGGAGCGGACGAACTCAAGGGTGTGGAACTCGCCGTCGAGCACCTCAACGAGGGCCACCCGTTGATCAAAGCGATCGCGCCCAAGGTCAGCAAAGGCCTGCTCGGCAAGCAAGTGAAAGTCGTTTCCGCCGACTCGGGCGCCAAGCCGAATAATGCGGTCCAGGAGCAGCAGACCTTCATCAACGACGACAAAGTCGTCCTGATGTTCGGATCGACCTCGTCGGCGGTGGCCGTCGCGCTCAACCATTTCGCCGAACGCGAGAAGGTCCTCTACGTCACCGGCATATCCGGCAGCAACGACACCACCGGCAAGGACTGCGTACGGTACGGTTTCCGCCAGAATTTCTACGGCGAGACCGCAGCCAATGCGATCGGCCCGGTCCTGGTGAAGAGTTTTGGCAAGAACAAGAAGGCGGCGTTCATGACGCCGGACTACACGTACGGTCACACCGTTACCAAGTCGGTGAACGACTATCTGAGCGCAAACGCCGGCTGGACCATGGTGACCAACCAGGTCTCGCCGCTCGGCACGCAGGATTTCAGCCAATACCTCACCAACATCGCCAATTCCGGCGCCGAGTTTCTGATCAACGTGAACTGGGGCCGCGACGCGGTATTGTCGACCCAGCAAGCCAAGCAATTCGGAGTCATCCCAAAAATGACTCTGGTGATCCCCTATCAGATCCCCTTCCTCGCCAAAGAGGTCGGCCCCGAGATCATGCAGGGCGTGTACGCGGCCACCGATTTCTGGTGGACGCTGGAGGACAAGTACCCGCTGGCGAAGATGTTCGTCGAGGCCTTCAACAAAAAGAACGGTTACCGGCCCGAATGGGGCGCCGAGAACGCCTACATGCAAATCGCCATCTGGGCGCGCATGGTTTCAGAAGCCGGGACGTTCTACCCGCCGACGGTTATCAAGACCTACGAAAAAGGCGAGGCCTTCCCGTCCATGGTGGGTGAGGTGCATTTCCGCCCCGAGGACCATCAGTTGGTGCGTCCCGTCGTCATCGTCCGCGGCAAGAAGCCGGGCGAGATGAAAAACAGCGAGGACTTCTGGGAGGTGCTCGAAGTCGTTCCGGGCGCACCGTTGATGCAGAAGCCGGACGCGTTCGGCTGCCATCTCGGCGACTATAGCTGACCGCTGCGAACCGCCTTCTCCGCGTCGGTGATGCGGAGAAGGCCCTTTATCGCGTGCCGGCTCCGGGCAAGGCGCGGAACGCCTGGCCAGTTGGCGGGTGCCGGCCGGCGGCGGGAATGGCGCAACTGGCAGGTAACAGATCGCGGGCGACGGCGTGATCAACTGGGCCAATTTTATTTCGCAGGTATTCAACGGTGTTGTGCTCGGCGCCCTTCTGGCGCTGATCTCCTCGGGCCTGACGATCATCTACGGCACGCTCGGCGTCCTCAATCTGGCGCACGGCGCCATGTTCATGATGGGCGGCTATGCCGGCTGGATCGCCTACACCTATACGGGCTCCTTCGTCGTCGCCGTCATCGCCGGCTCACTGTTCGTCATGCTGGTCGGGGTGGTGATGGAGCGGGTGGTCATCCGTCATTTCTATTCCCGCCCGCATGAGGACCAACTGCTGGTCACGTTCGGTCTCGGCATCGTGTTCGTGGAGACCGTGCGCTTTTTCTTTGGCAGCCTGTCCAAAACGGTGTTCGCACCGCCCGCGCTGGTGGGAATCACCCCGCTCGGCTTCATGTTCTATCCGACCTACCGGTTGGCGCTGCTGGGCATTGTCGCGGTGGCGCTGATCGCACTCTACGTCGCGCTCTATCGCACCCGTATCGGCATGATCGTGCGCGCCGGCATTGAGGATTCGGTGATGGTCGATTCGCTCGGCATCGACGTCTACAAGGTCTTCATGCTGGTGTTCGGCATCGGCGCGATGGCGGCAGGCTTCGCCGGCATCGTCAATGCGCCGGTGGTCTCGATCGCGCCGGACGTCGGCGAGGCAATCCTGGTGCAGACCTTCGTGGTCGTCGTCATCGGCGGCGTCGGCTCGTTTCCGGGGGCTGTCCTCGGCGGTTTTATCGCCGGCGAAATCATCAGCGTAACGTCGATGTTCAATCCCGGATATTCCTACGTCATGCTGTTCGTGGCGATGACACTGGTGCTGGTGCTTCGTCCATACGGCCTTCTTGGCACGGCCGGCCGCGAATGAGCGCGATCGCTTGATGCGCAGACAAAGTCCCTTCGTGATCGAGGCCCTGACGGCGTGCGGCTTGATCGCCGCGCCGTTCATCCTGCCCTATCTCGGCTTTGCGCCGACGACCATGAGCCGCATCATCGTGTGGGGCCTGTTCGGCATCGGCTTCGACATATTGTTCGGCTACACCGGCCTCCTGTCGTTCGGCCAATCGGCGTTCTACGGCACCGGCGGCATGGTCGCCGCTTATCTGCTTACGATCGCCGGCTTCCCGTATGTCCTCACCTCCGTGATCATCGGCGCGGTCGCGGCGGCGATTGTCGGCTATCTGGTCGGGCTGATCGCGCTGCGGCGCACCGGCATCTATTTCGCGATGATCACGGTCGCGATCGCCGAAGTCTTCTATTTCGTCGAATTCAATCCACTCTCGGATTATACCGGCGGCGAGAACGGCCTCCCCGGTGTGCCGACACCGACGCTTCCGCTCGGCTTCACCACCGTTCACTTCAACACCGATTGGTCGCTCTACGCGTTCTTCGCGTTCTGGTATTTCGTCGGCATCGTGATCGCGCTGCGCATCATGCGCTCGCCGGTCGGCGCCATCTTGAGCGCCATCCGCGACAACCCGCTGCGCGCGGCCGCCGTCGGCCACAACATCCATAACTACAAGCTCGCCGCCTTCGTCGTCGCCGCGGCCTACGCCGGCTTTGCCGGCGGGTTGCTTGGCGTGATGCAGGGCTTCATGCCGCCGGAGGCCTTCACCTTCGATACCTCGGGTCAGCTCGTCATGCAGACCGCGATCGGCGGCACCGGTACGCTGTTCGGGCCGTTGGTCGGCGCTATGGTGTGGCTGTATCTGAGCGACTTCCTCCAGACGACGCTGCATCTTGGCGCCGCCTGGAAGCTGGTGTTGGGCGTCGTCTTTGTGCTGCTGGTCTGCTTCCTCCGCCGCGGGCTGATCGGCGGGATCAAGGATCTGTTCACGCTGGCCACGGGGCGGCGCACGGGCACGGAGCAGCCGCAAGCCGCACCCGCCGCCGCGACGCTAGACGAGCTAAAAGCCACGGCAGCCGCAGCCGCCACAACGGTTGCAGTGCCGATGCCGGCCCGCCGCCGCAAGAGCGAAAAATCCTCCGGCCCTATTCTCGAAGCGCGCGGTCTGACCAAACGTTACGGCGGCCTTCTCGCCAACAGCGATATCGGTTTCGCCGTGAATCATGGCGAGCTGCGCGGCATTATCGGCCCGAACGGCGCCGGCAAAACAACGTTCTTCAAAATGCTGACTTGCGAAGTGCCGCCGACCGCCGGCACAATTGTGTTCGAAGGCCGCGACATCACCGGCATGGGCGTGACCGACGTGTGTCAGCTCGGTCTTACCAAAAGCTATCAGGTCAACCAGCTGTTCACGCGGCTTACGGTCCGCGACAACCTCATCATCTCGGCTCTCGCCGAACTGCGCGGAAAATTCCGCCTCGACATGCTGCGGCGGCTGTCGAAAATTCCCGGGCTGGCGGAGCAAATCGACCACACACTGGCGCTGGTCAATCTCGGCGGCCGCGCCGATGTACGGGTCGCCGCGCTGGCTTATGGCGAGAAGCGGCGGCTGGAGGTCGGTCTGGCGCTGGCGAGTTCGCCAAGCCTGCTCCTGCTCGATGAGCCGCTTGCCGGCATGAGCCCGCTCGAACGCGTAGGGATGGTCAAACTGCTCAAATCGATCGGTCAGGGCCGCACCATGATCATCATCGATCACGACATGGATTCGTTGTTCGAGCTCGTGGAGCGCGTCACCGTGCTGCAGGAAGGGCGCGTCCTGGTCGAAGGCACGCCGAGTGAGATCAAGAACAACGCGGCGGTCCAGGAGGCCTACCTTGGCGGAGTGCTCGCAGCATGAGCCTGCTCGAAGTCCAGGGCCTGAACACCTACTACGGCGATTCGCACATCCTGTTCGACGTTGCGCTCAATGTTGAGCGCAACGAGGTGGTCGCGCTGCTCGGCCGCAACGGCGCCGGCAAGAGCACGACATTGAAAAGCCTGATGGGTGTCGTTGCTCCGCGTGCCGGCTCCATCCGGCTCGACGGCGTCGAGATCGGCGGCAAAAAGAGCCACGTCATCGCGCAAGCCGGCATGCAGCTTGTTCACGAGGATCGCCGCGTTTTCGGCAGTCTGAATGTCGAGGAGAATCTGATTCTCGCCGGATTGACGGCGCCGCAGCGTTGGCCGCTTGAGCGGGTCTACGCCACGTTCCCGCGACTCAAGGAGCGGCGCACCAGCCGCGGCACCGATCTCTCCGGCGGCGAGCAGCAGATGCTGGCGATTGCACGGGCGCTGATTCGCGAGCCGAAGATTCTGTTGCTTGACGAGCCGTTCGAAGGCCTTGCTCCGATCATCGTTCGTGATTTGCTGGCCACATGCCGCGAGCTGGCGGATGCGGGGCAGACGATCCTCTTGGTCGAGCAAAACATCTCCGCGGCAATGGCGCTTGCCGACCGCGTCTACATCATCAACAACGGTCACATCGTCGAACTCCTCACCGCCCAGGCGGCCCGCGAGCAGCCGGAGGTATTGCACCGCCATCTGGGTGTCTGATCCGAACGCGAGTGAGCGTGTCGCAGCATAGGCCGGCGGCTTTTGTATTCTGGCGGATCTGGAATTCCTGTCTTGTTTATATTTTGCCGCATGACGCAATGCAGCATTGGAAAGATCTGACGGAGCTTTGCGGCTCGCGTGCGCCGTCCAGCCCGGCATTTCTCCGCAGCGCACAAATGACATCGGTGGTTCGACGCGCACGGCATTAAATTGACAATGCTGCGTGATGGATCGACGTTAGCTGCCGTTGGCGCAGTTTTACGTCGTCTTCCGGGGCTCAGATCATGACTCTCACTGACACCTTGCGGACGCCGGCGACGCTGCCGGCTCCCGCGTTGCAGGATATGTCTGCCGGCGAAATCGTGCGGCGCATCGCCGCCCGCGATCTTTCTGCTGCCGAAGCCGTGGAGCACTTCATCGCGCGGCTCGATAGCGTTAATCCGAAGCTCAACGCCGTCACCGTGAACCTATATGAGAGCGCGCGAAAGAATGCCGCAGAGGTCGATCGGACGCTGTCACGCGGGGAGAAATTAGGACCGCTTGCCGGCCTGCCGGTGACGATCAAGGAATGTTTCGATCTTGCGGGCACCGCCTCCACCTACGGGCTGCCGTCGCGCCGGAACGAGATCGAAACCACCAACGATCCCCATGTCGCGGCGCTGCGCGCCGCAGGCGCCCG
>VFSW01012806.1_pt1 | contig 11680 bp, 6 predicted proteins | sample 5358111 | NCBI WGS metagenome assembly VFSW01 (sample SAMN11554181, study PRJNA540505) | mine drainage metagenome | isolation source: sediment from site ElyBrook_90M | place: USA: Ely Copper Mine, Vershire, VT | collected 2017 | reverse complement strand
GGCGTAACCTTTTACCCCCCCCCCCGCGACCACTCAAGCCGAGCAGGCTCAAGCCGAACAGGCCGCCTTGGCTCAAACCGCCATCGATGAGCGATTTGAAGCGATGCTTCGCCAGGTCCAGGCCAATCGCCCCAGCGAAGACATCTCCCTCATCCGCAAGGCCTGGGAATTCTGCGTCCAGCACCATTCCGGCCAGATTCGCGCCTCGGGTGAGCCATACATCATCCATCCGCTTGAAGTCGCTGAGGTCCTGGCGGAGATGAAGCTCGATGCCACCGCCATTGCCGCCGCGCTCCTGCACGACGCTGTTGAAGACACGCCCGCCACCAGCGACGAGATTGAAGCAGGCTTTGGCGACAAGGTCGCTCACATCGTCGATGGCGTCACCAAAATCGACAAGATCCAGTTTGCCAATCGCGAAGACCGCCAGGCCGAGAACGTACGCAAAATGCTGCTGGCCATGGTGACCGACGTGCGCGTAGTGCTTATCAAGCTGGCCGATCGCCTGCACAATATGCGCACCCTCGAGCATCTCAAGCCCGAGCGCCAGGAAGCTATTGCCCGCGAAACCCTCGACATCTATGCCCCGCTGGCCCACCGCCTCGGCATGGGAAAGGTGCGCGGCGAACTCGAGGATCTGGCATTCAAATACACCGATCCGGTGAGCTACGAGCAGATCTCCGCGGCCGTCGAATCGCGCAGGATCGAGGGCGAGCAATTCCTCCGCGGCGTGGATGACACTCTGGTCGAGCAGCTTCGCGAAAACAATATCCATGCGCGCGTGGAGTGGCGTATCAAGCGCATTTACTCCATCTTCCAGAAGATCGAGCGCTCCAAGGTCACCTTCGATCAGGTCTATGATTTTCTGGCCATCCGCGTCATTACTGAAGATCTGGCCGCCTGCTATGCGGTTTTCGGCCTCATTCATGCGCTTTGGCGACCTGTCCCCGGCCGCATCAAGGACTTCATCGCCATGCCTCGCGCCAACCGTTACCAGTCACTCCACACCACGGTCATCGGCGAAGGCGGCCACCAGTTCGAGGTCCAGATCCGCACCGAAGAGATGCATCGCATCGCTGAAGAGGGGATTGCCGCCCATTGGAAGTACAAGGCCGGCGATGGTGCGGTCACCGCCCGCGACGAGGAGCGCCTCAATTGGATCCGCCAACTGGTCGAATGGCAAAAGGAGATGACCGATCCCAACGAGTTCCTCTCCAGCCTGAAGATGGACCTTTATCCCGACGAGGTCTACACCTTCACGCCCAAGGGGAAAGTCGTCGTGGTCCCGGCCGACGGCACGCCCATCGATTTCGCTTACACCATTCACACTGAGGTGGGCCATACCTGCGTCGGGGCCAAGGTCAACGGCCGCATGATGCCATTGCGCACCAAACTGCGCACGGGCGATATCGTTGAAATCGTCACCCAGAAAGACCACAAGCCAAGTCGCGATTGGCTCACCTTCGTCAAGAGCCCTCGCGCCCGCAACAAGATCAAGCATTGGCTCAACGAAGACCAGCGCCGCCGATCCCTCGATATCGGCCGGAAGCTTCTGGAACGCGAGGCCCGCAGGTTCAAGGTCCCGATGAGCCAGATCTCCGATCAGGATCTGGGCCGCATCGCCAACGAGTATGGCGTGGCCACTTCAGCCGACCTCCTTACCACCATCGGCCAGGGCAAACACTCTGCCCATTCGATCCTCAATAAGCTGGCGCCCGGATATGCCACACAGGGCGAGGCCGAACTCGCCGAGGCGAAACCGGGACACGTAGACGTCGCCATGTCCGACGCCGTGCGCAAGTTGCACCTTACCGGTTCTGACTCGCTTCAGGTCGAAGGTCAGAACGATCTGCTCGTCTACCGCGCCCGCTGCTGCAACCCCATTCGCGGCGAGGAAATCATCGGCTACGTCACCCGCGGAAAGGGCGTCGCAGTGCATGCGCGCAGTTGCCCGAACGTGCAGAACCTGCTCTATGAGAGCGACCGCCGTATCGCCGTCGAGTGGTCCCGTGTGGGCGACGAAAACGCAGGCCGCCCCCAGCGTTATCCAGTCAAGATCACGGTCTTCTGCGATGACCGCGCCGGGATGCTCAAAGAGCTGACCGCCGTCATCTCCGACGACAACACCAACATCCGCGGCGTAGACACCCGCGAGTCCGAAGACGGTGAGGCCTTGGTCGAGTTTGTTGTCGAAGCCGAAGATCTGCGCCACCTCAACCGCATGGTGCTCGGCCTGCGTCGCGTCCCCGGCGTGCATGCCGTTCAACGTCGTCAAAAGCTCTGAAAACCGGGCAATTTTGGTGCCCCTGTCCCGCTCCCGTCTGTTACCTTCGCAGGGTGACAGCCCCGCGGCCAAAACTGTAAAGTAACCGGATACATGCATGGAATGTGATCCAGGTGGTGTAATGGTTTTCAAACCGATTGACCTGCTTGAAGCCTTTGATGCCGCCGAGTTCGTTCCTTTCTTTCAGCCTCTCGTTGAGTTGCGCACCGGCCAACTGACCGGGTTTGAAGTCCTTGCCCGCTGGAATCACCGTAGCCTCGGCACCATCCTTCCCGATCACTTCATCCCCAGGATTGAAGAAATCGGCTTGATCGACAAGTTGACCAAAGCCATCCTTGAGCAGGCATTTGCATGCCCCCTCCTGGTCGATAGCTCTCTCACCTTGTCGGTCAACATCTCCCCTATCGAACTCATCGATTTCAAGCTCCCCAATCGTGTTGCGGCGGCTGCAGAAAAGGGCGGATTTGCGCTGGATCGGCTCACCATCGAAATGACTGAAAGCGCTCTCGTCGATGATTTGCAGCGCGCCAAAGCCGTGGCTCGGGAGCTCAAGGCGATGCACTGCAGGCTGGCGCTCGATGACTTCGGGACCGGCTATTCCAGCCTCAAACACCTGAATGCACTGCCGTTTGATGCGCTTAAGGTCGACCGGGGATTTGTGAGTTCCATGACGGAGAAGCGCGAGAACCGGAAGATCGTCGCCTCCGTCGTAGGCCTCGGTCAAAGCCTGGGACTGATCACAGTGGCTGAAGGCATCGAGACCGAGGAACAGGCTGACATGCTCTTTTGTTTGGGTTGCGACCTTGGACAGGGCTGGCTCTACGGCAAGCCTTTACCGACCGATCGGCTAGCCCGCGTGATCGCTGACGCTGACTGCTGGTTCCACAAGCCCATGCCGGCCCCGGTCAGCGAAGGATCCATGAGTCTTGGGGCGCTTCCGGGACAGCGGCTCGCGCAACTGCAGGCAATCTATGACGGCGCCCCTGTCGGCCTGTGTCTTCTCGATCGAAATCTTCGTTACGTCAGCCTGAATCGCAAACTCGCCCAAATGAACGGTGCTGCTGCCGAAGCGCATCTTGGAAGAACGCCCGATGAGATCATCCCGAAGGTCTTCCAGATTGTGGAACCCTACATGCGAAGAGCGCTCGCCGGTGAGCCCGTGATTGGCGTCGAGGTACAAAAACCACCCGTAGATCCCGGACAACGGGGCCAGACCCTCTTGATCTCGTATCAACCAGTTCTAGACGAGGCTGGCGAGGTCCTCGGCATATCCGTAGCCGTTATGGACATCACCGAGCGCAAGCAAATTGAACTGGCGCTGCAGCGCAGCGAAGAACACTACCGCCACATGGTGACGCTCAGCCCCCATGTACCGTGGGTAGTCAACACCGCTGGAGAAGTAATGGAGGCAGGCCCGCGTTGGGAGTCCATAACGGGGCAGCCGGTGGAACAGGCTCTCGGTAACGGCTGGTTACAGGCCTTGCACCCGAGCGACGTTGCCCCCACTGTGGAGGCAATTCAGTCATCGCTCCGCACCGGAACGCCAATCGATGTCAAGTACCGGGTCAGTCGCCCCGGTGGAGAATGGAAATGGATGCGATCGAGGGGATCTCCATGCTTCGAACCATCGGGCAAAGTCATCTGTATCTATGGAGTCGTCGAAGAGTTCCACGAGCCGGAGTCATCGAGGATCGATTAGTTCATCCCTTGAATCGAGGCCTCATCGACCCAATACCTGTTTTGCAATTGTCGCTAGCTGCATGTTTGAAGTGCCTTCGTAGATCTTGCCTACCTTCGAGTCTCTGAAATACTTCTCCGCCGGGTAGTCCCGCACAAATCCGTTGCCGCCGAAGATCTCGATGCACTGGCTCGCCACACGTTCCGCCACCTGCGAAACAAAATACTTGGTCATCGCGGCCTCGCGCACATACGGCCGCCCCGCGTCCTTCAGCCGCGCCGCGTTGTAGACCATCAGCCGCGCAGCTTCAATCTCTGTGGCCATCTCCGCCAGCGTGAACTGCACCGCCTGAAACTCGGCGATAGGCTTCCCAAACTGTTGCCGCTCCCGGGCGTATCGGGCCGCATGTCCCCACGCGCCCTCTGCAAGCCCCAGCATCTGAGCGCCAATCCCGATTCGCCCTTCATTCAGCGTCTCGATCGCGATCTTGTATCCCTTGCCCGCTTCGCCCAGCACACTTTCTTCCGCAACTTCACAGTCCTCGAAAATCAACTCGCAAGTGCTGCTGGCACGGATTCCCAACTTGTCTTCCTTGCGTCCCACAGTGAAGCCCGGCGAACCCTCCGCCACCAGAAATGCCGTGATGCCTTTATATCCCGCCGTGGGATCCAGCGTGGCAAAGACAATAAACAGCCCTGCCTCGCGCGCATTGCTGATCCAGAGCTTCCGTCCATTCAAGCGATAGCCGCCCGCCACAGCCGTGGCTCGAGTCTGCAGGGCGAATGCATCGGAGCCCGCTCCGGCCTCGCTCAATGCGTATGCCCCCACGGTACCGGTGGCCAGCTTCGGCAGCCAGGCTCGCCTCTGAGCTTCGGTGCCCCAGCGGCGCAGCGCATTGATCACCAGCGTGTTGTGGACATCCACCAGCACAGCCACCGCCGGGTCGACGGTGGATATCGCTTCAATGGCCAGCACCGCGTCGAAGAAACTGCCCTCGGCGCCTTCCAGTTCCCCTGAGACCTCGATGCCCATCAGCCCCAGGTCGAAGAGCTGCTTCGCCAGCCCCGGAGCAAATTCCTGTTCGTCATCCATGCTGCGCACCAGCGGCCCAATGGTCTGCTCGGCAAACCGCCGCACCGTCGAAAAAAACAGGTCCTCTTCTTCAGTCAATTGCGTCAGTGGGGAAGGAGTGCCATTCGTCTCGGTCAAGTAGGACTGCCTCCGGCTTCGGAGTGTATCAAAGCCGGGGCCCGGCCTGCCCGTTTGGACCGGCGCTCTGTCCGGCGGTCTCATCGAAAACAAAAAGGGCAGACGCCTGGTCCGGCGCCTGCCCTCTCCCTCGACAGGGATTAGTTGATGACGAACTTGAACGTGGTGTTCGCCGTGTTCGTGGTCGTCAAGGAGTCCGTACCCGTCAAGGTGATCGTATAGGTCCCCTTCGGTGGGTTCGTGACAGTGGTTATGCCGTTGTTCACAGAGCTGCCGCAGGCCGTGAGCGCAAATCCCGCTGCTCCCAGTGCCATGACAAGCACCAGGTTACGAAGCTTCCGCGAAGAACGTCCCAGGAAGCCCACCAGCAGCAGTCCCGCAAAGGCGAGACCTGCTGGAACCGGGCTCGTTCCGGTGTTTCGGCTCGAAGTCTGGCTGTGAGCCACATTGAACCGCCGCCAGCCATTGATGGCGCCGCCTGTGGGGGTGGTAGAGCAGTCCGCAGCGTTGGCGTCCAGGGTAAGTTGCGTTGTCACTGCCTTGGTTGCATCGGTGACCGCCACCGAGCCGCCTCCGCTGGTCACATTTGTCGTGAAGGAGTAGCACAGGTTCGTCAGCGCGGTGTTGTTCGACGTGGTGAAGTTCAGATCAACCGTGCCCGTGTAGCCGCCCGCGGGGGTAACGGTGATCGTCGACGCGCCGGAGCTTCCCTGTGAAACTGTTAGATCGGTCGCCGCCAGTGTGAAAGTGCCCTTGCCGGAACTGGTTCCGGCAATCGTGACGGATCCCACTCCCGTTGAGGCCGCGTGCGTTGCATCGCCCGAGTACTGGGCCAGAACCTGGTGAGGCCCTACCGTGGTAAACGTGGCGCTGTAGGTTACGGTGCCATTCGCGGTTAGCGCCTGCGCGGCGGTCGTAGTGCCTCCAAACGTCGTTCCCCCGTCGATCTGCAAGATCACCGAACCGGTCGGAGTTCCTGTCCCGCTCACTTCGGCAACCGTGATGGTGAAGTTATCTGCGACATTCACGTTTGGCGTAGCGTTGGACGGAACCACCGACGTGGTGGTGCTGATCAAGCCGGCTCCCGCTCCCGTGTTCACAGGCCACGCCGTCGCCAGGTTGGCAAGATCGATCGACCCCAATCCGGTCACTTCGTCGTAGCCGGGTCCAGCGGCGAATCCGGTCGTTGTGCTGCCACAGATGGTTGCGCCGGCGGTGCAGTTGTTGTTGCCGCTCGTCACATCGTGGAAGGCCGAGGCGTACGTGGCGCTGTTCGCCGCCAGTTTATAAAGCGTCGGGTTTACCAGACCCTGTCCGGTCGTGTAGCCGGCCTTCTGGTTAATGAGGGCCAACATTCCCGCAAAGATCGGCGTGGCAAAGCTGGTCCCGCCCGCCACGGTCAGATAGTTTCCGCCGGAAGTGCCGTCGCGAAAGCCGCTGTTGCAACTGGCCGCCTGGGCGACCCCATTACCCGCAGTCGCCGTCACCCAGGCACTGGTATCGCTGGTGCAGTAGAGATACCCCGGCAAACCCGGAGATGAATAAAGTGAGATATCGGGAACCAGGCGGAAGGTGCCGCTCGGGATCCCCGGCACACCCGTTTGCCATGACGGCCTCGGGACCAGCGTACTGGCCCCGCCGCCGCTTGCGCTCAACCCTTGAGTACTGTCATCGTTCCAAACCCCTTCAGGGCTGTACGTCTTCGCGGAGTTCAGGACCTCGTTACCGCCAGAGGCAGCGCCCCAATAGGTCGAGTTGGTCGAGGCCGAGTTCGCTGCGGTGATTTCAGTGCCGCCCATGCCCGTTACATAGGCACTGCTGGCAGGATAGTTCACCATAATCGCCTGCTGCTGCGCCGTCGTCAGGTGAGTGTCTCCCGAGCAGGACGTCGATCCCTGGTCACCCGAAGCCGAGATCACGGTCTGCCCCTGCGCCGCCGCCTGCTTCAGCATTCCTTCCAGGTTCGTCAAATCAGTAGGCGTGATCTCGGTTTCGCAACTCGCGTAGCTCAGGCTGATAATCTGTCCGAGCTGTTGATCGATCGCATATTGAATCGAGTCAAACACGCCGTAGCTGGTGTTGCTGCCGGTGTAGACCAGCACGATATTCGCTCCCGGAGCCATGGCGCTCGACCACTCCAGGTCGAGATCCGACTCGCTCTGATCTCCCGGGCTCGCATGCGAATTACCCGTTCCCGGCATCAACACGAGTTGGGGATCTTTCTTCGTCAGTCCTGCCGCGCTCTGAAAGTTCTCGATATCGCTCACTTGTACCAGAGATTGTCCGGCAACCACGATCGTCTGCCCCGTGCCGTTGTCGCCCCCACTGTACAGCGGTTTCACGTCGTACGCGGTCACGATATCCCCGGGAGCAAAGAACACATTCCCCGATTGACCAGACGTAAATTGAGACGTGGCGGAGGAGCGCCCGAGCACATGTTGCGGCCGCGGCCGCAGGTCGCTCAGGTTCCGAATCGTCGCGACCGTCGGCGCTATCGCCGCGGGGACTGAAAGTTCCGTGGATGGCGCATAATGCCTGGCGCCATCCACCTGGTAGTAGTGCATCTGCGTTGAGAATGCCCACTCCACCTGCTGCACCGTGCCCGAGAATCGGATTGCGTTGCGGCTCCGCGTTACCGTGTCAATCGAGAATCCCTGCCGCTGGAGCCAGCTCTCCACATTGTTCAGGTCCGATTGCGCCATCCCGAAGCGCGCCGCAAACTCGTCCGGAGTCAGCCACTGGTGATAATACGGCGAGGTTGGATTCTGTTGCGCCGCAAGCAACGCATCAAGGTCGGCCTGCTGCGCGGCAGAACGGTTGAAGTACAGCGTGACGCCGTTCATTCTTGTATCCGCCGGCATCCGACCGGCGTCGTTTTGCGCCTGCGCCATAGGATGCAGCGAGCCTTTGATCGGTACCAGTTCTGAACTCGTGATCTCGGACATGATGCGCGCCTTTGGCGATTGCGCGCCAACTGCGCCGGCTGTCAATGCGCAGACAGCCACAATTCCAAAAGTCCGAAGCCGCCTCTGCAGGAACGATGCAAACATCGTCGTCATATAGTTCCTTGTCAAAGATAGGGATAGAGTGCACTTTCGAGCACTGGCCAGCATGGTAGATGTGTGACCCAGCATCGTAGATTAAATGCTTCGAATAGTCGAGCGGACCAAGGGACTTCGACCGGACAATAGTACGCCAAAAATCTCTTGTCCCCAGGGCAACCCGCAAGAAGAAAAACGGGAACTCCCTACCGATAGACTCTGAAATCCACGCAAAGTTGTGCTGAGGGAAGGATATTTGCGCCGAAGCTCACGGCAATGTCACTTCTATCGCCGCCAGGGTGACCTTCAACCTATTGGCGTTCGTTGGGAACCTCGTCCACGAGGCCCAGCTCCGCCATGCCCTTGCGCCTGGGAACATATTTGTCCGTGCGCCATGCAATCGTCAACTTCTCGCGGCTCAGCAGCTTGCGGATCTGTCCCCGCGCATGGTCGGCCCATGGCCCGTTCTTGTCCAGACGAAGATACAACTCCCAGTGGCGCAGCGCGGGCCGGCGCTCTCCCTTGCGCTCGTGGGCCAGCGCTAGATTGTAATGGGCGTCGGCATAGCGCGGCGCCAGTGCGATCGCCTGACGGTAGGCGGCAATCGATTCCTCCAGCCGTTCCAACTCGTCCAGCACATTGCCAAGATCGAAAAACGCAAGCACATACCCGGGGTCTTCCTCTGTGGCGCGGCGGTAGAGCTCCTCAGCGCGACCGTATTGCCGCAGATGAAAATAAATCGTTCCAAGGTTGATGTAAGCCGGCGCATAGGTGGGATCCGCCTCGAGAATCGCGCCGTAGAGGCCCATAGCGCGTTGTTTCTCGCCCAACTCTTCGGCCCGCACGGCCGCCAAAAATTGCTCCTGCACGCCGCGCGGATTCTCCGCTCCTGGCTTGCGCAGCGGCGAAGGCTCACCCAGAGCCTGCTTCTGCCCGGCCCTCTCAAAATCAAACAGCAGTTGCCGCCGTATTGGATCGACCATGGCACCCAGGTGACGAAACGCAAGCCGCGTCCCAGTTCTCACCAGGGTCGCCTCCAGCAGCGGATTCGACATTCCCGCCACCGCCTTCATGGCCACAATCGAGTGTCGAATCAAAGCCGCGGACACGTCATCCTCCCGCAGCGATCGCACCGTCCTCAACTGTCCGAGGTCTTGAAACGAGTAGGTTTGTTGAACGGGAATCAGTTCGGCCCTTTCCCACCCCTGCAACTGGCGGGAACTGATCTGGAGAATCCGCAACACATCCTGGCGGCTATAGCTGCTCACTCTTTTACGCTCCCGTGGTTAGTCCGGCTCGGCCTCGGGTCTCAATCTCGAATCCCCGGTCCTGGACGTGGCTCTTGGAACAGCGACGGAGGAACCGCTCTTGCTGCGATTATGCCAAGAATACCCGTGGATAAGCAGCCCCGAATCAATACCGCAATAAAAAGTGCGTGGATAACTGGTACCTGATTTGGTTCATACGGGCTGAATCAGCTTCTTCCTGTGGAATTTTGAGGAAGAAATCGATCCTTGCAGTTTTCCAGGAGATTGTTCAGGGAGGAAGAAAGAAATGGAGCCGAAGGCCGGACTTGAACCGGCGACCTGCTGATTACGAATCAGCTGCTCTACCAACTGAGCTACTTCGGCGGGCTCCTCAAAGATTGTATCGTCGCGCCCCTTTTCGGTAAAGTTTAGGCTTCGGCGGTCTACACCCCGGTTCCTCTCACTGGGTCTGCAGATCGTTGACGAGAGGGGAAAAGCATGATCGCGCAGACAGTGCTGCTTGCTTTCCGGATCGCATTCGTTTGGGCAGCGGGATTTCTGCTCGCGGTGGCCGTTCGCGCAATGCTCCCTGACCAGTTTGGCTTCACAATCGCCTTAAGGCAGGGGGCCTTCTTCGTTCCCTTCAGCCGCGTTGGTTTCTGGACCTGCATCCTCGCCGCCGTCACAGTCACCGCCCTCGTAGTCGTGCGCGCAATGCTCGCGGATTTTGGCTTTCACTCCGCCAACTGATCCACTCCATCCTCAGTGCATCCTTTCCCGCAGAAACGGAAAGAGCCGCCCGGCAACAGGGCAGCTCCTTCCTTAGGGAGAATAGTTCCAACGGAGGCAAAGCCATCAGAACTTTCTGGCTGCATAGTAGGTGCGGGGGAAGGGAGTGTCAAGAATAAATCGAGATCGAAATAAAACCTTCGTATTCAGTAGTTTGATAGGGAACTCTCCACAGAAGACGACTTCAGGTCTTCGGCGGTTCTTCGCCTTTTCCTCGCCGCATCATCTCGCTAATTCCAGGCTTTTCTTCGGGTTTCGACCTTGTTTTCCACAGCTTTGCAGTTGCCGTTAACCCATCGGATGCGCCCCATCGCCCCGCGCGAAGCAACCCGCTATTCCCTCAAATCCAGTCGAATAAACTCCGCTTCATAAACCGACGAAGCCGGTTTCCCTCTCGCTATGCGGTACAGTGCTCGCCCGCCTCCAAGGAAAAGTCCCAGAAGAATCGCGGCAAAGGAGCCAATCAGCACCAGGGCGGCAATTCCTGCCAGAAGGCGTCCCGTCTTTGAAATCTCCGATTCGGTCGGCTGCGGAATCGCAACCAGGCTCGATTCGTAATGGACTGAAGCCAGCAGCTTGTGGCTCTCGTCGGGAATGGCGTCACCGCTCACCACTGCCACCAGAGGTCCGCTGCGCCGAACCTCGAGCGAAGCCTGGTCGGAATCCACGAGCGGCTTCGGAAAAGCCGGCTTCGCCTGGTTGCCGGCCTTGATGTAATCGCGAATCTTGGCTTCCTGTGCCGCCGCCATCTGCGGCGTGGGGTAGTCGATAAGGGTTAGGGTGGCTGGACCCGAGCGAAGCGTGTAGCCGGCCGTTACGGCCTCCGCCCCCCGGTCGAAGCCCACCAGGTCGGGAGGCAGCACGCCACCCGCGCCCGCATAACTCGCCGGACCCAGCGCGTAATGCGCCGTTTGCCCGTCCAGCGAATTCTGAGGCAGGTTGGCAAGAATGGGCGGAGCCAGGGCTTTAGACCCTTGCGCAAGCGGCAATTGATTCGCCAGCTCCCGCAGCTCCGATCCCGACATCGGGCTGATATGCGAGAACGTCGCGTCCACCACCGTCAAACCCCGCCAGAATAAAACCCGGTTGTGATTCGAGGCTGCCCCCGTGCCGATTTCTTCCTTCGGCCATCCGGTCCCGCGATAGAACGAGTACGCTCCGTAAGAGCCGCTCAGGTCGCTGAAGCGCAGGGCGCGCATCGTCAGCGTCTCGCCGTCGCGCTTGTACGTGGCCAATGTGCCCGCTTGAAAGTCATATTCCTTCAACGCGGCGGCATTCGCGCTGTCCGCCTGTCCCGCGTCCGTCACCGTCTTCGGAGGCTCCGCCGCCAGCCATCCGGCAAACGAGTCGGGAAGGACGGGCTTCGGCGCTGCCGCGGGGGCTGAGGATGTCGATGCCGGCGCGCAGTGGGGGGCGGGTGAATAGCGCATTT